>ERZ1027039.1-NODE-1-length-323881-cov-17.851244_pt1 | contig 323881 bp, 255 predicted proteins | sample MGYA00519438_ERZ1027039 | MGnify/ENA primary metagenome ERZ1027039 (study PRJEB26926, sample SAMN06164810) | human gut metagenome | biome: ENVO:00009003; feature: ENVO:2100002; material: ENVO:00002003 | host: Homo sapiens | place: USA | collected 2012 ...
TCAACGCAAGCAGAAATCTGCTCGAACAGTGACCGCCCTATCGGTAACATTTATTTTTAAACAAGCTCTAAGGCGGGGAACCGACAATTTTTCTTGTGAAATTAATGCAAATTTAATAAATTTGTACCCCGATATGAAACAAGGTTTTGACAACGAGAAATACCTCCGTATTCAGTCGGAGCATATACGTGAACGAATCGCCAAATTCGGCAACAAGCTTTATCTTGAGCTGGGCGGGAAGCTTTTCGATGATTTCCACGCCAGCCGTGTACTCCCCGGATTCCAGCCCGACAGCAAGCTGAGGATGCTCAGCAATCTGGCCGACAAAGCCGAGATTGTGATTGTGATTTCGGCCAAGGATATAGAGAAAAACAAAGTGCGCAGCGACTTAGGCATCACCTACGATGTGGATGTGCTGCGCCTGCGCGATGCTTTCAGGTCACGTGGCTTCATGGTCAGCTCGATTGTCATTACCCACTACAACGGCCAGAGTTCGGCCGATGCCTATCGTCGCCGTCTCGAACGAATGGGCATCACCACATATCTCCACTATACAATAGAGGGTTATCCCACGAATGTCGACCTTATAGATTCCGACGAAGGATTCGGACGCAATGATTATATCCGCACCACCCGTCCTTTGGTGATTGTCACAGCTCCCGGCCCCGGCAGCGGCAAGATGGCCGTTTGTCTCAGTCAGCTCTATAACGAGAACAAGCGCGGAGTTGAAGCCGGATATGCCAAATTCGAGACATTCCCCGTATGGTCTCTCCCTCTGAAACATCCTGTCAACATCGCCTACGAGGCCGCCACCGCCGATCTCAACGATGTGAACATGATTGATCCCTTCCACCTTGAGGCATACGGCAAAACAGCAATCAACTATAATCGCGACATTGAGATATTCCCCGTGCTCAATGCGCTGTTCGAGGGCATTTACGGCGAGAATCCCTACAAATCACCCACCGACATGGGTGTGAACATGGTGGGATTCTGCATAAGCGATGATGAAGTGTGCTGCAACGCTTCGCGCGATGAAATCATCCGTCGCTATTTCACAGCACTCAACCGCATGGCTCAGGGCGATGGCAATGATTCCGAAGTCAACAAAATCGCGCTGCTGATGAAGCAGTCAAAGATCGACATCAATTATCGCAAACCTGTCGGAGCTGCGCGACAGCGCGCCGAGGCATGCGGCCATCCCTGTTCGGCAATCGAACTTTCCGACGGTACCATCATCACCGCAGAATCCTCCGACCTGCTCGGCCCGAGCGCTGCTCTGATCCTCAACGCCGTCAAGCACCTTGCAGGCATCGACCACAGCGTGAAACTTATTCCGCAGGATCTTATCGAGCCGATACAAAAAACCAAAACCGAATATCTCCGCGGCCATAATCCCCGGCTCCACACCGACGAGGTGCTGGTGGCACTTTCGGTACTCTCGCCTCATAACGACATGTGTCGCAGGGCCCTTGAACAACTTCCGCTGCTCGACGGATGTCAGGCACACTCCACAGTTATGCTGGGCGAAGTCGATCGCAAAATTTTCAAGAAACTCGGCGTAGGGCTCACATGCGATCCCGCATCGAAACACTGAGTTCTCAGTCACCTTCACGCATATTCTATTTCTACCGTGGGAGCGAAATTTAAGGGATACAGTATGGCAGCCCTTGCGGCAGCCGCTTACGGCACCAATCCCGCATTTGCCGTGCCCCTGTATGAACATGGCATGAATCCGGTGTCGGTGCTGTTGTTCCGATATGTCCTGGGGTTGCCGTTAGTGGCACTGCTTGCATTAAGTCGCGGACGTTCACTTAAACTCCGCGGCCATGAAGCCACGCCTCTGGCTGTTCTCGGAGTCATGATGGCTCTCTCGTCACTATTGCTTTTCGGCTCATACGAGTACATGAACGCCGGGCTGGCATCGACCCTTTTATTCATCGACCCGGTGCTGGTTGCGGTAATCATGACATTTTTCTTTCATGAAAAATTCAAGTGGGTCACCGGGGTCTGTCTGATGATAATGGCCATAGGCCTGACATTGTTGACCTATTCAGGCGGCAACGGCATCTCGATCAACGGCACAGGATTCCTTATGGTCATGCTCTCCTCTCTCACCTATGCCCTGTATATGGTCATGGTCAATGTCAACAAAACCATAGCCGGCATTCCCACAATCAAACTGCTCTTCTATGTAATTGCGTTCGGATCCATGGTTTTCGTGGCAATGTTTGCTCTCGGCACTCCGTTCACTCTTCCGGTCTTTTGGTACGACTGGCTAAATCTGCTCGGTCTCGCCGCTGTGCCGACGGTCATCTCCCTGATGTGCACCACTGTGGCCATCCAGAACATAGGATCGACATCCACGGCCATTTTCGGCGCACTCGAGCCTGTTACCGCCGTCTTGCTCTCTGTGTTTATTCTCGGTGAGGCCGTGACCACCCGTGAAATCTACGGAGGCATGATGATCATTTTAGCCTCTACATTGGTGGTTGTCGGTGACAATCTGCCCGACATATTGCTCCGGGTGCGCAAGCTGTTTCCACCTGTAAGAAAACGCCATCATGCCGGATGACGCACCGGGTGGTAATCCGGTAGTTAAATATCGCATCTACATCCGGTTGTGAATATTCTTTAAAGAATCACATTAAATGTTTTCCGCAGTAATATCGCTGCGGGTTTTTCGTTCTATCCATACCTGAAGGCATACAAAGCAACACAGTTATAACACACTCTTTACATTTACATGAAGAAACTCCTATTCCTTTTGGCTGTCATCGTCGCCTGTACAGCACCGGCGATGGCTCTCCCGCTTGACAAGTACACAATCTCCAGAAAGGAACTTCCGGCAGAAGCCATCAAGACTCTCGACACCCATTTCCCGAAAGCGAAAATAAGCATGATCAAAGTCGACCGTCATCTTCTTAAGAAAACCGACTACGACGTCAAACTGACCAATGGCACCAAAATCGAATTCTCAAACAAAGGGAAATGGACTTCGGTGGAATGCAAGAAAGGCGAAGTGCCGGCATCGCTTTTGCTCAAGGCCATCACCCGGCATGTTGCCAAGAACTACCCCGATGCTAAAATCCGAAAAGTAAAAAAGAAAGTTTCGGGATATGAAATCGGACTGTCGGACAATAACGAACTTAAATATGACCTCCTCGGCTCATTCAAAGGTCATCTGTCAAAAGCTGAAATCAACAACGAAAAAGAAGATGAAGTGACCGACGAAGCGACAGATGAAGCGCAGGCAATCACTGATGATTGCGCTGACGATTGCGCTGACGCTGCGTAGAATCTCTACCACACTCCGACTCCTTTTTCTCCAAATCTCCTCTCTCTCCATCTTTTCCGAAATAATAATCGGTATATCAACTTCCTTACTTCATCTTTTTTCGCGAGACGCTGTTCCACCACAGGACAGCGTTTCTTTTTTATTGTATCTGCTACCATTGTGTCTGCAACCATTGTTTCTGCTATTTCCAAAATCTCTTAAATTGCAACGATTTTTAAATTCTCTTGGGTTATTCATGGATTTTGATTAATTTTGCATCATAACCTAAACAACACGCCTCATAACCAATGAAACCGACCATCTTCACATCTCTGCTGGCGGCTTGCGCGTTTGCGTTGCCGGCTCAGACGTTTACCGAATGGCACGATGCCAATGTAAATGCCATTAACCGCCTGCCGATGCGGGCCGTGCCGTTCGCCTATAAAAATGGCGAGAATGCGCTTGCCGACCGCAACCTGCGCAATTCCGAAAATTACCTGAGTCTCAACGGCCCCTGGAAATTTTTCTGGGTAAAGGATGCCGACAGCCGTCCCGACGACTTTTTCCGCAAGGATTTCAACGACCGCGGCTGGGCCTCGATTCCCGTACCCGGCATGTGGGAACTCAACGGCTACGGCGATCCCATTTACGTGAATGTTGGCTACGCCTGGAGAAACCAGTTTAAAAACGATCCTCCCAACGTGCCGGCAGCCGACAACCATGTGGGCTCCTACCGCCGGACGTTCAAAGTACCCGCTTCATGGAAAGGCAAAGATATAATCGCTCATTTCGGGTCGGTCACCTCCAACATGTATCTTTGGGTCAACGGCAAATTCGTAGGATATAGCGAGGACAGCAAACTCGAGCCTGAATTCGACCTCACGCCCTATATCATTCCCGGGCAGGATAATCTCATCGCATTTCAGGTATTCCGCTGGTGCGACGGTTCATATCTCGAAGATCAGGACTTTTTCCGCTACAGCGGCGTGGCACGCGACAGCTATCTCTATGCCCGCGACAAAAAGAGGATCGACGACATCCGCATCACTCCCGATCTCACCGACAACTACACCAACGGCACACTCGACATAGCGGTTTCTGCCAACTCCAACGCACCGGTGTCGCTGACACTGCTCGACGCCGAGGGCAACAAGGTGGCCGAGACCATCGCCAAATCCGGGAAAACCACCCAAATTAAAGTGGCAGACCCGTACAAGTGGACAGCCGAAACGCCATATCTCTACACATTGGAGGCCAAGATGGATGGCAGCTCCGAGGTAATCCCTGTCAGTGTCGGCTTCCGCAAAGTGGAACTCAAAGACAAACAGGTGCTTGTCAACGGCAAACCGGTGATCTTCAAAGGCGCCAACCGTCATGAATTAGATCCCGACGGCGGCTATGTGCTCTCCGACGAGCGTATGCTTCAGGACATCCGCACCATGAAACAGATGAACATCAACGCAGTGCGCACCTGTCACTATCCCGACGACCGCCGGTGGTATGATCTTTGCGACAAATATGGCATCTACATGGTTGCCGAGGCAAATATCGAGAGCCACGGAATGGGTTACGGCGAAGAGACCCTCGCCAAAAATCCACTCTACGCCAAAGCCCACATGGAGCGTAATCAGCGTAACATTCAGCGCAATTTCAACCATCCCTCCATCATCTTCTGGTCCATGGGCAACGAAGCCGGTTTCGGACCTAATTTCGAAAAAGTATTCCGTTGGATTCGCAGCGAGGATTCCTCACGACTGATCCAGTATGAGCAGGCAGGGACGAATTTTGAGTATACCGATGTCTATTGCCCCATGTACCTTAAGCAGCACGACTGCGTGAAGTATCTTGAAAATTCATCCTGCACTAATCCTCTCATTCAATGCGAATATGCCCATGCTATGGGTAATTCGCAGGGTGGTTTCAAGGAATATTGCGACATCATACGCAAATATCCCTCATATCAGGGTGGTTTCATATGGGATTTTGTTGACCAGTCGGTGCGCTGGACCGGCAAAAACGGCAAAGAGATCTGGGCCTACGGCGGCGATTTCAATCCCTACGATGCGTCGGATCAGAATTTCTGCAACAACGGTCTGATCAATCCCGACCGCGGTTACAATCCCCACGCTCATGAAGTGGAATATTGCTATCAGAATATCTGGACCAAGCCCGCCGGCGATCAGAAAGTCAGCGTCCATAACGAAAACTTCTTCCGCGATCTCTCGTATGTGGCCATGGACTGGACACTTCTCCACGACGGTATGCCTGTGAATTCGGGCAGCATCTCCGATCTCAACGTGGCTCCCGGCGCTACCGCTGAAATTGCAATACCCTACGGATCAACCGACTCCAACGGTGAATGGCTTCTCAATGTCGACTACCGTCTCCGCAAGGCTGACGGCCTATTGCCTGCCGGCCAGACCGTGGCACGCGACCAGATTGTTCTGCGCGAAGCTCCCGGCAATGAGCTTGCAATCAATGTAACGCCCTCCAATCCTAATGCCGAGATCGCCTCTCCCGTCATCAACGAGAAAGATAAAAATTATCTGATCGTTTCCGGCGAGAACTTCTCGGTAGATTTCAGCCGTAAGACCGGTTTTATGAGTCGCTACGATGTTGACGGCACCTCAATGCTCGATCAGGGCGCACAGCTTACTCCCAACTTCTGGCGCGCTCCCACCGACAACGATCTGGGCGCTAACCTTCATAAGGAGTACCGTGCATGGCTAAATCCCGAAATGAAGCTCACTTCGCTCACTTCGACTGTTGAAAATGGCGTGGCAGTGGTAAAAGCGGCATACGACATGCCCTCGGTCTCGGCTCGTCTCGATATGACTTATGAGATCAATGCCGACGGAGCTGTGAAAGTGACCGAGGCTATGAAAGCCGACCCGTCGGCCAAGGTTTCAAATCTCTTCCGATTCGGCATGCAGATGCCTATGCCCGTAGTCTTTGAAAACATTCAGTATTATGGTCGCGGCCCCGTTGAGAACTATCCCGACCGCAAGAGTTCACAACGTCTGGGTCTGTATGACCAGACAGTTACCGAGCAGTTCTATCCCTACAACCGTCCGCAGGAAACCGGCAACAAGAGCGACATCCGCTATTGGCGTATGCTTGACAACGCGGGCAAGGGTCTGGAATTCGCATCCGTTGAACCCTTCTCGGCATCCGCTCTGCATTATTCAATCGAGAGTCTTGACGAAGGTCTTGAAAAACATCAGACCCACTCACCCGAAGTTGACCCCGTCGACTACACAAACCTGTGCATCGACAAGGAAATGATGGGTCTCGGCGGAGAAGACAGCTGGGGTGCACGTCCGCTCAATCAATATCAACACCCCTATAAATCGCGGACTTTCACATTCATGATGACCCCTGTGTCGGGTAAAACCATTAACCGATGAAACGAATTTTATTCACATTGTTGTCGGCCGCAGCCCTGTGTGCCGGCGCCTCAATCCCGGTAAATCCGGCCACACAGCTGCGCTCCGATGTCCGGTCGGTAAAACTCGACGGATATGTTGGAGGCCGCATTGACACATGCATTGCCCGGCGTGTCATGACTCAGGACGCCCTTTCGCTTGTCGAGCCGTTCAAACTTCGCAACGAAGGCGACCGCTGGCAATCCGAGTTCTGGGGAAAATGGATGCTCGGTGCCTGCGCGGCTTATCAATATAACCATTCGCCTGAACTTCTCGCGAAAATCACCGAGTGCGCCAAGGCGCTGATCGGCACGGCTGACGCCGACGGTTATATCGGCAACTACAAGGATGCCGACCGACTGAAAGCATGGGACATATGGGGCATGAAATATGTGACCCTCGGTCTGCTCGCCTACTATTCGGTTTCGCATGACAAAGCAGCGCTGAAAGCTGCCGAGAATGAAATCGACAACCTGATTGCCACTCTTAAGGCTCGCGGAGCCGACATTGCCGACTGCGGCAATTATTTCGGCATGGCAGCCTGCTCGGTGCTCGAGCCGGTGGTATATCTCTATAACGTCACCCGCGACCGCAAATATCTCGATTTCGCGGAATCAATTGCCGCCAGCATCGAGAAGGAAGGTCATGCGCAGCTCGTAGGCAAAGCCCTCGAGGGCGTGCCTGTCAGCCGCCGCTCACACTATCCCGATGAATGGTGGAGCTACAACAACGGCATGAAGGCATACGAGATGATGTCGTGTTATGAGGGGCTGATCGAACTGTCGAAAGTCACCGAAAATCCCCGCCTGCTGGAGGCCGCCATCCGCACCGCCGAATCCATAATCCGCGATGAAATCAACATTGCCGGTTCGGGTGCCGCATTCGAGTGCTGGTATGAAGGGAAAAAGATGCAGACCGTGCCCGCCTACCACACCATGGAGACCTGCGTTACGTTCACATGGATGCAGCTGTGTGCCCGGTTGCTCGACATTACCGGTCTTCCCGCTTACGCCGACGAATTCGAGCGGACCATGTATAACGCCCTGTTTGCATCTATGCGCGCCGATGGCGGCCAGATTGCCAAATACAGCCCTCTCGAAGGTCACCGTTCGGAAGGAGAGCATCAGTGCGGTCTCCCCATCAACTGCTGCAACGCAAATGGTCCGCGCGGTTTTGCCCTTATACCCCAGGTGGCTTACGTGGCCGACAGCCACGCCAACAACATCAACGTGAATCTTTACATCCCATCTTCTGCCGAAGTCAAACTCGGGAAGAACATGTTGAAACTGACCACCGACACCGATTATCCTCTGTCGGGCGACGTAACCATCTCGGTCGACCCTTTGAAAGCAGCCGATTTCGCTCTTTCGCTCAGAATACCGTCATGGATCGACAGCGACGCCACAGTCACCGTAAATGGCCAGAAGATCTCGGCTGCCCCCGGCAGCTATTGCACGCTCAACCGCCGTTGGACAAAAGGCGACGTTGTCACACTCCACATGCCTGTTTCAACCCGGCTCGTGACCACAGGTGATGTAAACAAATTCCAGGCCGTCACACGCGGTCCGCTTGTATTCGCACGTGACAGCCGTTATGCCGACGGTGATGTCGACGAGACTTCCGTGATTGTGGCTGACGAAAATGGCCGCATCGACGCCAAGCCGGTTCCCGGCACATTCTCGTGGCTCACTATTGAGGTGCCGATGGTGCTCGGCACCGATCTCGAAGATGCCGCCCACTCACGCCCGAAAGCTATCCGTCTCTGTGATTTCAGTTCAGCCGGCAACGACTGGGACCGCAATGGCCGCTACCGCGTATGGCTCCCTCAGACACTAAATCAGATGCACGCCCCCTACCATAAATATTGATACCGGGCCAAATATTGATACCGGGCCGTTCCTCGCAATACAGAGAATTTTTAATAACCTAAAGCAGGCCGCACTGGAATATCAGCGCGGCCTGCTTTAGGTCTTTTCGATAAATGTCGTGACCGGTCAATGGTGCGGTCACAAAGTCATTCTGCCACAGTCAATCCGGACTTTCGACGGGAAGTGCGCGAGAGAATACCTCGCGGAACGACACGATAGTTTCGGTGCGCATCAGCCCCATAGGCTGCAATTTGTCGTGGATAAGGTGGAGAAGATGATCATTGTCGCGGGCATAGATTTTGATCAGTAGATCATACTGCCCGGTGGTGAAATGCAACTCGGTAATTTCGGGCACCGTCTGCAATTTTCGGATAGTGTCCTCGAATGAGGTCGCTTCCTTCAGGAAAATACCCACGAATGCGCACGTGTCATAGCCGAGAGTGGTCGGTTTGATCAACGCGCGCGACCCCTCAAGAATATTCGTGGCCTGGAGCTTGGCGATGCGCTGATGAATGGCAGCGCCGCTCACACCGCACTCTCGAGCGATTTCAAGGAAAGGTTTACGGCCATTGTCTACCAGCATCTGGAGGATTTTGGTATCCAGCTTGTCAACTTGTAATCGAGCCATGATAATATTGGTTTAGATAAATATTCAGTTTTCAGGGAATATATGCAGAATTTTTCGCCATATTTAAATATCTGCTTAAAACTGTCAATTACATTCCGATACAAATTTAGCAATAAACATTTTAAATAACAAAATTATCCTACAACAATTATTTTCTAAAAAGCGATATTTTGAACAAATATAAAATTTTTTCGTTAATTTTGTTGTCGGTTATAATTTGCTCAATTATGGACATAATTTTCAAAAAGATCATCGCATCGTCCGACATACCTCTGGAAATCAAAGATTTATATCTTTCCTCTTTCCCCGAAGAAGAACGTCGCGAATGGTCCGACATTCAGAATAAAATCGACAGCGGCAACCCTGTTTTCAGTTTTTATGTTTTAGAACATAACACTGAAAACGTAGGATTTATAACCTTGTGGCGTCTGCCAGGAGCACTCTATTGCGAGCATTTCGCAATACTGCACCGCTATCGCGGAATCGGCTTCGGCTCTGTTGTCGTGCGAAAGGCCATCGCCATGGCCGATGGGATACAGCCGGCCGACGCAGCGGCGCTCGTCCTGGAGGTGGAACTCCCCGAAACATCCGAAATGGCGGCGCGCCGCATCGCGTTTTATGAACGTTGCGGCATGACGGCCCTCACCGAGTTTCCTTACTGGCAGCCCCCCTATCGTCCGGGGCTTCCCGAGGTGCCGCTGATGCTGATGACATCGCGCCCGCTCCCCGACCCTACCACTCTGGCAATTATCCTCCACACTGTTGTCTATAATCAATAATCTCTCGATATGCGTCCGGCCATAAATTTACTCATCTCCGCCACGGCACTGCTCATGGCTTCATGTTCGGGAGCACGGCACCACGACGATACTCCCGAAAAACCTGTCGTGGTTGTCAGCATCGCGCCTCTGAGCTACTTTGCCGAGGGTATCGGTGGCGACAAGGTGAATGTAGAGGTGATGGCACCGGCCGGCACCGACCCAGAGACCTACGAACCATCTATGGCATCGCTCGGTAGCGCTTCACAGGCATCTGTGATTTTTACCACCGGTCTGCTCCCTTTTGAGGAAAAAATAGCGCGCACCGTAAAGGAGTCATCTGGAGGAAAGACTCTGAATCAGACCCTTTGCGACTCCCTGCAACTGATTATGGGGACGCATGGCCACGATGAAGCCGATCCGCATATCTGGATGTCGCTGCGCAATGCCCGCGTCATGGCCCGCACAGTCTGCCGCGCGCTCACCCGCGCGCTCCCGGCCGACAGCGCCTACTTCAGTGACCGTCTTGCGGCTATGGAGCATCGCCTCGACTCCCTCGACAATGTCACTGCCACAGCATTGGCACCTATTGCAGGCAGTTCATTTCTCATCTGGCACCCGTCGCTGAGCTATTTCGCCCGCGATTACGGGCTGCAACAGGTCGCCATTGCCGCTGAAAACAAAGAGACATCTGTCGACGCCCTGCGGCGGCGCCTCGACCGTGCCGGCAGCGAGAAAGCAGTCGCTTTGTTCGGACAGAAAGAGCTCGACAGCCGGCAGATGTCGGCAATCAGTGGTGCCACCGGCCTGCAGCCGGTCTATATATCCCCTATGTCGCCCGATGTGGAAGCCACACTGTCAGCCGCCACATCGGCTCTCGTTAATTCCAGATAAGCAGGCCGGTCAACACAGATAATAAACAAGCTCTTAACCAGTTCCTGACAATGGACGATGCATGTCATCCCGTAATTCGCCTTTCGGATGTTACATACAATGCCGAAGGCCGCAGCATTCTTGCCGACGTCAACCTCACTGTTGACCGGCGCGACTTCATTGCCGTAACCGGCCCCAACGGCGGCGGCAAGACCACCTTGCTGAAAATTATCCTCCGGCTGCTGAAACCCACCACGGGGACAGTGGAGTATTACAATGAAGACGGCACACCGGCGCGACAGCTTGCAATCGGCTATCTGCCGCAAAAGAATGCCATCGACGCCCGTTTCCCAATCACTGTCGAGGAGGTTATCAAATCAGGAATGCTATCCTGTCAGGGGCTTAGCCGCGCACAGATAGCCGACCGACTCGAAGCGGCATTGCAGACGGTGGAACTATCCGACCGTCGCCGTCAACCCATAGGCACTCTGTCGGGCGGTCAGCTGCAGCGTACAATCCTCGCACGAGCCATAATCCAGTCTCCATCGATTCTAATTCTCGACGAACCTCTGAGCTATCTCGACAAACATTTCGAGCACACACTCTACGAACTGCTCCACAAACTTTCGGCATCAACCACAATCATTCTTGTAACCCACGAAATGAACGTGATAGGAGAAATGGCCAACCGTCATATAATCGTTGACCACACTCTCCACCAGTGCAAGGCCAAGCGCCATTTCATCCCCTCCCCCTGCGAGTAACAAAAAAATGCAAATAAAAAAACGGCGGTTAAAAACCGCCGCTCCATAGGCCTCGCCCCACGCCTGCGCAGACGTATGGGGGTTGCGTGGAGAGGAGGTTTTTAACCTCCTTAATTTCTCCAAAACAAATTCTTCTTTATGATTCCTGATTATTTTGCCTGCTTCAGGACTTTTTCGTTGACTTTGGCAGGGAATTTGGTGGCAAGTTGTTTGAGCCACTGCTCAAGCAGATAATCCTGGTAATCGGTTACTACAGTACCGCGCACGTCGGCAGCCTCTTCAGGCTGGTCGAGCACTTTACCTTTATATGCTTCGTAAGCGCCCCAGCGGGTAATATTTTCGGGCTTAGCCGCGCCGAATCCGAGATAATCCGTGATGGCGTTCTCACCCTTTGCAGCGATAACGCGTTCCACCTTCACATCCTTGCCGAATTTCTTGCGGAGCACTTCGTTCAGTTTGTCATCGGGGGTGGGATTGGCTGCTAAATATTCATTGACAAGGTTGAGAATCGAATCGTTGGTGGCGAAAATCACGCGCGACTTGAAGCGGGGTTCGTCCCAGCGATATTTATCCTTGTTATCCCGAAAATATTTCTCCAGGCCTTCGGTGTCATTTTTGGCTTTGGTCCAGACGTTGCGGTCCTGAATCTCAAACATGAGCATGCCGTCGCGATATTCGTTCACGAGGTTGCGGTAGTTGGCATCGGTCTTCATCAGGTCGTTGCGCTTGGTTTCCAGGGTCACACTGTCTATGTGACGCTCCACGGCGCCCTCGAGCTGCTTTACCTGCTCGTCGGCATTGCCGTTGAAACCCTGAGGCAGCTCCTCGGATATAACTTCCGAAAGGGGCAGTTTCTCTTTGCCTACTTTGGCAACAGTCAGATCGGAGGCGAGCAGACGATCGTACATCACAGAATCCACACCGCCGGCAGCCATTATCTCCTTGTAGATTTTGTCAAGGTTCTTGGCATCGGCCTGCGCTTTATACTCCTTGCGGAGCTGCGCGAGGCGGCGTTCTGCGGGGAGCTTGCCGCGTTCATCGCGATCGATGGCCTGCTTGATCTCTGCCTTGGCCTTGTCGAAGGGCTCGATGCCGCGGCTGTCGAGACGTTTGATTATGTGATAGCCGTAAGAAGTGGCGAAAGGTTTTGAGATCTCGCCATTCGCAAGCGAATAAGCCACCTCCTCGAATTCGGGAACCATCTGGCCGGTGCCGAACCAAGGCAGTTTACCGCCGCGCGATGCCGAACCGGGATCCTGCGAGTTGGTCGAAGCGACCTCTTCGAAATTGGCACCACCGGAAACTACGGTATAGAGCGAATCGATATACTCTTTCTGCTTGGCGGCTTCTTCGGGCGACATGTTGTTGGTGAGACGGAGGATATGCTCGGCCAGCACCTGTCCGCGGGCGGGCCGGCGTCCGTTCACCTTAACAATATGGTATCCGAAAGGAGTCTGGAACACACCGGTGTGGCCGCCCACCTCAGTCTGCCATGCGGCATCCTCAAAAGCGCGAGGCCAGCGGTTGGCCAGAATGTAGCCCATGCGGCCGCCGCGTACTGCGGAATTGCGGTCCTGCGAATATTTCATGGCCAGAGAGTCGAACGGCTCACCCTGATTGATGCAGGTGAGCAGCGAGTCCATCAGATGCTCCTTCTGCTCGGCTGTCATTTCGCGCGACTGGAAGAAAAGCATAATGTGGCTCACGTCCACTTCCTCCTTCATTCGGTCGTACTGCGCGTTGTAGATACTGTCCTCCACGGCCTTGTCGATCAGGTAAGGTTTGGCAAGGTCGTTGCGGTAGGTGATGAATTCGTTCTGAAACGTCTCGGTCTTGTCGATACCCTCGGCCTCTGCGGCAGCCACTTTCTGGCGGTAAGGAATAAAGAGCTTGAGGTATTCCCCTATTTCCTGGGGCGACGACTGCTGAGCGTTGTTTTTGTGGTAAAGATATTCAAACTCGCTGAGAGTGACGGGTTTCCCGCCCACGGTCATAAGCACCGGGTCGTTGCTTCCCTTGGCCTGCGCCATCATCGAGGCGCCCAGCACAAAAGCAAGCGATAAGAGTCCAGTCTTCATTTTGAATTTACAAATATATTATTAGTGTTCGTTTCATTCTAAACGCAGAAAGGCATGATTTATTATTGCGGCAATCTGAATTTCGTGAAAAATTAGTAACTTTGCGGCATGTTATTTGAAGACTTCGATTTAAGCGACGATCTGCTTGACGCGCTTTATGCCATGCACTTCGAGAAGTGCACCCCCATACAGGAAAAAGCAATACCCGTGGTGCTCGACCGCCACGACCTCATAGCCATCGCGCAGACCGGTACCGGCAAAACCGCCGCATATCTGCTGCCCGTAATCGACCTGCTGGCCGAAGTGCCCGAGGCCGACGGATTTGTCAACTGCCTGATCATGGCTCCTACCCGCGAACTTGCCCAGCAGATCGAGCGCCAGATGGATGGATTCAGCTACTATTTGCCCCTGTCGTCGATCGCAGTCTACGGAGGCACCGACGGCAAGGAGTTCGGCCGCCAGCAAAGAGCAATGAAAGAGGGCGCCGATGTGGTCATCGCCACACCCGGACGTCTGCAGGCTCTGATACAGATGGGTGGCATCGACCTCTCGCAGGTGCGCTATTTCATCCTCGACGAGGCCGACCGCATGCTCGACATGGGCTTCTACGACGACATCATGGGCATAGCCAAACTGCTCCCCGCCGAACGTCAGACACTTCTGTTCTCGGCCACTATGCCCCCGAAAATCCGAAAACTTGCCGAAAACATCCTCACCGATCCTGTAGAGGTGAAAATCGCACCCTCGCGACCTGTGGAGAAAATCAAGCAGTCAGCAATCTTCTGCTATGACGATGAAAAGCAGAAAATTCTCACCGGTATACTGAAAAGCCGCAAAGGGGAGCGCGTGATTGTGTTTGCCGCCTCGAAGCATGGTGTGCGCGACCTTGCCCGCGACCTGCGCCGTCTCGGCATCAAAGCTGCCGAGATTCATTCCGACCTCGACCAGGAGCAGCGCGACGAGACCATCCGCGGGTTCCGTTCCGGACGAATAGAAGTGATTGTAGCCACCGACCTGCTGGCACGCGGCATCGACATCGACGAGGTGATGCTCGTGGTGAATTTCGATGTGCCTCGCGAGCCTGAGGATTATGTGCACCGCGTTGGGCGTACAGCCCGTGCCAATGCCGACGGCGAGGCCGTTACTCTTGTCGGTCCCCGCGACCGCCGCGCATTCCAGCGCGTCGAAGCCACACTGAAAATCAGCATACCCGCCGAAAACCGCCCGACCTCCTCTCCCCGCGCCGGAGCCGACCGCCCCGCGCGCAACGACCGCCGCCACCCCCGCGGAAAGAGCAACAGCCGCAACAACAACCAACCCGGCAACCGTCGCGGCAACAACCGCAACAACAAATCACATTCTTAAGAGAGATAATATGTCAGAACAAGAGATGAACTCATATCGCTTCATATCGGGAAATGAACCGAGTGACGAGATGCTCGCACAACTAATGAAAGAAGTTGCTCATGATGCCAAGATACGTCAAGAGCAGGCAACTAATGCATATTTTTCAGAGATGCGACGTGAAGCCGAAATTACCAAGGCTAAATGGACTGATCGTATTAACAGTGTATTAAATTAATAACGACAACGGAAATCGTCGGGATGGCGCAAATGTTTGACGTTTTTACGTATTATTTGGGTATGTAAAGAATAATTAGTAAATTTGCGGCCATTATAATCAACTGACGCTCACATCAAAATATCCGATATATCACACAGATAACAGAATATCACACAAATAACCGACTATCACATTTTAAGCAATCAAATATGAAGAAAATTTTTACATCGCTTTTTGCTGCGACAGCTGTGGCTCTCACAGTAGGCGCGCAGCAGCTCCCCAACAACGGCTTCGAGGAAGCCTGGGTTGATTGCGTCCCCTGGACCAGCAACAACAACACCAAGGTTCAGGGAACAACCCCCACCTCTTGGGTTGTTTCCAACACCATAGGCACCGGAGGCAACTGGGCTATGGGAAATACAACTATCGCAGAAAAAGTAACCGGATATAATTCCGAAGGTGCGGTTAAAGTCGAAAATAAAGAAATCAACGTTGTTGTCGTCAAAAAGACGATTCCCGGCTATTTTGGCCTCGGCACTCCCTGGGCAACATCAATGGGTATGGGTGACAAAATGGCTGGTGGTGAGTTTGGCGGTATTGCCTTCACCGGTCGTCCCGACGCCATTCAGTTTATGTATCAGTCAACCGGTTCTGACCAACCCACTTTTCTCGCATACACTTGGAACGGGAAGTTTGTTCAGAAAGAAGTTTCCGGTAATATCGTTGTTTCTGGAAACCCTACAAAGATAGATATGGTCGATCGTGACCGTAATGTCATCGGTATGACCGACGCGCCTCAGGGTGGTGAAGTAACAGAAAAAGGCACTTTGGTTGCCCTGATCAACACCCGCCTTGAAGCCACGACTGCAGACTGGACAAAAGGGAACCTCGAATTCACATATTCCGATGCCGCCGCTCCCGAAAAAATCAATGTTGTCTTTGCCGCCGGCGACTATTTCACCACTTCCCCTGCAAAAGACAACACCCTCACTGTCGACGATGTTAAGCTGATCTACTTCTCACGTCTGAAATCGCTGAAAGTCAACGGCGTTGACGTTCCCGAGTTTGCACCCGACACTTACGAGTACAATGTTGACGCCGAAATGCCTGCCGATGCTTCTGCCATCGCAGCAGAGTGCATGGGCAACTCCGGCTCCGCCAAAGCAGAAGTAGCCCTCGATGCTGCCAATAACAAGGCTACTGTCACCGTCACCAACTCAAACGTAGGTGGTACCGACGTCGACGGCGAGGAATCGCATGTCTACACCCTCAACTTCAAACCCGCTCAAGAAGAAGGAAATCACCTTGATTACACCGGTGTCCTTCGCGTTGATATGGCCGGGAATCCCATAACCGGTGAAGAAGGTCAGACAGCCACATTGCAGCTCCTCCCTAATGTTGACTATACAGAATGCACATTCTTAATTCCCAATCTAACGTTAGATGATCTCGGTAAGCTTGGCGACATCAAAGTTGACAATATCAAAATGGCCAAGAATGGTGGTGTCACCACATTTGACGGCATTGTCAAAGATCTGTCGCTGTTAGGTGGCGCTATCGTAGCCGATGCTGTTGTGACTGGCACTTGCGACGCTGAGGGCAACATTGACCTGAAAATCAGCGTTACCTGGAATGACATGCCCATCGACGTGACGTTCAACGGTAAGGGAAAACCTGTCCCCTCATCTGCTGTCGAGGCTATCGAAGCTGACGACGTGAATGCTCCCGCCGAGTATTTCACAATCCAGGGCTACAAGGTCAACGGAAATAACCTCGCAAACGGCTTCTACATTGTCCGCAAGGGCAACAAGGTTAGCAAAATCTACGTGAAATAATACCGGCGTAGCTGACACTACGCATACCAAATTTTAAGAAAGAGACCGCATCGGTTAATTCCGATGCGGTCTCTCTTTTATCATATCAGCTGCAGGCGTGCCACCAACCCCATGGAGCGGCGGTTTTGAACCGCCGAAAGCAGGCAAGCTCGCAAACCACATTGAAAAACCTTTCTAACGGCGGTTCAAAACCGCCGCTCCATGGCGTCTATACGTTAATTAAAATAATTATTTTTTAAATGGGGAGAAAATAAGAGTTTAACTAAATTTCATTATACATTGACAATTAGCAATTTGCCGGCGAATTGAAAAATTTTATGGAAATTTGTCAACGAAATATTTGCACAATCAAACAATTTGCCATACCTTTGCGACATGTAAAAGAAATATGCCACTCCAATAGGTTTATTACAAACATAATGTCACACTTTTAATCATTTTATCATCATTATGAAAAAAGCAATTTCTTTGGCACTTGCAGCTGTGCTGCTGACATCAGCTTCGGCAGCCGCAGAAACAGCCGCAGAGGCGGAATCCAACAAAGCAGAGGTTTCATTCGGCACCGACCTCGTAAGCACTTATCTCTGGCGCGGTCAGGATCTCGGAGGAGTCTCCATACAGCCGGGAATCGGCCTCAGCTGGCGCGGTCTGTCGCTGAGCGCATGGGGATCGTCGGGTTTCGACGAAAAGGACACCAAAGAGGTGGATCTTACCCTCGGCTACACATGGAAAGGGTTTGCGGTGAGTATCACCGACTACTGGTTTGACAACGGTCCGGGCTACTTCAAATACAAAGCCCATGACACGGCCCACGTGTGGGAAGGTCATGTCGGCTACGACTTCGGACCTGTAGCTCTTAACTGGTACACAAACTTCGCCGGCAACGACGGAGTAACTTCAAAAGGGAAGCGCGCCTATTCATCGTATGTTGAGGTTAGCGCTCCCTTCTCTTTTAAATCGGTCGATTTCACAGCCGAAGTGGGTGCATCGCCCTACGCAACGAGTTTCTACAACGCCACCGGCTTTGCCGTGATCAACATCGGTCTGACAGCCTCGCACGAGTTCACCCTCGCACCTGTATGCTCGATCAAACCGTATGCCAAACTGGCGTTCAACCCCCGCAACGACAAAGCCTACATGCTTGCCGGCGTTTCTTTCTCGGTATTCTGACAGCATTTCCCGGGTACAATTTTCCAAATGCTATTTCACTCAAAACGTAACAAGGTATGAAAAAAATCGAGGCAATTATCCGCAAAACAAAATTTGAGGATGTGAAAGATGCCCTCCTCGAAGCCGACATCGAATGGTTCTCCTACTACGAGGTACGTGGCGTCGGCAAATCGCGTCAGGCAAGAATCTATCGCGGCGTGATGTATGACACCAGCTCCATCGAGCGCATTCTGGTTTCCATAGTGGTGCGCGACATCAATGTGGAGCGCACCATCAAGGCCATTCTCAAAGCGGCACAGACAGGCGAGATCGGCGACGGCCGCATCTTTGTGATTCCCGTGGAGGATTCAATCCGCATCCGCACCGGCGAACGTGGCGACATCGCCCTCTACAATGCCGAGCATGAAGAGTAGAATTCCGGGCACTAATTTCAGGCACTAAAAGTAAATAAGGTACAATTATGAAAAGGTCAAAATATATCACGGCAACCGCACTTATGGCATTGGCCATGCTGGCCATTCCGGTTGCCGTCTGGGCCGCTCCTGAATCGGTCGACTCAATCTCCTCCACTGTAGTAACCGGTGTACCCGCCGCCGAGCTCCCCGTAGAGGAAGTTGCCGAAACTCCTGCAAATCCCCTCGTGTCGGGCATCAACACCGTATGGATGCTCCTGGCTGCCATGCTTGTGTTTTTCATGCAGCCCGGTTTCGCGCTGGTCGAGGCCGGTTTCACCCGGTCGAAAAACACCGCCAACATCCTCATGAAAAACTTCGTGGACTTCATTTTCGGCTCGCTGCTCTTCTGGTTCGTGGGCTTCGGCATCATGTTCGGACTGGGCAAATTCTGCGGCGTGCCGCATTTCATGACAAGTTCATTCTTCGAGAGCAACGGTCTGCCCGACCCCACTTCACTTCCAACAGAGGGTTTCCTGGTGTTCCAGACTGTGTTCTGCGCCACTGCCGCCACAATCGTCTCTGGCGCCATGGCCGAACGCACCAAATTTTCGGCATATCTAATCTACACAATTTTCATCAGTGTGCTGGTATATCCCGTATCAGGCCACTGGACCTGGGGTGGCGGCTGGCTTATGGACGGCGACGTGGATTCTTCATGATGACCACTTTCGGCCACACATTCCATGATTTCGCCGGCTCAACCATCGTGCACTCGGTCGGCGGCTGGATCGCCCTCGTCGGCGCCGCAATCCTCGGTCCCCGTATCGGCAAATATGGCAAGGATGGCAAATCCAAGGCTATCCCCGGCCACAACCTCACCATCGCCGCATTGGGCGTGTTCATCCTCTGGTTCGGCTGGTTCGGTTTCAACCCCGGCTCGCGTCTGGCAGCCGCCACCGTGGAAGATCAGATTTCAATATCGCTGGTATTCCTCAACACCAACCTTGCAGCCTGTGCCGGCGGTTTTGCCGCACTCACGCTCAGTTGGCTGAAATATGGCAAACCCTCGCTGTCGCTTACTCTCAACGGCATCCTTGCAGGCCTTGTAGGCATCACCGCCGGCTGCGACGCCGTCTCTCCCTTAGGCGCCGTTCTCATCGGCCTTATCTGCGGCTTCGTGATGATTTTCGCAGTGGAATTTATCGACCGTGTGCTCAAAATCGACGATCCTGTCGGTGCATCCTCAGTTCATGGTGTATGCGGTTGCCTCGGCACCATCCTCACCGGTTTATTCTCTGTAGAAGAGGGTCTGTTCTACGGCGCCGGATGGGGATTCTTCGGAGCGCAGGCATTCGGAGCCGCAGTTGTAGGTCTCTGGGCCGCGGCAATGGGCTTCCTGATCTTTAAAGGTGTGGATATGTGCCACGGTCTGCGAGTTCCCGCCCGCATTGAAGAGGAGGGGCTCGACATCTACGAGCATGGCGAATCAGTCTACAACGCTTAAGACTCTTAAAAACATCGCATAAACTACAATCCAACAAAAACACTTCATCTTTTTTCCTTCACTCGCATCCTCCGCACAAGCCGTCAAAAGCCTGCGGGGGATGTTTTGTGTGGAACAAAACGGGCATCACCGCCGTTAATGTAATATACAGTTTCAACTATCGTATTATGCGACTTATACCGAGCGAATCATCGGGACTGACACCGCTGCAGCGCCACATATTACTGGTGCTTCATCTGCTTGTGCTCGCGGCATCGCTTGTCATGGTGGTGTGGATCACACGCGAGACACTTTCGGGAGTGTCGTTTCTCTCGTCGCACGGATATATGCGCTTCCAGTTCTGGGTCTGCTTTCTGTTCATGGCCGACATACTCGTGGAATGGTCTCTGTCACCCCGCAAGTGGCACTATTTTGTCTCCAATATCTTTTTTATACTCATCAGCATTCCATGGCTCAACCTTATCGAGGCGTTTGGGGTGTCGCTGTCGCCGGTGATGGGCTATGTGATGAAATTTGTGCCGATGATCCGCGCAGGCTATGTGCTCGCGCTGATTTCGGGAGCGCTGACATCCAACAAAGCTCTGAGCATGATGGCGGTCTATATCATCTGGGTAATAGCGTCGGTCTATTTCGGAGCACTGATGTTTTTCGTGGAGGAACATTTCATAAATCCCCTTGTCGACTCCTACTGGAGTTCTCTATGGTGGGCCGCCCTGAACATCACTACGGTAGGTTGCGAGATTTCACCGGTGACAATCACAGGCAAAGTGCTTGCCATAATCCTCTCGGCCGAGGGGCTAACACTTTTCCCCGTCTTCACCATCTATGTGACAAACTCCATCGTCAACAACCAGAAGTGATTTTTCGGCAGCGGGGACGCAGAATACATCAAAAAATTGTATCTTTGCAGCAACCTATCATTTTTCACACATAATGGATAAAACTACCAACCTCAGCGACCCGAAAGGGAAGGTGAGAAAATTGCTTTCCGACAAGGCCTGGGCCCGCTGGACGGCTTTGATTCTTGTGGCGTCGATGATGTTCTTCGCCTATATGTTTGTCGACGTAATGTCGCCTCTCCAGTCACTTATCGAAAATCAGCGCGGCTGGAGCCCCGAGGCATTCGGCTACTACGCCGGTGCGGAGTATATTCTCAACGTTTTCGGATTTCTGATTATCGCGGGTGTGATTCTCGACAAAATGGGAATCCGTTTCACCGGCACGCTGTCGGCATCGGTGATGGTAATCGGTGCCTGCATAAAACTGTATGCCATTTCCGACATGTTCCAGGGCACTCCGTTCGACCTCTGGCTCAGCTCATGGTGGACCGAAATGCCCGGCAGCGCCAAACTGGCCGCCCTCGGCTTCATGATCTTCGGCTGCGGTTGCGAGATGGCCGGCATCACAGTGTCGAAAACACTCGCCAAATGGTTTGAAGGGAAAGAGATGGCGTTGGCCATGGGCATTGAGATGGCACTTGCCCGTCTGGGTGTATTCGCCATATTCTCGATCTCGCCCCGTCTGGCCGACTGGATGGGCAAAAACGACCCGACAGTGGTCATCCCCATCGGTTTCTGCACCGCCCTGCTGCTGATCGGTCTTATCTGCTTCATTGTGTTCACATTCATGGACAGCCGTCTCGATAAAGAACTTGCCGCCGACCGAATGAACGTCACCGGCGACGAGACTGCCGAAGAGGAGTTCAAGTTTTCCGATGTGGGCCGCATCCTTTCAAGTCGCCTTTTCTGGATTATCGCACTGCTATGCGTGCTCTACTATTCGGCCATCTTCCCCTTCCAGCGCTATGCCACCAACATGCTGCAATGCAACCTGCAGATGACCGAACAGGCCGCCGCCGACATCTTCCGCTGGTTCCCCATCGGCGCGGCATGTCTCACCCCCATACTGGGCATTTATCTCGACTACAGAGGCAAAGGAGCATCGATGCTCATTCTCGGTGCCATCCTCATGATATGCTGTCACCTGGTGTTCGCGTTGCTTCTGCCCGTCTATCCGTCGGCATGGCTGGCATTCACCGCCATCATCATTTTAGGCATCAGCTTCTCATTGGTTCCCGCCGCCCTGTGGCCTTCGGTGCCCAAAGTGATGGACAAACGCTATCTCGGTTCGGCCTATTCGCTGATCTTCTGGGTGCAGAATATCGGCCTGGCACTCTTCCCGATACTGATCGGAGTGGTGCTCAACGCCTGCAACCCCGGCGTGGTAGATCCGCTGAAGCGCAACTACACCGTGCCCATGCTTCTGTTCGCCGCTCTGGGTGTGCTCGCCCTCTTCTTCGGCATATGGCTGCTGATTCTCGACAAGAAGCACGGCTATGGTCTCGAGAAACCCAACATCGCATCAAAGGAGGAGGAAACACTTGCCTCCGAGGGGCTCGAAAACGAATAATCGATTCAGTTTTTACCTTATTTACCACGAAACCGGTCAATTTTCGACCGGTTTCGTTGGCTTTGATTGAAAATAGTTGTACATTTGCATTTAGAAATAAATCATTCTTACCATATCTAATAGAATAATGAGCAAACCTTACGTAGTCGGAATCGACATAGGCGGCACCAACACCGTCTTCGGCATCGTTGACGCCCGCGGCGTCGTTCTCGCAAGTTCATCAATCAAAACACGCAAAAACCCCACTATCGAGGGTTATCTCGACGAACTTCACACCGAACTCACCAAACTTCTCGAAGCCAACGACGCCGTAGGCAAAATCCACGGCATCGGCATCGGCGCTCCCAACGCCAACTATTATACCGGCACTATCGAATCGGGTGTCAACCTGCCCTGGCCCACTCCAATACCCCTGGCAAAACTCGTCAGCGAAAAATTCGGTATCCCCGTGTCGATCACCAACGACGCAAACGCCGCCGCCATCGGCGAAATGACCTACGGCGCAGCCCGCGGTCTAAAGGATTTCATCATGATCACCCTCGGCACCGGCGTCGGTTCGGGCATCGTAATCAACGGACAGCTTGTCTACGGTCATGACGGTTTCGCCGGCGAGCTCGGCCATATCATTGTGAAGCGCAACAACGGCCGTCTCTGCGGCTGCGGTCGCCGCGGCTGTCTCGAGACATACTGCTCGGCCACAGGCGTGGCACAGTCGGCACGCGAATTCCTTGAAGCACGTGCAAGCGAGCCTTCGCTGCTGCGCAACATCCCCGCCGATGAAATCACATCGAAGGATGTATACGACGCAGCCATCGCCGGCGACAAACTCGCCAAAGATGTCTTCGATTTCACAGGCAACATCCTCGGTGCAGCGCTGGCCGATTTCACCGTTTTCTCCGCTCCCGAAGCTTTCATCCTTTTCGGCGGTCTCGCAAAGAGTGGCGAAATACTCATGAAGCCTCTCCGCGAATCGATGGAGAAAAACATGATGCCCATCTGGAAGGGGAAAGTGAAAGTGCTTCTGTCGGAACTCAAAGAGGCCGATGCCGCCGTGCTCGGCGCGTCAGCTCTCGGCTGGGAAGCAAAATTCCAGACCCCTACACCCTCGGCTGTGCCCGTAGCCCCCACCCCCGCGGCTCCCGCTGTAGCCAAGGCTCCTTTAGCTCCCGCTGAATAATCCCGGCTACGGTTTGTCCACAGCTACAGTTTATTCCATAGTTAGCCTGTCAGCTAAGTAACTGTTAATAATATCGACCAGTTACATAAAACTGCTATTATACTATTATAATGCGGTGTGTCGTTTCACCCGGCACACCGCATTATTCATTACCAATCAGCAATATTTTATCACAAAGAAATGTCAGGTCGCATCAATCGCTTTTTTAACGGCTTTTTCAGTGAGCGGTTCTTTCTTTCGCCTGAAAGGGAGCGGCTAAACCGAATGTTGAACTGGGGCACATTGATGATGCTCGCCACGGTATTCTCCGCGCTGGTACTAATTTACCACCACGGGCCGGCATTTCATTACGATACATATACCTATGAACGTGCTGCCGTCACACTTTCGCAAGGCGAAGTCGATCTGTGGCGCACCCCTCTGTATCCCTATCTGATTCTGATTTTCCGCTCTTTGTTCAGAGCCGCCGGTCCCGTAATGCTGTGTGTTTTTCAGCAACTGCTGTTTCTGATCTCTGTGATGTTTCTGCGACACATATTAAGAATCGCCGGCACTGGCCGCAGGACGGGCATCATCCTGACTGCGTTCTACCTCTTTGTCCCCTATCTGCTATGCTGGTGGTATATGTGTCATATCGCTACCGAATTGGTGTCGTGTTTTCTCTTTATGTTGTTGGGGTGGCTTTCGATACGGATAATTGTCAATCCCGGCTCATTGAAAATCAGCGACGCGCTGTGGATCACACTTCTTCTGTTTCTGATGGTGGCGGTTAGGCCAGCCAACATATATCTCCTTCCAGTCTACGCATTAATATGGCTGATCGTAATCATCTCTCCGAAATGGCGTGCCGCGGCAGGATTTGTCGGTCTTGCAGGGGTGATCGCCGTGTCGGCCGCGGTATGGGAATACCGTAACACAATCAAGAGCCGCTACGGCTACGACGGCATCACCATCATCAGCTATATCAACAATTACCATTTTGTAAGACACTACGGACTGATGAAACCGGAACTTGTCGGGAATCCCGAGTTACGCCGTATGCTCCATGACTTCAACGCATTCTCCGACGAAGACAGATACCTCCCCGTCAATCACTATTTCAATGAAACTCACGCGCTTTTAAAAATCGACAGTTGCGCCGTGGAAATGCAGCATGTGGTTAACAAAGCGCTGGTCCATGATCCTGCAAACACTGGACGGGCGCTCACATCGCGACTGCGGGCCGATGTCTCCTCCAATCTGCTGACTATAAACCCTGACCGATGGATCTATGTGGCTTTGGTTCCTTATATGCCTAACATGGGGTGTGTATATCTGTTTCTGCTGATATGTCTGGCCGGTATCATTGTGGTATGGATACGCCGACGCCGGTTTCCATGGCTCGTGGCATATCTGTGGGGGATGGTTTTCACCAGTCACATCGCGGCAATGTTAGGCGCGATGAGCGACTGGGCACGTCTCACCTATGGCTCATTCCCGTTTCTGCTGCTGTTGTTTGCCAAAGCGCTCGGCTGTTTTATATCCATGGTCCGTTCCGACAGATAAAAGAAGCAGCGCACCGAACTAAAAAGGCGATGCACCGAAACTGGTGCACCGCCTTTTAGATTATTCGCAACACCTTGCGGTGTCGGGGGCTGTCAATGATTATTTGCCGTTGATTGCAGCAACGCCGGGGAGAGTCTTGCCCTCGATGGCCTCGAGAAGAGCGCCACCACCGGTGGAAACGTAGCTTACAGCGTCGGCAAGGCCGAATTTGTTTACGCAGGCAACCGAGTCGCCGCCGCCGACAAGCGAGAAGGCACCATTCTTGGTTGCCTCAACGATTGCCTCGGCGATGGCACGGGAACCGGCGGTGAAGTTGTCGAATTCGAAAACGCCGGCGGGACCGTTCCAGAGAATTGTCTTGGCGTTTACGATGTTTTCGCGGAAAAGTTCGCGGGTCTTGGGACCTGCATCGAGACCTTCCCAGCCGTCGGGAATGTCCATCACGTCGCAAACCTTGGTATTGGCGTCATTGCTGAAGGAATCGGCGGCCACGCAGTCGCTGCCGAGAATGAGTTTCACACCCTTTTCAGCTGCCAGCATCATGATGTGACGAGCGAGATCGAGCTTGTCCTCCTCGCAGATGGAGTTGCCTACATGGCCACCCTGTGCTTTAGCGAAAGTATAGGTCATGCCACCGCAGAGGATGAGGGTGTCGACCTTATCCATAAGGTTCTCGATGATACCGATCTTTGTAGACACTTTTGAGCCACCCATGATGGCGGTGAAGGGGCGCTTGATGTCGCTGAGGATTTTGTCAACTGCCTGCACTTCCTTCTCCATGAGGTAGCCGAGCATCTTGTTGTCGGCGGTGAAGTAGTCGGCGATGACAGCGGTGGAAGCGTGCTTGCGGTGAGCGGTGCCGAAGGCATCGTTTACGTAAACGTCGGCGTAGGAGGCGAGTTTCTTTGCGAATTCTTTCTGACGCTGTTTCATTTCAGCCTTGGCTGCGTCGTAGCCGGGGTCGGTCTTCTCGATGCCTACGGGCTTGCCCTCCTCCTCGGGATAGAAGCGGAGGTTTTCAAGCAGAAGCACCTGACCGGGCTTGAGGTTGGCTGCAGCTTCTGAGGCATTCGCGCAGTCGGGAGCGAACTCCACGTCGGTGCCGAGGGCTTTTGCCACGGCGTCGCGGATCTGGAGCAGAGAGAATTTGGGATTTACTTTGCCTTTGGGCTTGCCCATGTGCGACATGATGATGAGGCTGCCGCCATCGTTGAGAATTTTCTTGAGGGTGGGCAGTGCACCGCGGATACGGGTGTCGTCGGTGATGTTACCGTTTTCGTCCAGGGGCACATTGAAGTCAACGCGTACGATGGCTTTCTTGCCGGCAAAATTGTAATCGTCTATTTTCATTTTTTAATCTATAAAATGAGTAGTTTGAGTTTTAAAGCTTGTGTTGGGATTGCAAAAATAGCATTTTTTCGGGTGACTGTCAAAGAATCACAGGTTAAATTTTGCTATAGGTGTCAAGAAATCCCGCCATATCGGAGGCCACGGCTTTGGCTGAGGCGCCTGCCGCCTCAGCGAAGTCGGCCTCTTTGGAGGCATAGATTATGGCTCGCGACGAATTCACCAGCAGACCGCAGTCGTCGGTCATGCCATAGCGGCAAACTTCCTCGAGCGAACCACCCTGAGCGCCCACACCGGGAACGAGCAGGAAACTCTCGGGAGCTGCAACGCGTATGTCCTTGAACATTTCGCCGCGTGTGGCGCCGACCACATACATCATCTCTTCGGGAGTTGCCCAGCGGCCCGATTCGGCGATTACTTTCTCGAACAGACGGCGGCACTGACGGTCCTCGGTGAGCTGGAAATCCATTGAACCGGGATTGGATGTTAGAGCCAGCAGTATCACCCATTTGCCGTCGAAACCGAGGAACGGTTTCACGCTGTCGCTACCCATATAGGGCGCAACGGTTATGGCGTCGAAATTCATATCCTCGAAGAATGCACGCGCATACATTGCAGAGGTGTTGCCTATGTCGCCACGTTTTGCGTCGGCAATCACGAAATGACGGGGATAGCGGCTGCGGATATACGCGCAAGTGTCGGCGAGCGCGCGCCAGCCCTCCACTCCGTGAGCTTCATAGAAGGCGGTGTTGGGTTTGAAAGCCACGCAATAGGGCGCGGTGGCATCGATTATAGCTTTGTTGAAAGACATCAGCGCATCGTAGACATTTTCAGCAGAGTCGGTGATGCACTTGGGGAGTTTTTTGATGTCGGTGTCGAGGCCCACGCAGAGAAACGAGCGTTTCTCTCTGATGTGGTCGATGATTTCCTTACGTTTCATATATTGTCGTAAAAAGTGATATTCAGTAAATACAGCATATTCAGGTCGGAAACGGACTATAATTCCGCTTCCTTGAGTTTTTCGGCGTTTTCGGCGATAATAAGGTGGTCGATGCAATCCTGTATATCGCCGTTGAGAAATGCCGGCAGATTATATATGGTGTAGTTTATGCGATGATCGGTGATGCGTCCCTGAGGGAAGTTGTATGTGCGTATTTTGGCCGAACGGTCGCCGGTTGAGACGAGGGTGCGGCGTCGCGACGCAATGTCGTCGACATATTTCTGATGTTCGCGGTCATAAATATATGTGCGCAGACGGCTGAGTGCGCGTTCCTTGTTTTTCGGCTGGTCGCGCGTCTCGGTGCATTCTATCAGGATTTCATCGGTCTGGCCTGTCACGGGATTATGCCACATGTAGCGCAGGCGCACGCCCGATTCCACCTTGTTGACATTCTGGCCGCCGGCGCCGCCGCTTCGGAAAGTTTCCCACTTGATTTCGCCTTCATTGATCTCCACATCGAAAGCCTCTGCCTCGGGAAGCACCGCGACGGTGGCTGCCGAGGTGTGAACCCTACCCTGGGTCTCGGTTGCCGGCACACGCTGCACACGGTGTACGCCGCTTTCATATTTCAGTGTACCGTAGACACTTTCACCTGAGACGGCAAAGACTATTTCCTTGAAACCGCCTGCCGCTCCCTCCGAGAAACTGGTAACCGATACCTGCCATCCCTTCGACTCGCAATAGCGGGTGTACATTTTAAACAGGTCGCCGGCAAAAAGAGCCGCTTCATCTCCACCTGTACCTCCGCGTATTTCCACAATTGCATTGCGGGCATCCTCGGGGTCGGCGGGAATCAGCATGATCTTGATCTCCTCTTCAAGGGCGGGAAGCGCTTCCTGCGCCTGCGAAAGCTGTTCGCGGGCCATGGCTCGCATCTCCTCGTCATTCTCGTTTTCAAGCAACTCCTTTGATTCAGCAATGTTGCCGAGCAGGTCGCGGTAGCGGCGTGTGGCGGCAGTGAGTCGCTCGAGATCGCGATACTCTTTATTGAGGCGCACATAGCGCTTCATGTCGGCTATCACAGCCGGATCGGTGATCAGTGTGGAAACCTCCTGGAAACGAGCCTCGATACCGTCGAGGCGGTCGAGCAATGTGTTTTCGGCCATATACAGGGCGTGTCGTAATTTTATCGCAAAGTTAAGAAATTTTTTGCAGAAAATTAGCTACTTTTGCATCAGCAACCTATGGAAAAAATCAAATCTCAAGATATAGAGCGTCTGCTGTCGCTCTCGCATGGCGATTTCACGGCGACCGACACCTGCCGCATGGCCGGTGCAGGATCAGACCGGCGGTATTACCGTATCGACTCCCGCAACGGCCTTCTGGCGGGCACATGCGGCGACGATCTCCCTGAGAACCGTGCATTTGTTTATCTTTCCGGGCATTTCGCAGAAAAAGGTATTCCGGTTCCACGCGTGCTCGCCCATACGCCCGGATTCGAGGCATATATCCAGACCTATGCCGGCGACGAATCGGTTTTCGAACGACTTGCGGGTTCGCGAGAATCGCGGAATTACACGCCCTCCGACAGGCTTATGCTCGAGAACTGCATGCGCATACTCTCACGGCTGCAACACCGAGGAGCCGAAGACCTTGACTTCTCGCGCTGCTATCCCGATGCAGCTCTAAGCCCCCGCCTTGTCCGGTGGGATGTCAATTATTTCAAATATTGTTTTCTGAAACCTTCGGGCATTGGATTCGACGAGAACAAACTACAGGATGATTTCGACGCGCTCGCGGCAGAGATTCTCCGCGACAGCGACCGTTGGGACACCTTTATGGTTCGCGATTTCCAGAGCCGCAACGTGATGGTCGACAAGGATAACAACCTCACGGTAATCGACTTTCAGGGTGGACGCAGAGGCCCCGGCGCCTACGATGTGGCTTCATTTGTATGGCAGGCCCGCGCCGCTTATCCACAGGAATTGAAGGATGCGCTCATCGAGGCATATATATCGGAAACGCTGAATATTAATCCGGCATTCGATGTAGCGGATTTCCGTCGGCAACTCCCTTGCTTTGTTCTGTTCAGGGTGCTCCAGACACTTGGAGCATACGGTTTCCGCGGCTGGCTGGAGCATAAACCGCACTTTCTTAAATCTCTGCCGGCCGGTGTCGACAATTTGCTGCATGTATGTCAGTTGTCAGAAATATCAAGTCGATTCCCGTATATAACCCGGTTGACCGATAAGATTCACGCCAAATGGGGCACGGAAGCCCAATCAATAGCTGAAAAGCCGCTGCGTCATAATATTCCGGTTAAGGACAACACCCTTACGGTTGCCGTGACGAGTTTCTCATATAAGAAAGGACTTCCGGTTGACAACTCAGGCAATGGAGGCGGCTTTATATTCGACTGCCGGGCGCCACACAATCCCGGCAGATATGAACCATTCAAACATCTCACCGGTCTCGACAAACCGGTGCGCGATTTCCTTGAAACAGACGGCGAGATCGCTCCGTTCATCGAGAATGTTGAGCGGATTGTCGACGCCTCGGCAGAACGCTATATGCAACGAGGATTCACCAATCTGTCGGTGAATTTCGGCTGCACTGGCGGCCAGCACCGCTCCGTATATGCGGCTGATGCCGTCGCCCGTCATCTGAATGAAAAATATGGTGTCAGAGTGCTGCTGTTGCACCGCGAGCAGAATATCGCCCGGACGCTCGAGCCGCACGACATTAACGTTCTCTTCGATTCCTTTCTAAAACATCCCCAGAAAAGCTACAAAAGCGACCAATGAAAGCTATGATATTCGCCGCCGGACTGGGCACACGGCTAAGGCCATTTACACTCCGGCATCCGAAGGCACTCGTGCCTGTCGAAGGTGTTCCGATGCTCCGGCGCGTTATTGAGCGCGTTGCCGCTACCGGAATCACCGACATTGTGGTGAATGTACATCATTTCGGGCAGCAGATTGTCGACTTTCTGAAAGCCAACCGTAATTTCGGGCTCAACATTGCCGTCAGCGACGAAACGAATCAGCTGCTCGACACCGGCGGCGGCCTGCTGAAAGCTCTCGCGCTTCTCGGCGAAAATGAACCGGTGCTGATTCACAATGCCGACATCCTCACCGATCTTCCGCTTTCGCTGATGATAGATTTCCACAAGACAACCAAAGCCGACGCAACTCTGCTCTGCTCGCAGCGCAGTTCCTCACGTCAACTCTGGTTCAACGGCTATAACAACCGTCTCGTCGGGTGGGAGAACTGCAAGACCGGTGAGACTCGCCCTACAGGTTTTGCTCCCGGCACAGCTGACGAGGCCTCGCCATTCGACGGCGTGCACATTGTCAACCCCGCATTGTTTCCACGGCTGCGGCAATACCATGAAGAGCTGGCCGACGATGAGCACACTCCCGGAGCAATCGTGCCATTTTCAATCATTCCATTTTATCTGTCGGCAGCTGCCGAATCCAACATTGTCAGATTCATGCTCCCGAGTGATTATCAGTGGTTCGACGTAGGCTCGGCCGACAAACTTGAAATAGCAAGGCAGGCATTCCCCTCACTACGACTCTGATCTCAACTCAGTATATAATTAACTAAATTTTCAAATATGCACACCCCCACAGACAATCCCGGCACACATGTCGAGCTGAAAGAAACGCCCTACAAAGGATGGTATCTCTCCGGATTCATGATGCTGCTTGTAGTATTGATCATTATTCCCGCCCTTATGGTTTTCGCCATGTCGAATATCGAGGAACACACCGCATGGGCAGCCCCGCTGTCGGTGCTGCTGGTTGTCCTTTTCATATTCTGCTGCGTCGGCTATGTGGTTCAGGAGCCTAACGAAACCCGCGTGATGATTTTCTTCGGAAAATATATGGGCACATTTTCCAAAGTCGGTTACTACTGGGTCAACCCGCTGATGTCGAAACGCAAAATATCGCTTCGCGTGCGCAACATGGATATCGACCCAATAAAGGTAAACGACAAACAGGGCAATCCCGTGCTTATCGGCATGGTATTGGTGTGGAAAATCCGCGACACATATCGTGTTGTCTTCGACATTGATGTACCGGGCAATGCCGCTCTCGGCTCAGCCGCCAATATGAATGCTCTCGAAAGTTTCGTACGCATTCAGAGCGACGCAGCACTCCGCGAAGTCACCGGGCGATTCGCCTATGACAACAACGACCCAACATCAAACGAACTGACACTGCGCTCAGGCGGCGAGGAGATCAACGAACTTCTTGAACACAAAATCAACGAACGCCTCAGCATCGCCGGCATGGAAGTGGTAGAGGCTCGTCTCAACTATCTCGCTTACGCACCTGAAATCGCCGCTGTGATGCTGCGACGCCAGCAGGCCGACGCTATCATCTCGGCACGCGAGAAGATCGTCGAGGGAGCCGTGAGCATGGTGCAGATGGCTCTGAATCAGATTGATGAACGTAAAGTAGCCGATTTTACACCAGCGCAGAAAGCATCACTGGTGAGCAACCTTCTGGTGGTACTCAGCTCCGACGAACCGGCTACACCCATCATCAACACTGACGCCAGAGGCTCTTTTGATTGACCCGTTTTCAGTTTCCGGCAACCTGAAAACTATTGCACAGTAGGCGGATATTCCGTAACTTTGCACTCACGCAGCATCTCTCCCAATCCCACATTTCCGTAACTTCATATATCAGACAATGGCAAAAATAGGTTCTGTAATGACACCCTCGGGCCGTAAAGCCCTCCTTTTAGGAAGCGGCGAACTCGGCAAGGAAGTAGCCATCGAACTCCAGCGCTATGGCGTAGAGGTAGTGGCCTGTGACAAATATTCCAACGCACCCGCAATGCAGGTGGCTCACCGCTGCCACGTGTTCAACATGCTCGACCCCGAGGCATTGCGAAAAGTGATCGAAGAGGAGAAACCCGACCACATCATCCCCGAAGTGGAGGCTATCGCCACCCCGGTACTCGTCGAACTTGAAAAAGAGGGCTACCATGTGACTCCTACCGCCCGCGCGGCATGGCTCACCATGAACCGTGAGGGAATCCGTCGACTGGCTGCCGAGGAGCTCGGCCTGCCCACCTCGCCCTATCGCTTCGCATCCTCAAAAGATGAATTTGAAAAAGCAGTTGCTGAAATCGGCATCCCTTGCGTGGTGAAGCCCGTGATGAGTTCTTCGGGTCACGGTCAGTCAACCATCAAGTCTCCCGCCGACATCGAAGCCGCATGGAAAGAAGCCCAGGAGGGAGGTCGCGCCGGTGCAGGTCGTGTCATTGTTGAAGGATTCGTGAAATTCGACTACGAAATCACACTGCTCACAGTGCGTTCGATCAGTGGCACCACTTTCTGCGAACCGATCGGCCATATCCAGGTCAACGGCGACTACCGCGAATCATGGCAGCCCCAACCCATGAGCGCACAGGCACTCGACGAGGCCCGCGACATCGCACGCAAAATCACCGATGCTCTCGGCGGTTACGGCATTTTCGGCGTTGAGCTGTTTATAAAGGATGATCACGCCATTTTCAGCGAGGTTTCTCCCCGCCCCCACGACACCGGTATGGTTACCATGATTTCGCAGGATATCAGCGAGTTCGGTTTGCACGCCCGCGCATTGCTCGGTCTGCCTGTGCCCGGCATCCGCTTCTACGGTCCTTCATGCTCCCGTGCCGTTGTGGTCGAGGGCAACACAACAGAGATCGAATTCGACAATCTGGAGAAAGTGCTTGAAGAACCCGGCACACAGATCCGCATTTTCGGCAAACCCGAAATCAAAGGACACCGCCGCATGGGTGTAATTCTCGCCACAGCCGACACCGTCGAAGAAGCCCGTGCCAAAGCAACCCGCGCATCCGAGGCTCTCAAAGTCACCGTAAAATAATCCCCGCAAATATTCCCAATCCTCATAAAACCGACAGCCGGAAAGCGAATTCGCTTTCCGGCTGTCGGTTTTATACACTCTGATATTAGTGCGGTTATTTGCGTTCAATGGTCTGGGTGCGGTCGGGACCTACCGATACAATCTTAATCGGGGTCTGCAGCTCTTTTTCAAGGAACGCGATATAATCGGAGAACTCTTTGGGGAACTGATCCTCGGATGTGATCGATGTCATGGGTTTGTTCCACCCCTTGATGTCGACATAGACAGGTTCCACGGTTCCGGTCTCGATCGAGAAGGGGAAATCGCGGGTCTCCTTGCCGTTGACCTTATAGGCAACGCAGGCACGGATGGTGTCGAAGTCGTCGAGGACGTCGCTTTTCATCATGATCAGCTGTGTCACACCGTTGATCATGATGGCATAGCGAAGAGCCACAAGATCGACCCAGCCACAGCGACGCTCGCGGCCTGTCACTGCGCCATATTCATGGCCGAGATCGCGGATTTTCTTACCGGTCTCGTCGAAAAGCTCGGTAGGGAAAGGACCTGATCCAACTCGTGTACAGTAGGCTTTGAAGATACCGTAAACCTCGCCGATTTTGTTGGGGGCGATACCTAAACCGGTGCAGGCACCGGCGCAGACGGTGTTGGATGAAGTCACGAATGGATATGAACCGAAGTCGACATCGAGCATGGTACCTTGCGCACCTTCGCAGAGCACTTTCTTGCCGTCGGCAAGGAGCCGGTTTACGAGGAATTCGGAATCGACAATCTCAAACTGGCGGAGATAGTCGATGGCGCTGAGCCATTTCGCCTCCATTTCGGCCAGAGCTGCGGCATCGGGTGTAGCATCGAGGGTGGCAAGGCGCTGCAGATGGGCGTTTCGGTGAGCTTCATATTTAGCTTTGGCTGGGGCGGGATCTTCCACATCACCGAGACGGAGACCGTTGCGCGAAGTCTTGTCGGTGTAGGTGGGACCGATACCTTTGCCCGTTGTGCCGATTTTGGCATCACCTTTGGCTTTCTCGCCGGCAGCGTCGAGCAGACGGTGGGTGGGAAGAATCAGATGGGCCTTGCGGGAAAGCTTGAGCACCTTCTTAAGGTCGACGCCCGATTTCTCAAGCGCCTCGGCTTCCTCGCGGAAGAGCACGGGGTCGAGAACTACACCATTGCCGATGATATTGGTCTGGCCGTTCTGGAAGATACCCGAAGGAATCGAACGGAGCACATATTTCTTACCGTCGAACTCGAGGGTGTGACCTGCATTGGGGCCACCCTGGAAGCGGGCCACGGCGTCGTAACGCGGTGTGAGCACGTCGACAACCTTACCTTTACCTTCGTCGCCCCACTGGAGGCCGAGCAAAACGTCAACTTTCATTGTTTTTTCTGATTTATAGCTTTACCAAGCAGATGTTTTTTGATGAATTATCATTGTTGTTGCCGCGCGGTATCTTTGCGGCGCTGACATCTTCGGCAGATGCCGTAGACGTAGACGGCACACGACTGCGGCCGAAAATTGACATAGGGACGCGTCTGCACTGACTCCATCAGAGCCTGATCACGTACCTCACGTACACGCCCGCAAACGGTGCATAGCAGATGCAGATGACTTCGCGTGTCGCCGGGAACCGCACGTTCGTACTGCGCAGGCTGATTGCCGAACTGATGCCGGCGCACAAGACCGGCGTCGAAAAAGAGCTGCATCGTGGCATAGACCGTGGAACGGCTCACATGATACCCTTCAAGCTCCATGGCTTCGCACAGCACATCCACATAAAAGTGGTCGCCGGTAGAAAAAAACTCTTTCAAGCAGGGCAAATCGCTCGGGAGTACGCCGCAGACCATGATCTTTGAGGTAACGCTCGAGAATACCGCGTGCTGCCGTGAGGAGTTTTTCGTCTTTCATTGCCGACGGTGTGTTCGGTTCACGACCGCAAAGTTACTCCAAATTTCCCTAAAAAGGAAATATATAAAGATTTTTTGTTCACCCGTGATTTTTAGAGATTGAAATGTGATGGAAATTCCTTAACTTTGCAATGAAGTCACAATATGATATCTTCACCAATTCATCAGACACAAAATCCGCTATGGACACATATAACACCCCACCCAACGGCATAGATTACGATCCCGACCTCCTATATGGGGGCGAAGCAATGCTCCGTCCCCAGCAGCGGCAGCGTGCAGCTGTGCGCCGTGACTCCCGCGACGACGACATGCAGCCGGCTGCGCAACCCCGCACGCGTCGTCGCCGCGACACCGCCGATTCCTCCGCAACCCGCGAGGAGATCCAGCGCCGCGACCGACAGCGCCGCCAACGTGAAACAAACGAACGGCTCGAAGAGGCGCGCCGCATAGAAGCGGCTGAAAAAGCCCGCCGCGACGAACTGATGGCCGAGCGCGAAGCCGAGCGCCAGATACGCCGCTCGGAACGTGCCGCCGACAAGGCGCGCCGTCAGGCCGAGAGAGCCGCTCAGCGCAAGGAACGCAAACCGTTGAGCGAAACGGCATTTGTCAGATTTTTCATGCACCGGCGCACACATGCGTTTTTCGGCACCGTGCTGATTGCAGTGGCCGTTTATATTCTCATAGCCGCCATATCTTTTCTACGTGCAGGCACCCCTGACCAAAGTGCGGTGGCCGCACACTCGGTGGATCAACTCGCCTCGGGCGCTACACCCGTTGAAAACACATCGGGAGTGATAGGCGCAGTGGTTGCGCAATATATTTTCGCACAAGGTCTTGGATTAGGATCATTTGTGAGCATTATCTACCTTGTGATGCTCGGTCTCGGGCTGATGGGCGTTCGAAAAATCAACTTCTGGTCATCAACTTTCAAGGCTCTGCTCGTGGCGATAGTGATTTCAGTCGTTGGCGGTTTTTTTGCACTCTGGACCGACTCGGAATTTCTTATAGGAGGTGTTCATGGACGGTATGTCAATGAATTCCTCATACGTCATATTCAGTGGGTGGGCACCGCGCTTGTGTCGCTTGTGCTTATTTCTGCCGTAATATTCCTGTATCTCAACGATTTTATTGAAATATACCGTCGCTACCGCGACATGAAAAAAGCCCGCCACGAACGAGCCGAGCAGATACGCATGGAACGCGAGGAGGAACAGGCCCGCGTGGTTGCGGCAATGAAGAATTCATCGCTTGAAGGTGATGCCGAAGATGAACAAAAATCGGTACATCAGACCGAATCTGTGACACCGGTAGCCTTAGGATTCGACGACAGCATCCCCGAGACCGATGAATACGCCATCACCCCCGGCGAACAGCCCGCGACACCCGCCGCAGCGCTCACTGCCGAGACACCTGCTGAGATTCCCCCTGCCGAACCCGCCATTGAGGCCCCTGCAACCGAGGCTAAAACAGCTTCTGTTACAGAATATGTTGAGCCGGCCACAGATATAACAACCGAAGCTCCTGCTGAAAAAGCAACCGTTTCCTCTGCTGAAAAGGCCCCCGTTGCGCCTGCAGAAGCCGAACTTACTGTCGTAGCCAATAAAATAGAGGCAGTGGAGCATGTCGGCCCCGAAACACTTTTCGATCCGACAGCCGAGCTTTCGCATTATACCCGTCCGGGACTTGATCTCCTTAATATATTGCCACAGAAAGAGAGTATTGTCGACATACGGGAACTTGAGAACAAAAAGACCAGCATCATCGAGGCGCTGGCTAAGTTCAACATCACCATCGACAAACTTGAAGCAACCGTAGGCCCTACTGTCACCCTCTATGAATTTGTGCCGGGCGACGGCGTGAAAATCGCATCCATCAAGCAGCGCAATGTCGATTTAGCCCTTAAACTCAAAGCCATAGGCATACGCATCATCGCGCCCATGCCCGGCAAAGGAACGGTCGGCATAGAAGTGCCTAACCGCGATCCGCAGACAGTGTCGATTCATTCCGTCCTGTCATCAAAGGCATTCCAGGAGTGCGACTATGAGCTGCCGATGGCTATGGGCGCCACTATTTCCAATAAAATCTACATCGCCGACCTCACCAAGATGCCTCACCTGCTCATAGCCGGTGCCACCGGTCAAGGTAAATCGGTCGGTCTGAACACCATTATTGCCTCGCTGATCTACAAGAAGCATCCGGCAGAGCTAAAATTTGTGCTCATTGACCCCAAGATGGTGGAGTTCAGCAACTACGCCTGCCTGGAGAACCACTTTTTAGCGCAACTTCCCGACGAGGAGGAAGCGGTGGTAACAAATCCCGAAAACGCATTACGCACCCTCAATTCGCTCTGTGTTGAGATGGATCAGCGCTACGACCTGCTCAAAAGCGCCGGCGAAGTAAAGGTGACCAACTACAATAAACTCTTCATCAACAAGAAACTCAATCCCGAGAAAGGTCACCGCTATCTCCCCTACATCGTGGTGATTATCGACGAGTTCGCCGACCTTATCATGACCCAGGGCAAAGCCATCGAGACCCCCATTGCACGTATCGCCCAGAAAGCACGTGCCGTAGGCATCCACATGATCATCGCCACACAGCGTCCGTCGACCAATGTAATCACCGGTCTTATAAAGGCCAACTTCCCGGGCCGCATCGCCTTCCGTGTCACTCAGATGGTCGACTCGCGCACCATTCTTGACTGCAACGGCGCCAACGAACTGATAGGCCGCGGTGACATGATATTCTCGCGCGACGGCATCATGGATCGTGTGCAGTGTGCGTTTATCGATACACCAGAAGTGAAGCGGATGTGTGCTTTCATATCCAATCAGCCCGGTTTCGAGCATCCCTATTTTCTCCCGATTCCCGACCAGACCGACAACGACGCATCGCAGGGTGCACGTTCGGGCAGCCTGACCGACCGCGATCCGCTGTTCAACGAGGCTGCGGAAATTGTGGTGTCGACAGGCAAGGCATCCACCTCGTGGATTCAGCGTCGGCTGAGTGTAGGCTACGTGCGCGCAGGCAAGATCATGGATCAGCTCGAATGTGCCGGCATCGTAGGCCCCGGCAAAGGAAGCGCCCCTCGCGACATTTTGGTTGATTCGCTGCAACTCGGCTCGATTATCAATGAGCGCGACTGACAGGCTGGAAACAATCGGGGTTCTGAAGTCGTTTTAAACGATGTATAAGACAGATAATAATATGTGTAAAACATTATATTCAATATTTACGGTTCTTGCGATATGGCTGACGGCACTTTCGGCGGCGTCACCCTGTGCCTGCGCCGACAATGCCGGCGATGCTGCCGTAAAACGCATGGTTTCGGCTCTGAAAAGCCATAAATGCATCGAAGCCGTGTTCACTATCCGCCAAAACAACACTTCGTCAACCGGGTCGGTCACCATGGCCGGGAAGAATTTTCATCTGTCCACACCTCAAATGAAAGTATGGTTTGACGGACGCACCCAGTGGGCCTATGCACCGTCGGCAGGCGAAGTGAACATCACCGAGCCAACTGCCGATGAACTCGCGCAGATCAATCCGCTCGTAATCATTTCGTCTCTCTCCGGGAGCTTCAAGACCCAGAGCATGAAAGCGGCTGCAGGCACCGAGAAGGTGAAACTCACGCCACGCGGCAAAACCGATATAGCAGAAGTGGTGATTACCATCAAAAAAGCAACCAATCTCCCCTCTGCGCTGACCGTAAAAGACCGCAACGGCCATATCACCGGCATCAATATCTCCAGTATCAAGCCACAGGCCAAAGTGCCACCTGCTGCCGCTTTCAGATTCCCGTCGAAACAATACCCCAAAGTCGAGGTTGTCGATCTTCGATGATATTTTTGATCTTTGATCAAATGAATTCAAAAATAAAACAATCTGACGAAACCATCCAAACCAAGCATACACAATGAATGAAATAACCACACGATGCGCCATAATCGGCGGAGGCCCCGCCGGTTACACGGCAGCCATATACGCGTCACGCGCCAATCTCTCACCGGTTCTGATCGAGGGCATGCAGCCTGGCGGTCAGCTTATCACCACCACACTTGTAGAGAATTACCCCGGCTTTGCCGAAGGTATTCAGGGTGGCGATCTTGTTGCAGCCATGAGATCACAGGCTGAAAATCTCGGCACCAAACTGATCTCGGGGACTGTAACCTCGGTCGATTTCTCGCAGCGTCCGTTCACTCTCACTTTGGGCCCCGACAACGAAATCAAAGCCGTTGCAGTGATTATCGCCACCGGCGCCTCCGCCCGCTACCTCGGATTGCCCGATGAACAGAAATATATGGGCATGGGCGTGTCGGCATGCGCCACATGCGACGGTTTCTTTTACCGCAAGAAACGCGTGGCCGTGGTCGGCGGCGGTGACACTGCCTGCGAGGAGGCCATCTACCTCTCAGGCATTGCATCTAAAGTATATATGATTGTCCGCAAGGATTATCTTCGCGCGTCGCAGGCAATGCAGCAGCGTCTGCGTGAACGCGCCAACATCGAGATCCTTTTCAACACCAATACCGCAGGACTTTTCGGCAACGATGTGCTTGAAGGCGCCCACCTTGTGGAGCACAAAGGCACAGACCGCGAACGCCACTTCGACATTGACATCGACGGTTTCTTCCTCGCAATTGGCCACACACCCAACACAACCATTTTCCGCGACAAACTGGAGCTGAATCCTGAAGGCTTTATCATCGTGGAGTCACCCACAACACGCACCTCGGTCGACGGCGTTTTCGCTGCCGGCGACGTGTCGGATCCCATATACATGCAGGCCATAAACGCTGCTGCCTCGGGATGTCGCGCCGCACTCGACGCCGACAATTATCTGGCATCGCTTCCCGGCTGATTCCGTCACCGCCGAGCCGACTCCCCAATATGATATTTCGTAAAAATGGCAACAAATTCTGTTGCCATTTTGTCTTAACATTGGAATTGTTGCCAAATTTTCTGCATTTTTACCAAGATGAACGTCTTGAAATTTGTTTTTTGTATAAAAATTTGGTAATTTCGCCAACAGGACCGACAGTCACAGACTACCGCCGACCAATAAGTAATATTACTAAGTCAAAATTATGGATATGGAAATGCCCGATCTGGATTCCTCGCTCTTCAAGATCAACCTGCCCACAGGCACTCCCGCAGTAGGTTCGATTCTTGTCGCCGAACCTTTTCTGCGAGAGGAATATTTCAACCATGGCGTCATCTCGCTCGTTGAATACGAACCGGGCAAATCAGCCATGGGGCTTGTCCTGAACAAACCCACCGGCTACACTCTCGGCGAGGCTATCGAAGGCATCGACGACGATGTTGATCTTCCAATTTACTGCGGAGGGCCGCTGTCGTGCGACCGCCTTTTTTATCTTCACACTCTGGGAAACACCTTCCCGGGGGCGCGGCAGATTGCCGACGATCTTTTCATCGGCGGTGATTTCGAAGATGTCAGGAAATACGTGAACATGGGTCTTGACACCGACGGCAAAATGCGGTTTTTCGTGGGATACAGCGGCTGGGGTGCCGGTCAGCTCGAATCTGAAATCGAGCAGCATGTGTGGGCCGTGGCTCCCAAACCGGCCAACAAACAGATTTTCACCGAAGACGGAGACTCATTCTGGCATCGCATTGTGCGGCTGCTCGGCAAACCCTACCGCAACTGGCTTTATCATCCCGTAAATCCCCAATACAACTGATTTTCAACGCCGCCCACAAGGTGGCGTTTTCAGTATTAAACAATATTGAGACAGTTGGCATTTTTTATTGTGGAATAGCTGAAAGTTACTTAACTTTGCATTAGAAAACCTACAAACCCGATTATAACTAACCTTAGATGTCATGCTGACTACTGAAGATAATGCCTTGCTTGAAAAACGAGGCATCGACCCTGAAACTGTTATCCGGCAGGTGGAACGTTTCCGCACCGGTTTCCCCTATCTACGCATATTCGACTCCGCCCGCCCCGGCAAAGGTATCACTATATTGACGCCCGAACAGCAGACTCAAGCCGTTGCCGCCTGGGACGCTTACCTTGCCTCGGGGGGTGAAGTCACCAAATTTGTACCTGCCTCCGGGGCTGCTTCCCGAATGTTCAAAGCTCTGTTTGCATTTGTCGACGGCAAGGATGAGAAAGCTCCGGAAGGAAGCGATGTCGACCTTCTGCTACGCGACATCCACCACGTAGCTTTCTTCGACGAACTGGATGCCGCGCTTCGCCGTAATCTCGGCCAAGGTGTTGACGCGCTCCTTGCCGAAGGACGGCAGAAAGATATAATCCGGGGAATTATCGGTCCGGAAGGGCTCAATTACGGCAACTTGCCGAAAGCACTCCTCACATTCCACCACAGCGCCGATGGCACACGCACCCCATTGGAAGAGCAGTTGATGGAGGGGGCACAGTCGGCACGAATGGCCGACGGAAGCGTGAAAATGCACCTGACCGCCTCGCCCGCCCACCACGAGGCAATCTTAAACAAGCTCTCGGCAACAGTGCCATCTATCGAGGAGAAAATGGGAGTGAAAATCAATGTCACCATGTCGGAACAGAACCCTTCCACCGACACTGTGGCTGTGAATGAAGATAACACGCTCTTCCGTGAGAACGGGCAGATAGTGTTCCGTCCCGGCGGTCACGGCGCTCTGATCCGCAATCTCAATGATCTCGATGCCACCGTGGTATTCATCAAGAATATCGACAACGTGGTGCCTGACTCGCGCCGCCGGCCGACTCTCTTATATAAAAAAGTCATCGCCGGATATCTGATTGCACTTCATCGTAAAGTCACCGACTACATACGGCTGATCGATTCGCGCACTTATACCGACGGAATGCTTCGTGAGATCTGCGACTTCCTCCGCACCCGTTTCAGTTTCGACGCGCCCGAGCTGTCGTCGCTCCACGGCGAGGACCTTGCCACATATCTGCGTGCGAAACTCGACCGTCCGATGCGCGTCTGCGGCATGGTGCGTAACGAAGGTGAACCCGGAGGCGGCCCCTATATCGCATACAACGCCGACGGCTCACGCTCGCTCCAGATTCTCGAAAGCACACAGATCGACCTGTCGGACCCAGGCAACCGCAAGATGATGGAACGCGCCACCCACTTCAATCCCGTGGACCTCGTCTGCTACATCCGCGATGCCGAAGGGAAGAAATACGATCTTCTCGGACATGTCGATCCCGAAACCGGGTTCATCTCATCGAAATCGCTTCACGGACGCACACTCAAAGCTCTTGAACTTCCCGGATTATGGAACGGCGCCATGAGCGACTGGCTCACGGCGTTTGTGGAGGTGCTGGTAGAAACGTTCAATCCGGTAAAGACTGTCAACGACCTCCTGCGTCCGCAGCATCAGTTCTGATTTCTTTATTGCACATGATCGGGCTTATCGACTGCAACAACTTCTTTGTCTCCTGCGAGAGGGTGTTTCGCCCGGAGCTTGCAGGCAAGCCCGTAATTGTCACCACGAGCCAAAACGACGGCTGTGCCGTGGCCATGTCAAACGAAGCCAAGGCCCTTGGAATCAAACGCGGTGTGCCGGTGTTTCAGATCCGCGACCTGATCCGCCGGCACAACGTTTTCACAATCAAAGGCAATCACTCGCGCTACGGCGATATTTCCACCCGCGTGGTTTCTGTTATAGAAGGGGTGGTGCCGGATATTGAAGTCTACTCAATAGACGAAGCATTCATCCATTTTCCGGAAAACGACATCGACACCACCGAGCAACTCGCCCGTGAAATTGTGCGTCGGGTGCGCCGTTGGGTGGGAATCCCCACAGCACTTGGAATAGCGCCCACGAAAACACTGGCCAAAATCGCTGCGCGTTTTGCCAAGAAATACCCCGGTTATCGTGCTGTGTGTATCATCGACAATGACGAAAAACGACGCAAGGCGCTCCGGCTCACAGAAATAGGAGATGTGTGGGGGATCGGCCGGCGGCTGGCTGCGCGTCTCAACAAGGCGGGCATCACACGTGCTATTGATTTTGCCGATCTCACGAAAATCGAGGTGGAGCAGTTGCTTAATGTGGTCGGACAGCGCACATGGCGCGAGTTAAATGGCGAACCATGCATCGAACGCGACGCCATCGATGCGGATCACAAACAGATAGGCACATCGCGCACGCTTACGCCATCCGTTACCGAACTATCCCAACTTGAGGAAGCTGTATCATCATTTGTCACCACCGCATCACGAAAACTTAGAAAACAGAAATCCGCAGCATGCTCCCTGTCGGTGTTTCTTCACACCAACCCTTTCCGCACCGATCTGCCTCAATACTACAACAGCGCATCGCGCACATTTGAAGAACCCACCGGCGACCTCATGACGCTGACGGCGCAGGCGCTCGATGCTCTGCGACAAATCTATCGCAAAGGATTGCTGTATCGCAGAGCCGGGGTTCTGTTCACTGACATAGTACCGGTTGAGCACATTCAGCCGAGTCTGTTCCATCCGGCTGATGATCGTGAGCGGCGCCGCAAACTCAACGAACTTGTCGACAGGATGAACGCCGACCCGCTCCTCTTCAATAAAATCGCCGTGGCCAGCGCTCCACTAAATACCTCCCCGCACCACAACGACTCCTCTTTTTTCGACGACGGAGGCGGCTTCATATCTGTAGAATAAGTAATCATCTAATCTTGATCCACAGGGTCATATTTCATTGGTCTATATTTCCTAAAATTGGTATTTATATCAATATTTACGAGGAAAATTAAGTTTTTTATGTTAATTTTGGCTCGATATGTTAAAACAGAACCAACCTCCCTGTCATCATCAACAATGCAGCATGAATGAGTGTTGAAAATATAGGGATGTCTGTAATATCTATCTCATAATGAAGAAATCAACTATATGGCTGCTTACGGTGCTGATGGCACTGACCTTTCTAGGCGCACTCTACATTCAGATCATATATATGGAGAGCATGATACGCATGCGCAACGATCAGTTTGTGGAAGGTGTGCGCCGAAGCCTGTATGCGGTCTCATCGTTACTCGAGCAGGACGAAACAAAATATTTCCTTGAAGAGGATGTAGCCGAAGTGGAAGCGTCGAGCGTCTATTCGCAATATGGCGGTTCGCACCATCTCGGCGGTTTAAAATACTCATTCACAACCCACAGCGGCATTGTGGGCGATGTGACTGTCAGAGCTGATGTTGACAAAATCTATAAACTGCAGAACGATCAGAACAATGTGGCGTCGAGCTACAACTCGATGCGTGAGGAACTGCAGGGACAGTATCTCTACCAGAAAGGGATTATCGATGACGTGATCATCAACATCATGAACAAAGCCGCCGACCGCCCCATAGAGGAACGAGCCGATTCAGTGGCTGTGCGCCGGTATCTCGAACGCGAGCTGGAGAACAACGGACTGAACCTGCCGTTTGAATTCGCCGTGGTCAACCGCAACGGCCGTGTGTTTTACAGTTCTCCCGGTTTTGACAATATCAATCCCGCCACGGCCGCCGACAATTCCATATTCGTGCAATCGTTGTTCCACAACGACCCTGCCACTAAAAAAAATTATCTTAAGGTCTACTTCCCCTCTAAGAACAATTATATTCTTAGTTCGCTTAAGTTCATGATACCGTCGTTCATCTTCACGATGATTCTGATGGTCGTTTTTCTCTACACAATTGTGATAGCCTTCCGCCAGAAGAAACTCACAGAGATGAAAAACGACTTTATCAACAACATGACTCACGAGTTCAAGACCCCGATCTCCACAATCTCGCTGGCTGCGCAGATGCTCAACGACCCGTCGGTGAGAAAGTCGCCAACCATGCTCCAGCATATCTCGGGCGTAATCAACGACGAGACAAAACGGCTTCGCTTTCAGGTGGAGAAAGTGCTCCAGATGTCGATGTTCGACAAAAAGAAAGGCACTCTACGCTTAGAGGATGTGGATGCCAACTCCGTCATCTCCAACGTGGTGAATACATTCCGTCTGAAAGTAGAGAAATATGGCGGCCACATCACCGCCGATTTCGATGCCGAGGATGCCATTGTCAATATCGACGAAATGCACTTCACCAATGTGATTTTCAACCTCCTTGACAATGCAGTGAAATACCGCAAAGAGGATATACCCCTGGAGCTGTCGGTCACTACCCGCGACATACCCGGCTCAAAACTTCTGATCACTATCGCCGACAACGGCATAGGCATCAAGAAGGAGGATCTTAAAAAGATATTCGAAAAATTCTACCGTGTATCCACCGGCAACCGCCATGATGTGAAGGGCTTCGGTCTCGGCCTGGCCTACGTCTACAAGATGATCAACCTCATGGGTGGAACCATAGTAGCGGAGAGCGAATTCTCGCGCGGCACAAAATTCATAATCACGCTGCCTCTGCTCTCCAACGACGAAAAAGAGGAATAACCGCTGTTTAGAGATTATTTAATAATAAACAAGCTCTTATTCCTCGTTTTTAACAAATATGTTCGCTCCGGTGAACAAAACACAATAGTTAAATATTATATAAATATAATAAAACTTTAAGACTATGGACGACCGTATGCGCATCCTCCTTTGCGAGGATGATGAAAATCTGGGCATGCTTCTTCGCGAATACCTCCAGGCCAAGGGGTTCAACGCCGACCTTTACGCCGACGGCGAGGCAGGCTACCGGGCATTTCTGAAAGGCAAATACGACATCTGCGTGCTCGACGTGATGATGCCCAAGAAAGACGGATTCACACTGGCTCAGGAAATCCGGGCCGTGAACTCCGAAGTTCCCATTATCTTCCTCACCGCAAAAACCATTAAGGAAGATATCCTTGAAGGATTCAAAATCGGTGCCGACGACTATATCACAAAGCCTTTCTCGATGGAGGAACTGGTGTTCCGCATCGAGGCAATTCTGCGTCGTGTCAGAGGCAAGAAGGGTAAGGAAGTGACAATGTACAAGATTGGCAAATTCACATTCGACACCCAGAAGCAGGTGCTCATGATCGGCGACAAGGTGACCAAACTCACCACGAAAGAGTCGGAACTGCTGAGCCTCCTATGCGCCCACGTCAACGAGATTCTCGAGCGCAACTACGCTCTGAAGACAATCTGGATCGACGACAACTACTTCAACGCCCGTTCCATGGATGTTTACATCACTAAGCTGCGTAAGCACCTCAAGGAGGATCCTTCCATCGAGATCATCAACATTCACGGCAAAGGTTACAAACTCATAGCTCCCGACGTAAAAGAGAACGACTGAGCCGACAAGCGCTATTTCTGGTGATTTATAACCATTTTGAGAATAATTAAGAAAAATTCCGGCGATGACATTTTCATCGCCGGAATTTTCTTTGTATTTTTGCGATGCAGTAGTGACAGGCCACTGCAGTTTGTGATTCAGCAAATATTTTTAGTTTCCCATACTACAATCATGAAAAAACTCACCCTCGTCCTTGCAGCCGCATCGTTGCTGGCGGCAACTCCTGCCGGAGCCAAGGATCGCATCACTCACAATCCCGACGCCACCAACACCGAAACCATCCTCCATACCTGGAGCTGGAACTTCCCCACAATCGCTGAAAACATGGCACGGATCGCCGACGCAGGCTACACCATGGTGCAGACCTCGCCCGTGCAACATTGCTACGATCCCCACGGCACCACCCGCAAACTCTTCGACGACAAAGGCACCGAAGGCAACTGGTACTATTATTACCAGCCCACCGACTGGAAAATCGGCAACTCCATCGTCGGCACACGCGAGCAGATGAAAGCCATGCTCGACTCCGCCGCCAAATACAATGTGAAAGTTATCGTCGATGTGCTCCCCAATCACACGGCATTCGACATCGACCAGGTTTCGCCCGAATTCTACGCCGCCGTCGGCGGACGCGACAAAATGTATCATTCGTCGGGTCTGAACCCAATCCGCGACTACAACGACCGTTTCCAGTGCACACTTGAAGGCACCGGCGGTCTGCCCGATGTCAACACCGAGAACCCCGCATTCCAGAAATATTATATGGAATTTGTCAATGATCTCATCAACATGGGCGTCCGCGGCTTCCGCTACGACACGGCAAAACATATCGGTGTACATTCCGATCCGGTCGACACCGCTTCCGGCGTGAAAGAGAATGATTTCTGGGATGTGGCCACAGGCCGCAAAGCTGTCAAGGGCGTGAAACTTGTCATCCCCGAAGATTCCCTTTTCATCTACGGCGAAATCCTTCAGGACAAGAACGTGCCCGAGAAAGAGTATGCCGACTACATGGGTCAGACAGCTTCCTCCTACGGACATGTGCTCCGAGAGGCTCTTGAAAAGAAAAATGCGGCCGGCATCGACCTCAAAGACTGGCGTCACGACGCAGCACCCGAATATCTCACATCGTGGGTTGAAAGCCACGACACCTACTGCAACGCCCATGAAAGCGCATCGCTCACCGACGACCAGATCCGCACCGGCTGGGTATTCCTTACCGCCCGTCAGAACAGTGTCCCCCTCTTCTTCAGCCGCCCGATGAACTCTACCCGCGAAAACTACTGGGGCGACAACCTCCTTGGCAAACGCGGAAACGATGAATTCTTCCATCCCGAAGTAGCCGCCGTAAATAAGTTCCGTCAGGCCATGAAGGGTCAGAAAGAGGACATTCAGACCACCGAGAATGGCGACGTACTGGTTGTTAACCGTGGCAAGAAAGGCGCCGCAATCGTCAATATCGCCGACTTCGCAAGCTTCGTGGATGTACCCACCGGTCTCCCCACCGGCACATATCGCGATGTGGTCTATGGCCATGAGTTCAAAGTTAAAGGTGGCCGTCTGCACGGACTCACCGCTCCTCACCGCACTTACATACTCCAGAAGAAGTAATCTATAATCTGAAAAAAATTTTGCGCCCCGGTGTGATTTTTCCCACCGGGGCGTGTCATATAGAATATATGTCACCTATTCAGGCTCAATACTCAGAATTCACCACCATGCTGCGCAACCATGAGGCGCTCATTTATAAGGTGTGCTATGCCTACGCCACCGACGGTGAGCATCTCCGCGACCTTTATCAGGAAGTGGTGGCCAACGTATGGGCCGGATGGGACAAATTTTCCGGGAAATCGAAAGTATCGACATGGATATGGCGTATTGCCATCAACACATGCATCACTTTCTACAAGCGTCACGGCAAGCACAACGATGCCGACAGGCTCGACGACAAGGCATTCGCAATACCCGTTGATGACGAACACGCCCGCATGCTCCACGACATGTATGAGCTTATCGGACGTCTCGACCCTATCGACAAAGCGCTTGTGATGCTATGGCTCGACGAGCATTCCTACGAGGAAATTGCGTCGGTGCTCGGCCTGACACCGACCAATGTCGGCTCACGTCTCAGCCGCATACGGCGCAAGCTATCCGATATGGCCCGCGAATAGAACCTTTTACTTCAGAAATCCTTCTCACCATGCATTCAGATCTCGACTCTCTAAAGAAACAGTGGCGCAGTCTCGACTCGATGAGGCTCCCCGACGACATATCTTCAGGACATCCCGCAGTACCCCGGCTGCGAAAAGCCGCCTATGTATATGTGTGTCTGGTCGGAGGTCTGGCACCGGCCGGAGGCATACTGCTGGCACTTCTATCCCCTCTCTACACTCCAATGATCAAAGTGCTCATCATAGCTTACTTCGCACTTATCGCACTGATCTCAACAGGAATATTCCTGAAAAGCCGGAAAATTGATTTAGGGGCACTCAGCGCCACCGAAGCAATCGATGTCACCACCCGTATTCGGCGTGCCCGCAATATGCTCTCGGCAATCGCGGCTCTGTCGCTTGCGTTGCTGATAATTGCCGACGCTTTTGGCCGCGACTATTTCAACGGAGCCTTTATGTCGGGACTGATTACAGGATTGATTCCCGCCCTGATCATAATCGTGATGTTTGCCATATATACCCGCAAGAAATCAGGAAAACCAGAATGAACCATAATCATCCGCAGTTGTTTTTCTTTATAGAACTAAAAGAAAACAACTCCTATGAAAAAATTCGGCATATTTTACGGCTCCTCCACAGGAACCACTGAACAGATTGCTAAACGTATCGGTCAGCTCCTCGGAGTGGACGAGGCTGACATACATGACGTTGCCAACACCGCGCCCGACAAAGTCAATGACTACGACGTGCTTATCCTCGGCACATCCACATGGGGATCGGGTGATATCGAAGATGACTGGTATGATTTTCTCGACGGTCTGCAGGTTCTCGATCTCAAAGGTAAGAAGGCAGCCCTGTTCGGCTGCGGCGACGAAACGATGAGCGACACTTTCTGCTCGGGTGTAGGAGAGCTCTACGAACGACTCAAACCCACCGGCATCGAGTTCATCGCTCCCTACGACACCATCGGTTATAAATTCTCCGAATCCAAAGCCAAACCCGAGGGATCGCTTGAGGCCTACGGCCTTCTGCTCGACGAAGTAAACCATCCCGAACTCACAGAAACACGTCTCCGCGGTTGGCTCGAACTGGTAAAGAAACAGGCATGATGCATCAAGCGCGTTCAACATCCCTTCACACTTCGCCATAAATACATAATATTTCGTAAAATAGCATAATAGGATCCCATATCCGGCTTGCGGATATGGGATTTTTTCGTAACTTTGCGCAGACTGAAGCAGTCTGCATTCAATCATGCCAAAGGCCAATCACTTATCAGAATTCATTTACTAATATCTACTTATAGTTAACACATGAAAAAGCACTACTTGCTACTTCTGTCAATGCTTCTCCTTGCTGTCGCATCTGTGCAGGCCGCGATGTTTTCCACATCGCCCAATCCCCTGCAGCAGTCGAGCAAGGATGTAAAGATTTATTTTGACCCTGCGCAGTGCGATGTCGCCGCACTCAAGACCGCATCCGAAATCTACGCCCACATCGGCGTCACCCTCCCCTCCGCACCAAGCTCGTGGGTTTATGTGGTCGGCAGCTGGGCCGACAAACAGGCTAAGAAGAAATTCGTAAAGCAGTCCGACGGCCGTTGGATGCTCAATATCGGCGAAATCGACACCTATTTCAATCTTCCCGCAGGCACTAAAGTCGCAAAAATCGCTATCATCGCGCTCAATGCCGCCGGCTCTTCCCAGACCGGCGACGTTTTCCTTGATGTCGCAGAAGAGGGCTACGCCATGTCCCTGACCTCCAACCCTGAGGATCTCGTGATCAGCAAGGCCACAAACTTCACCTTCACAGTCGGTGTCACCCAGCCTTCGACCATCACCATCAAGGTCGACAATCAGGTGATCGGCACCGCATCCAACGCCACAACGCTCACCAAGAGCCACAACTTCGCCACCCAGGGCACTTTCAACGAAGTGACCGCAACGGCAACCAACGGCAAGGAAACTATCACAAAATCGCTCACCGTAGCATATCCCTCGGCATCCACTGCCATGAACTATCCTGGCGGTGTCCCCAAGCAGGGTGCAATCCGTCAGGCCGACGGTTCCGTTCTTTTCTGCATCGCCGCTCCCTCGAAAACAGGCGCCATCCTCGTCGGTTCATGGGACGACTTCAAGACCCTCGACAAAAATGTGATGAAATACCAGGATTACAACGGTTACCGTTACTTCTGGACACGCGTCGAAGGCCTGGCCGACCGCCAGTATCACTCATATTACTATCTGCTCGACGGCGTCACAAAAGTCGCTGACCCCTATGCCAAGCTGATTCTGGATCCCTACAGCGATAAGTGGCTTCCCTCCGGCATATGGAATGAACCGATGCCCCAGTATCCTTATGAAAAAATCGACGGCGTGATGCTCGCTGTTTACCGCAGTGATATCGACGACTACAAATGGGACAGCGCCACAACCAACTTCAAGGTTCCCGACCACAACTCAATGGTAATCTACGAACTTCTGTTCCGCGACTTCACGGGCGACGGCTCTGATCAGGACGGCAAGCACTTCGGTACCATCAGCGAAGCCCGCGAAAAAATTTCCTATCTTAAAGAACTCGGCATCAACTGTGTGGAACTGATGCCTGTGATGGAATTCAACGGCAACAACTCCTGGGGCTACAACACCAATGCCTACATGGCTCTTGACAAAGCCTACGGCTCGCCTAAAGATCTTCGCGACTTCGTGGCCGAATGCCACCGCAACGGCATCGCAGTGGTGCTCGACATCGTGTTCAACCAGACCGACGGTCTGCACCCATGGTATCAGATGTATCCCATCAACTCCAATCCTTTCTATAACGAGAATGCACCCCACGCCTACAACGTCCTCAACGATGTCCGGCAGGACTATCCCCTCGTAGAGCAGCACTGGGCCGATGTTCTTCGCTACTGGATGGAGGCTTACAAAGTGGACGGATTCCGTTTTGACCTCGTCAAGGGTCTCGGCGACAACAGTTCCTATACAAGTAACAACACCGACAGCCGCAACCAGAGCCGCATCAACCGCATGAAACGGCTCAACGACGTGATCACAAGCGTAAAAGCCGACGGCATCCACATCAACGAGCTTCTCGGACAAAACACCGAAGAAAACGACAACTTCAAGAACGGCGCACAGATGGGCTGGCAGAATCTTAACTACACCTCCTATCAGAATGCCATGGGCTTCGCTGCCGGCAGTGCCGATGTCAAGAATTTCTATCCCGGCAATGGAGGCCGCACATTCGGTGCAGCTGTCGGTTACGCCGAAAGCCACGATGAAGTGCGCATCGGCTACCAGATGAAGACCTACGGCGCCAACGCAAACATCAAATATTCAGGCGCACACCCCGGTGTGACCGGCGTACAGCGTCTCGGCTCTGTTGCAGCCTATCTGCTCATGGCTCCCGGCGCAAAAATGATCTGGCAGTTCGGTGAAATCGGTGCCGACGACAAATTAGGCTCCGATCTTGAAAAGCTCCGCGCCATCGCACCCAAGTGGGATCAGTTTGAGAATGAGAACCGCAAAGCCCTTTTCGAAAACTATCAGGCGCTCTGCTACCTCCGTCTGAAAAACCCCGAGCTTTTCGACGGCTCTGCCGACTACGTGACCAGCACTTTCTCCAACAGCCTCACCTCGGTACGCTGGATTAAAATACGTAAGGGTGAAAAAGAAGTGGTAGCTGTAATCAACCCTCAGATCACCGGCAAGACCACTCAGCGCATCAACGGCATCCAGAAACTCAACGCCAACAACTATCATGTTGTCACCAAAGGTTATAAGTCAGAGCCGACAGTAACTTTCTCCGATGGCGCGGTTTCGGTTCAGATTCCCAGCAACACGTTTGTGGTTATCGCCACCAACTCTGTGGCATCGACCGAAGAGGTCAGCGCCGACATCACCGCTCCCGCCGTGAATGTCCGCGGTGCCAACGGTGAGATCATTATCGAAGGTGACTACGAAACCGCCGAGGTATACGATCTCCAGGGCCGCATGAGCAAATCGCTCCAGGTCCCCGCCGGAGTATATGTTGTCCGAGTCGACGGCAACTCCTACAAGGTTGTCGTGAAATAACCTTGGATTCAAGAATGAAGTGATATAACAGCTTCGTTCTCCAACTTTTTTCAAAACGGGCTTGCGTAAGCGGGCCCGTTTTGTTAATTTTGTATTGATTAAAACCAACCGCATGAAAATCGCAGCTCTGATCTCGGGTGGCGTAGACTCTGCCGTAGCAGTTCATAAACTTGTGGAGCAGGGTCACGACATCACCCTTTTTTATATACGCATCGGTCTTGACACAGACGAGGGCGACTGCTCGGCCGAGGAGGATATTGAGATGTGCCGGGCCATAGCCCATCGCTATCATCTCCCTTTCGAGGTGGTATCGTTGCATCAGGAATATTGGGACAATGTGATGGAATACGCTCTCCACACAGTGCGTGCCGGCCTGACACCCAACCCCGACATCATGTGCAACCGAATGATCAAGTTCGGATTTTTCGAACAGCGTTGGGGACATGAGTTCGACCTCACCGCCACCGGCCACTATGCCACCACTGTCATCGGAGAAGATGGCCTTAAATATCTTGCCACGGCAGTTGACCCGGTAAAGGATCAGACCGATTTCCTCGCACGTATCACTTATGACCAGTTGCGTCACCTCATCTTCCCTATCGGCGACATGCCGAAGTCACAAGTGCGCGAAACAGCCGTGCGCGAGCACCTGCCCAACGCATTCCGCAAAGATTCCCAAGGCATCTGCTTCCTCGGGAAGATTAATTACAACGACTTCCTGCGCCGTCATTTAGGCGAACGTCGCGGTCCTATTATCGAAATTGAAACCGGGCGAAAGATCGGCGTGCACAATGGCTACTGGTTCCACACCATCGGTCAGCGCAAGGGGCTGGGGCTGAGCGGCGGTCCGTGGTATGTGGTGAAAAAAAACATCAGAGACAACGCCATTTATGTTTCGCGCGGCTATGACACCGAAAAACAGTATGGACGTTCGCTCCTTCTTAAAGAACCGCTGTTCATCACACGCAACCCATGGGAAGGGAAAGAATGCGACCATCAGCCTATAAAATTCAAAAACCGCCACTCTCCAGAATTTTTCGACGCAACCATCACCCGCATCCATGATCCCAAAGATGATGCTGACACCTATCTCATCGAAACCGCCAAACCTGTGCAGGGTATAGCCCCCGGTCAGTTTGGTGTTATTTATGACAATGACGCGCGGATTTGTCACGGATCAGGGATTATTACGCCCGATATTCAATAAATCGGTCAATTATATGTTATATAGTAAAACGACCTGAAATAATTTAGAACGGTTACTTAAAAACTATGTTCGACGAAAATTTTCCAAAAGGTTTCGGAAGCAGGCGCGGCAACCGTGTGGAACTGCGCGTCATGGGCGTCAGCTACAGTCAGATTCAGTCGGGTGCCTATGCTCTCATTCTTGCGGAAGTAGGAGGCCCGATGCGTCTGCCGGTGGTGGTCGGAGGTATGGAAGCCCAGTCAATAGCTATAAAGCTCGAAGGAATCACTCCACCCCGCCCTATGACCCACGACCTTTTTGTATCGCTGATGCAGGCTTATAACTTTCAACTTGTCGACGCATTCATCTATAAATTCGAAGATGGTATCTTCTCATCTGAACTGACCTTTATTGACAGTGCAGGGAAAGAGGTGCAGCTTGATGCACGCACATCCGACGCCATTGCCATTGCCATGCGCTGCAATGTGCCAATTTTCACTACCCGCGACATCATAAACGAAACGGGATTCACCATGGAAGCGGCCATGGATGCTGCTGACGCCGAAATTGCTGAAAATGCCGACTGGAAAGACTCTCCCGCCGCCGATGACCCCAAAGCACTGACAGAAAAATTGAAATCTCTCCGCGACGCTCTTTCCAAAGCCATCGCCGACGAAGCCTACGAAGAAGCATCGCGTCTCTCCAACGAAATCAAGAAGACGGAAACCCGCATCACATCCATGTCGGATGGGAAAAACAGAGAGAATAATGGATAAACAAGCGATCATCGACCGTGCCGTAGCTTATAAAGCGTCCGGTAATTATAATTGTGCGCAGGCGGTTGTCTGCGCCTTCGCCAACCGACTTCAAGTCGATGCCGACACTCTTTACAACAGCGGCAACGCTTTCGGACGCGGTATGGGCTGCATGCAAGCTACCTGTGGCGCTCTTGTCGGCGCAGGCATCGCGCTCGGATATGCTGTCCACGACCGTCAGGCCGCAATGAAAGCGATGGCGGAAATCCACGCACGTTTTCAGCAACAGAACGGCGCCACCATCTGCAGAGAACTCAAAGGGATAGGCACCGGGAAGCCACTTCGCTCATGTCCCGGCTGCGTTGCCGATGCCGTCTCATTCCTTGCCGACGTCCTTGAAAATCGGAATAGCACCACGAAAGAGCAGCCACTTATTGTCTAAGCAATCAGCTCACAAACATAGAGTCAAAGCTTCGCAAAGCATAAATTCCACTATAAAGAGAAAAGCGTCACCTCGCGGCGACGCTTTTCTCTTTATAGAACTTATTGATGGAGGAGCCGGGGTTAAGGCCCGGCGGAGAAGAAGTGCAAAGTTTGTACCGAGTGATTACTCCTCGGTGTGCTTCTCGGCGTACTCTTTGAGCAGTTTCTCCTGGACATCGCCGGGGGTCAGCTCATAACCCGAGAATTTCATAGTGAACGACGAGCGGCCACCGGTGATGGAACTGAGGGCAGTGGAGTAGCTGGCCATCTCTTTGAGAGGCACTTTGGCCGAGATCTTCTCAAACCCGTTTTCCGACGACATGCCCATGATGATGGCACGGCGTCCCTGCAGATCGCTCATTACGTCGCCCATTACATCGGAGGGAACCATCACGTCTACATCGTAGACAGGTTCGAGCACCTTGGGCGCCGCATTGCGGAATGCTTCAGAGAAAGCATTGCGGGCAGCCAGACGGAACGAGATTTCGTTGGAATCAACCGGGTGCATCTTGCCGTCGTAGATGCAGACACGCACGTCGCGGGCATAAGAACCTGTGAGAGGACCCTGCTCCATGCGATCCATCAGGCCTTTAACAATTGCCGGGATAAAGCGTGCGTCGATCGCACCGCCAACAATGCAGTTGTGTACCACCAGCTTGCCTCCCCACGACAGCGGAATTTCCTGCGTGTCGCGGATACTCATCTTGTATTCCTGATTACCAAAACGATAAGTATCGGGGAGAGGCGAGCCTTCGGTGTACGGTTCGATAATTAGATGGACTTCGCCAAACTGTCCGGCACCGCCCGACTGCTTCTTGTGGCGATAGTCGGCGCGGGCAGCCTTTGTGATAGTCTCGCGGTAAGGAATCTTTGGTTCCTCGAAGATGATGGGAAGTTTGTCGTTGTTCTCCACACGCCATTTGAGGGTACGCAGGTGGAATTCACCCTGTCCTTTGAGAAGAACCTGTTTCAGTTCTTTCGACTGCTCGATAACCCATGTGGGGTCCTCCTCGTGCATACGGGTAAGAATGCCGGAGAGCTTCTCGGCATCGCTTTCAGTAACGGGACGGACGGCGCGGATATATTTAGGCTCGGGATAGCGGATGAAGTCGAATGCGATGTCACAGCCCTTTTCGTCGAGAGTGTTGCCGGTGCGCACATCTTTCAGTTTGACAGTTGCGCCGATGTCACCTGCACAGAGTTTGTCGACAGGGGTCTTGATCTGACCGCAGACACAGAAAATCTGGGCCAAGCGTTCTTTGCCGCCACGGGTAATGTTGTCGAGGTCGACGCCCGGGGTGAGGGTGCCGGACATTACTTTGAAATACTGTACCTCGCCGATATGCGGCTCCACAGTGGTCTTGAACATATAGATGCTGAGCGGACCTGCGCTGTCAGGGGCGACAGCATCGCCTGCGGTGTCGACCGGCGCGGGCATATCCTCAACGAAAGGCACCACATTGCCCAGGAATTCCATCATGCGGCGCACACCCATGTCCTTGAGTGCGGAAACGCAGAATACGGGGTAAATCGACCGGTCGATCAGGCCTTTGCGGATACCCTCGCGCATTTCATCTTCGGTGAGATGTCCCTGATCGAAGAATTTTTCCATCAGAGTCTCGTCGTTTTCAGCGGCGGCTTCCACGAGAGCCTGATGCAGTTCCTGTGCTCGTTCGGCTTCTTCAGCGGGAATCTCCTCGATTGTAGGCACACCGCCTTCGGGTCCCCATGAATATTTCTTCATGAGAAGCACGTCGATCATGGCGTTGAATCCGGGGCCGCACTGCAGAGGGTACTGAATGGGCACAACTCTGGGGCCGAAAATCTCTTTCATCTGCTCGATGACATTCTCGTAGTCGGCTTTTTCGCCGTCGAGCTGGTTCATCGCGAAGATGACAGGTTTTTTCAGACTCTGGGTAGTGCGGAAAATGTTCTGGGTGCCCACTTCCACGCCATACTGGGCGTCGATGACGATAACACCGGTGTCGGTGACGTTGAGAGCGGTGACTGCGTTACCAACAAAGTCATCGGCTCCGGGGCAGTCAATCACGTTGAGTTTCTTGTTGAGGAATTCTGCGTAGAAGATAGTGGAGAAAACCGAATAGCCATACTCCTTTTCTACGGGGAAATAGTCCGATACGGTGTTTTTGGCCTCTACGGTGCCGCGGCGTTTTATCACTCCACACTCGTAGAGCATAGCTTCAGCGAGTGTGGTTTTTCCCGAACCCTTGCTTCCGAGCAAGGAGATGTTTTTGATTTCGTTAGTTTGGTAAACCTTCATGGTAATCAGGTGTTATGTGAGGTGTTGTTTTTTTGTCGCCCTAAATTTAGAAATTAAATTCCCTACTGTCAACATACAATCGTATGTTACACAACATATTTCGTTAAAAACCATCAATCGGAGGCGAGATTTTGACATAAGGCGGAAATTTAGTAACTTTGCACCCGCTTTTGCATAACCGGCTCCCGAGGCCTTTGAATTATGGATAAAGAACCCCAGATAATTTCCATGGGGCGTATCGACATCAGCGAATCAGGGAAATTCGCTGCGCCCCGTCTCGACTCCCTGCCAATATTGGCCACCCGCAATCTCGTGCTTTTCCCCGAAGTCGCCATCCCGGTGGCTCTGGTGCGCGAATCGGCGCTGGCGGTTGCCACCATGGCGCGTGACACCAAAACAACCATAGGGCTTTGCTGTCAGACTGATCCCGACAAAGAAAACCCGCATTGCGCCGCCGATGTGGCGCAGTATGGTGTGTTCGTGCAGGTTCTCGACATTTTCGACCTGCCCGACGGATCGAAATCTGCCTTTATCCGTTCCACAGGCAAATTCCGTGTCAAAGGCGACGCTGCGGCTCCCTCAGCTGCGACGCCCTATTTCTCGCTCATAGTAGCGCGTTCATCTGAGAAAAAAGAATCCAATCCCGATTCCAACAAGGTCTTGAAGGATCTTATAATGAGCGTTCTTAAGGAGTTCTGCGAGACAGCAAATGTTCCCCACCTTAAATATGAGCTGTTCTCATCAATCGATTCATTCTCATTACTGGTGAACACGCTCTGCACCCAGCTTCCTTTCGAACTCTCCGACAAAATGGAATTCTTGCGGGCTTCGTCGGTTGAGACACGCGCCAACAGGCTATTTCACAACCTGCAGATCGAGCTTGCCAAACTCAACGTAATCCGCAAAATCATGGAGACTACCAACGCCGAGCTTAGTCAGGATCAGCGGGAGGCATTCTTGCGCCGGCAGATTGATGTGATGCAGCGTGAACTCTATGGCGATGTCGACGATGTGGAACAGCTAAATGCCCGGGCAGCCGAAATTGAGCTTCCCGACTATGTCAGCGCAGCCTTTGAAAAGGGGTTGTCACAGATGCGTAGAATCAATCCGTCGGTTCCCGACTATTCGGTAATCTACAATTATCTGACCACTATCCTTGATCTCCCCTGGAACACGGCCTCTCCCCTCTCGACATCTTTCCCTGAGGCCAAGGAAATACTCGATTCAGGACACTACGGCATGGAGAAAGTGAAGCAGCGCGTCATCGAACAGGTAGCGGTGACAATGGCCCGCCCCGACAACAAAGCTCCCATCCTTTGTCTGGTCGGCGCTCCCGGCGTGGGCAAGACTTCACTCGGCGAGTCGGTAGCCAAAGCTCTCGGACGCAAATATCAGCGCATCTCGCTTGGCGGCGTCTCCGACGAAGCGGAAATCCGAGGCCACCGGCGCACTTATATAGGAGCTATGCCCGGCCGCTTTATCGATGCAATCCGCAAAGCCGGCACTTCCAATCCGGTCATTCTTCTCGATGAAATTGACAAGCTTTCGAAAGATATAAAAGGTGACCCGGGCGCGGCTCTGCTCGAAGTGCTTGACCCGGAGCAAAACTGCCATTTTCATGACAACTTCATAGATCTGGATTTCGATCTCTCAAAGGTGCTGTTCATCGCCACCGCAAACTCACTCGACACAGTGCCGCGTCCTTTGCTCGACCGCATGGAGGTGGTCGAGGTGCCGGGATACCTTCTTGAGGAGAAAATCGAAATTGCACAACGTCACCTTACCAACCGGGTTGAGCAAGCAGCAGGTCTGCCCGAGCATTCCCTGTCATTCTCCCCCGAGGCTATCACACATATAATAGAAGGATACACCAGTGAAAGCGGCGTACGCCAACTTGAGAAACAGATGGCGTCTATCGCCCGCAAGCTCCTTGTTAAAAAAATGACAGGCGAGAATCCCACGCTCGCGGTAACTACCAAAGAACAGGTTGAGGAGCTGTTGGGTGTGGTCAGATTCACACCTCAGCGCTATGAGACTCTCTCGGTGCCCGGTGTTGTCACCGGATTGGCCTGGACACAGCACGGAGGCGAAATACTTTTTATCGAGTCATCGCTTTCAGAAGGCAAGGGTGAAAAACTCACGCTGACCGGCAATCTTGGAGATGTGATGAAGGAATCCGCCACGATAGCCTTGCAGTATGTTAAGGCTCATGCGGCTGAAATTGGCATCGAACCTTCAAAATTTACTGAAAACAATCTCCACATCCACGTACCCGAAGGTGCGGTGCCCAAAGACGGCCCCTCGGCAGGTATCACCATGGCCGTTTCGATAGCATCGACATTTACCGGTAGAATGGTGCGTCCGCGTCTGGCCATGACAGGCGAGATTACACTCCGCGGCAAAGTGATGCCCGTGGGTGGAATCAAAGAGAAAATCCTCGCAGCACGCCGTGCCGGCATTACCGATATAATAATCTGCGAGGAGAACCGCAAGGATATTGCCGAGATCGAACAGCGATATATCAGCGGCATTACATTCCACTACGTCACAACCGTGGACCAGGTTCTCGCTATAGCATTACAGTAATATTATCAGAACACTGCAAAAATAATAAGGTATCGCAGATATAATCAGGAGTCTGCGAATGTAATCAGAGGAGTCTGCGAATGTAATCAGGAGTCTGCGGTAGCGGTCGCTGTGGATGCGTTGGCAGCCTTGCTCGATTCGTTGGCGCGGGAATCGAATTTTTTGCGGTAGAAAATGAAGCTGCGTCCGAGATATTTCTCCCGGACCACGGGATTCTCGGCAAGTTCCTCCGACGTGCCCTGAAACAGTATCTTTCCTTCAAACAGAAGATATGCGCGGTCGGTGATGCGAAGCGTCTCCTGGGCGTTGTGATCAGTGATGAGAATGCCTATATTCTTCTCTTTCAGGTGGTATACCACTTCCTGGATATCCTCGACAGCGATGGGGTCAACACCGGCAAAAGGCTCGTCGAGCATGATGAACTTGGGGTTGATTGCCAGACAGCGGGCTATCTCGGTGCGTCGGCGTTCTCCGCCCGAAAGCTGGTCTCCGAGATTTTTGCGCACTTTGTGAAGATTGAACTCGCTGATCAGGGTCTCAAGTTTTTCGCGTTGCTCCTCTTTAGTCATGCCGGTCATCTCGAGGATTGACCTGATATTGTTTTCAACCGACATCTTGCGGAAAACCGAAGCCTCCTGCGCAAGATAGCCGATGCCGTTCTGGGCGCGTTTGTAAACCGGATATTTCGTAATATCCTTGTCGTTGAGAAAAATGCGACCCTCGTTGGGAGTGACCAGACCGGTAGTCATATAGAAAGTTGTGGTTTTGCCGGCTCCGTTTGGACCGAGAAGACCTACGATTTCGCCCTGTGTCACGTCGATCGACACGTGGTTGGCCACAGTGCGGCTGCCATATTTCTTGACTAAGTTTTCGGTGCGAAGCACCATTTTGTCTTGCTCCATTTAGATTACTTATTACACTTACATTCACGGGCCTTGCGCAGACGCCCTTCGATGTAGTCGGTCAGCAGCCCTATGGCCACGGAATTGGTGCCACCCTGAGGTATAATCAGGTCGGCATAATGCTTGCATGGCTCGATATAGCGGTTGTGCATAGGTTTGAGCACTTCCTCGTAACGGTCGATTACCATCTGTGGCGTGCGGCCGCGCTCAATGCAGTCGCGTGCGATGACACGGATCAGGCGGTCGTCGGCATCGGCGTCGACAAAGCACTTCACATCCATCATTTGTCGCATCACAGGATCGGCAAGCACAAGAATACCCTCTACTATCACCACGTCGGTTGGCCTTACCGTCACGGTCTCTTTCTGGCGGGTACAGGTGAGATAGCTGTAGGTGGGCATCTCAATGGTCTGGCCGGCCTTGAGCAGACGCAGATGCTCGGCAAGCAACGACCATTCGATGGCTGCCGGTTCGTCGAAATTGATTTTGCTGCGCTCCTCGGGAGGCACATGCGACGAGTCCTTGTAATAGGAATCCTGCGGAATCACTACCACCTCCCCTTTCGGGAAACTGGCCATAATTTTGTTGACAACAGTAGTTTTGCCTGAGCCGGTGCCTCCGGCAATACCTATGATGAGCATCGGGTGTTAGTATAAAGGGGATATTTTGATGGCGAAATTACGAAATTTTTGTGGGATATTCACTCCGGAGACCTATTTTTGTGGAAATTTTCTTAACTTTGTAGTTCAAAATCTGCATTCCAATGTTCGACATCATCGAAAAATCGCTCGCACAGTTCGGGCGCTACTGCCGCTTCATAGCAAAGGGATTCGCAGTTCCCGACAAATGGAATGTCTTTGGCAAGCGCACCTTTCAGGAAGTGTCAAAGCTCGGCGTAGACTCCATACCTCTGGTTATCATCATCTCGCTTTTCATCGGTGCCGTCTGCACCATCCAGATGAAGCTGAACACATCCAACCCGCTGATGCCCGCCTACTCCGTGGGATTGGCTACCCGCGACATTGTGCTGCTCGAATTCTCCAATTCAATCCTCTGTCTCATCCTTGCGGGTAAGGTAGGCTCCAATATAGCATCGGAAATAGGCACCATGCGCGTCACAGAGCAGATAGATGCTCTCGATATCATGGGCGTAAACTCTGTCAACTATCTTGTAATGCCCAAGATCACGGCGTTTGTGTGCTTTATGCCGGTGCTCGACATACTTTGCATATTCTTCTCGATCCTCGGCGGATATTTCGTCGCCCTCTTCACCGACATGATTTCGGTGTCGCGCTACACCTATGGCATCCAGGCGCTTTTCAACGAATGGTATGTGTGGTACGGTCTGATCAAATGCGTGGTCTTCGCCTACATTATCGCTTCGGTCGCCTCCTATTTCGGCTATTATGTCAAGGGTGGCGCATTGCAGGTGGGCAAGGCATCGACCAACGCCGTTGTTTCCTCGTCGATTCTCATACTGCTTTTCGACGTAATCCTCACAAAAGTGCTGCTCCAATGATAGAAGTAAAGAACATCACAAAATCATTCGACGGCAAAACCATCCTACACGATGTTTCCGCCAAATTCTATACAGGCAAGACCAACCTGATTATCGGCCAGTCGGGCTCGGGCAAAACAGTGCTCATGAAATCGATCGTAGGGCTGGTGACACCCGAGGAAGGGGAAATCCTTTACGACGGGCGAGACTTCATGAAGATGAACACACGCCAGGTGAAACAGCTCCGCACCGAAATAGGCATGCTATTCCAAGGCTCGGCGCTCTTTGACTCGGAAACAGTGCTCGGGAATGTGATGTTTCCCCTGACAATGTTCACCAACATGACCAGTGGCGAGATACTTGACCGTGCCCGCTTCTGTCTTGAGCGTGTCAACCTTCAGGGAGCCGAAAACAAGTATCCCTCGGAAATCTCTGGCGGCATGCAGAAACGCGTGGCAATCGCCCGCGCAATTGCCCTGAATCCCAAATATCTTTTCTGCGACGAGCCTAATTCGGGACTCGACCCCCGCACGTCGATTCTTATCGACGAACTTCTCCACGACATCACCCACGAATACGGAATCACCACCATCATCAACACCCACGACATGAACTCGGTGCTTGGCATCGGTGAAAACATTGTATTCATCAACAAGGGCTACCGCGAATGGGTGGGCGATATGCACCGCATATTCACAACCACCAACACAGCGCTCAACGAATTTGTATTCGCCACGCGTCTGTTCCAGAAAGTGAAATCCTATATCATCTCAGAGGGACATAAAGGCCTGGCCGCTGCCGAAAAAGCAGCCGCCACCGACCCCGCCAATCCCATGAACCGCCCGGCATCCAAATCCTGATTTTCGCCGCCATACATCTGTAACCATCTGAAATAGCCTATTTGGGATGGCTACGAACTTTTCCCTGTCACATCTACATGCCACAAAATAGAGCAGCCGCCGGGCTCCTGAGGGAACCGGCGGCTGCTGATTCATTGCTTATTTATACTTAAGCGTTTTTCACTTTGTCAACAACGGCCTTGAAAGCGGCGGGATTGTTGAGGGCGAGGTCGGCGAGAACTTTGCGGTTGATCTCGATGCCGGCCTTGTGGATGAGGCCCATAAGCTTGGAGTAAGAAAGATCCTCAAGACGGGCTGCAGCGTTGATACGCTGGATCCAGAGAGCGCGGAAATTGCGCTTTTTGTTCTTGCGGTCGCGGTATGCGTAGGTGAGACCCTTTTCCCAGGTGTTCTTGGCAACGGTCCACACATTGCGGCGGCAACCGAAGTAACCGCGGGTGAGTTTGAGGATTTTCTTACGACGTGCGCGTGATGCTACGTGGTTTACTGATCTTGGCATTTTTTTGACAAGTTTTGAATGTCAGCGGCCGGGAGCAAGTTGATTCATTAACTCCACAGAGCACTTGAAAGCTCAACATTCGGTTAATATTGGTCGGACCACTTGGGGTTTCACAGGCCGGTCCGTTTGCCTTCGCCGTTCTGTTAGTCTGTGTCAAGAGTTACAGCGTCAGACGGAATTGGAGGGAGATGGTCGACTCTCCGTTCGGGGGAGTTTGCAAGGGCTTTACTTGAGGCCAAGGAGAGCCTTTACACTGCCTTCGTTAGCGGGGTTAACGATGCCGAAGTGGGTGAGGTTTCTTTTCTGCTTCTTAGTCTTCTTGGTCAGAATGTGACTTTTGAAAGCATGTTTTCTCTTGATCTTTCCTGTTCCGGTAAGAGCGAATCTTTTTTTGGCACCGGAATTAGTCTTAATCTTTGGCATTTTTTTAATTGATTATTGATTTGATTAAGCGTTGCCGCTTGATATTTAACGTAGGCAAAGGCGGTTTATTGTCTTTGCCGTCGGTTTTTCTGTGAGTTGCCGGTCAAGCCTTTTTCTTAGGCGAAATCATGATTGTCATGCGCTTGCCTTCGAGCACGGGCATCTGTTCAACCTTGCCGAGTTCCTCCAGATCGTTGGCGAAGCGGAGGAGAAGCACTTCGCCCTGCTCCTTGAAGAGGATTGAACGGCCTTTGAAGAATACGTAGGCCTTGACTTTCGACCCTTCCTGGAGGAAGCTCTGCGCGTGCTTGAGTTTGAAGTTGTAATCGTGGTCATCGGTCTGAGGACCGAATCTGATCTCTTTTACAACCACTTTGGTCGACTTGGCCTTCTGCTCCTTTGCGCGTTTTTTCTGCTGATACAGGAACTTTGAATAGTCGAGTATGCGGCACACGGGAGGCTGGGCGGTGGGAGAGATTTCCACAAGGTCGAGCTCCTTCTCGTCGGCGAGTTTGAGAGCCTGCTGGATGGGCATTACGCCGCCTTCACCTTCTTCAAGGTTATCGCCGACTACGCGGACTTCCTTGGCGCGGATATATTCGTTGATATTGTAGGGTTCTTCCTTGCGGGGAGGACGGGGACCGCCGGGACGCAGGCCTCCGGGGCGTGGTCCGGAGAACCCTCCGGTACGAGGTCCTGAAAAGCCACCGGGTCGGGGACCCGAGAAGCCGCCGGGACGAGGGCCGGATCCGGCGGGACGGGGACCGCTGTGGCCTCCCTGTCCGGGTGCCGATGAATGCTGGCCACTGCCGGCCGGGCGGGGTGCTCCTGTATTGTGGCCGGAGTTGCCGTGGAAGGAGGGACGGGAGCCTCCGGAGTTCATGGGTTTCTTATCCATTCAGTGTGATGGGGGTGATTATTTAAGTTCTTTGACAAGGCGGTTGATTTCAGCTGCGAAATCGTCGACGCTCATCACGCCTTTGTCGCCTTCGCCCTGCTTACGCACCGACACCTGATTTTCAGCAGCCTCTTTCTCACCTACGATAAGCATGTAGGGAATGCGCTTGAGTTCGTTGTCGCGGATTTTGCGGCCGATTTTTTCATTGCGGTCATCGACGGTCACGCGCACGTCGAGCTCATTCAGGCGGTCGGCCACCTGATGGGCATAGTCGTTGAATTTTTCAGAAATAGGCAGAATGATCGCCTGCTCGGGAGAGAGCCAGAGGGGGAATTTTCCGGCGGTGTGCTCGAGCAGCACGGCCACGAAACGTTCGAGCGAGCCGAAGGGCGCGCGGTGAATCATCACAGGACGGTGCTTCTGGTTGTCGGCGCCGGTATATTCCAGCTGGAAACGCTCGGGCAGGTTGTAATCCACCTGAATGGTACCGAGCTGCCAGCGGCGGCCGATGGCATCCTTGACCATAAAGTCGAGTTTGGGACCATAGAAAGCGGCTTCGCCGAGTTCCTTACGTGCTTTGATACCTTTTTCCTCGCAAGCTTCGATGATGGCCTGCTCGGCAAGATGCCAGTTTTCGTCGGAACCGATATATTTTTCTTTGTTTTTGGGATCGCGGAGCGAAATCTGAGCCTCGTAGTTGTCAAAGTTGAGCGCACCGAAAATGTAAAGGATAATATCCATCACCTTCAGGAATTCCTCCTTGATCTGCTCGGGAGCGCAGAAAAGATGTGCATCGTCCTGAGTGAAACCACGCACACGTGTCAGACCGTGAAGCTCACCGGTCTGCTCATAGCGATAAACCGTGCCGAATTCGGCCAGACGCATGGGCAGATCGCGATAGGAACGGGGAGCGGCCTTGAAAATCTCACAGTGGTGAGGACAATTCATGGGTTTGAGCATATACTCCTCGCCCTCCTGAGGGGTATGTATCGGCTGGAAAGAGTCTTTGCCATATTTGGCATAGTGACCTGAAGTCACATAGAGCTGCTTGTTGCCGATATGCGGTGTGATTACCTGAAGGTAACCATATTTCTTCTGGATTTTGCGGAGGAACTGCTCGAGGCGGTCGCGAAGCGCGGCACCTTTGGGGAGCCACAAAGGCAGACCGGCACCCACATTCTGCGAGAATGCGAAAAGCTCCATCTCCTTGCCGAGTTTGCGGTGGTCACGCTTTTTGGCTTCCTCGAGGAGCACAAGATACTCGTCGAGCATCTTTTTCTTGGGGAAAGTGATGCCGTAGACGCGCACCAGCTGGTTGCGTTTCTCATCGCCGCGCCAGTATGCGCCTGCCAGCGAAAGCACCTTGCATGCTTTGATAACGCCGGTGGAGGGGATATGCGGACCGCGACAAAGATCGGTGAAACTACCTTGGGTATATGTGGTGATGTGGCCATCCTCGAGTTCCGAGATCAGCTCGCATTTATAGTTCTCGTCGCGGTCGCCGAACAGCTTAAGTGCATCGGCCTTGGAGATGTCACTGCGCACAATCTGCTCGTCGCGGCGGGCGAGTTCAAGCATCTTGGCTTCGATCTTGGGAAAATCGGCGGCAGTGATATTGTGCCCGTTAGGGTCGATATCGTAGTAGAAACCGTTTTCGATAGCGGGACCGATACCGAATTTCACACCGGGATAAAGTTCCTGAAGTGCTTCGGCAAGGAGGTGGGCCGAAGAGTGCCAGAAAGCATGCTTCCCTTCGGGAGAATCCCACTTGAAGAGCTGGAGGGTTGCATCCTCGTTTACAGGACGAGTAAGATCCCAGTCCTGCTCGTTGACTGTGGCGGCAAGCACTTCGCGTGCAAGCTGCGGAGAAAGGGAGTGTGCGATTTCAAGAGGGGTCACACCGGCCTCAAACTGTTTTACCGACTTGTCGGGAAAAGTAATGTTAATCATGTTTATTTATTTGTTTCTCAATCAATTGCCACCAACAACGTGGCAACCAAACAATAACATATTCACGCTGAAAGCCCGCTGATTCTCCTCAAAAACAACAAGGGAGGGGGATTTCAGAGGGTTAAAGCGCAAAAACCGCCACAAAGTTAACACTTTTTTCTTAATCCGCAACTCTCCATCACAACTTTTTTTACTACCTTTGTAACATAATTGAAAGAACTTGCAAATGTCGGTAAATCCATTCCTGTCAGTCATTATCCCCGTACACAACTCAGCCGCCACATTGATGAAATCGGTAAGGTCGGTGATCGGGCAGGATTTTGACCGTCCCATAGAAATAATTCTTGTCGAAAACGGAAGCACCGATGCCTCGCCCGATTTGTGCCGGCAGATTGCTGCGGAAAACAAATCTGTGAGTTGGGTGAGTCACTCCCCCGCCGGTCTGTCAGAAGCGCGCAACCGTGGCATCTGGGAATCTAAGGGGGAATGGATTGCATTTCTCGATTCCGACGACTATCTTTCACCCGATTTCTTCTCTGCCCTATTTTCCGCACAGGAGGCGTATGACGCCGATATGGTCTATTGCAATTTTGTAGAGGAATGGGATGACGGGCGCACTCTGAGCGAGTTTCCTAATTCCGGCCAGACTATCTTTAAAACAACCCCGGATGCCGTAACCGACATTCTGCTCGATAAAGCAACCTCCGCCGCATGGAACAGAATCTACCCCAGGATATTTTTCGACAGCCACGCATTTCCCGAGGGGGTGATATTCGAAGACCACACGCTGATGTTCAAATGGGTTAGCGATTGCCACAGGGTGGTATATGTCGACCGTCCCCTGTATCATTATTGTCATGCGGGCAACGGAACTATAACATCCGACGCTTTCACCTCCAACGCTCTGAAGATGCGACAGTTCATCGAGGCAAATCTGAGTCGGCTGAAATTTGCAGACACCTACGGAGCGCTGTCGACCGACGAACGGAAGGCTGTGCTCAGGCATAACCTGAACAACATCATTCACTTTTTTAAACGCTACGAATCTATCCTGCGCAGCGGCGGCACTTACGCAACAGCGTCAGAGATTGTTCGCGCCGGGGAGTTGCGCTCCACTCTGCTCTCTTATCTGTCCCCGCACTACATTGCGAAAATCGGATTGAAAAACCTCACCCGTCTCTGCCAGATCAGATGGTTCATGAAAAGACCCGTCTGCTCAGATATTGCAACACAACCGATGGGAAATGACGCCGGTAAGCCTTGATGTTGCGGGCTTTGGCAACATACTGTCTGACAAGATGCCATGCCATGGATTTCGGATAATCTTTTCTACGTATGGCCTTGACAGTAAAAGCGTAATCACATTTCTCCCCTATTTTTCCTGCATCGAACGGTTCTGAATCGTCTGTTGCAAACACAGGCAGTGTGCTCCACTTTCCCTCGGTAAGCGCAATAGTGGCCTTGTACCAATCCTGCTCCATCACACCGTTGGAATAATGGCAGATTTCAGCACCGAAATAAACATAATTCCTGTATTCAGGCAATAGACTTAGACAAAAATCCACGTCATAGCCGTGGAATCCGGTGATAGCCTCTTCATCAAAGTGATGCGATGCCCACAATTCCCTGCGCAACAGCATACCGAATCCATCTACAGCAACCGCCTGACGGAACAGCTGACCCGCTTTCATGCCGTTGTGGATAATTTTGCGATAGCCATCCTCATAGTAATAAACATGACCGAGGAGATGCGTCCAGCTTTGATTCCATGTTGAATAGGCATTGACATGAATCTGCGAACCGAGAAAACCTATCACGCCGGTATCAGGCTCACCGAGTTTCTCCAACAGCGACGCCGCCCATCCCTCACGCTCGAATTCAATATCTTCGTGTGCGAAAAACAGCACCGGAGTTGTTGCCTTTGAAGCCCCGTGATTATACGCCCGGGCAATTGACCAGCCGGTCGCGCGATTGTCAACTACAATAAACTCACATTCGACTCCTGCCGTCAGCGCAATGTTGTCGCAGACTGCATGTGCCTTGTCGGGATGGATGCTACAGATAACAACCGAAATGAGAGGTTCTGAATTGACCGGCGCCATAATTAACTGAAATGGAATTTCGATAGATTATTAAACAATCTCTAAGACTCGAACAATGATGTGAGTTTTGCGAGCGTGGTCTCTTTGGAAAACATTTTCAGGCGTCGTTCGCCTTCCGCTATATATCGTTCCCGAAGTGCGGCATCGTCAATCATCCGCTTTATTCCCTGATAGATAGATTCATCATCCTGTTCCACAAGGAGACCGAAGTCGCTGTCGCCGAGAATCTCTGCAGATCCCTCATTGCGGGTCGCCACAACAGGCACCCCCACAGCCATAGCCTCACAGAAAACCAGCGGAGCGGCTTCCGAGCGGGAGGTGCTGACAAACAGATCGGAATTCTTAATCACATAATACGGCGGCTTCACAAACCCCAGGAATTGAAACGAATCACCAAGATTGAAACTGTCGCGGAGCGCTTCAAGTTCATTCCGCAGTTTGCCATCACCGGCCACGCGGAAGCAAAGATCGTATCCCCCTTCGCGCAACCTGGCTGCCGCGCGGATCAGCCGGTCATAGCATTTGACATCCGACAGACTCCCCACGGAGGAAATCGTAAACAATCTGTCGCTTTTTACAAATGTTCCTGATTCTGCCGGTGATTCCGATTTTACCTGTGGTTCCGGTTCAGCCAGCTCCCTGATTTTCCCTGCATCTATTATATTCGGAATCACGCAGCCGGGAAGAGGAAGATGATAGAGCCCGTAGAAACTGTCGAGCGCGCACTGAGAGCAACCCACAACCGCATCCATCTTGCTGTATGCCCTCTTTTCAAGTTCATCATCAGGGAAAAGCTTGCGGGTCCAGTGAAAGCTGGCAAGATTGCAGTGCAGCCAGGTGATATTGCGTTTCGCACGGTCTGTGACCATGGAATGTAACAGCAGGGAATCACCTTCAAGAAACGAAACAATGGCATCGTAATTGCCTTTCACACGACTTCTTACACGCCAACGGAAAAGAAAATCCAGACCATGTTTTCTATAAAGACGAAGGGCATGGTGATGCTCTCCGTGTCCCTCCGAATTATACAGATGAAACATTTTGACCTGCCGGGGCACATCATTGAGGTAGACTCCGATATTGAATACCACGCACAATTCCACGTCATATCTCTCATAGTCGAAATTCCTGAGCAGCTCGATCAAAGCTTTTTCAGCTCCACCGCCCGCAAGGGAATTAACCATGAATAAAATTCGTTTCTTAGCACCCATTCGGTTCATCATGATCACATTACAATTTAAACGTCGTGAAAATCAGGCCAAAGATCAACCTTCTTCGTCGACTGCTTTCTTTACTTCCTCAAGATATTGTCTCCCCCATTTCAGATCAGGTTCGAGATGATTGCCTTCGGCCCACTCGTTCCATGCATTGATGAAAACAAAATTTTCCTGAGTAGAATAAGGTTTGAACCGGCGCATCACCTCCCTGAGCCAATGTCCGAACTTCGCAGGAGTGGAATTGCGAAGTATAAACATGCGGCTGCGGCGCCGTGATGTGTTATCCCACGACGGGGTGACGCATGGATAAATTTTATAATCGGGGTGCGGCTCGGCCAGTGTCTTTTCAACCAACTCGCCATAGTCAAACAAACGCATGCGCCTTTTGTCGCCACAGGCGATCCGGAATATATATGCCAACCGTTTTGGCAAAGAGCGCTTATGCCACAAGCGGTCGCACACCTTGGTCATCGGCGGAAATTCAATGGCGGCATCAAAACCGGCAACAAGCAGCTCTGCACCGATTTCGCGGAAACTCTCCACGCGGCAAAGATACAGTTCCTTACCTGCATTGGCCGCTTCCTCGCGCCAGATTTCGATAGTGCGCCGCATATCGGGAAGCAGCGTCGACCGATACACGGCAAAAACCGGTTTGCCGTCAACGGTTATATACCGGGGATCGCTGAAAACATGCTCGAGGAGATAGCGCATGTGGGCACGGTCGTCATCCTCGGAGTAATTTTGCTTGATAAGTATTTCCTTTTCTCCACCATCCCAGGCGCGGGTCCAGTTCTCATTGGCCCAGCAAAGCATGAATGGGAAATCAGGCTCCCCCGATTTAAGAATCTCATCCACGGGGCGTTCCATCAGCCGGTGACCGTTGAACCAATAATGATAATAACAGAAACCGTAGATGCCATATTCTTTCGCCATCTCGGCCTGCTGGGCACGCACTTCGGGCAGACGCAAATCGTAGAATCCGAGATCGGCGGGAATGTGAGGCTGATAATGCCCGCGGAAAAGCGGCTTTGCCTTGGCCACGTTGCGCCACTCGGTGAACCCTTTGCCCCACCATGCGTCATTTTCGGCAAAGGGATGAAACTGTGGCAGATGAAAGGCAATGACCCTTTTTGCGGTTTTATTCATGACGGTTACTCGAGATTGTCCCAGACACGGGGAGCTTTAGGATTCTTGAAAAAACGAATGAAATTTTTCAGCGAGCAGCGTAGGCGCTCCTTGCGCAGTGTGGCGCGGTTGAATGCAGGCTTTTCTCTCCATGGCTGGTCATAGTGAAGAATCTGCTGTCCGAACGCCCTGACCGTCAGCCCCCACTTGCGCAGGAACTGTCCGGGACCGTCGTTCTTGACAATGCGGTTGACCGACACACTCTTAAAATGATACACCAGACTGCCTCCCACACCCTTGAAAATTCTCACCCCCGCCATCCAGAGTTTTGCATTGAAATCAGGATCCGAAGCCATACCCGGTGAGAACTCCACACTGTAGCCTCCCACAAGATCCCAGATGTCGCGATGTACCACCGTGGGTGGATTCCACACTCCCGACCAGTCCTCAGGCCTGAAGCTCTTATAAGTTTCAAGCAACTCCTTCTCGCGGAATGTTTCAGGAGTACGTCCGAAATCACAGTCGATATAATGACGTATGCGAGGCTGCGACTCTATCAGGGTGCAGCCGAAGTACCAGAGTTTCCCCGGCACTTTCTGAATCTCCTCATAGAGCGCGGTGTCCCAGCCCGGGAGGAGATACATATCGTCGTTGACATAGACCAGATAATGCGTCGACATCAATGGCCGCAGGCTGTTCATGGCCCAGCAGACGCCGATATTCTCTTTCGACCAGGTGTGCTTATACCCCTTGTCGCGCACCCATTCTAAAGTTCCGTCGCTTCCGTCATTGACATGGATAAGAATCTCGTGAGGAAATTTAGAGTTCTTTTCAATACTCTCGATGCATAGTTTAAGAAAGCCGAGGTTATTCCAAGTAGGGATAAGAATGGAAAATCGTGGCGCCGGAGCTTCGGTCATTGATTCAGAGCTTTTTTAGACCTATTTAATACAGAAAAAATCCCGACCGGAAAAGTTCATTCCGGCCGGGACAGGATGTTTAGCAAGTTCTGTGCCGGAGAATATTATTCGGCAGCGGGTGCCTCGGCAGCGGGAGCATCTTCGGCTGCTGCTTCAGCAGCGGGAGCGGCTTCGGCATTCTTGGCAGCCTCTTCGGCAGCCTTGGCAGCTTCTTCAGCAGCTTTGGCGGCAGCGATTTCGGCTTTCTTCTTAGCCACTTCCTCAGCCTTTGCGGCGTTCTGGGCAGTCTCCTGTGCGAGACGAGCCTTTTCAGCCTCCTGCTTCTTCTGAGCGGCTGTGTTCACGATTGCCTCGGTTGCTTTGGCCTTGTTGGCACGCCAGGTTTCAAAACGACGCTGAGCCTCAGCTTCGTCGAAAGCGCCCTTGCGGACGCCGCCCTGGAGGTGCTTCATCAGCAGCACGCCCTCGTTGGAGAGAATGTTGCGGACGGTGTCGGTGGGTTCAGCACCGTTGTTGACCCAATACAAAGCTCGCTCAAAGTTGAGTGTTACAGTAGCAGGATTAGTGTTGGGATTGTAGGAACCAATCCGCTCAATAAACCTACCATCACGTGGTGCCCTGCTATCGGCGATTACAATAGGATAGAACGCATAGTTCTTGCGACCATGACGTTGCAGTCTGATTTTTGTTGCCATTAAATAAAATGAATAAAAGAGTTTGTATTGCGTCTCCCCGTCAACCCGTGGCGGGGAAATGCGACTGCAAAGTTACTCACTTTTTCGGAATCTGCAAACAATCAGCATGTTTTTATCGCAAATTTCTTTTTTTCAATCAGCTCAGCCAGCTTTTAATTCCACTTTTAAGTCAGCTATTTAAGATTTACAGGTGAATGCCTGTGAACAAAGCAATAAAATTATAACTTTGAAAGAGAACGGATAAACGCGATGGCACAGGGGATGGCGCCGAGCAGCAGCCCGGCCAGAAGACCCATAACTACGGTGGTGCAGATTTCTGTTGTCATGATTTGCCAGGGGTTATTTGGTGAGTAGTTCCGCCACTTCGGCGGGGGTGAAACCGAGGAATTGCATCTGCTCCTTGAATTCAGGGAGAGTTTTGCGCAGGAATTCCGCGCGACGTTCCTCCATGATAAGATTGGAGGCATCGGGCGCGACGAAGTATCCCATGCCGCGTTTCTGGTATATTACCCCTGCATCGGCCATATCATCGAAAGCCTTAAGGACGGTGCGGTTGTTGACACCCATCTCGATGCATAGATCCTTGGTCGACGGTATACGCCCGTCGGCAGGCCAATCGCCCGAGGCGATGCGGTCGTAGCAGTAGTCGGTGATTTGCCTGTAGATGGGCTTCCCTTCAGTAAAGTCCATATTCTATCAGATAGGTTTGCGGGCAATTGCCCGGTAAATAAGTTGCAGGAAGACAATCAGCGCTATTACAAGCACTGGCAACATCACATACATTCCTATGTTTATTATCGAACCGACAACCGTCCCCATAAATTCGGGATCGGCATCGGAGACCTCTTCAAAATTTGAAATGGCGACAGCGGCACCGAAGATGCCCCAGGTCAGGCCTGTGATGAAATAGCCGATGACCAGTGCCAGCAGCGGTTTCCCGACGGGGTTGTTTTTGGCAGACACTACTCCCCAGAGGCATATGACTGTTGCCACGACATAGGTGAGTATGGAATAGATGGCCAATACTACGAAATTAAATTCCAGGCCGAGTTGCTCGCTTTCAGCAAATGCTATTTTATAGAATTTTTCCGAGGTGAGGTTTACGCCGCAGCAATAAGCAAACAGTTCGGAGAGCGACGACACCACCAGTGGTATTATCACAAGGCTGACAATGAGCAGGAAAACGTAGAGTTCCGAGGTCTTCACCGGCAGGGTGGCACGGATTTCAGGGGCGCGACGACCGGCGAACACCAGCGGGCCGAGGATGATGGCATAATAAGCCATGGAGAGAATGGTGACACCTTCGGGCGAGTTTTCCTGCAACGAGAAACAGAGACTGAGCAGGCCGCAGGCGAGTACCACCACCGGAAAAATCCAGATGCGGTAATCAAAACGGGGAAACCAGTAGCGGAACAGCATGCCCACTCGGCGCCATGAAAAGTTGTCGGAAATTATAGCTGATTCGTTCATTTTGTTTCTGTGAGAAGGTTAAGAATGGCTTCGCCCTGGGGGCAATGCAGTGCTGTATAGAGCAGTTCGAAATCCACATCGGATTCTGTGTCGGCATCGTCTGCCGAGATTATCGAGTGCCACTGGCCACCGGAAAGAGCCGAGAAGATTGCGGTTTCGGGACGGCGCCCCGAAACTGTAAATGCCACTCTGGAAAGAATATCGTCGAGGGTGGCAATTAGCTGCAGACGGCCATGGTTGAGGATTATGACCCCGTCGTATACTTTTTCGAAATCGGAGATGGTATGGGTCGATACGATGATTGTGCGCTCGGGCGAGGATGCGTCGATGAGCATGCGCCTGAGACTTGAACGGGCCTCTATGTCGAGTCCGTTGGCCGGTTCGTCGAGTAGCACCAGAGGAGTGTTGAGAGCAAGCATATATGCCACCTGAGCTTTATGTCGGTTACCCAGCGAAAGGCTTTTAAGTTTTTCGGAGCCCTCGAGTCCGAACGCCGAAAGATTGGCGTAAAGACTTGCGCGGGAGAATAACGGATAAAACTGGGCGTGGCATCCGATCATTTCATTTACAGTACGGGCGGGAAATGCCATATTGTCGCCTAAAAAGGTCAACCTGCTCTCTATCGAGGGGCAGCGGTGCGATGCGGGGATGCCGTCGATGGTGCATGTACCCTCTGTAGGCTGAAGCAGGCCGGCGATGGTGTGAAGCAATGTAGTCTTGCCGGCACCGTTCTCTCCAAGGAGAAGCCAGGTACCGGGGCCGATGAGCGCACTGACATCGGAGAGCGCCTGTGTGCGTGCTCCTTTGTATTGCAGTGTGAGGTGGTCGAGTTTGATTTCCATTATCAGTTGATTAATTTGGTGCGGTAATGTACATAACTACATTACCACAGCGCAAAGGTACAACCAATTTTCAAAACAGCAAACTTTTTCAGCAAAAAATGCAAAAAAGCAACAAAAAAATCGGAGCGCGGCCATGAAACAGGCTGCGCTCCGCTGTAAGATGCCACATCAAAGGATGCGATGAAACTCCGAAAGACAGGATTTGAGTTCTTACTTTCCTTTGTAATCCGCCTGGCAGCGCCCTCGGAAGGGATATGGCTGCTTCACCGTCGCCGGTGAATGGGGCCCGCCATCAGAAAGCAAGATGGTCTCGGCATTTCACATAAAATTGATGAGTTTCCCAATCAACTTTGGTGTGGCAATATTTTCGGTGTGGAAGGCTCTCGCGCCCTCCTGCGTGTATTTTATAACGCAAAATTACTCCAAAACGTTTAAATTCGCAAGAGATTATCAAAAAAAATTCCGGGTGTTGCAACGAATCAGGCATCCTGCGCGTCTAATGCAATGAATGCCTATCGTAAGGCAATGGAAAAATGATCACATTAAAAGATATAAACAAGACTTACCCGGGGGCTGTGCCCCTGCATGTGCTTAAAGGTATAAATCTCGAGGTAGAGAAAGGTGAACTGGTCTCTATCATGGGCGCTTCGGGATCCGGAAAATCCACACTCCTTAATATATTAGGGATTCTCGACAATTACGATTCGGGCGAATACTATCTCAACAACACCCTCATCCGCAATCTTTCGGAGAACAAAGCGGCCGAATACCGCAACCGCATGATCGGTTTCGTGTTTCAGTCGTTCAATCTTATCAGCTATAAAAACGCTGTGGAGAATGTGGCACTCCCTTTGTTCTATCAGGGTATTTCGCGCCGCAAACGCAATCTTCTGGCCATGGAGCAGCTCGAAAAGATGGGGTTGGCCGATCGCTCGCACCATCTTCCAGGCGAACTCTCGGGCGGTCAGAAGCAGCGCGTGGCAATCGCACGCGCCATGATCACCAACCCGGCGATTATCCTGGCCGACGAACCCACCGGCGCACTCGACAGCAAAACATCAAAAGATGTGATGGCCCTGTTCCGGCTACTCAACGCCGACGAGGGACGCACTATAGTGATCGTTACCCACGACCCCGGCGTGGGTGAGCAGTGCAACCGCATCATACGAATCTCCGACGGCCTGATTGTGCCCTCGACAAATCCATCACCCCGTGTTTGACCTTACCAGCGAAATACTCCAGACTATCCGCAACAACAAGTTGCGCACCTCGCTGACCGGATTGTCCGTGGCGTGGGGTATCTTCATGCTCATTACGCTTGTGGCCATCGCCAACGGAGTTGTAAAGGATTTCAGCGACGATATGATGACACCTGAAAACCAGAAGATGAACATCTATAGCGGCATCACCACCAAGCCCTACAAAGGATACCGCGACGGACGCACCGTCAACCTGAAAAATCAGGATATGGCGACCCTCAGATCGCGTTTCTCATCAGAGGTTACCGATGTCACTTCTGAAATAGCCGGACCGTCGACAACCATGTCCTACGGCACGAAATCGGTGTCAATCTCCTATTCGGGTGTCTCGCCGATAAAGGAGAAATCGAGCAAAATCGATATGTGGAAAGGCCGGTTCATCAACGAGAAGGATATGGCCGACAAAAACAAAAGTGTTGTCATCCCGCAGAATTACGCCAAAGAGCTCTTTCCGCCTGATGGAGAAGATGCCATAGGCAAACATGTCAATATCGGCGGTCTCGCTTATGTGGTGGTGGGAGTATACGCCGACCGATGGCGCCGCGACGTGTATATCCCCTACTCCACGGCCCAGATGTTTACCGAAGACAAGAGCAACATCAACTCCATGACCGTGCAGGTGGCCGATGTCACATCGTCGGAACAGGCCGAGAGTCTTGAAAAGGGATTCAGAACCACTCTTGCCGGGATACATGATTTCGACCCGACCGATCAGTCGGGCGTGTTTATATGGAATTCGATTGCGCAGCTGCTCACTGTCAACAAGGGCATGGGCATCCTAAGCGTAAGTGTCTGGGTGCTGGGACTGCTCACTCTGCTCAGCGGCATCATCGGCATAAGCAACATAATGTTTGTATCGGTTAAAGAGCGGACTCACGAAATCGGCATCCGCCGTGCCATCGGAGCCAAACCCCGCAAAATCCTCACCCAGATTCTGGCCGAATCTGTTGCCATCACCACCATCTTCGGATATATCGGCATCGTTCTCGGGATGGTACTGACGGGCATTCTCGCAACTCTTATGAGCGAAATGTTTGGCAGATCGCGTGTCGACATCGCCATTGCCGTGGAGGTGACCGTGGTACTTATTATCGCAGGCGCTCTCGCCGGACTCTTTCCGGCTCTGAAAGCACTGAAAATCAAACCTGTGGAGGCGCTCCGCGACGAATAACACTTACAGCAATGAAAATCCCATTTTTTGACATAGAGAACTGGAAGGAAATCGGTGCCACCCTTGCCCGCAACAAGACGCGCACCTTCCTCACGGCCTTCGGCATCTTCTGGGGCGTGTTTATGCTCGCATCGCTTTTAGGGGGCGCCCGTGGCGCCGAGGATCTGCTTCGCCGCAACTTCGAAGGGTTTGCCACCAACGCCGCCATCGTCGCCCCCTCCACCACCTCAATCCCCTACAAAGGATACTCCAAGGGACGCCAGGTTGAGTTCAATCTCAAGGATGTAAACTCGCTGCGGGTGCAGGTGCCTGAACTGTCGGTGGTCACACCCATGGTGTCCGCTTACAGCATCAGTCTTAAGAATGGCAAATACTCCTATACCGGCGGCGTACAGGGTCTGGAAGGTAACTATACCAAGGTGATGACACCCAACATCGATCATGGCAGGTTTATCAACGACGCCGATGTATCAGGCATGCGCAAAGTCGCCGTGATAGGTTCGAAAGTGGCCAACGAAATCTTCCCCGGCGACCCCGATCCGGTAGGAAAAGATGTTGAAATCAACGGCATCATATACAAGGTTGTTGGTGTGGCGTCGCAAAAATCGGAAATTTCGATGGGATCGCGGGTCGACGACATCGCCGTCATACCGCTTACAACATTCCAGCGGGCTTTCAACCGAGGCGACAAGGTGGAGATGATAATGATGGTCGGACGCCGCAACGCCAATCTCACCGAACTCGAGAACCGCATACGCCACGTATTCTACAGCAACCACTATATCTCTCCGCTCGACGAGAATGCACTCTGGTACATGAACATTGCCGAGCAATTCGAGAAAGTCGACTCAATGTTCACCGCAATCAGTTTTCTCGCAGGCTTCATCGGATTCTCTACGCTGATTGCAGGAGTGATAGGCATCGGCAACATAATGTGGGTGATAGTGAAAGAGCGCACTCAGGAGATCGGCATCCGGCGCGCAATCGGCGCACGCCCGCTCGACATCACCGCTCAGATCCTCTCCGAAGGAATCACGCTCACAGCCATCGCCGGCATGGCGGGAATATCGCTTGCCACAATGGTTCTCGCCATCGCCACCCTGATCACGTCGACACCCACATCCGTACCTCATTTCGAGATGACACTCGGACAGGCAGGTGTGATATTCGGCACCTTCATATTGCTCGGCACTCTCGCGGGCATAATTCCCGCGCTCAAAGCCATGCGCATCAAGCCCATCGAAGCTCTCAACGACAAATAATAGCCTGTTTAATAATAAACAAGTTCTAAAACAAGAAATATAAACCGCTCCAACAGCTGCATATAGATTACAGATTCATGAAAAAGTTTGCAAAAATTCTGATGTGGATAATCGTGGGTGTGCTCTTCTTAGGCACGTTTGTTTATCTCATCGCGAATTCAAGGCCCAAAAAGGACACCTACCAACTGGTGAATCCATCCAACGAGACCATCGAACGCACCACGGTGCTCACCGGGAAAATCGAACCCCGCGACGAAATTGAAATCAAACCGCAGATCTCCGGTATCATCAGCGAGATTCTCGTTGAACCGGGCGACCAGGTCACCAATGGTCAGATTATCGCCAAAATCAAGGTGATTCCCGACGCTACCCAGCTGTCATCGGCCGAAAACCGCATCCGTGTCGCACAGATTTCGCTCGAACAGAGCCGCCTCACTTTCGAACGTACCAAGGCGCTTTACGAGAAAAAATATGAGAGCCGCGAGAAATACGAGACCGATCTTGCTGCCTATAACCGCGCAAAGGAGGAGGTTGACCAGGCCAAAGACCAGTTGCGCATCGTTCGCGAAGGTGTGTCGGCATTCGACACCCAAGGCTCCAACACTCTTATCAGGTCAACTGTGACCGGTCTGGTTCTCGAGGTCCCCGTCAAAGTAGGTTCCTCGGTGATTCAGTCCAACACATTCAACGACGGCACTACCATAGCCAAGATCGCCGACATGACCGACCTTATCTTTAAGGGGAAAATCGACGAAACGGAGGTTGACAAACTCTCCGAGGGGATGCCGGTGACCATTTCAGTCGGCGCTATCCAGGGTTCCTCCTATCCCGCCGTGATAGAAAAGATCGCGCCGATTGCAACCGACGAGAACGGCACCAACACATTCGAGGTGAAGGCCGCTCTGTCGGGCGAGGATGTGCGCAATCTCCGTGCAGGCTACAGCGCCAACGCCACCGTGACTCTCGAGCGTGTCGAGAATGTGCTCTCCGTGCCTGAGAATGTGATCGAATACCAGGCTGATTCCACATTTGTCTATGTTCTGAAATCGGCAGAGGGAGAGGATCAGGATTTCGGGCGCGTGAAAGTGGTGACCGGTCTTTCCGACGGTATGATGGTGGAGCTGAAAGAAGCAGGCGACATCACCGTCAAAACTAAACTCCGCGGCATGAAAGCCGATGCGGGTAAACAGAACAATCCCCCCATGTAATTGATTCACGCACTTCCCGAAATAGAATAAAATGAAAAGATTGATTTTTACAGCCATAATCATGGCGGCAGGGGCTTTTGTTGCCGGTGCCGGCGAGCCGTGGACTCTCGCGCAGTGCGTGGATTATGCTGTTGCCAATAACCTCACGCTGAAATCGAGCCGGCTGCAGGTGCGCGACGGAGAATTATCGGTCACTGCAGCAAAGGATGCTTTCCTGCCTTCTGTGAGCGGCAATGCATCCGAAGGTTTCAATTTCGGCCGTGGTCTGACTGCATACAACACTTATGCCGACCGCAACACATCTTCATTCCAGTGGGGCGTGGGACTTAATCTGCCATTGTTCCAGGGGCTGCAAAACGTGCGTCAGCTGAAAGTGGCCCGTGCGCAACTGAGCAAATACCTGCTCGACTGCGATGCAGCCAAAGATGATCTTACGCTCAACATCATATCGGAATATCTCCAGGTTCTTTACAATAAAGAGCTGGTCAATACTGCCCGGTCGCAGCTCGATTACTCCACCTATGAAGTGGAGCGCCAGAAGGCCCTGATCGAACTGGGCAAAGTGGCCGAAGCAGATCTCTACGACATTGAGTCGCAACAGGCACAGGACCGCCTGCAGGTGATCAGCGCCGAGAACGATGTGCGTGTGGCGCTGGTAAATCTGGCCAATCTGCTGCAGTTGCCATCGGCCGACGGATTCGATGTGGCACCCCTCAACGAGGATGATCCGGAGATTCCCGGACCCGACGTGATCTACAGCCGCGCCCTCGAGCATAACAGCGGTGTGCTGTCGGCCCGGCAGAGCATCGAGGTGGCCAAAGCCAACGTCTCGCTCGCAAAATCGGGATATATGCCCAAACTTTCGTTCAGCGCCTCGGTCGGGTCGAGCTATTACACTCTGTCAGGGTCGGACAACGATGCGTTCTCCACACAGATGCGCAACAACTTCTCGACATATCTCGGGTTCTCGCTACAGGTGCCTATCTTCGACGCATTCAGCTCACGCAACAATGTGCGCCGCGCACGCCTGCAGCAGGAATCTGCCGCGCTCGAACTCGACCGCCGCGAAAGCGACCTCTATAAGGCCATCCAGCTGGCCTACACACAGGCCACCGGTGCTCGCGACAAGTATCTCACCTCGGCCGTGACACTCGAGAAAACGCAGAAATCATTTGATGCAGTGCGCGAGAAATACAGCATGGGGCGTACCGATTCCAACGACTTCGAAACAGCCAAAAACAACCTGTTTAAAGTTGAAGTGTCGCGAATCACCGCCCACTACGAGTATCTACTCCGTTACCGCATCCTCCGCTATTACGAGACCAACCGCCTCTGACACACCCCCCTCTGACACTAAAGATTTGAGAGAATATAAAATTATATTACTGTCCGCTAAACCATAAAAAGTCGAGTCCAACTTCTGCCGTTCAAGAAGTTGGACTCGCCTTTTTATGGTTTAGCGGAAAGTAATAATTTTGAATGTATCGCTGTTATATAGCCTGTATCGCTATTATTTGGTGATAATTGCGGCATATCCGCCATTGCGAACCATTTTTACAGGAAGCATGCGGGAGTCGAATTTGACGTTACGCACCACTGCATCCTTTGCCTGAATATCGGAGTTGGGGCCGTCGGCATGATATGTTATGTTTTTGTATTCGGGACCAATGAAGCTGAGATCGAGGTTGAGATCTACTGGAGCATCGGTGCCGTTCATGGCGCCGATATACCATTTGTCGCCATGACGGCGCGCAACGGCCACATATTCGCCGAGCTTGCCTTCGAGAGGCACTGTCTCATCCCACGTGGTGGGGATAACGGCGATGAAATCGCGGCTGACGGGATTCTGTTCGTAATTGTTGGGTGAATCGCACATCATCTGCAGCGGAGAATCATAGAGCACATACATGGCCACCTGATGCGAGCGTGTACCCTTGACCATCGGCTCTTCGTTGACCATACGGAAGCGTTCGGGCTGGGTGTTGAGCATGCCACCGGGCGTATAGTCCATCGGGCCGGCAAACTGACGTATGTAGGCCAGATTCAGATTGTGCTTGGGTGAAATATCGTTTGACCACTTGTTGTATTCGCAGCCTCTCACGCCCTCGCGGGTCATGATGTTGGGATAGCGGCGACGCATACCGTCGGGGGGATATGCGCCGTGATAGTTGAGCAGGAGATGGCGGCGGGCGCATTCATCTGCCACAAGTTCGTAGAAATCAACCATTTCGGCATCGTTGCGATCCATAAAGTCCATTTTCACGCCCTTGGCACCCCACTTTTCGATCTGGCCGAGGTAGCCGGTGGTGTTACGGAGCATATTGGCGTAGCTGACCCACAGGATGATGCCGACACCCTTTTCGTTGGCGTAGCGGCAGATTTCGGCGATGTCGCAGCCGGGGGTGGTGTCGAGCAGGTCTTCCTTGGATGACCAGCCTTCGTCAATGAGCATATACTCTACACCAAGTTTCTTGGCGTAATCGACCATCCATTTGTAATAGTCGGTGTTCACGCCTGATCTGAAAGGCACATCCTGACCGTAGAGGTTCCACGCGTTCCACCACTCCCAGAGCACTTTGCCGGGCTTAACCCATGAATAGTCGCCTTCAGCATCGGTATCGTTGCCGAGTATGTAGACAAGGTCGTTGCCCATGAGGTCGCGGTCATTGTCGAAAACGGCAGTGATGCGCCAAGGGAATTTGCGGCGACCGGCCTTTTCGATCATGAAATCCTTGCGGGTATCAATTATATATTGCAGATGGTTGAAGGCATAGTGACGGTCGGCGGGATAGTTGGCGAACGCGCTGCGCAGCTTGCCGTTCTCTCCTTTGAGGAAGATGCCGGGATAATCGTAAACACCGGCCTCGCAGAGAACCACTTTATATTTTCCCTGATCAGCTACGAGGGGGAGGAAAGCAACCGAGTCGGTGGGCATCGAGCTGACAGGGCGGACATCGAACAGACCTTCAAACGACGTGTCCATGCGGTCTGTAACCTGCACGTGCAGATTGGGGTCGCCGGCAAGGTTATATCCTGCTACCTCGTCGGTTACCCGGTCGGCCTTGGGAGAATCAGATATGAAACGGTAAGCCACGCCATCGTCGTAGGCACGGAACTCGATGCTGTAGGGTCCGTAGGAAAGTGTCAGCGCGTTGTACTTGTCTTTGAGGGTGCTGTGTCGGCGGGGAACCACCAGATTGAGGGTTTTGTCAGCCGAGGATTTCTTTGCCTTGCGGCATTTGGCGTTGGTGCCCCATTGCTTGCCGTCGACTGTGAGACTCACGGGGCTGTCGTCGAGAATCGGATTTCCGTCGCGGGTGAGGGAATAGCTGACATTATTGTCGGCATTCACGGTCACCAGATTTCGGCCGTCGGGCGATTGCAGCTCATAAGTTTTGGCCTGCACTGCCAGTGCTGCCATCACAGCTGTCGAAATCAGAATTAGTTTTTTCATGATTAGGATACTTGTGTTATAGAATTTTGGTTGAAATAATCAGTTTATTGGTTAAGGATGCACAAAGTTAAACATTTTTATTCACTCCCGAAAACAAAACGCGCCGTATAGCTCAAAAAAACAGCAAACACGAATTCAGGTTTTAAATATTTTTTTGATATATTAAATAAAAGTAGTATTTTTGCGCAAACCGATTAAATAATCCTAATTTCACGCATCAGTATTAAATTGAGAAGTTTATAAGCTCCGCAGCTCAAATCCTCTCATTTTATAACAGTTACATAAGGTCAAATATTAATACTACTACTTATCTCTGGAAATCTGTGCGTGAAAAATTTTAACATTTCTATTTAATGAAACATTCTGTTTTATGTTATGCAGTCGCCACAGCTATCGCGATCTTTACGACTTCATGTGTCGACGATGACTATGATTTAACCGACATTGACAGCACGGTAAGGCTTCAGGTCAAAGAACTGACAATTCCTGTAACTCTGGACCCGATCGAAATGTCGACAGTGCTCTCGGAATCCGACAACATCAAAATTGTAAATGGCGCTTACTCAGTGTCCGAAACAGGAAGATTCACATCCTCGCCGGTGAAAATCAACTCGATCAATCTCTCGTTCAACACCTCCGGCTCTGTCACGAACAATATCGAACTTCCCTGGAACTCCGGCACACAGCAACCCACGGACAATGAGGTTTTCCTGCCTGTATCTTCCGACAACATCAGCTTCAATCTTCAAAGCAACGACGTTCCGTCAGAAATTCAGAGTATCGAAGAAATCAAAGGTGATTTCACCCTTACTTTCGATATCGCGTTTTCGTCTCAATCTGTCCGTAACCTTAAAAACGGCAAGATACAGCTTCCTAAAGGGCTTATCACCGACAATGCCAACTACAATCCCTCGACCGGTGTTTTCACAATCTCCAGCAAGAAACTTGTTAACGGCAAGCTTACCATTGTTCTCAATTGCACAGGAATCAATTATGCACAGTCGGGCGCTTCTTTCGACCCCATGAACCACACGGCGATTCTCTCCGGCAATGTCAGAATCATCAGCGGTGATATCAGCATCGACAACTCGACCGGCAATCTGCCCAACTCACTGTCGCTCACCACTTCCTACCACATGTCGCCCATCTCGGTCAAAAAATTCACCGGGCGCATCAAATACGACATCAAGGGTGTAAATATTTCGGATGTAGACCTCAGCGATCTGCCTGATCTTCTCAATCAGGAAGGGACACAGATCTCGCTTTCCAATCCGCAGATTTATCTCAATGTGGAGAATCCGCTTTACACCTACGGTCTTGGCGCAACTGCGTCACTCAGCATCACCAAGCATTTCGCACCCGAGCAGGGATCGCCCGAGCAGACCTACTCGAGCGACCTGATCAACGTCAGCAATGCCGCCTCAAGCGCATATGTTCTCGCCCCCCGCAAGCCCGATCAGATTGCGGAAGGTTTCTCAAATCCTACATTTGTCAGATTCGCAGATCTCTCCGAAGTGCTGTTGGGCAACGGGCTGCCCAAGACTTTAAGCATCGATCTTATTGACCCACAGGTTTACGAACAAAGAGTGGAGGATCTGGTACTGGGAGAGGAACTCGGCATCGTCAACGGAACTTACGATTTCGTTGCTCCACTCCAGCTCAATGCCAACTCCCAGTTCGTCTACACAACCACCGAGGACGGATGGAATGACGTCGATGTGGACAAAATCACTGTCCAGACACTCATTGTCAAAGCCATTGCCACCTCCACAGCGCCGTTCGCTCTCCACGTAGAGGCTTATCCCATCGATGTAAACGGCAACAAGATCAATAACGTGGAAATCGTCGGAGCCGACCTCGGTGCCAACTGCAAAAATCAGGAACTTGTGATCAGAATCACCGGAGAGGTGACTCATCTCGACGGCATACACATCGTGGCCAAGGGATACACTTCCGACAACATGACCAAGCCAATTTCGCCCGACCAGTCTTTGACTCTCAACAATCTGAAAGCCACAGTCAGCGGCTACTACGACACAGAACTGTAATGGGCATTAAGTAAACCAATCACAAGAGAAATTTCATGTTACACATCATAAAGAAAACAGCACTGACAATTGTGGCTGCCGCCGTATCCGTGGCAACCCTGGCTCAGGACATGCAGACAGGCTACTTCAACGACGAGTACACCTACCGCTTCCTCATGAATCCCGCCATGTCTAACTCAGACAACTTCGTGGCCATGCCCGCACTCGGCAATCTCAACATCGAGATGAACAGCAACATCGGGCTGAAGTCGATATTCTACAATGTGAACGGCAAGACCACTACGTTCATGCACCCCGACATCACGGCTTCGGAAGTGATGGGCAATCTCAAGGATATGAACCGCATTTCTGAAAACAACCGCATAAACATTCTCGGCGGCGGCTTCAAAGCCTTCGGTGGCTATAATACAATCAATATTTCGGCCCGTACAGACCTCAACGTCAGAGTGCCCAAAGCAATTTTCTCTTTCCTGAAGGAAGGCGTGGCAAATCAGACCTACGATCTTTCAGGATTCGGCGCAAACGGTATAGGCTATGGCGAGATTTCGCTCGGCCACAGCCGCGACATCACCCCCGAGATCCGAGTGGGCGGCAATCTCAAATTCCTTGTGGGCATCGCTTCGGTCGACGCTAACCTCAGCGAGGCATATCTCCAGCTCCACGACGATTCCTGGAACATCCGCGCAAAAGCCGATCTCCACGCATCGCTCAAAGGCATGCACTTCGGAACCAAAATAAGCAAATCCACCGGGAAACCCTACGTCGACGACCTCGACGGTGACTTCAAACCCCTCAACGGTTTCGGCATGGCCATTGACCTCGGTGCCGTTTATGCGCCAAAAGCTCTGCCCGATTTCAAATTTTCACTCGCTGTAGTCGACCTCGGCTTCATCAACTGGAGCGAAGATCTCTACGCCACCACTGATGGAGAGGAATTCCAGTCGAGCGTACTGAATTTCAACGTAGACAAGGACTCGCCCAACAGTTTCGACAACCAGTGGGAAAAAGTCAAGGATGATCTGGCGCAGATCTACGAACTTCGTTCCGATGGCAACGTCGGCAATCGCACTCAGGCTCTACACGCCACTATCAATGCAGGCGTGCAATACATTTTCCCCCTCTACCGCAAGCTCAACTTCGGTCTTCTCAACACCACAAGAATAGCCGGCAAATACACCATTACGGATTTCCGTCTTTCGGCCAACGTAGCACCTTGCAAGCTGTTCTCGGCAACCGTCAGCGGTGTCGCCGGCACCAACGGCTGGGGTTTCGGCTGGCTTGCGAACCTGCACACCAAAGGCTTCAACTTCTTCCTGGGTCAGGACCACACATTCTTCAAGCTCGCAAAGCCCGGCATTCCCACCAATTCAAGCTGGGGAGCAACTCTCGGCATGAATTTCCTCTTCTGAAATTTGGTGAAACGACAAAAAAGCAGTAACTTTGCGGTGGTTTTAGCGGATCGCATCCCCTGTGTGTGTCCGGGAGGCAAACTTCCGAGTCTGCTGAACCTCCCCTGGGAAGCTGAAAGCGCCTCCCGTGTGATGGGAAATTAATTAATTTAATTTTTAGTAACACATTCATTTTTAAGTTCATGAAAACTTACGAACTGAAAGCCACCCCCCGCGTTGATCTCGGCAAAAAAGCTGCCACCGCACTCCGCGCAGAAGGTCTCATCCCCGCCGTCATCAACGGTGGTGAAATTGTTGAACTTCCCTACAAAGGCACTCTCAAAGATGGCCAGAAGCTCATCGAAATCGAAAATGGCCGTGGCATAATCACCACCGACATTACCGTTTCCAACGATGCTGTCCGCAAGCTCATCTACACTCCCGACATCTTCACCATCGAACTCGACATCAACGGAGAGAAGAAGCACGCCGTGCTCCGCGAGGTGCAGTTCCACCCTGTAAAAGACAATATCCTCCACATCGACCTCCTCGAGGTTAAGGAGAACAAGCCCGTCGTTATGTCGGTGCCTGTTAAACTCGAAGGCCACGCCGAAGGTGTGAAAGCCGGTGGTAAACTCACCCTGGCCATGAAGAAAATCAAAGTCAAGGCCGTCTACACCAATATCCCCGAGCGTCTGGTGATCAACATCGACAACCTCGGTCTCGGCAAGTCGCTTCAGGTTGGCGACCTCCACTTCGAAGGCCTCGAAATGGTTACTCCCAAGGAAGCCGTTGTCTGCTCCGTACAGCTCACCCGCGCCGCCCGTGGTGCCGCTGCTGCCGAAGCTGCCGCTGCCAAGAAGTAATTTCCCGAGCGGAACAATCATATCGAGAGGGTGCTTGCGGCTTAGCCGCCTGAAAGCACTCTCTCGTTTTTTTCACTGAATAATTCGTGTTAAATTCAAACATTCTCTAATCTTTCAGTTTAAACGAACTAACTCAATGAAATTTCTTATCGTCGGACTGGGAAACATAGGCCCGGAGTATGTTGGCACCCGCCATAACATCGGCTTCCGCATTGCCGACGCACTGGCCGACTCGCTCTCGCTTTCCTTCTCCACCGGTCGTTATGGCGACATTGCCGAAGGGCGCGTCAAGAATCAGCAAATCGTGATACTGAAGCCCTCGACCTATATGAATCTGTCGGGCAACGCTGTCCGATATTGGAAAGACAAGGAGAAAATTGATATCGACCACATCCTTGTGCTCGTCGATGATATCGCCCTCCCTTTCGGAGCCATCCGCATAAAGCCGTCGGGCAGCGACGCAGGCCATAACGGACTGAAAAACATTGCCCAGATGCTCGGCACACAGGCCTATCCACGTCTGCGTTTCGGAGTAGGCAACGATTTCCCCCGCGGATGCCAGATTGACTATGTGCTCGGTCATTTCACCCCCGACCAGCATCAGCAGCTCCCGGTGAGAGTCGACATTGCCGTCGATGCCGTCAAAGAATATGTACTCGCAGGGCTTCAGAAAGCCATGTGCGATTTCAATAATAAATAAGAGTCGGTTCAATAGTAAAAACCGGTTCTGAAATAGAGCTTTCATTCTCCCCTACCCATGAAATCTGAAGTGCGAATCGACAAATGGCTCTGGGCCATGCGTATTTTCAAGACAAGAACCGTCGCCACCGACTCCTGCAAAAAGGGGCGTGTGATGTTGCGCACTCCCGGCGGAGAGGTAATTGCAAAACCCTCACGGATGATTCATGTGGGCGACGAAATCCTTGTGCGCAAACCGCCCATAACCTATGCGTTCCGTGTGCTGGCACTCACCGAGAACCGTCTCGGTGCCAAACTCGTACCCGATTATATGGAAAACATCACGCCGAAAGAACAGTATGACCTGCTCGATGTGATCCGCATATCGGGCTTCATCGACCGCAGGAAAGGACTTGGACGCCCCACAAAACGCGAGGCTCGCGACCTGGCTCGTTTCACCGAGGATGTCTACACCGGTCCGTCCGCCGCTTCATGGCAATCGGAGGATGGATGGGATTTCGACTTCGACGAATCGGACTTCGACGATGAATAATCACCGCAAAATTTCGCATTCACGCGGAATTGAACTACCTTTGCACCAAACCCGAAATATCCACTATAACCTATGAGCGACGTTATCCAGCTTCTTCCCGACTCAGTTGCCAACCAGATTGCCGCAGGCGAGGTGATCCAACGTCCCTCGTCGGTAATCAAGGAGCTGGTGGAAAACTCGATAGACGCCGGCGCCTCGCAGATCAAAATAATTCTGCGCGATGCCGGCAAGACGCTCATACAGGTTGTTGACAATGGCTCCGGAATGTCGGACACCGACGCCCGACTGGCGTTCGAACGTCACGCCACATCGAAAATCCGTCAGGCCGCCGACCTCTTTGAACTGCACACCATGGGATTCCGTGGCGAAGCTCTCCCTTCAATCGCCGCCGTGGCGCAGATCGACCTTCTGACCATGCGCCGTGACTGCCAGATAGGATCACACCTGCAGATCGAGGGGTCAAAATTCATATCGCAGACACCCGAAGCCTGTCAGCCCGGCACTAACCTGGCTGTCAAAAATCTCTTCTTCAATTTCCCCGCCCGTCGCAAATTTCTGAAAAAAGATGTGATCGAGCTGGGGCACATCACACGTGAATTCGAGCGGCTTGCCCTCGTTAATCCGCAGGTTGAATTCGAGCTGTGGCACAACGATGTCACACTATATCAGCTGCTGCCGGGCACACTTCGCGAGCGCATAAAGGGTCTTTTCGGCAAAGCGATCGACAAGACAATCATTCCTGTAGCCACCGAGACACCGCTTGTGAAGATTTCGGGGTTCGTCAGTCTGCCGGAACATGCACGCAAACGCAATCCGCAGCAATTTTTCTTCGTCAACGGGCGCAACATGCGTCACCCCTATTTCCACAAGGCAGTAGTTTCATGCTATGAATCGCTCATCTCTCCTGAGCATCAGCCCAACTATTTCCTCAATTTCGAAGTTGATCCGCAGTCGATCGACGTGAACATACATCCCACCAAAAGCGAGATAAAGTTTGAAAACGAACAGCCTATATGGCAGATTCTCGCAGCGGCGGTTCGCGAAGCGTTAGGGAAATTCAATGCTGCCCCGACCATTGATTTTGATACCGAAGATGCGCCCGAAATTCCGGTATTCAATCCCGAAGCGGTGACGAATCCGGGGCTGGAAATCGACAGCGACTACAATCCGTTTGACACCGGCACTCCATCCCCGCACGGCCCGGCAAAAAGCAAAAATGACGGCCAGAGCACATTGGGCGCATCGGCCATGAATTCAGCGTTTGCCGGCACCAATATCCGCGCCGGTCATCTCAACGACTGGGACAGGCTGTATAACGATTTCCAAACCGTATCATCCAAACCATCTGCGGCTCCTTCGCCTGAATCATTTCTTACCGACGAGACCGATCTCCCGGCATCGATTAACGCAAGCGCCATGAATTCGTTTACCGAAATTGAGGCCATGCCCCACTATAGCGGATTGCAGCAGCTGGCCAACCGCTATCTTGTCACACCGGGCAACGATATTCTTATCATCATCGACCGCTATCGCGCTCAGGTAAAGGTGCTGTTTGAACGTTTCATCAAACTGTCGGGCAACTCTCTCGGCGAATCGCAGCAGGTGATGTTCGGCGATGTGCTCGAACTGTCTCCCGCCCGCCATGCCATCCTCGAACAGATTTCAGAAGATGTGCGCACCCTCGGCTATGATCTTGAAATCACCCGTCAGGATGAGCATTCCAACAGTTTCACATGCGAAATCAAGGCGATTCCTGCCGTGCTCGGCAATGCCGACCCGAGCGAGGCTCTTTTAAAGATCATCGATGACGCAGAGGAGGGCACCGGCGACACACACACACAGATGCGTCGCCGACTGGCGCTTTCTCTGGCCAAATCGGCTGCTCTGAAAGCCGGGCAGGTGATGCCGACAGCCGAGGCAGAGCAACTTCTTGCCGATCTGTTCGCGCTGCCCGACCCTAATTATACCCCCGATAACAATCTTATTATCACGACAATTACAGTCGCCGAGTTAAACCGGCGGTTCTGATCACTTATTCCCCTTGTGTGCGAATCCGGCTGCCAAAGTCAGCAGATGCCGGTAAAGTGCATGCAGAGGCAGACCCATCACATTGTAATAGTCGCCACGGATTCCCGAAATGCCGATATATCCGATCCACTCCTGAATTCCATAGGCGCCGGCTTTGTCTGTGGGTCGGAAATTCTGCACATAATATTCAATTTCCTCAGGAGTCAGTTCGGCAAAATCCACCTCCGTACGTTCGCTGAAAGTGATAGTGCGCCGGTCGGTCGCAAGTGTAACTCCCGTAATAACCTCATGGGTGTGACCCGAAAGATGCCGCAACATGGTGGCCGCATCGCCGAGATCTGACGGTTTACCAAGCACCTCTCCCCGGTTGACAACCACGGTGTCGGCCGTTAGCAATATCTCGCCGCTCTTTATATCGGCCATATAGGGATGAGCCTTTTTCCGGGAAATATAGGGTGCCACCTCCTGGGGGCGCATGCTGGCTGGATAGGCCTCATTGACCTCTTTCAAAGGTAATATCTCGATTTCGGCGTCGAGGTGCGAAAGCAGTTCACGTCTGCGGGGCGAATGCGACGCCAGCAATATCTTGCAATTTTTCAGAGGAGGAAAGATTTGATGAGTCTGTTCCATAGTACACTTCTATATTACTGAAGGGTTTCTGAATCCTTGTAAATTCTTCAATCCGAATATATTCTTCAATCCGTGTATATTCTTCAATCTGTGGTAAAAATCGTCACCATCCAAATGCTTTGTCCGAGAGCGCCCAGCACTCCTGAGCACGAAGAATCTCCTCAAGAAGATCACGCGCCACGCCATTACCTCCTGTAACAGGTGAGATATAATCCGCAATACGCATTATATCGGCGGCGCAATCGGAGGGAGCTACCGCCAGACCGGCCAACTTCATGCATTCATAGTCGGGCACATCATCGCCGACATATACGACTTCCGACGGGGAGAAACCGTTTCTCTCCATCCATTGCATGAAAATTGGCAGTTTCATGGCTGCCCCACAGTGGATGTCGGTGATTCCCAGATTGCGGTAGCGCTCCTCGATGCCGGGGGAAACCGCTCCGGTGATTATGGCAAGCTTCAGTCCGCGTTTCACAGCCAACTGCATGGCGAATCCATCCTTGGTATTGACAGTGCGGCGGGGCACACCGTTATCACCCAACAGAATGGTAGAGGTCGACAGCACTCCGTCGACATCAAACACCACAGCTTTAATCTGCTTAAGATCGTAGGGAATTTTACTCATGATGGCACGAATAGAGTTTTCGGATATTATCTGTCAGCATCTCGTAGACAGGTTTCAGATCGGCGGGCAGCGACTTGAGATGGCGTTGGATAACTTTCATATCGCCGCGACGGGCAGGACCTGTCATCGCATCGACCGGCGAAGCAGCTTCAAGTTTGTCAAGAGTGGCTTGCAGGAGAGGGTGCATAAGACTCAGATCAAGCCCGGCATCGCGCAGAAGCCTGTCGGCGTCGGCCCACATAAGATTGGCGAAATTGCATGCGAAGACAGCAGCCACATGTATCGCTTCCCGTTTGGCCGAATCGACGGTACGCGTTTCACCGGCAATCTGTCGGGCGAGCGAAGTCAGAAAGTGCGAGGTGGCCTCGTCGCTCCCCTCTATCAGCATCGGCACATGGCGAAAATCCACCGGTACACCGCGAGTGAAAGTCTGCAGAGGATAAAACACTCCACGGCGACTTTTACCGGCCAATGCATCAAGCGACACACTGCCCGAGGTGTGCGCCCACACTCCGGGGAAATCGGGAGTATTGTGGGCCACAGCAGCTACAGCATCATCGCGCACAGCAATCAGATAGAGATCGCAATCGGGAAACAAACCTGAGAGACCGTCGGCGGCACTACAGATTTCGTTGCCGTTGAACCGGTTCAGTTCATCAGCCAAAGATTGTGCCGAATCAAGGGAAGTGGCAGCGATCTGGACTACATCAGCCACAGCCGACAACGCGCGCGACATGTGCCACGCCACGTTTCCGGCACCGATTATAGCAATTCTCGGCCGATTCTGTTTCACCATTTTCCCACGTGAACCTTCTCCCAGAGGAGTTTCTCGGTGTTAATGGGCCTGCGCTCTTCGGCCTTGTGGCCGAACGTAATCACACAGGGCACGGCAAAATTTTCGGGAATACCAAGCACTTCGCGCACATAATCCTCAGCCGGCTCGCCGTCGCCGCGGAAACGTTCGCGCACCTCGACCCAACAGCTGCCGAGGCCGAAATCAGCGGCCTGGAGTTGCATCAGAATGGCAGCAATCGACGCATCCTCAACCCACACGTCGCTGAGGGTTGTGTCGGCGGTTACCACCACGGCAAGAGGGGCAGTGGCTATAGATGTAGCATAGTTGGGTTTGAGTTCGCTGAGCTGACGCATGGTCTCCTTATCCTCGACGACCACAAATTGCCATGGTCTGAGATTTTTAGATGTGGGACCCATTAGAGCGGCCTCGAGTATCTGCTTCACCTGCTCGGGATCGATGGGCTGGTCGGTGTATTTGCGGATACTGCGGCGGTTGATAAGAAGTTCGTGGAAATTTTCCATAACGATAATTCCTTGACGATATTATTGTGAATCAGCGACGGCAGATCCACGCATCGGAGAAGCCTGTGCGACTCTTTGCGGCCTCAGCCTCGGCATAAGTTGCGCCGGTGGCTGCATACACGCGATACTTGCCGTCACGATTTAAAACGCCTAAGTGGCGCCCTGAGTTCTCGGCAACATAGCGGCGAGCCTGTTCCTCTTCGGGAAACGACGCTATAATCACACAGTATTTATCGTTGTCGCTGATATGGATTGCGGCTTCTGATGATTCCCGGGCTGCGGCTTCTGATGATTCCCGAACTGAGGTGGAGAATGTGGTCACCTCTACCGGTGTTTCAATTTCTGACGCTACGGAAGATGCTGACATTGCTGAAGATGCTGACATTTCCGACATTGCAGCGTCTGACTCATCTGCCGGCGGGACCTCATCTGAATTCGGGCTGACAGTCTCTGAAGATTCAACTACCGATTCCGAAGGAGCAAGCGATGCCTTAACCGGTTCGTTGCTCACTTTTATCGGATTAATAAAGAAAAGAGCAAGAGTGACTATCACCGCAAGCGATGCGGCAACTCCAAGAAGTGCCCGACCCACACGTGAACGGGTTTCCACGGGTTCATCTTCCCGCCAAGTCTGCGGAGCCGACAGAACATTCATCCGGGAAGTGGCTGAGGGTGCGGCGTGCTGCGCGGCGGTCTCTGCTATCGCGGCAAGGCTGATCGGACGAAGACCATAATAGTAATTGTCCCAGTCTGAGGTCACTCCGGGAGCGAAACTGATGGTACCGTGAGGTGTAACCGACAGCTCTCCTATCCGTCCTATGGTCAGGGATGAAAATTCGCGGAGCTGGTGAAAAAGGCTCTCGGCCTCTTCTGCCACGAGTCTGCGGGCGGCCTCGAAAGACACACCGTTGCGACGGCCGACCGAACGTTCCAACAGACCGTCGGAATCACAAAGTTCACCATTGAACACCACCTCGCGCGACGGAGGTAGCAGCAGCATTGGATCGGCGGCATCGAAATGTGCGGGACGATAGCGCACAAGAAAAGAGCCTATGCCGGGCAAAGTCACACAGTCGTGACGCTGCAGCAGAAATTCGATATGTTCGGCGAGGATGTTCATAGACTTAATTACTGCAAAGTTAATAAAACCTGTCGACCTGTCAAAAAAATCCGCAAACAAATTTCAGAATTCCGAATCGTAAACAACACGCAAACCAAACCGCAAACAGGGCTGCACGCACAACAATGTTACATCAGTGTCAACAATTACATCATTAGTTTGTAACACCCAATCCGCTTACAGAATGATGCGGCAACAAATGGCAACAAAACAACACAAACTGCTAAATATATTAATTACTGCGGTTAGATTCCATAATATGGAATTATATTTCAGCCATTTATACTCAATCCAGCAATTACTTAACTATATTTAACACAATTTTCTTTGTTTAATTTTGGAGATCGAAGATTTGTGTGTAATTTTGCATCAGAGTTACAATGATGTTACATATACATCACATCAATTCAACTTAACAACACACAAACTATCATGAGTTCGAAGAATTTCAAGACGAAGCTTTTGGACCTGCAGAGTAACATGCTCAACTTCGCCTATCTCCTTACATCGAACAGGGATGATGCTTACGACCTCCTGCAGGACACTACGCTTAAGGCGCTCGACAACGAAGACAAGTATGTCGACAACACCAACTTTAAGGGATGGGTGTTCACCATCATGCGCAACATTTTTATCAACAACTACCGCAAGGTAGTTAGGACGGCCACCGTGGTTGACCGCACGGATGACCTCTACCATCTTAATATATCTCAGGAGTCGGGTCTGGCCACACCGGAGGGCACAGTCTCGGCAATCGAGATCTCAGCCGCAATCAACTCATTTTCCGACGACTATCGTGTACCTTTCACCATGCATGTGTCGGGGTACAAATACCACGAGATCGCCAAGGAAATGAATCTCCCCCTCGGCACCGTCAAGAGCCGTATCTTTTTCGCCCGTCAGCGGCTGCAGAAGATGCTGCAGGAGTACCGCTAAACTCTCCGGTACTTTAAAGTGCCCCGCAATTCACTTTGTTTACTTTGCTCTAATTTACTTTGCTGAACACACACAATTAAAGGCGACTTGCGGATGACCGCAAGTCGCCTTTAAGTATATGGGAATATCGCAAGTAGTGCCTGTCGATGTCGATTGCGAATCACAGGCAGTGACCTGGCTGTCAGCGATAACGCTCGGGGAGCGCGGAGCGGATAGCCTCCTGCGACTCTTCGGCCACTCGCCGGCGGTCGGCCTCATCGACCGGTGCTGACACCGTCTTGTGGATTGTCAAGGTGATTTTGCCCCAGTGAGGCAACCACGAACCGCGCGGAAGCACGGAATAAGCCCCGTCGATCGTCAGCGGCACAACAGGCATTCCGAATTCAAGAGCCAGACGGAAAGCGCCTGTGTGAAAGCGGCCCATTCGACCCGTGCGTGAACGCGAGCCTTCGGGAAACACTGCCACCGACATGCCGTCGCGGAGGGTCTTTTCGGCCTTCTCCATGGTGCGGCGGATAGCGGCCGGCGAAGAGTTGTCAACGAAAATCTGTCCGGCTGCCGCGCAACTCACCCCGATTACCGGGAACTTACGCAGCCCCTCTTTCATCATCCACTTGAAATTATGGTTAAGAAAACCATAAAGAGTGAAGATGTCATAGGCACCCTGATGATTGGCAACGAAAACATACGAGGTATCAGTATCGATATTTTCGCGTCCGCGCACCTCAACCCGTGCCATTGAAAGCCACATACAGAGTTTTGACCATATATGAGGAGGCCAATAACCCCAAAAACGGCTGCCGCCGAGAAGTGAGCCTACCACAGTGACCAGACCGGTGATGATGGTGAGAACCACCACCACAGGAAACATGATCACAAACTGATATATGCGGTAAAGGCCGAGCAGGATGATTTTCATAAACCGGCTATGGGGATTACCAGGCAAACATGGGACGTTCCGACATCATGGCGTTGACTTTCTCGCGGACAGCCTTGATGTTGGCCTCACACTCGGGATTGGAGAGCACTGTGTCGATCAGTTCCACAATGCCGCCCATCTCTTCGGGCTTTAGGCCGCGGGTAGTGATAGCGGGAGTGCCCAGACGGATACCGGAGGTCTGGAAAGGCGAACGGGAATCGAAGGGCACCATATTCTTGTTGGCGGTGATATCGGCGTCAACGAGAACGCGCTCAGCCACCTTGCCGGTGAGGTCGGGGAATTTGGAACGGAGGTCGAGAAGGATGCAGTGGTTGTCGGTACCGCCGGAAACCACATTGTAGCCCAGGTCGATAAGAGCCTGCGCCATGGCTGCGGCGTTATCCTTAACCCGCTGCTGGTAAACCTTGTATTCGGGCTGGAGAGCTTCGCCGAAAGCAACTGCCTTTGCAGCGATAACATGCTCCAGAGGACCACCTTGCACGCCGGGGAAAACAGCGCTGTCGATGAGCGACGACATCATTCGCACCTCGCCCTTCTTGGTGGTCTTGCCCCAGGGATTTTCGAAATCCTTGCCGAGCATGATCACGCCGCCGCGGGGACCGCGGAGAGTCTTGTGGGTGGTGGTGGTGACGATGTGGGCGTATTTCAGAGGATTGTCGAGCAGACCGGCGGCGATAAGACCGGCGGGGTGAGCCATATCGACCATGAAGATAGCGCCGATCTTGTCGGCGATTGCGCGCATGCGGGCATAATCCCATTCGCGGGAATATGCGCTGCCGCCGCCGATAATCAGGCGAGGCTTGTGCTCCATGGCCATCTGCTCCATCTGGTCATAGTCAACTCGGCCGGTGTCTTTGTTCACATTATAACCGATGGCATTGAACACCAGACCGGAGAAATTCACGGGGCTGCCGTGCGAAAGGTGGCCGCCGTGGTCAAGGTTCATGCCCATGAAAGTGTCGCCGGGTTTGAGGCATGCCATGAATACAGCCATATTGGCCTGAGCACCCGAGTGTGGCTGCACATTGGCATACTCGGCGCCGAAGAGCTGTTTCAGACGATTCTGAGCAAGTGTTTCAGCCTCATCAACCACCTGACAGCCACCATAGTAGCGGTGGCCGGGGTATCCTTCGGCATACTTGTTGGTCAGACAGGAGCCCATGGCCTCCATCACCTGGGGCGAAACGAAGTTCTCGCTGGCGATGAGTTCAATGCCCTTCTGCTGACGCTGATGTTCACGGTTGATAATGTCGAAAATGACGTTGTCGCGTTGCATATTGGAAATTATACTATTGGTGATTATTTCTTTTTAACTGAAAAACCGAAATTGCCTATGAGGCGTCCCTGCTCAAAATACTGGCCGTGGGAATAATTTATCAGACCGGTGGCACCGAGATCGAAACGGTCTGTGACGGGATCGATGAAACGTTCGTCGGCGATAACATTCACAACCTTGGCCATAAACATGTCGTGAGAGCCGAGAGGCAGAATAGACGTGACTTTGCATTCGATCGAGAGCGGTGATTCATCGATATAGGGACAAGCCACCATCTGACCGGCCACAGGTGTGAGGCCCGTCTCTTTCCACTTGTCGTAGTCGCGCCCCGAACGCACACCCGCCCAGTCGGTCGCGCGAGCCATCTGGGCAGTGGTAAGGTTGATAGTGAACTCCATCTGCCGCTTTATGATTTCATAGGAGTGACGCTCGGGACGCACCGAAATATAGCACATAGCCGGGTCGGTGCAGATGGTGCCGGTCCACCCGACCGTGAGCATGTTGCTGTGTTCCACGGAATCGCCGCAGGTGACAAGCACCGCAGGCAAAGGATAAATCATGGTGCCGGGTTTCCAGGAGCGTTTACTGTTCATAAATTCCAGATATCAGAATTCCACTTTGTGATGAAAAATTTCCTCCCAGAGGGCATCATTGGCCTTAACATCCTCCAGATTGTAACCAAGAGCACGGATAATCAGAGCCTGCCGGGCAAACAGGCCGTTGTGAGCCTGTTCGAAATAGTATGCCTTGGGGTTCCCATCAAGGTCTTCGTTGATCTCCTTAAGGCGTGGCAGCGGATGTAGCACGCGCAGATTGGGGCGTGAGTCGCGTAGCATGGCGTCGTTGATGCTGTAGAGATCTTTTACCCGTTCATAGGTGTCAAGATCCTTGAAGCGCTCGCGCTGCACGCGGGTCATATAAAGGATGTCGGTGTTGTTCAGCACCTCGGGAGTCAGTTCCGTGTGGATTGAGTATGGAATGCCATGCTCGTCGCAGAATTTGATATACTGGTCGGGCATAGCCAGCTCAGGGCACGACACGAAGCGGAAGCGGGGATTGAAATATTTCATAGCCTGGAGCAGCGAATGCACCGTGCGTCCGTATTTCAGATCACCCACCATGGTGATTTCGAGATTATCCAGGCGTCCCTGAGTTTTAAGGATGGAATAGAGGTCGAGCATTGTCTGCGACGGATGCTGGTTGCTGCCGTCACCGGCATTGATCACCGGTATATCTGTAACCGAGGTGGCATAGCGGGCGGCGCCCTCCTGATAGTGGCGCATAATGATGAGATCGACATAATTGGCCACCATCTTGATGGTATCCTTCAGCGACTCCCCTTTCGAGGATGAGGAGGTGCTGGCGTCGGAAAAACCTATCACTTTGCCGCCAAGGCGGTTTACAGCGGTTTCAAAACTCAGGCGCGTGCGCGTCGAAGGCTCGAAAAAAAGGGTGGCGCACACCTTGCCGTCAAGAATCTTGTGATTGGGATGCTGTTCGAAATAACGGGCATCGTCGAGAATCGACAGAATATCCTCCTTGCTGAGTTCGTCGATTGATACGAGTGAATGGGGATTCATCAGTTGCTCCAGATATGGTTTATTCTGTCTGCAAAGTTACAAATTTTTTTGGCACCTCAGTAGAATAATTCAAATTTCTTTATACTCATTTTCTTTATACTCGTTTGTTGAAACAGTCGACTTTCATTGAGAATGGGAACGCAGCGCAACCGGCCCGGCTGAAAGGAATTAGATTTAAATATTTTTAACAATCAGCATAGCAGTAAATGATTTATTTATCAGTAATTTTGCAACCAAATGCATAAAATTCTCTCCGGTCCGATTCTGCCGTGAGACCAACAGCTCTCGTCGCTTACTTCATTATTGTAAAATCAATCGAAACATACAGTGCATTATACCATAGGGTATATTTCACCATATTCTTACTTACAATTTCTAATATCTTTCTTTTTATGAAGAAACATTTCCTCGCTTTAGGCGCGTTGCTCCTCACTTTGGGGCAGGCCGCTTGGGCTTCCAACGGGAAACCCGATGCGATTCAGCAAGGCAATATCCTGCATTGCTTCAACTGGCCTGTCAATGATGTGAAAAACGCGCTTCAGTCAATCTCCGACGCCGGCTTCGGAGCTGTACAGCTTTCGCCCCTGCAGCGTCCCGACGTCAAGTCAGGTTCGCCCTGGCACGACCTCTACCGTCCCTATGACCTCGCATTCAAGCCAAGCGGCATGTGTTCTGAATCCGAACTGCAGTCGCTCTGTACAGAGGCCGAAAAATATGGTATCAAGGTCATTGTCGACGTCGTAGCCAACCACGTAGACAAAACCGCCGGCTACCACGATACATGGTGGGACTCCAACGGCCGTGTCCGTTGGGAAGGCGGCATCAACTATGGCGACCGCAGATCAATCACCCACGGCCAGCTTGGCGACTACGGCGACGTCAACTCCGAGCTCAGCGAAGTGGCCGCCCGCGGCAAAGCCTACGTGCAGAAACTCGCCAGCCTCGGCGTGAAAGGCATTCGCTGGGATGCCGCCAAGCACATCGGCCTCCCCTCCGAGGGGTGCCAGTTCTGGGCCGAAGTAACATCAGTGCCCGGCGTATGGCACTACGGTGAAATCCTTGACAAACCGGGTCCCAACGCTTCCATCATCACGGAATACGCAAAATACATGTCGGTAACCGACAACGAATATTGCAACTATGCAGCCCGCGATAACGGCGGTATCCCCGGCGGTTATGGCGGCTCATGGGCTGTCGACTACAAAATCGGCAACAAATGCGTCTATTGGGCAGAAAGCCACGACACATACTCTAACGACGACTGGTCGTGCAACCGCGATCAGGCCACCATCGACCGAGCCTATGCCGCATATGCATGCCGCAACGATGCAACAGCCCTTTACCTTTCACGCCCCAATGCCAAAGGCTTCAACAATATCAAAGTAGGCAAAGGCTCGACAGCCTTCACCGCCAAGCATATTGCCGAGGTCAACAAGTTCCGCAACGCCATGGTGGGCAAAGCCGACTACTTCACCGGCACCAGCAACGCCTGCTCCATCACCCGCCAGAACGGCGGCGCTGTGATTGTGATGAAAGGTAGTGGCAACATTTCGATCGCCAACGGCGGCGGCTACTGCCCTGCAGGCACCTACACCGACCGCGTGAGCGGCGGCACATTCACCGTTACAGCCTCGACCATCTCGGGAAATGTAGGTTCGAGCGGTATCGCCGTTATCTACAACGGCGGTGATAACCCCGGTCCCAACCCCGATCCGGATCCTGATCCCGATCCCTCCGCTTCACTGTGGATTCTCGGCAACCTCACCAACGGCGGCTGGAGCACCACTCCCGGCACCGGCGTGGCCATGGCCAAAAACGGCAATGTCTACACCGCAAAGGGCGTTAGCTTCACTGCTGCCGCCAATGAAACCAAGTGCTACTTCAACATCACCGATTACGTTGGCTCCACCTGGGATGACCTCAACATGAAAGCCAACCGATATGGCGCTGCCGCCGAAGGCGACCCCATCACTATCGGCACCCCCGCCACTATCGTGAAATTCACCAACAATGTCGATGCCTCGAAGTGCTATTCCTGGACTATTCCCGCCGGCTCTTACGACATCTCCGCCGACCTCTCTACAATGAAAATCACTGTAGTGAAAGCAGGTGACAACCCCAACCCCGATCCCGATCCCATCCCCGGCACTCTCACTATCACCGGTGACTATAATATCGCTTACAGCGGTGACAAGACCCATATCTATTACTGGGGCGCAACCAGTCCTATCCAGTGGAATGACGCTCCCGCCATGGCAACAGCCAAGGGTTCCGACGGCAAGACATATAAGGTTTACAAACTGCCCGCCGGCATGACCAACGTAATCTTCAAGACCGCAAGCGGAGGCAAGACCGGCGACCTCGACTACAAGGCCGGATTCGTTCATGACGACAACGGTCCCACATCTACAGCTGTTGTCTTCAAGAATGGCGACAATCCCAATCCTAATCCGGATCCAAATCCCGACGGCTTCACCATTTACTACGACAACTCCGTCACCAACTGGAGCAACGTGAACATCCACTATTGGAACACACCCAACACCAGCTGGCCCGGCACTGCCATGACCAAGGTCAAGGACAATGTATGGCAGTACACATTCACAGCTGATCCTTCGGGTCTTACCGGCTTCCTCTTCTGCGACGGTAGTGGCTCAGGCGACAACAACCAGACCGCCGACTACCTGAAGGCTCCCGTCAAGAACCACATCTACAAAGGTGCCGGCGGCAACAAGGGTGCAGTGAGCGACGAAGGCGAATACCGCGATGCTCCCACCCCCACCAAGCCTGTTGTGAAAGCCACTCCCGGCTCGTCCACCTTCTCGGAATCCGTTACAGTGAAACTTACTGCAACTCCCGCCGGAAGCACCATCTACTACACCGACAACGGTCAGAACCCCACTACATCCTCTACTAAATATGTGACCGACTTCACCCTCACCGCCACCACCACAATCAAGGCAATGGCAGTAGGCGCCGACGGCACCCAGGGTGATGTGGCTACATTCACCTACACCAAGAGCAGCAACCCCGGCCCCGACCCCGTGCCCGGCAACAACCTTATCACCGACTACTACAAGGTTAACCCCAACGGCCAGTACGGTTCTCAGAAAACCATCAACGTGAGCGGCCATCCCGCAACCAGAGCACTCAGCAACTGGAAACCCGAAGACCTTATCGCCCAGGGCGTAGCCCGCGACGTTTGCCAGGCATTCCGCGGCACTCACGAGCGCCCTGTCATCGACAGCTACGCTCTCTATGCTGCCTACGACAACCAGAACCTCTACCTCGGCGTGCAGTTTGTCTACACCGTCTGGGATGCAGGTGGCGAAGGCAAGCAGCCCGGCGAATCCAAGCCTTATAATTCCGGCATGCACCTGGTTCTCGCTTTTGACCTCGACCCCGCAAAATCGTTCGACGGTTACATCGGCGGCACAGGTCCTATCTGGAATGAAACGCAAAAGGGCGCCAAGTTCAACAACGGCGTAGACCATGTGATGATGCTCTCTACCAAACCTGGTGACAATAACTTCACCTGGTTCAAGCCCACCCCTGACGGCCACGCCAGCTATGACCCGGAATACTGCATCGCCAAACCCGAGGGCGTTCAGTACGGATATGCCGACGGTCTTCTCCCCTCAATCGACCACATCTGGGGTCAGGCAGAATTTGGCTACGACCCCGAGTTGCTCAAGGGCAACGCCGGCTTCGTCGACCTCAAGGGCGAGGTTGCCGAATCAGCTCATACATTCTATGAGTTCAAGATTCCTCTGAGTCTTCTCGGCTGCACCGACGATTATATCAGGACCAATGGTATCGGTGTGATGTTCATCGACAAATATGGCACAAGCCCCGTCGGCGGCACTCCCTACGATCCCTCATACTTTGATGATCCCTTCTCCGAATACTCCTACGGCGACAACACTTCCGCCGAGAAGGAAGACGAGGACATCATCACCTACAAGCCTGCCCGCATCGGCAAAGCAAGCTCCGCTGTGGAAGAAATCTTCACAGAAAACGCTGACGCTGACGCACCTGTTGAATACTTCAACATCCAGGGCATGCGTGTAGCCAACCCCGCTGCCGGTGTTTACATCAAGAAGCAGGGCAACAAGGTTTCTAAAGTCTACATCCGCTAAGACCGCTCTTTAATCCTAATAGCGAGGGGCTGCGCCGGGCAAACCGGCACAGCCCCTCTTTCATTTTCATCAGTCGGAATATCCAGCTGTCACTACACAGAATCAGCCGGTCTGCGGGAAAATGCAGACCGACTGATTTGTGAATTATGAGATAATCTTATTCAGCCGAGAATGAGAAACGGATAGTGCGGTGGAACGGCGCTTCGGGTGTTACGAGCGTAGAGGGGAAATTGGGATGATTGGGAGCATCGGGGAAAGCCTGACACTCGATGGCAACTGCGGCATAATCGGGATAATCATAGCCATCTTTGCCTGTGGGGCAGCCCGAAAGCCAGTTGCCGCAATAGACCTGTGCTGCAGGCTGGTTGCTCTCGATGGTGACCACGCGGCCCGATTCCGGATCGGAAAGCCATGCCACGGGACGCACCTGCGAGTCTGCATTGTCCACCACCCAGCAGTTGTCATATCCCTTGCCGAAACGCACGGCATCGAAATCTGCAATAAGAGTTTCTGTAGCGGGTACGGCATCGGCCGGGAAGATGTCGCGGCCCACAGCATGAGCCTCGGTGAAGTCCATAGGAGTGCCGGCCACCGGGGCTATCTGACCCGTGGGGATGAGTTCGTCGTCGGTGACAAGCCAGCGGGAGCATGCCATGCGGAGCACCTGGTTCATGGCACGGCGCGCGCCGCTGTCATGACCGCCGAGATTGAAATAAGTGTGATTTGTAAGGTTCGCTACCGTGGGAGCGTCGGTATGAGCCTCGATGTCGAGATTGAGCGAGTCGTTGTCATCCCATGTGTAGGTGGCGGTGACATCGAGGTTACCGGGATAGCCCATCTCTCCGTCGGGCGAATGAAGCGAGAAACGCACCTGTCCGGGAGCAGTCTGCTCGGCTTTCCACACCTTGTTCTGGAAACCGTCGGGACCTCCGTGGAGATGATGACGGCCCTGGTTGGCCGGAAGCTGATACTCCTTGCCGTCGATGCTGAAACGGCCGAAAGCGATACGGTTGGCGTAGCGGCCCGGAATCATGCCGGCGCATGGGCCGTCGGCCATGTAGGATGCCACATCGGGATAGCCGATGACCACATCGGCCAGACGACCATTGCGGTCGGGCACCTTGATTTCCATGACGCAGGCACCGAGTCCCGAGAGTTTCACAGAGTGGCCGTGGGAGTTGGTGAGCGTGATAACATCGACGTCGCCGACGGGAGTGGCGACAGTTTCTTTAGTTGATTTCATGGGTTAATGTGTTTTATGGTTTGGTTATTCTAAGAGCTTATTTAGATCTTGTTTCCGGATTATTCAAAAAGTCTCTGCTGAAGCGCACGGAGCGCCGGCACCTTGTCCTCGCGGCTGACAAGGAACGAGATATTGTAATTGCTGCCGCCATAAGAGATCATTCTCACAGGGAAATCGCGTAGAGCATCGAGAGCGTCGGCCTCGAAGCCGCGGTTGTGCCACTCAAGATCGCCTACCACACAGATAATCACCATGTCGCTGTCGACCGTCACGGTGCCGATCTCTTTCAGGTCGTCGATGATATATTCCAGATTCAGCGGAGAGTCGACTGTAACGGATACACCGACCTCACTGGTGGCGATCATGTCGACCGGCCGGTTGTAATTGTCGAAAATCTCGAAAACCCTTCGCATGAACTGCGAGGCACGCATCATGCGCGACGATTTGATCTTGATTGCGATTATATTATCCTTGGCGGCGACAGCCTTGATGGTGTGGGCCGACTCGGTGTTGTAGATCAGTGTACCGGGCTTGTCAGGCTCCAGGGTGTTGAGCAGCCTGACGGGGATGTTGTTGACCTTGGCGGGAAGCACACAGGTGGGGTGGAGAATCTTGGCGCCGAAATAGGCCAGTTCGGCCGCCTCGTCAAACAACAGCTCGGCCACAGGAGCCGTGCCCTCCACAAAGCGGGGGTCGTTGTTGTGCATCCCGTCGATGTCGGTCCAGATTTCAATTTCCTTGGCGCCGACGGCCGCACCGATAAGCGAAGCCGTGAGGTCGGAGCCGCCGCGCTGCAGATTGTCTATCTCGCCGTAGGCGTTGCGGCAGATAAAGCCCTGGGTGATGTAGAGCGGGGCATCGGGCTGCTCGGCGAGCAGATCGTTGAGATGACGACGGATATATTCCATGTCGGCCTCGCCGTTTTTGTTAATGCGCATGAACTCCATGGCAGGGAGAAACGCGGCATCCACACCGGCCTGCCTGAGATATATGTGCATGAGTTTTGTGGATAGCAACTCGCCCTGGGCCACAATCTCACGCTCCTCGAATTCCGAGAAGCGGTCGCGGGCAAGCGACCGGATGAATGCAAAGATGGCTTCCACCTCCTGATCGGCTTCCATGCGGCATTCCACATTGGCAAAGAGAATTGCCACCGTGCGCCTGTAGCTCCGCTCGAGATCGTTGATGACCTCCTTGGCGGCATTGATGTTGTGTTTATAGAGATATCCGGCAATCTCTATCAAGGTGTTGGTAGTGCCGGCCATGGCCGACAGCACCACGATGTTACGGCCGCGGCCCGCGATGAGCCGCGCCACATTCCCGATACGTTCGGGCGAGCCTACCGACGTGCCGCCGAATTTCAGTACTTTCATATCATTCCGAAATGAGCTGCTTGTTGTCGCAGCGGAGCACACGTGCGGGATATTGCTCCACAATCTGGGTGTTGTGGGTGGCCATGAGCACGGCTGTGCCCATGCGGGAAATTTCGCGGAGATGGTCGACAATCTGCTGGCCGGTCTCGGGATCGAGGTTACCGGTAGGTTCGTCGGCGAGAATCAGTTTCGGACGGTTGAGAAGAGCGCGTGCTATGACGATACGCTGCTGTTCGCCTCCCGAAAGCTCATGAGGCATCTTGTAACTCTTGTTCTGCATACCCACCTGCTGGAGCACCTGGTCGATGCGGTCGTCGATCTCCACGCGGTCGCGCCAGCCTGTGGCGTCAAGCACGAAACGCAGATTGTCGTAGACGCTGCGGTCGGTCAGCAGCTGAAAATCCTGAAAAACGATGCCGATGTTGCGGCGCAAAAGCGGAATCTGCTTGCGGCGTATGCCCACGAGCGACATCCCCATCACTTCGGCCTGTCCGGTCGAAACCGGAATTTCGGCGTAGATGGATTTCATCAGTGAGGATTTACCGCTGCCGACACGCCCCATGAGGTAGGCAAACTCGCCCTCCTCCAGAGAGAATGTCACATGCTTGAGAACCACCAGTTCCTTGCGGAGAATCTCCACATCGTTATATTGAAGTATATTCATCTAAGTAACTGTTCAAAATTATTTTATACTAACCGGTCTTTTTATTTCAATGTTTCTTCGGTAAAATTTTTGAATCTTTTTCTCTCTTCATCAGTCGTGTAGCTCGCTACACTCCTTCTTCATCGAGTAAAATCTTCTAAAAATTTTCCTCGAATAAACATTAAAATAATTTCGACCAGTTACTTCTTAGCTTTGTTGCAAAATCGGTGATAAGCTTTGTTGCAAAATTACAACTTATTTCTATAGCGGCAAACAAATTTTACCATACAAAACACCGGAGAGAAGAACGGAAAAGCGATTGCAGCAAAATTAACACACTTTTAACACTTTTGAGACCCTTGCGCTTGTAAAGTAAAATATTTCGCAGTAATTTTGCAGCTTGAAACGTTGAAACTAAACGAAATTACTACATAACCCATACACAACATGCAAGTCACACTCGAAAAGAACAACGACCTCGACGCCATCATCAAGGTGCAGGTGGTTGAAGCAGACTACGCAGAGAAGGTCGACAAAGACCTTCGCGAACTTGGCCGCACTCGCCAGATTCCCGGCTTCAGAAAGGGACACGTATCAATCGAGCATCTCCGCCGCCTTTTCGGCCGCGACGTCAAAGCCCATGTACTCAACGACGAAGTGTTCAAGGCTGTACTGGATTATCTCCGCGACAACAAAATCGATATCCTCGGCGAACCTCTCCCCAAGGCCGTGGAGGAAATCAACCTCACTCAGAAAGATTACACCTTTGAATACGAGGTAGGCATCGCTCCCAAACTCGACATCGAAGTAAACAAAGAGATCAAGGTGCCCTACGACATCATCGAAGTTGACAGCAAGATGCTCGAAGAGCAGGACAAGGCTCTGCGTGCACGCTTCGGCTCGCAGGAACCCGGCGAAGAGGCCGATGCCACCGCTCTTGTCAAGGGCGCCATCATGCAGCTCGACGCCGACGGCAACGTGATGACTTCGGAAGACGCCATCCAGGTGGTTGCAGGCATCGTCTCGCCCCAGCACTTCGCTTCAAAAGAAGAGGCCGACAAATTCCTCGGCAAGAAAGTCGGCGACAAAGTTGTCTTCAACCCCGCCAAAGCCGAAGGTGACAACAAGGTCGCTCTCGCATCCATGCTCAATGTCGACAAAGAGAAAGTGGAAGGCCTCACCTCCGATTTCGAGATGGCAATCTCCGAAATTATCGTGCTCAAACCCGCCGAGCACAACGAGGAGTTCTTCAAGGCTGTCTTCAATCAGGACGACATCAAGACCGAAGAGCAATATAACGACGCCCTGAAGGCTCTCATCGCGCGCGAGCTCGCCCCCAACAGCGACTACAAGTTCAACCACGACGTGCAGAAAGCCCTCGTCGAGAAATTCGGCAACTTCGAGCTTCCCGGCGAATTCCTCAAGAAATGGCTCCAGGCCCGCAACAGCGAAATCACCGCCGAGGATGCAGCCAAGGAATACGACACCATGCTCCCCTCGATCAAGTGGGAACTTATCAAAGGTGAAATCGCCCGCAAACAGGACATCAAAGTCGACAACGACGACCTGCTCAACTTCGCCAAAGGCGTGGCCGCACGCCAGTTTGCCCAGTACGGCATGATGAACATGAGCGACGACGTGATCGCCGACTATGCAAAGCGCATGCTCGAAGACCAGAAGTTCGCCCGCCAGATTCATGAGCAGGCTTCCGACATGAAGCTGTTCAACGCGCTGCGTGCACTGGTTGATGTAGAGGAAAAGACCGTGACACTCGACGAATTCAAGAAACTCGTCGGCGCCGAATAATCCTCAGTCAGGCTCCCGGCAAAGGGAGCATCACTATGAAAATTCACAACCGCGATCAGGCAACAGCCGGGTCGCGGTTGATTTTGGAATGCTCATTCAGCCACAAAAAAAATAAAAATCTCGCCGAAAAACATAATTTTTCGTCTACTATCGTTGTAGTTATTGAAAAATTTCGTATCTTTGAATTACTAAATCTCGGAGAAGAACTACCCCTGCCTCCGACGTGATTCACGGGCGACCCTCTACGCCCCGCATTTTTGATAATTTACACAACTATATCTTATGAATAACGATTTCCGCAACTATGCCCACAAGCATCTCGGAATGAATTCCCTGGCGCTCGACCAGTATGTCTCGGCATCGAACCAAGCCATCCGCTCGAGCTACATCTCGCCTACCATCATCGAGGAGCGTCAGCTCAACGTGGCCCAGATGGATGTGTTCTCACGTCTGATGATGGACCGCATTATCTTCCTCGGCACCGAAGTCAACGACTATACCGCCAACGTGATCCAGGCCCAGCTGCTCTATCTCGATTCGTCTGACCCCGGCAAGGATGTATCGATCTACATCAACTCACCCGGCGGCTCGGTTTACGCAGGCCTCGGCATCTACGACACCATGCAGTATATATCGTCGGACGTGGCGACTATCTGCACCGGCATCGCAGCCTCCATGGCCGCTGTGCTGCTCGTCAGCGGCACCGCCGGCAAGCGTTTCGCCCTTAACCATTCGCGCGTAATGATCCACCAGCCTTTAGGCGGCGCTCAGGGCCAGGCATCCGACATTGAAATCACTGCCCGCGAGATTCTTAAACTCAAGAAGGAACTTTACCAGATTATCGCCGATCACTCGGGCCAGCCGTTTGAAAAGGTTGAGCGCGACAGCGACCGCGACTACTGGATGACAGCCCAGGAAGCCAAGGACTATGGCATGATCGACCAGGTGCTCACCAAAGCCAAGCACTAACAGGATCTTATACTCCAACGTCAATTTCTAAAATGGCAAAAAGAACTAAAGAGGAAGTCACATGCTCGTTTTGCGGCCGCCCCGGCTCCCGTTCCGAAGTGATGATACCTTCGGGCATGGAGAACGGCGTGTTTCTCTGTGCCGAATGTGCCGACGAGATATCCAAACTTCTCGGCGAATATCGTCACGGAGTGGCGGGCGGAGGTTCTACCGCCTCCATCCCCGGAGACAAGGCTCCCGACCTGAAGAAGCTCCCCAAGCCTAAGGAGATATGCGAATTCCTCGATCAATATGTAATCGGACAGGACAGCGCCAAACGCTATCTGTCAGTGGCCGTATACAACCACTACAAACGTTTGGCCCAGAAAGAGTCTGAGAAGACCGAGGGAATGGATGACGTAGACATCGAGAAGAGCAACATCATTCTCGTTGGCCCTACCGGCACCGGCAAGACTCTGCTGGCCAAAACCATAGCACGCATGCTCGACGTGCCCTTCACCATCGTCGACGCCACCGTCCTCACTCAGGCCGGATATGTGGGAGAGGATATCGAAAGCCTGCTCACACGCCTGCTCCAGGTGGCCGACTACGACGTGGCGAAAGCACAGCGGGGCATTGTCTTCATCGACGAGATCGACAAGATTGCGCGGAAAGGCGACAACCCCTCCATCACCCGCGACGTGTCGGGCGAAGGCGTGCAGCAGGGTCTGCTGAAACTGCTCGAAGGGTCGATTGTCAACGTGCCCCCGCAGGGTGGCCGCAAGCATCCCGAACAGAAGATGATTCCTGTAGACACCAAAGATATTCTCTTCATCTGCGGCGGAGCTTTTGATGGCATCGAGCGAAAGATAGCCCAGCGGCTCAACACTCATGTGGTCGGCTATTCCACCGACGGCAAGCGCCATCGCATCGACTCCGACAACTATCTCGCCTACGTGGCTCCGCAGGATCTCAAGTCGTTCGGTCTGATTCCCGAAATCATCGGCCGACTGCCCATTCTCACCCATCTCGACCCTCTCGACCGTGAGGCATTGCGCCGTGTGCTCACCGAGCCTCGCAACGCCATCACCCGTCAATATGAGAAGCTGTTCGCCATGGACGGCGTGGCTCTCACATTCGCACCCGAAGCCCTCGACATGATTGTCGACAAGGCTATCGAGTACAAACTCGGCGCTCGCGGTCTCCGCGCCATCGTCGAGACGGTGATGATCGACGCCATGTTTGAGCTCCCTTCCACACGCACCCGCAAGTTTGAGGTGACAGCCGACTATGTGGTAAACAAGCTGCAGCAGTCGCACTTCGAACTTAACAAAGATGTTGTGAAGGAGGCATGAACCTGACGCGGCTTTCTCTCCCGAACTCTTTCTCCACTTCTCTCTAACCTTAAGGATTCCTTTCCATGACTACAAAACAACAGCTTGCCAAGGCTCTCAAACAGCACTTCGGCTTCGACAATTTCAAAGGCAACCAGGAGGCGATAATGCTATCGCTTCTGGATGGCAACGACGTGTTTGTGCTCATGCCCACCGGCGGCGGCAAGTCGCTATGCTACCAGTTGCCGGCGCTGATCAGCGAGGGCACCGCCATAGTGATCTCGCCACTGATAGCCCTTATGAAAAATCAGGTCGACGCCCTGCGCAATTTTTCGGCTGACGACGGCGTGGCCCACTTTCTCAACTCGTCGCTCAACCGCGCCGCAGTGGAGCAGGTGAAAGCCGATGTCCTCGCCGGCAAGACAAAACTGCTGTATGTAGCTCCGGAATCTCTCACCAAGGAGGAAAATATTGATTTTTTAAAGACAGTTCCCATTTCATTCTACGCTGTCGACGAGGCTCACTGCATCTCGGAGTGGGGTCATGATTTCCGGCCAGAATACCGGCGTATACGTCCGATAATCAACGAAATCAACTCCCAACCGGTTATAGCCCTAACGGCCACAGCCACTCCAAAGGTGCAGCACGACATTCAGAAAAACCTCGGCATGAACGATGCCGTGGTGTTCAAATCGTCGTTCAACCGCCCCAACCTCTATTATGAGGTGCGGGCCAAGAATGCCAACATCGACAAGGATATAATCCGCTACATCAAGGCCCGTGAAGGCAAATCGGGCATCATATACTGCCTCAGCCGCAAGAAAGTGGAGGAGCTTGCCGAACTGCTCAAGGTAAACAACATCCGTGCCCTGCCCTATCACGCAGGCATGGATTCTGTGACCCGCAGCGCCAACCAGGACGCCTTCCTGCTCGAACAGGTCGACGTGATTGTGGCCACCATAGCGTTCGGCATGGGCATCGACAAACCCGACGTGAGGTATGTCATCCACTACGACATGCCGAAGTCGCTCGAAGGTTACTATCAGGAAACCGGCCGTGCCGGACGCGACGGCGGCGAAGGCTCATGCCTCACATTCTACTCCGCAAAGGATCTGAAAAAGCTCGAGAAATTCACTCAGGGCAAACCGATGTCGGAGCAGGAAATCGGCAAACATCTGCTGCAGGAGACTGCCGGCTATGCCGAGTCATCGGTGTGCCGGCGCAAGACTCTGCTGCATTACTTCGGCGAAGAATATCCCAAAGAGAATTGCGGGAACTGCGACAACTGTCTAAATCCCAAGAAAAAAGTGGACGCTCAAGAAGATTTTTTAGCCGTGATAGAAACCATCATGGCCCTCAAAGAAAAATTTAAAGCAGAACACATAATAGATGTCCTCGTCGGCAGGGAAACCAACGACGTCAAGACTTACAAGCACAACGAGCTTGAAGTGTTTGGATGCTGCCAGAGCACCGACCGGAAATTTCTCAACTCGGTTATCCGTCAGGCCATTCTCTCGGGCTATCTCGAGCAAGACATCGAGAATCTCGGACAAATACGTCTCACCGACAAGGGCAAGAAATATTTCAAAAAGCCTACCCCCTTCAAGATTGTCGAGGACAACGACTTCGCCGACACCGAAGAGGAAGTGGTGGTAAAGAGCGGTGCCTCGTGCGCTGTCGATCCCGAGCTTTACACCATTCTCAAGGATCTGCGCAAGAAACTCGCCAAACAGCTCAATCTCCCCCCCTACGTCATCTTCCAGGATCCCTCGCTCGAAGCCATGGCCACCACTTACCCCATCAGCATCGACGAGCTGGCCAACATCACGGGCGTGGGCGCAGGCAAAGCCAAACGCTATGGTGAGGAATTTGTAAAGGTCATCAAGCGCCACGTAGAGGAAAATGAAATCGAGCGTCCCGAAGATCTTCGTGTACGTTCTGTGGCCAACAAGAGCCGCATCAAAATTTCAATCATCCAGGCCATCGACCGGAAAATCGACCTCGACGAGCTGGCAAACTCGAAATGCATGGAGTTCAGCGAACTGCTCGATGAAATCGAGGCCATCGTCTATGCCGGCACAAAAATCAACATCGACTACTTCGTCAACGAGGTAATCGACGATGACCACCAGGAGGACATCTACGAGTATTTCAAAGAATCGGATACCGACTCGCTTGCCGCAGCCATCAAGGAACTCGGCAGCGAATATCCCGAAGAGGAGATCCGCCTCATGCGCATCAAATTCCTCTCCGAGCTGGGTAACTGATACTAAGAGCGCGCTCCTAAAAATTTCGGGGCCGTAGGGGCGGCTCTAAACGACAAGTAACAAAAAGCGAACTGCATCGGTCGCGGAGGAGGCAACTCCTTTCGGCCGATGCAGTGCTTTTCCCCGGGGAGGGATTTGAAGATGTGTGGAAATGAAAATTAGTGGTTCAGTCGCGACGCGGAGCCTTGGTGAACCCGCAGGCATGCTGGAATTCAGCGAAGAAATCGTGACTGAGAGCTACTGAAATACGGCACAGCAACTCTGTGTCGATTGAACCTTTCCGCAGAATCTTGTATACATTCGTGCGGTCGCAGCAGATTTCCTGCGCGAGCCAGGCAGCCGGGCGCCGCTGGCGGCGGAGCTCTTCGCCAATAAGGGAACCGACGTGGACCTTAATGCCACAATCTTCGGTCAGAGTAGAAACATTGGTACTGTCCATGTTTTTAACAAATAATGATGTTGTGGTAAAAAAGTATTTCGATTGCAAATTTACAATATTTTTCAGCCAAATAAAATAATACCATACCATCTGTTTATCTTTAACTTATGTGAATAATGGTTAAGCCAAATCGCCCGTTCTTACAGTTTTTAAACATTGTAGAACAATTGTCTTTAAAAAGTTGACCAATACTCCACAACACCCCGTCAGCTGTTTATAAAACGCTGTAGAGAAATTATCTACAACCACCACTCCCTTCAATTACATTTCTGTTTCAACCTCGAAACGCCCGGGTTTCTTCACCCGACCGCCTATGCCCCTCCCCGTTTTAAACAATACGATATGTATATAATTTCTCCACATCTGACTAAAAACTTTTTTCAATACTCACCCCCTATACGACGCATCAATCCCTCCTTTTCCACTCCATGTTTTAATACAAAAAGCGGTGCGCCGGTTGTCGGCGCACCGCTTTTATTGATGGAGATCTGATCCTGATGTATTATGGTTCAGATCTTAGTTGTATTGTGGTTAGGATCCTGTTGTTCGGTGTGGAAGATTCCTTGTTATTTTAGACCGCGCTGGCGCAGGAGTGCGTCGGCCGAAGGTTTGCGTCCCGAGAAATTCTCGTAGAGTTTCATCGGATCCTCGCTGTTGCCGCTGCTGAGGATAGTCTTGATACGGCCTGCCAGTTCTGGATTGAAAGCGCCCTGACGGGCGAACAGATCGTAAGCGTCGGCGTCGAACACCTCGGCCCAGAGATATGTGTAGTAGCCCGACGCATAACCTTCATCGCCGAAGATATGCTTGAAGTAGGGCGAACGGTAGCGGTAGGTCAGTTCGCGGGGCATTCCGAGTTTTTTGGAAACGGAAGCTTCGAATGCATCCACGTCGATGCTGTCGGCCGAGGTCACTTTGCCCCAGTTAAGGTCGAGCAGCGCGGCACCTGCAAGTTCGGTAGTCATGAAGCCCATGTTGTGCTTGCCTGCGGCGGATATTTTAGTCACAAGTGAATCGGGGATAACCTCGCCGGTCTTGTAGTGACGGGCGTAAACCTGCAGCATTTCGGGATTGAAAGCCCAGTGTTCGTGGAACTGCGAGGGGAACTCCACGAAATCGCGGTCGACCTTGGTGCCGCTCTGGCTTTTCAGGCGCACCTGAGAGAGCATGCCGTGAAGAGCGTGGCCGAATTCGTGGAACATGGTCTGCACGTCGTCGATGGTGAGCAGAGCGGGAGCATCGGCCGTGGGAGGAGCGAAGTTGCCGACATTGTAGATGATGGGACGTTCAACCGAACCGTCGGGGTTAACCCATGATGTTTTGAGTTCCTCCATCCACGCGCCCTGACGCTTTGACGGACGGGTGAAATAGTCGGTCATGAACACTGCAAGATGTTTGCCCTCGGAATCCTTGACATCGTAGACTTTAACGTCGGGATGATATTTGGGGGCATCGGGCATCTCCTCGAAAGTGAGTCCGTAGAGACGGTTTGCCATGGCGAAAATACCTTTTCGCACCGAATCCACAGCGAAATAGGGACGGATTTCCGACTCGTTGAGCGAGAAATCGCGCTGACGCACTTTCTCGGCGAAATAGTAATAGTCCCACGGTTCGATTGTGAAGGTGTTGCCCATATCGTTGCTGAGTTTCTGCATCGTGGCAACTTCCTGAGCGACCTTAGCTTTGGCAGGCTCGAAAATCTTCATGAGCAGTTCCTCGGCGGCTTCGGGGGTCTTGGCCATCTTGTCGGCAGTCATAAGCGCGGCAAAAGTGGGGAACCCGAGCAGACGGGCCTTTTCGGCACGGTTGGCTACAATCTCTTTGATGACCGGACGGTTGTCGTAGTCGGCCGCAGTGGCATTTGTGGTGTATCCTTTCCACATCTTCTCGCGCAGCTCGCGGTTGTCGGCATGCTGCAGCACAGCCAGACGGCTGGGAGCGTGGAGAGTGAAAACCCATTTGCCCTCCTTGCCACGCGACTTGGCCTCGGCGGCGGCATTGTCGATGATGCTCTTGGGCAGACCTGCCAGATCCTCCTTCTTGTCAACAACAATTTCAAAAGTGTTGTTGGCCTTAAGAAGATTCTTGTTGAACTTGAGATAAAGTTCGGTCAGACGATTGTTGACAGTCTTGAGCTGAGCCTTCTTGTCATCGGAGAGAAGGGCGCCGCGAAGCACAAACTGGTTGTAGGCATCGGTGATGGCGCGGCGCTCGTCAAGAGGCTGTGCCGCGGTGTCGATATTGTTGTAAAGAGTTTCGATGCGTTTGAACAGTTTGTCGTTCATCATCATCTCGTCGGAGAATGCGGAGTAGCGGGGGAGCAGCTTTTCGGAAACCTCGGTCAGTTCGGGCGAGGAATCAGCCTCGGTGAGGGCGAAAAGCACCGAGCTTACACGCTCGAGAGTGGGGCTAAGACAGTCGAGAGGCAAAATAGTGTTCTCGAATGTCGGAGCCTCGGGATTAGACACGATTGAGTCGATTGAAGCCTGCGCTTCCTTGATTCCGGCATCAAAAGCAGGTTCGTAGTCCGAAATCTGAATCTCCTCAAAGGGCGGAATGCCATAGGGAGTGTCGAAAGGTTTCATGAAGGGATTTTCCCGGTCGGCATGGCTGCAACCCGCGAGGGCGGTGGCGCCGAGGGCTGCCATGCAGCAGAAACCGCAAATGATTGATTTCATGTGATAATATATTAAAGGTTAAGTTACTTGGTTTGACGGTTGATCAGGTCGATTCCTTTCCGGTTGCGGTCGACCTTCTCGGCGATCGGGCTCCACAGGAACCGCGCCATAATAGGATAATGGTCAGAGCGGTTGAAACTGAATCGTTTGAAGTCGATGGCATTCATATCACCCCGATATACGATGTGGTCGATATGAAAGTAGAATCGGCTGCCGTGATAGGTGATAGTGGGCCATTTGCCTGCCTGGGTGAATGCGTTCATGAAATCATCCTTTGAAAGCACGCGGATAGCGGCGCAGCCGGGAATGTCGTTGAAATCGCCTGCCACAATCACATTCTCAATGCCTATGGAATCAATCTGATGCCTGAGCACTCGGGCCTGACGCACACGGGCGACGAAAGCGCTGGAGAGTTTGTCGTAGAGCTTCGTCTTGGCCTCGCGCAGAGTCTTGCGGTTGCCGTCGCCGCTGGTGATTTCGCGATACAGCTCCTTGTCGGAGGCATTAAGCCCTATTGACTGCATGTGCACACTCACAAGAAGGGTGCGGTGCCCCTGGATTTCGGCAATGGCGGCATTGAACATGCCGGGAAGATTGTCGGGCTGCCAAAGTTTCACGGGATATAGAGGGAATTTCGACAGAATCCAGTTGCCATACTGCGGTATGCGGTAAGGATACTGCGTGCAGAGCGAATCGTAGGAGGGGCGAGTGAACACTCTGTACTCCCATCCGGGATCAATATACATCTCCTGAGCATAGACAATGTCAGCATCCTGCTCCATAATCCACCGCAGCGTGGGATTGGCTTCATTTCTGTTTTTCTCCTCGACGAGATACTCGTTGCCAAAATCGCCATTGTTACTGTTATAGTCACACAACCCGAAGACATTGAAACTAAGCAATGTGAATGTGCGTGCCTCCTCCGCGGGGGTGAGCGTGGGGCGGTGAAAATTCATCGGGAAATTGGCAAAGATGGGGCTGAGACAGAAAACGAGCGTCAGCCCCTGCAATATGGCTTTGCGGCGGCTCACAAACAGATTGAACAGCAGCACAGCCACAGTGAGAATCACCCAAAGCGGAAAAGTCATTGCCAGCATAGACGGGAATGCCGACTTAGCCGGGTCGACCATTCCGCCATAGCCGGCAGCTATGGTGACGAGGGCTAACAGCGAACATGCGATCCAGCCGATGATGCTGAAAGTTTTATGAATCTGTTGTCTGTTCAAGATATATAAGTTTTATTTATTCAGATTGAATAATTCAAGACGCTCGCTGTCGCTGAGCGACGCGAATCCCGAAACAGCGGCTTTGTCGAGAAGCAGACGGCGGCGTGCCGACGATATGGCACATTGCAGCGAACGCCGGGCGGCACGCCGCGAACGCAGCCTGTCGGCACGGCGCATCGCACCGCCGAGACACACACCCGCGAGGAAACCGCCGAGGTGAGCCGCCGTTGCGCCTGAGAAAGCGCCAAGACCGGTAAAGAGAGTCAGCAGAGCCACCGGCGCGATCCATTTAAGTTTTACGCGACGCCCGGGGAGCAGTTGCACTCTGCGTTCCGGAGTGATTATCACCGTTGCGGTCACTATGGCGATAACTGCCGACGAAGCTCCGGCAAGAGTGGCGCCCGTATCACCTGTCAGGTTGGAGTAACCCACAAAAAACAGTGCGCCCGCCACGGCCCCCGATAGATACACCGCCAATGCCTGCCTCCAGGTGCCGCGCAGCATAGCGCCGATGCCCGCAAGCCAGAGCAAATTGACCGTAAGGTGCACAAAACTCAGGTGTGTGAACGAATATGTGATGACACTGAGGGGTTGCGAAGCCAGCGACGACGCTTCGGCGGGGAGCACAAGCGCGTGGGCGACAGTGTCGGCAAGCGCCGGCACCACAGGCCGCAGCAGCCAGCAAGCGAGCACGACGAAATAGACCGCCGCATTGGCGCCCGCGAGAATGAGTATGGTGCGTGCTGTCCTGGTCATACCCCTATAGTCTCAGTGTAAATTTATAGTATCTGGGGAATTCGTTACAGAATGTCAATATATGCGCCGCACGGTGCCGGTCTTACGCCACCACAGCAGAATAAGAAGCCCCACAAGCATGCCGCCGAGATGCGCGAAATGAGCCACAGTGTCAGCCTGACTGTTATAGACACCGAGCAGAAGCTCGATTGCGGCGAAAACAATAACCGCCGTGGCAGCTTTCATCGGAATCGGAGGGAAGAGCAGATATATGCGCATCTGCGGATAGAGGAATCCGAATGCCAGCAGAATGCCGTAGATGGCGCCGGAGGCGCCCACGGTGGATACATGATACAGACCGATCAGACTGATTACCGCAGGGTCGCTCATGTTCACCCCGAGCATATAGGCCGTGTCGGTGTTGTAGTATGAATGACGGAGCATCTCGCACACAGCCGACGGGTCGGCGAAAAGCGATGCATAGTGGTTGATCATCAGCGCGAAAATGCCCTCCTGGATCAGTGCCGCGCCAAGGCCGCAACCGATGTAATATCCCAGAAAGCGGGGCGAGCCCATGGTGCGCTCGATCAGGGCGCCAAACATCCACAGCGAGAACATGTTGAAAAACAGATGCCAGAAATTGGCGTGGATGAACATATAGGTCACCAGCTGCCAGGGGAAGAACTGGTCGCTTGTGAAATAATACAGTCCGCCGTAGCTCTGGAGGGTAACGCCCAGACTGGGCACAAGCCACATAACTATAAAAATCAGCGTGTTGATTATCAGCAGATTTTTGGTAACGGGAGGTATGCTTAGAAATCTGTCTCGGAAACTCATAATCGTATATTTTACAGAGGCAGCCGGTGCCACCGGCCGCTATTTACGGCAAAGTTACAAATATTTTCCAAAACTTTCGTAACTTTGCAGCATGGAATTCAAACTTGAGGCTACCCAAAGCGGCTCTGCTGCACGCGCAGGCAGAATCTCGACCGATCACGGCGAGATTCTGACCCCCATTTTCATGCCCGTGGGCACCGTAGGCTCGGTAAAGGGGGTTCATGCCCGCGAACTCCGTGACGACATCAAGGCACAGATTATCCTCGGCAACACTTATCACCTCTATCTGCGCCCCGGCACCGACATCCTCCGTCAGGCCGGGGGTCTGCACAAGTTTGAAAGCTGGGACCGCCCTATCCTCACCGACTCGGGCGGATTTCAGGTATTCTCCCTGGCCGAAAACCGCAAACTCACCGAGGAGGGGGCATGGTTCCGCAGCCACATCGACGGCTCAAAGCACCTTTTCACCCCTGAAAAGGTGGTTGACATCCAGCGCGAGATCGGCTCCGACATCATGATGGCTCTCGATGAGTGCCCTCCCGGCATGTCGGAGAAAAGCTACGCAAGCAAGTCGCTCGACCTCACTCTGCGCTGGCTGGAACGGGGATGGAAGCATTTCAACGCCACCGCTCCCCTCTACGGCCACTCACAGGCCTTCTTCCCTATCGTCCAGGGATGTACATTTCCCGATCTGCGCGCCAGGTCGGCCGAATTCGTGGCAGGCCTCGGCGCTGAGGGCAACGCCATAGGCGGTCTTGCCGTCGGCGAGCCTGCCGAAGTGATGTACGAGATGATCGAAGTGGTCAACGACATTCTTCCCGCCGATCGCCCGCGCTATCTGATGGGAGTCGGCACACCCGCCAACATCCTCGAGGCGATTGACCGCGGTGTGGATATGTTTGACTGCGTGATGCCCACCCGCAACGGCCGCAACGGCATGCTGTTCACCCGCAACGGCATCATGAACATGCGCAACCGCAAATGGGCCGACGATTTCTCCCCTATCGACCCCGAAAGCGACTGTTTCGTAGACCAAACCTATTCAAAGGCCTATCTGCGCCACCTGTTCATTTCGCAGGAACTGCTGGCCATGCAGATAGCCTCGATCCACAACCTCGCATTTTATCTGTGGCTGGTGTCGGAGGCGCGCCGCCACATCCTCGCCGGCGACTTCGATACATGGAAACCCATGATGATAGAAAATGTCACCCGCCGTCTCTGACACGATGAAGCTCTTCAAGAAAAAATCCGGAACACAGGCGCCCGACGCGGCTGCCCCGCGCAGCTGGCACACCGGCTTGCGCCTGTCGATTCTCGACCTCTACATAATCAAAAAGTTTCTCGGCACCTACATATTCGCCATCATGCTCATCCTGGCGATCACCATCGTGTTCGACATCAACGAGAAACTCGACGCCTTTATGGCCGCGCCGCTCAAGGCCACCATTTTCGATTATTTCCTGAACTTCCTCCCCTACTTCGCCAATCAGTTCAGCCCACTGTTTGTGTTTATCGCGGTGATTTTCTTCACCTCGAAACTCGCCGACAACTCCGAAATCATCGCCATGCTCTCGTCGGGCATGAGCTTCCGCCGGCTCCTGCGCCCCTATCTCGTTTCGGCCTGCGTCATCGCCTGCGCCACATATCTGCTGTCGGCCTATGTGATTCCCCCGGCCAACGTGAAACGCATCGCCTACACCAACGCCTACGTCAAAAACAAACGTGTGGACTACGGCGACAACATAATGATGCAGGTGGCTCCCGGCGAAATCGCCTATATGAGCCGCTACGACAACACCACCAAAATCGGCTACCGGTTCTCGCTCGAAAAATTCAAGGACAAGAAACTCGTGTCGCGACTGCAGGCGCAGACCGTGAGATGGGACACACTCTATCGCTGGACCGTGCGCGACTACACCATACGCGACTTCAAGGAAAACCGCGAGGAAATCACCCGCGGCCAGAAGCTCGACACCATCATCCCGTTCGAGCCGCGCGATTTCCTCATATCGCGCAACGACCAGGAGATGCTCACCACACCGCAGCTCAGCCAGTATATCGACAGGCAGAAACAGCGCGGCATGGCCAACATCCAAGCTTTTGAAATCGAATATGAAAAACGATTCGCCATGTGTGCCGCCGCATTCATCCTCACTGTCATCGGCATGTCGCTATCGTCGCGTAAAGTCAAGGGAGGCATGGGTGTGAACATCGGCATCGGCCTGCTGCTGAGTTTCTCCTATATCCTGTTCATGACAGTAACATCGTCATTCGCCGTGTCGGGCCTCACATCCCCCATGGTGGCCATGTGGATTCCCAATGTCATCTACACATTCATCGCCATCATCCTCTATCTCAAAGCCTCCCGCTGACCTCATTTCACTTTCAGATCCACCAACCGTCAGCCCGGTGCAGGGTTGCACCCAGCTGCAGCCGTCAGGCACCACACACCAGGCATAAGCCACCAGGCACCATGTCAACAAAAGGAGGCAGTTCACTATTTTGACATAGCCTCTAAAAATGACCATTCCATTGGGGTTGCCGCTCACCTGCTTATTTTCGCTCGGGAGGGTTCCGCAGACGTTGGGAGGCCATGGAGCGGCGGTTTTTAACCGCCGTAACAAATCAGCAGAAAGAAAAATGACGATTCCATTTCATTTGCCGGCACGCCTGATGACGCTCCATTGGGGTTGCCGCTCGCCTGATGTTGTTGGCTCGGGAACCCCCGGGAGTGAAAGAGTGAAGACGCTGTGTCAAAATTCTGAATTTTGACACAGCGTCCCTGCTTACATATAGGGTGATGATCTCAGCACATCACCCTGCTTGGGTCATCTCTCTATCGGGTCATGCGCAGTTTCATGGGTTTGCCGTTGTAGACGGCGATGAACACGGCACCGGCATCGGGCCGCTCTATTTTCACACCCTGCAGATTGAAAAGCTCGCCTTCGGCAAGGATTTTCTCGAGATCGGCCACTGACACATCTTCGATCGGATTGTCGATACCTGCGACAACGCGCTCCGAGTTGGAGGCGGCGGCTTCGGCCACACCATATTTATTGGGATCGTCGGGCTTCTGCACATAGAGTCGCGCGATGTAGTTCACCGTGGTCTGCGTCACATTGGGGCACTCCACACGGTCGGTGTAGACCATCGTGGCGGGATCAAATCCTACATGGCTGCACACATCGCATGTCTCCTGATACTCCTGCGGGTGCAGACCGTCGGAATGCCAGATCAGCACAGGCTCCAATGCTGCCGCGCGTGCTTCCTGCAGGCCGTTGGAGGGGGCGAGAGGATCCACCTCAACCGACGACTGCGACCGCCAGAGGCCGATGAAATATTTGTCGGCCGACAGGTCTTTGAGATTCTGGTAACCGAATTTTTCAAGAAGCGGAGCAATGTTCACCTTGTATTCGCGGGCTATCTGCCAGTCTCTGCACCATGGTCCGTTAAAGTGGATATGCATCTCCTCGTCGGTGTTCACGCTTGTAGAGATTTCAAGTTCGGGAGCGCCATAGAGCGATACTTTCGGCGAGCCGAAAGTGCCGCGGTAACCGGCATCGGTCACAGTCTGGAACGCAGTGCGGTTTGGCACGATATTTTCCTCTGGACCCGACAACACGCCGGTGGCTTTGCCTTTGATTTCGGCAGCGGCACCCCATTTCGAATTTTCGGATGTAAGATCGGAACGGTCGGCAAGCTTATAAGCCTGAGTCGACTGCACGATATAGGAGCCTTCCCATGTGCCATCCTCCAGTTTATGCTCCACGGAGTTGCCAGGAACCACATAGCTGATGGCATAGGCGGCGTTGTCGGGAACAGTTGTAACAGGAAGCGAGCGGTCGGTATCGGCAATCACCTGCGCCTTGTCATAGAGACCATCCACTGCAATCGAGGGGTGGGCTATGGAGGTGTGCACCACGCAGGGTGCCGATTCCATCCATTCCTGGCCGGGCATGCCGGTGCGTTTTGCCACCTTGCGGTAGTAGTTGCCGTCGGCATCGGGAATCAGGTCGGGATAGTTCTCCCACTCCTTATAATCGTAGTTCTTCATCCTGAGCACATAGGTGTGCGACACGGGGATGCCGATACCGTCGAGGCGGGGGCTGTCGAAGCGGTCCTTGTAGAGGAACCACGATTTACGGCCCAGATCAGCCTGACCGATACGGGCCGTAGACGAACCGTTGAAATAAACATTCTTCTGTGCCGTTTGCACCGTGTGGGTATAACGGTTCTCCGAGGCCTCGTAATAGAAGTCGCCATAGAGAATGCGGTCGGCGGTCACATCGTTCCCGTCAATGTCGTAGGCATGATATGACACGGAATATGTGGGCTCAGAAGTGCTGACCGAACCATCCGACACACCCTCCTGCACAAGCACGGGAGCATCGAAAACAATGCGGGCCACCTTCTTGCCGTCGCGCATAAGCTCGAATTCGGTAGGTTTCTCCGAGTCGAGGTCGCTGAGTTCGAGCTGCCAGCGGATAATGCCGGTGTACTGGTTTATGTCGGCGCCGACATCGAACTTCGAGAATATCTCGCCATGCAGCTCCATCACCGGCTCCTTGATCTCCTCGATATCGAAATATTTGTATCCGCCGGCATTCAACGATTCAAACCCTTTGTCGACAAACTTGGATTTCTGGCCACGCGAAACCATCAGCTTGATAGGTTGAACATAGCGTTTAAGCTGTTGATCCGAAGTATTGTAAAAATCGAACTTTTGTGTTTCGCTGTAATATATCCTGTCGTAAGGTATATCTCCTCGGAAATACGATAAAGCTTTAAAATTGGGATTGGATGCTTTAGCGCTGAAGTCATCTCGATAAATTCTGATGTATCTGGAGGGGTCATACAGAAATTCAATTGACTGAAGCTGATGGTTGGCTGCAAATCTTGATGTCAAATGAAGTCTGTCATTTTGTCGAAAAGTATTATAAAAAAATGGTGGAATTCGTAGGGATTTAAGTTTTATACACTGGGAGAATGCTTCATCGTAAATTACACCGGCAGGAGAGAAAATATCCGGAATGTTCTCAAGTTCAAAGCAACGAAAGAATGCACCAAGTTTGACAGTTTCAGTTTTCTGCACCTCGGTATCCGCAACCTCAAACGATTTCAGTTTCTCACAGCAATTGAAAGCGTTCATACCAATATAAATTGGAGCTATTGGCATGGAAATCGCTGTCAAAGCCCCACAATGAAAGAACCCGTAATCCCCCAATGTGTGAATATCGCCTCCGATAGATACAGAATTTAATTTTTCGCAATCGCGAAAAGCTTGCTGATCTATCTGTTTTACACTCGGCAATTCAATATCAACCAACGAATTGCACCAACCGAATGTAGTGTCCGGCACTACTTCGATTGAGGGATGCAGTCGCTCCATTTTCAAGCTTCTGCAATATTTGAATACGCCGGTTCCCAACGTCACTTTTTTATCATCAGCAGGCCAATTGACTGTCTGCAAGTTCCGGCAATCATAAAAAGTGTTGGCGCCGAGGCTTATATTAGTATTAGGTAGCGTGATCTCTTTCAACACGTTGTTGTTACGGAAACAATGTGCTCCGATTGAAAGTAACCGGTCATCGGTTCGATTCTCAAACTTCACACTATTCAATGCGGGATTGCCTTGAAAACATCCTGCACCAATATTGTAAACATTTTTAGGTATCACAACCTCGGTAAGCTGACATTTCTGGAATGCGTTGGCACCCAGCGTAAACTCTCCTGACGGCCATTTGACCGAAGTTACCGGTGTATTCATAAATGCCTTGGAACCGATTTCAACAAGGTCGTCGAGCTTGGAAAGATCGAGCTCACCGTTGAGTTTGGGGCATTCACTGAATGCCTCAGCAAGGATTTTGACCACCTTGTTGTTCTTGAATCTCACTTTTTCAAGTATCGACCATCCTTTGCAGAATCCGGCAGGGATTTCCGTCATACATTCGGGGAATTCGATTTCGCTGATATATTTCATGTTGGCCAAAGCCGACTGGTCAAACTTGGCACAACCCTGAAATTCAATACTCTGCAGCTTGGCATTGGAAAACGCGCTCATGCCAAATTCGCAATTATCGGCCGCCACAAGTCGGCCGAGGTATAATTCCTGAGTGGTGACATTACCCTCGGCATCGGTCACATCCTCGGTAGTGAGCGTGCTGCCGCAATTTTCAAAACTCGAAGGTCCAAATTTTGTGATGGTGGAGGGGAAATCGCCGATGCGCAAATGAAGATTGTTGTTAAAAGCGTGACCCTCGATTTCCACAGTGCCGGGAGCAAAAACCACAGTCTCGAGCATTTCACGTCTGTCGGGATAGTCTTCTATGGTATTAGGTCTTGGCCAATACCATGATCCATCGACTCCCATATCATACATTTTATAAGATTGATCATCGACTTTCTGCTCAAACATGCCATAAGGCACTATGACCATCCAACGCGGCAGTTCAACATGTGTGAATGCGTTATTGGCGAAGACCGCAGACCCGAATTCGATGGGCAATTTTCTTTCCTTGATTATTGCGTCTATGTCGGCATCAGGAAATTCAGGAAAGGTTACATTTCTGATATGGTTGCCACAGAATGCACAATCATCAATTGATTTTACTTTATCATTGAGTTGGAATGACGGGCCGATACCGGCACGCCAGAAAGCGAAATCGCCGACTTTCTCTACATTGGGAGGAAGACCATTGAACGCTCCTGCGGTATTGGCGAATGCTCCTTGTTGAATTTCTTTTACGGTCTTGAAGCCGCTGCCCCCTTGCAACGGTGTGTTCATGAAAGCCCTGTGACCGATGATTTCAACACCGTCTTCTACTGTCGCGGTAGTCAGTCCCCTACAATAATAGAAAGCATCATTCGGTATTTTGGTAACATGCCCCGGAATGGTGACCTTCGACAGGTTGTTACAATCGTGAAATGCCCCTTGCTGAATTGTCATCCCTTCCGGCCAGTTAATCTCTTTGATTCCTGAAAACGCGAAGCAATTGACGCCCAGCAATACACCCGGATTGAATTCCACATCCGTCAGATTGGCACACCCTTGAAATGAACCAAGAGTTAAATTGTCATATGGGTATCCTGTGACACTGGCACCAACCAGTTCAAGATTAGCGGGGAACTTGATGCTCGTCAGCGAAGTACAGTTCATGAAAGCGCCTTCACCAACTTTTTTAAGGGCTGAAAGCTGATCGAAATTGCTTATCTGGAGATTAGAACAATTGGCAAAGGCACGTATGGAAATATATTCCAAAGAAGCAGGCAAAGCTATCTTTCCGATAGTAGAAACCCCATTAAATGCTAATGTGGAAATTTCTCTTAATGATGCAGGCAGAGAGTTTTCCTCCGGCAGTTCAAGAGCAGTGCCGCTGAATGCTTCTTCTCTGATTATTTCAAGATTCAGAGGGAACGTAACTGTTTTAAGCGAATAGCAGTCCTGAAATATACTTACAGGCACTTCTTTCATCCAATCGGGGAGGACTGCCTCAGTAATTGAGGAACAATCGATAAAGAGATCGGATAGAATCAGAGGAATTTCAGTGTCGGGGAAGGATATATCGGCAAGATTATAATTATTGGCAAACGCCCTCGCTCCCAACTTCTCACATGGAGGAAGGGCTATTGCCTTCAAACCCGTATTCTCGAAAGCACTCTTCTCTATCGACTTCACTTTCCCTTTGAACTCGACAGCCTGGAGACTGCTGCTCCTGAGGCATGCATTTTCTCCTACGACAAGTTCGGGATTATCCTCTATCACAAGGGTTTTCAGCCCATAGCAACTTTCAAACGCATAATTGGGTACAACATTGGCCGATGACGGAATAATTACCGTCTCTGGCAGTGTCGCATAATTGAAAACAAACCATCCCGGCTGCCCGCCATCCTCTGGGATGCCGAAACGCCAGTTGCCTTCTGTGGGAAATGTAAGCTCTGTAATGGTTGAGCTTGCAAAAGATTGTCTGCCGATTTGAGCGTTTTGCGGAATCACCACTTTGCCAAGTTTATTGCAACTTGAAAACGCACTCCGGCCTATCGAAAGAGTTTCCAATGCCGGAAATGCAGGGAACGGCATGTTAGAACAATAATAAAACGCATATTGCCCGATGGAGTGGAGCCTTGTTGAGGCCGAAAGGTTAAATTCGGTAATTCCATAACAATAATCGAAAGCATGATCGCCGATAATTTCGAGATTCGGACCGGTGACCACTGATGTCAGAGAGCTGCAACTCGAGAAAGCCGAAGTTGAAATCGATGTGACAGTTTCAGGCAACGTCAGACTCTGCATATTCCAGCAGCCGCTGAATGCATATTCCGGAATCTCGGGAATCTCGGCTTCAATTATCACCGCCTCAATCGGGCAATTCTGGAAAGCGCGAGGCTGCATGGCCACCACGGTAAAGGTCTTTCCATAGTTCACTGACTCAGTGTTTTCATCCGTAACTGTTTTGGGCAGCACAAGCGTGCCGTTGTTGGAACTTTGCGACTGTGTGGAAGAGATTTCCACCGTCTGCGTTCCCTCGATGATTTCATAAATCACCTGATTGTTGGCATCGACAACCGAAACCGCTCTCACTTCCTGAGTGCAGATCCATCCCGACAGCAATGCTGCCAGAGACCCTGCTCGGAACAGGCGGCCGGCGATACTCCGGACAACTGATTTTCTCATGTAATAAGTATAGATATAAAATTGTTAAAGATTTTTCGGTAATAGATTTGGAATACAGCGAATTACGCAGCCATCAAGAGTTTGTTTAATGAAGGTAGTAAGACAGTGAATTCAAATAATGTGAACCGTAACAGATCAGCCATTAACTGAACAAATACAAAAGTATACAAAATAAACCTAATGTTTACCCCCCCTGTTAAAAAATGTTAATTTCAGAAAATTTACTCCCAAAACGCATTTTGAGCCCAAAAATCGCACCGTCCCCCCGATCATATCTTCTGCAGCCATGTATTTAAAATTTTCTGTATCTATATGTTGACATTGTTCCGGATGGATCGCCAATATTTTCAGATATTTGCGATTGTAGAGAAAATGTTGTACCTTTGCACCAACATAGAAAGTGCCAGCAACTGCACAAGCAGCAGACTTGCACTATAAAAAGGAAGACATGGGGGCGCAACTAAGCGTCCCCGCTTTTTACATATAGATCGTTGAACCGCGCCCTTACCCCCCTTGTTCAATAATAAAATAATGAAGAATAGAAAATTAACTCTCCCGAAGTTTGCGACAGAACGAAAAAAGTCGTAACTTTGCATAATAAAGCATCCAATCCACAAATTGATATGATACGTTCAATACCAAATCCTCCGATGGACCGAGAAGATGTCGATCGTTTCCGTCGCAACTTGGAGAAACATCTCCGAGGGGATTTTACAGAAGAAGAACGACATCAGATTGAAGCGCGCAGAGCACGTGCAGAAAAAATCACCAAACGCATAATTGCGAATAGTGGTGGAAAAAACCCTATCCTTGGATATTGATTTTCAAATACGACAAATGACCGACGCAGACTATGAAAATATGTCTGCGTTTTCGTGTGGAGTAAAAGAACTTGACGATTTCTTTCGGCATGAAGTTAGAGAGTGTGTTGACAATCGCTATCTCTCGGCATATTGCGTCATCAGTGCTTCCAATACAATCATAGCTGCATTTACACTTATGAATGATGCTTTGATGATAGGGGACAGAGATGAAAGGCAAGATTTCTTTGATGACTTGCGGTTGGAAACTGAATCTTGCATTGTGGATTTCTTCAAACAACAGTCTTCCTATCCGGCAATCAATATCGGTCATTTAGGTACTTCTGTCGAATACCAGAGTAAGAGCATTGGAATGGCCGTCATTGAATTTGTTGCCACAACATTTTATAATTATCGTCAAGCTGGTTGTCAGTTCATTACTGTCGATGCTCTAAACAATTGCCGTACCATAAGATTCTATCAACGTAACGGCTTCTCGTTTCAAACCAACCGTGATATGTATTCAGCCACAAGACGTATGTATCGGGTTTTGTAACATAAATACTGGCAACCCCTATCTGAAATACACCAATACTCTATGGCGAGGACGCAAAGAATTTTCTCGCCTCAATCGCCCAACTCCCTACTTAAAGAGCGCAAGAGGGAGCGGGAGTGGGTGCGAAACAATGTGGTTGTTGATGCTGACTCAATAAAAAAGCAGACTGTCATTAATAATCGGTTATTAAAGACAGCCTGCAAGTCGGGGTGACAGGATTCGAACCTGCGACCACCTGGTCCCAAACCAGGTGCGCTACCGGACTGCGCTACGCCCCGAAATGCTTTAGCCAAGGTGGCAATGAGGCCTTGCCCTGACTTTAGCGGTGCAAAGTTACCTATTTTTTGGTGAAATCGCAATATTTTAGATTCTATTTGCAGAAAAAAGTGTATTTTTGCAGGAGATGTGGAGTATCGTCGATTATATTAACACTACATGGCTGTGGTGGTCGGTGACTATCGTCTACGCCCTGATTATTTTCGGAATTATCGCCGTGGTGATTTCCGAGAACCGCAACCCTGTGAAGTCGCTGGCCTGGGTGACGGTGCTCCTTGTGGTACCGGCCGTGGGGCTGGTGCTCTATGTAGTTTTCGGCAGAAACATTCAGAGCAAACGCATCATATCGCGCCGCAACCGTCGGCGTCTGAAACGGCTGCAACAGGAACAGACCCGCGAGACGCCCAGACTCAGACGGTCGCAGTCGCAGTTGCAGTTTATCCGCCTGGCCAATTCTCTGCAGGGGTCGGTGTGCTACGAGGGGAACAACGTAACGATTTTTGACGACGGCCGCTCGAAGTTCGAGGCTCTTCTACGCGACATCGCATCGGCCCGCAGCTACATCAATCTCGAGTATTACATTTTCGCTGACGACAAAATCGGCACCATGGTGGCCGAAGCACTCGAAGAGCGCGCCCGCGCCGGAGTGAAAGTTCGTGTGATATATGATTCGGTCGGCTCGTTCAAAACCTCGTCGCGCTTCTTCAAACGATTAAAAAAAGCGGGCGCCGAAGCATATCCGTTTTTCAAAGTGGCGTTTCCGTTTTTGGGCACCCGCGTCAACTGGCGCAACCATCGCAAAATTGTAGTGATCGACGGCTTGATAGGCTATATCGGCGGCATGAACATCGCCGACCGGTATGTCGACGGCGGAAAGTCGTTTGACTGCTGGCGCGACCTGCATCTGCGAATCACCGGCCCCGGAGTAGCCGCATTGCAGCAATCATTTGCCGTGGACTGGAATTTCATGGGGCAGCCCCTGATCGAAGAGGAGGCCGGCGATGTGCCACCGTCTGAATCGCCTTCGGCGGCAGGAGTGCAGCTGCTCACCGGCGGCCCCGTGAACCAATGGATGAATCTCACGCTGATGTTTGAACGCGCCATAGCCACCGCCAGGAAATCGGTGTGGCTCCAGACCCCCTATTTCCTCCCTACCGAGGGTCTGGTGCATGCCCTCCAGGTGGCTGCGCTATCGAAAGTCGATGTCCGCATCATGCTTCCGCGCCGCAGCGACAGCGACATGCTGCGCTGGGCATCGTTCAGCTATGTTCAGGAGTGCCTGCGCGCAGGCATCAAGATATATCTCTACGACAAGGGGATGCTCCACAGCAAAGCGGTAATCGTTGATGACGATTTCTCGACTGTGGGCTCCACAAATTTTGACTTCCGCAGCTTCGAGCACAACTTCGAGGCCAACCTGCTGATATATTCCCGGGATGTGAATGCCCGGCTGCGCGCCCGTTTCCTCGAGGACCAGAAGGAGTGCATCCGCGTTGTGCCCTCGGTATGGCGCGAGCGACCCTATATCGAAAAAGCACTCGAATCGGTGATGCGACTGTTCGCACCCATACTCTGAGCATCATGACGTCAGCCGAAATATCAGCCCGGGCACATGCCATTCTGAAAAAGCACTGGGGGTATGACTCATTCCGCCCCATGCAGCTTGACATCATCGAATCGGTGATGCAGGGCAACGACACTCTGGGGCTGCTCCCTACCGGCGGAGGCAAATCGATCACGTTTCAGGTGCCGGCTCTGGCTTCTGAGGGCCTCACGATAGTTGTGACTCCGCTGATTTCGCTGATGAAGGACCAGGTCGACAATCTGCGACAGCAGGGAGTGATGGCCGGACAGCTCAACCATGCCATGCGTCATGCCGAGTCGGAGCTTGTGCTGAAACGTTGTCAGTTAGGCAAAATAAAGATACTCTATCTCTCACCCGAAAAATTGCGTTCAACCTCGCTCGACGCATGGTGGAATGTTCTCGACGTTACCATAATCGTGGTCGACGAGGCCCACTGCATATCGCAATGGGGCTATGATTTCCGCCCGTCGTATCTTTTGATTCACAAGTTGCGCGAACGCTATCCGCAGGCTCCCGTGCTGGCGCTGACAGCTTCGGCCACACCCGAGGTGGTGACGGACATCATGGACAAACTGGCATTCCGCAACCGGGAGCATGTCTATCGCCTGAGTTTCACCCGCCGCAACATCTCGTATGTAGTGCGACGGTGCGATTTCAAGGACGCCGAACTGGAACACATACTCAGCCGGGTGGAAGGGTGCGGCATCGTCTACACCCGTTCGCGCAAACGCACACGCGAGCTGGCCGAGTTTCTCAACAAAAACGGCATTTCAGCCGACTACTACCATGCCGGCCTATCCGCCGAGGAGAAAAACGAAAAGCAAAACCGCTGGAAGCAAGGAGAAACGCGTATAATGGTGGCTACCAACGCCTTCGGCATGGGCATTGACAAACCCGACGTGAGAATCGTGGTGCATCACGATCTGCCCTTGTCGCTCGAGGAGTATTATCAGGAAGCCGGACGCGCCGGTCGTGACGGACTCCCCTCCTGGGCCGTGGTTCTCGCCACCCGCAGCGACAAAGGCGTGCTGTCGCGACGCCTTGCCGAGTCGTTTCCCGAAAAAGAATTCATACGCGATCTTTATCAAAAAGTGTGCGTGTTTCTCGGCATCGCCATGGGCGAAGGTTACGACCACAACTACGAATTCAACTTTTCTGCATTCTGCGAACGCTATTCCCTGTCGCCGGTCATGGCCGACAGCGCACTGAGAATACTCTCGCAGTCGGGATATTTCGACTATACGGAGGAAGTCAACACCCGCGCGCGGCTTATGATGAAAGTGACTCGCAGGGCGCTCTACGACATCAGTTTCGCACCCGAGACCGAGCGCGTGCTACAGTTTGTACTCCGAAACTACACCGGAATTTTCGCCGACTATGAATATATCAGGGAATCATTCATCGCCTCGTCGCTCGATCTGACCGAACGCACCGTGTATGAAGCTTTGATAAAGTTGCGCAAGATGGGAGTTATAGACTTTGTGCCCCGTCGCCGTTCACCTTATATATATATGGTCAGTTCGCGACAGCCGGTGCAGGATATCCTGCTGCCGAAGACTGTCTATGAGCAGCGGCGCGAGCAGATGAGCCAACGCATAGAAGCGATGAAGCGGTTTGTGTTTGACGACACACGTTGCCGCGTGATGACCATGCTTGAATATTTCGGCGAAGAGGCACATCCTTGCGGCACATGCGATGTTTGTCGGGCAGAAAAAGCGCGAAAGGAAGCGCACTCGCGCGACAACGCCCGCAAGGCAGCCGCAAACGCCGCAATGGTGGAGCAGGCCGTGGAGTATGTAACCCGCGGATGCACCGACGGCATCGCCATCCGCGATCTTGCCGCCCGACTCGACATTCCCTTAGAGACCCTTTTGCCGGCCGTACGCTCCCTGGTCGACAAATGTCGTCTGCGCTATTGCGACGGCTTCGTTTACCCATTTGCCTGATTTCATCAGATTAGCCAGCCGGCATTACAACAAACAAAGGCGACACGCCCGCAAGGGATTGTCGCCTTTGTTTTTGTCGTTTATAACGGAGATTTATAACAGTTCTGCTTCGGAGGAAATACCGGGAACAGTGTCGGCCTCGGCTACGACAGCTGCCGGAGAGAGAGTGCCGGCGGCTTTCAAAGCCTCATAGCGTGTGGCCAGAGCTTTCTGGATTTCAACTGAGAGCTCTTCAATCTCGGCTTTCTGAGTGTCGTTTAACTTTACGCCCGTCTGGTCGAAAGCGTTAGCTTTCGCGGTGAGCGAGTCGAGATAGTTGGCATACGACACGCCCGACGAGATGGTGTCGATTACCTGAGGCTGGGCTTTGAGGGTGTCGACATAGGCGTCATACTCCTCTGTGCCCTGACATGAGCTGAATGCTACGGCGGCTGCGCCGGCCAGTGTGATATATATGAGTTTTTTCATCGGAATCTAGATTACGGGTTATGCTTTTGCCGCTTCGGCTGAAGCGTCGTCGGCGGGGTTGTGCTCTTTGATGAAGACCACGGCGATGGCACCGAGAACGAGCGAGATGCCGGCAATAATCATCATCATATACTGCGGGGCGAGTTCATGCGGGTTACCGATCCATGAGAGGATCACACCGCCAAGGAGCGCGCCCACAATCTGCGGAATGCAGATCGAGCAGTTGAAGAGGCCGAGATATGCACCGATGTTGCCACCTTTGAGCGAGTTGGTGAGGATGGTGAACGGCCAGGCGAGCATCGCTGCCCATGCGCAACCGATGAGAACAAACGACACGAAGAGCATATACTGGTTGTCGAAAATACCGGCGGTGATGAAGCCTGCGGCACCGAGAAGCAGCGACAGCGAGTAGGAGAACTTGCGGCTGCGGAACTGAGGCAGCACGATGGCCCAGAGCACCGAACCGATGGCCTGAACGGCGAAGAGGATGCCCACCCAGTTGCCGGCGTCGTTATACTGAGGCGACTCGGTGTTGAGCACGATGGAAGTGTCGTAGGAGGCTTCGGCCGGATTCTGCAGTGTCACGTCGGATGTACCGTCGAGGAAAAGTTCGCCGGTCTTGGGATCGTGGGTGTAGATGTCGGCGAGAATGAGGGGTGTGGGGCCTTCCATGCGCGACAGATAGTCTACAAGAGTGAAACTTGCCGTGCTGACGCGTTTACCGTCAACGAGCAGATCGAGACCCTGGGTTTCAATCGCCTCATTGAGTTTGAAAGATGCCACGCCGTCCACAGAGGCTATGATGCCGTCGGTAGCGACCGGCGATTTGATTTCGATACCGCCGGTAGGAACAGCCAGGTTAAGGCCTCCGCGCGAGATGATCACCTGCTCGATCTGTGTGTCGGCAAGCACTATGTTACGGCCAGAGATGAAATTGCCGTCGGCGTCGGTGATACCGGCCACGCAGATTTTTCCGTGATCGACGATTACCTGTTTGTCGGCGTTGAGGATGTATTTTGCGCTGTAAGTATCGACAGTGTTGCCGGCATCATCAAGCTGCGAGATACCGCCCACGGTGGTAGTTTCAGGGCAGTTGAATGCGTTCTGGGCGATTGTACCGTTGGTGTAGGTCCACATAAAGAGGAATGCGAACCAGCAGAAGAACTGCACCAGACCCACAGTCCAGAAAGTGCTGGGAGCGTTGACAAGCAGTTTGAGCAGGTTGGTTTTCTCCTTCTTTCCGTCGGCCTGAGCGGCACCGCCGTTATATTCCTCATATTCCTGCGGAGGCCATTCTTTGATTTTGGCCAGAGAGTAGACCACGCAGAGGAGCAGGATAGCAGCGCCGAAGTAGAACGAGAACACCACGGTCTGCGGTATCACACCTGCCGCTGCCGTGTTGCGGAACCCGAGCCAGGTGAGCAGGAAGGGGAACACATAGCCCACGATGGAGCCGGCGTTGCAGAGGAAACTCTGTATCGAGTAGGCCAGACCTTTCTGCTTCTCGTTGACCATATCGCCCACGAGCATTTTAAATGGCTGCATGGCCATATTGATCGAGGTATCGAGAAGCATCAGCGCGAACAGGCCGATAAGGATGGCCGATGAAACAGCCAGACCGAAGCTGCCGGCGTTGGGGAGAAGGCACATTACCAGAACGGCAACCAGCGCGCCGACGATGAGGTACGGGAGACGGCGGCCGAAACGATTCCATGTCTTGTCGGATGCGGTGCCCACAATGGGCTGCACCACCAGACCCATCAGCGGGGGGAGTATCCAGAAGTAACTGAGGTCGTGGGGGTCGGCGCCGAGTGTGGCGAAAATGCGGCTTACGTTGGCACTTTGCAGTGCATAGGCAATCTGCACGCCAAAGAACCCAAAGCTGAGATTCCAAAGTTTCCAGAAACTTAGGTCGGGTTTAGTCTTCATGATAAGCTAATTTCGATTAATGTAAATAAGAATTGGCTTTTGCCCGGCAGGAGAGTCAAATTTAAGAAATCCGGGATTAAATTGAATATTGTGAATTACCGGTCAGCCTTGGGTCATTGCTTGCCGGGGAGGGATCAGACTGTAGAGCCACTCGATTTCCTCGGGCCAGAGAGATTCATCGGACGTCTCAAGTATCAGCGGTATACCGTCGATGCGGGAATCGGCCATGAGCAGACGGAAGAAATCTCTGCCGAGCGCGCCCTGACCTATGGGAGCGTGGCGGTCGACATGCGAGCCGACACCTTTTTTCGAGTCATTGATATGCATGCCGCGCAGATTGCCGAAACCGATAGTTTCGTCAAACCGGCGCCATGATGCCTCGTAAGCCTCGGGAGATGTAAAATCATACCCGGCAGCAAGCGCATGGCATGTGTCGATACACACACCTACCCTACTCTTGTCCTCCACCTTGTCAATAATCTGCGCAATCTGTTCAAAAGTAAAGCCAAGGTTGGAGCCTTGACCCGCCGTGTTCTCTATGACAGCGGTTACGCCTGATGTCTGGTCAAGCGCCCAATTTATTGAATCGGCAATGAGTGCCAGACATTCAGCCTCATCCATCAGGTTGAGATGCGAGCCGGGGTGGAAATTCAGCATCGTCAGACCTAACTGCTCACACCGGCGGAACTCATCGAGAAACGCCTGTCGCGACATCTGCAATTTCTCGGGATCAGGCGAACCGAGATTGATCAGGAAGCTGTCGTGAGGGAGAATCACATCGGGTGTGTAGCCCAGTTCGGCGCAGTTGTCGCGGAAGCGCTGTGCCTCTTTGTCGGAAATCGGTGCTGATTTCCAGCGCGAAGGATTGCGTGTGAACAGGGCGAAAGCCTTTGCACCGATACGCGACGCATTGACCGGCGCCGTAGACACACCGCCTGCCACAGCCACATGTGCTCCGATGTACTTCATTCTTTGTAAAACAAATGGTCTGAAAAGGTAAGAAATTATAGATCTCTGATGCAGGGATTGCAGACCGACAGCCGTAAACGTTAGCCCGCATAGGGATGCCGGAATCCTACAAAGGCCTACAAAGTTACAAATTATTTTTGTAACTCCAACGTCAGAACCTCCAAAAAAATCAGAGCCTGCTTAATAAACAGATTCATTTATCAAGCAAGCTCTGATTTTTCGGCGGAAAGGTCACAGTATGCAGCCGCAAATTTCCGCGGATTGACAGCAGGGGTTATTTGTCTGTACGGGACAGAAGCACGGCGTTGATCATGTAGACGCTCGCTCCGCTCTCGGGATTGAGCCAGCGGAAATCAAATTTGTGCTTTCCCTGAGGCAGATCAAAATTCCAGTAAATGTCGAGACTACGGAGCTGATATGATGCCGGCATATCCATCACGCCGGCATCGCGTCCGTCGATGGTAATGCCGATTTTGGCCACGTAATCCTTGTTGCCGCTGCGCACCTCGCCACGGAATACTATGCCGGCGCAATCACCCTCGATGGTCTGCGAACCTTGCATGTCGCGGTCGAAGGTGATTCGTTCCACAGGTTTCAGCCCGGGGAAACTCTGCTCGAAACGCACGGCACGGGGTTTCTGACACTTGATGGTCACCTTGTCACCGACTATTTTTCCACCGTTTCGCTCTATTAAATCAAGAGCCTGCTCGAAACTCATTCGATAAGTATCGTTAAGCGAGCTGACGGTATACTCAAACTTCAGGTCCTCGGCGCGTTTGAGCGGATCGAGCCAATAGGCGGGTATATTGTCGTAGCCTACAGCAGTGCCGAGGATACCCGCGGCAGAGGCAGGATTACAGTCGGAATCCTGACCGCAACGGGTGGATATGTCTATGGTACGACCGAAATCACCGTTGCCGTATAGCAGGCCGATTACCACGTAGGCACTGTTCATCACAGCGTCGATATTGAGAGGGGCAAGCGCGCCTTCGTCGCAGGCCACATCGTCGTTATAACGGTCGAAGCACATCTGCCAGGCAACCTCCCAGTCGTCGGGATGAGCATGATATGTGGCGATAACATCTGAAATACAACGGTGGAATTTACTCTTGGCCGGGATGCATTTCAGCGCTTCGGTGACAATGAATTCGATGTCGCTGCTGACAAAAGCGATGGAGTACATCGCGCCCATATAGACGCCTCCATACCAGCCGTCGCCGTAATTCATGATGTGACCTATGCGATCCGAAATCTCAGATGCAGTATTGGGCATTCCGGGCGACATAAGGCCGGCATAGTCAGCTTCGATCTGATAATCGATGTCATCGGCATGAGGATTGTTCTTCCAGTGACCCGACTCGGGAGAATTGATGCCACGGAGAATATTGTAACGCGCGGCCTGATTGGCATGCCAGAGCGAATAGCCGGCGTGGGCGAAAGCATGTGCCAGCGAGTCAGTCGGAGCGTCGATTCCAAGGCGATCGAAAACCTCGACAAACGTCAGGTCCATATATATATCGTCGTAGAGATAGGGATTATCGGTCATGGTTTTGGCGATATAGTCAGGATCACCCCACGGGATCTGCACCTCATCGCCGATCTTGACTCCCTGATATTTGAACTCGGTGGGTCCGCCGTAGGTCACACCTATTGTCTGACCGGCCCAGCCTCCCTTAATTTTGTTCAAAAGTTCAGCCTTTGTCATCGTGACGGTCCGCGGCATCTTGGCTGCAGGTGCTTTGCCGGCGGTAGCGGTGGAAGCAGCGATTGTGAAGGGTGCAGTGCATACCAGAGTTGCGGCAGCTACGATGCCCCTCAGATAATGTTTCATGAGATAATGTTTCATGCTGATTTAGGTTATGTACTTGAATGATGATTCTTAATTCCGTACAAATTTAATGAAAAATCCTGATTCAGGCACCTATCAGCCCTAAAAAAGCTGCCATTTGTAGTATTAATTCCCAAAAATTCAATTTCATCCTGCTCTTTAACCTGCTCTTATCCGAAAACGCATATTGTTGTAGGGAAAAGTTTGCAGATTCGGCGAAAAAATGGTACTTTTGCAAGCTAATTTAAAGAATCCCGCAACAGGATAATGGAACATCTTAACAAGCAGGATCTGCTCGACCGCAGATACCTCAGAATGGCCGCTATATGGGCCGAGAATTCTTACTGCAAAAGGCGCAAAGTAGGCGCTATAATTGTGAAGGATTCAATGATTATCTCAGATGGATTCAACGGCACTCCGTCGGGGTTCGAGAACGTGTGCGAAGATGAGTCGGGCGTGACCAAACCTTATGTGCTACATGCCGAGGCCAACGCCATCACCAAGGTATCACGAAGCAACAATTCAAGCGACGGTGCCACGCTCTACATCACCGCATCGCCCTGCGTTGAATGCTCTAAACTGATTATCCAGGCCGGCATCCGGCGTGTGGTGTTCAATGAAATATACCGCATAACCGATGGTCTCGACCTGCTGAAGCGTGCCGGTGTGGAATGCGTTCACATCCCCGACACATCCTCTTCCGAGGCATGACACGCCGACCGGAAACGCATCAAGCCTCCGGGTCGCCTAAAATTTTATCAAGCAAACGACTTCAATGTCACAATTCAAAAAAATATCGGTCTGGGTTCCGGTGATTGCCGCCGGCATGTTTGTTTTAGGTTTTCTTGCCGGCGACATGGTGAACCGCCACAACGGTCCGACAGCCGCCCAAAAGAAATTTCAGACCATTCTCAACCTCATCCGCAACGAATATGTCGACGAGGTGGATCTCGACAGCCTTATCGAGAAGACTATCCCGAGTCTGCTCACCAATCTCGACCCCCACTCGGCATATATTCCTGCCTCTGACCTGCAGGAAGTAAATGACGACCTGGAGGGATTCAGCGGTGTGGGCATTCAGTTCATGCTCGACAACGATACCATCAAAGTGGTGGAGGTCATATCGGGCGGCCCGGCCGAAAAGGTCGGCATAATGGCCGGTGACCGCATTATCAAGGTAAACGATAAAAATGTGGCGGGAGCAGGCATCGACGACAAGGATATACGCGCCATGCTCCGCGGTCCCAAGGATACCAAAGTGACCGTAAAGATCAAACGCAATAACTCCCGTAAGCTCCTCACCTACGAAATCACCCGCGGCGACATCCCTATGAACACTGTCGACGCGGCCCACATCGTGTCGCCGGGAATTGGATATGTGCGTGTCAACAAATTCGGCCGCACCACCTACGACGAATTTTTCCAGGCACTTGAGAAGCTGCGTCGCGAGGGTGCGCAGGATTATGTGATCGACCTGCGCGGCAACACAGGCGGATATATGGAAATCGCCCTAATGATGGCCAACGAATTCCTTGAACGTGGCCAGCTGATTGTGAGCCAGAAAGGACGCGACTTCAATTCCAACCACACATATCCTGCCGACGGCAACGGCGCGTTCCGCGAAAGTCAGGTGGTGGTGCTCCTCAACGAGTTCTCCGCCTCATCGTCTGAGATCTTCGCCGGGGCGCTCCAGGACAACGACCGTGCTCTGGTCATCGGTCGCCGCTCATTCGGCAAAGGTCTGATTCAGCGCCAGTCAGAGCTGCCCGACAGTTCGGCCATACGTCTCACAATCGGCCGATATTACACCCCCTCGGGCCGCTGCATCCAGAAAGACTACTCCAATCTCACACAATATGAGCACGACATTCTCGACCGCTACACCTCGGGCGAAATGTTCTCGGCCGATTCGGTGAAAATCAACAAGGATCTCAAATTTCACACCGCTCACGGCCGCACGGTCTATGGCGGAGGAGGCATCATGCCCGACATATTCGTGCCCAACGACACCTCGGGTCTCAGCTCCTATTATATTAATGTGGCAAATGCCGGTCTGCTCCAGCGTTTCGCTTTCGATTATGTCGACGACAACCGCGACGTGCTCTCTCAGGCTACCGACGTAGAGCAGCTCGGAAAACTCCTCCCCAACGACGAGGCGCTGCTGCGCCAGTTTGTGCTCTTCGCCTCGCGCAACGGCTTCCCCGCCCGCTGGTACTATATCAACATTTCGCATGATTTGATTGTTAATCAACTGAAAGCACTCATCGCACGCGACGCTCTCGGATACGACGCATTCTACCGCATCGCCAACACCATGGATCCCGATGTGACGCGCGCTGTGGAAGAGTTGCTCAACGGTTCGGCCGCCTTCCCGATACTTCCGGAAAAGGGACCTGTGCCGGTCAACAATTAACAATCACTAATCATGGACAAGGAACAGATACGCAATAACATAAAGGCCCGCAAAAGCCTCCTTTCGGCAATAGAAAAAGCCAAAGCCGCCATGGCGGTATTCAGCAGCCTCGAACAGTCGGCTGCCTTCGCCCTTGCCGACAACATTCTGCTTTATCATTCCTTGCCCGACGAGCTTTCCACACGCGAATTTCTCGACCGCTGGCACGGCAGGAAACATTTCTTTCTCCCACGCGTCAACGGTCTGAACCTTGAGATACTCCCCTACGACAGTTCGCGCATGGCTCTCGGAGCCTTCCACATTGAGGAACCGCAGGGCACCGACACATGCGACATCTCGCAGATCGAGATGATAGTGGTGCCGGCTGTGGCATACGACCGGCGGGGCAACCGAGTAGGGCGCGGCAAAGGGTATTACGACCGTCTGCTCGCCGACAGCCATGCCACAAAAGTGGGCGTCGGATATGATTTCCAGCTTCTCGACGACGAGATACCCGCCGAAGCGCACGATGTGGCCGTAGACATGGTGATCACCGACCGCCGGCGCATTGTCATTCATCACCTCAAAAAGAAAAAGTAATTGATTTCCGTTCAGAACCTTTCTGTAGAATTCAGCGCAAAATCTCTCTTCGACAACGTCAGCTATGTTATAAACCGACGCGACCGCATCGCCCTTGTGGGCAAGAATGGCGCCGGCAAGTCAACCATGCTCAAAATCATAGCCGGGCTTCAGAAACCCACCTCGGGTCAGGTGGCTGTGCCTCAGGACACCACCATCGGCTATCTGCCGCAGCAGATGAAGCTCTCCGACACCCGCACTGTAATCGAGGAGGTGCGTGAGGCTTTTTCCCATATCGACCTCATGACGCTAAAGCTCGACAGGATGAATGCCGAACTGGCCGACCGAACCGACTATGAATCACCCGACTATCAGCGGCTTATCGACGACATAGCCGATCTGTCGGAGCGACTGGCTATGGAGCAGAGCGAAAATGCCGAGGCCGAGATGGAGAAAACTCTGATCGGCCTGGGGTTCACCCGCGATGATTTCACCCGCCACACATCGGAATTCTCGGGAGGATGGCGCATGCGCATCGAGCTGGCCAAACTGCTGCTGCGGCGTCCCGACGTGCTGCTGCTCGACGAACCGACCAACCACCTCGACATCGAGTCGATACAGTGGCTCGAGCAGTTTCTTGCCACCAAAGCCAACGCCGTGATGCTCGTAAGCCACGACCGCGCATTTATCGACAATGTCACAAACCGCACCATCGAGATTTCGTGCGGCAAGATTTACGATTATTCCGTAAACTATTCAAAATTCGTGGAACTGCGCAAGGAGCGCATCGCCCAGCAGATGCGCGCCTATCAGAACCAGCAGAAAGAAATTGCCGACACCGAGGCTTTCATCGAACGATTCCGATATAAAGCAACCAAGGCCGTACAGGTGCAGAGCCGCATGAAGCAGCTTGCGAAAATAGAGCGTATCGAAGTCGACGAGGTTGACAATTCGCGTCTGAATCTGCGTTTTCCGCCCGCTCCGCGGTCGGGCGACTACCCGGTGATTGCCGACAATGTGGGCAAAACCTACGGCGACCACCTTGTGTTTGATCATGCAACTTTTACCATCAAGCGCGGTGAAAAAGTGGCGTTTGTAGGCAAGAACGGCGAAGGCAAGTCCACCCTGGTAAAGTGCATAATGAACGAAATACCGTTCACCGGCACCTTGAAAATCGGACACAATGTAAAAATCGGCTATTTCGCTCAGAATCAGGCCCAGTTGCTCGATGAGGATATAACGGTGTTCGACACTATCGACCACGTTGCCACCGGCGACATCCGCACCCGCATACGCGACATCCTCGGCGCATTCATGTTTGGCGGCGAAGCCTCCGACAAGAAGGTTAAAGTACTTTCGGGCGGCGAGAAGACCCGTCTGGCCATGATACGTCTGCTGCTCGAGCCAGTCAACCTCCTCATTCTCGACGAGCCCACCAACCATCTCGACATGGCCACCAAAGATATACTCAAACAGGCCATCCGCGATTTCACCGGCACGGTGATAGTGGTGAGCCACGACCGCGAGTTTCTCGATGGTCTGGTTGAGAAAGTATATGAGTTCGGCGGCGGACGGGTGCGCGAATGCCTCGGCGGCATCTATGAGTTTCTTGAGAAAAAGAAACTGGAATCATTGCACGAACTTGAACGCACAAAGCCGTCAGTGCCCGATTCTCCCCGCGAATCAGCAGCGAAACCACCTCAGAAAATCAACTATGCCGAACAGCGCGAACGCGACAAAATGGTAAAACGGGCTGCGAAAAAGGTGCAGGATGCCGAAAACGAAATTACCCGTCTCGAAAGCGAAGTAGCTGATATAGAGGCTCAACTGGCCGCCGGAAATGTGAAAGGCGACATCCTCGACCGCTATTCGAAAACCAAACGCGACCTCGACAACGCCATGTCGGTATGGGAACTCGCCTCGCAGGAGCATGACGATCTGGCCACACGATTTGCCCGTTGACAGCTACTTTCATTGAACATTGCCACGGGGTGCGGTTGTTGTAGTGATATATCTACAATCAACTGTAAGCTACCGGCAATGTACCCAAGAAAGTTTCTCCTGACGCTATCCCTATCGTGTGCACTCTTCGGCGTTACTTCACTTCAGGCAGTCACTCCCGACCCCGCTCTTGTCGTTCCGTCATACTCTGAACCGAAGATGACGGTGCAGAGCGTTTATGCAGGGTACAATCTCTATACCCTGCGCCCGGCGGCAGGCACAAGTTTCTCGCTCAACGGTTTCAATGTAGGTTATTCCATCGATTTCCGCCTGATGAAATCACACCCGCTGTTTGCGGGTACCGGCATCACGGCCACTTACACCAGCCGGTCAAAAGATTTCCACGAAGCCCCCAACTACGACCCTGTCAATGGCAATGTGCAGGTTAAATTTTTTAATTTCACCGTTCCTGTCAATATCGGTTACGAACTGGCTATCGGCCAAAGCGATTTCAGCATAATCCCACAACTGGGACTCGACCTGCGCATCCAGGCCTATGGGCATGCCCGCGTGAAATCGTCGCCTGCGCAAGCCGGCACGGCGGCGGCTGCATCCGACCTTTATGTGCGTGCATCAGGCTACAATCCAGGCAGCTACAATCTGTTCTCCAGCCGTCAGCTCGGCAACCGGGTTTTCAACCGCGTGCAGGCCGGGTGGCACGCAAGCCTTAAACTTCGCGCCCACTCGATGGTGCTCGGGCTATCTTACGGCTCCGATTTCAAGAAACTGCGCAACGAACTCGGCTCTTCCAATCTGCTTGTCAATCTTGGCTATTACTTCTGAGCCGGATTGCCCCGAAACCGCGCACCATCATCATACCAAAAAGACAGCATACCACATAAACAAATCTACATTTGCCACCCCACGCCGCATTTCAATGGCATTATGACTATAGTTTTCCATATTTTTGAGAAAAATGAAAAATTTTTCATGAATTTCTTTGCAAGCTAAAAAAGTTTTCCTAACTTTGCAAAGTGATTCCAAATATGGACAAAGCAAAAACCACATATCATCCATCCGTGGCACCGCTGTTATTCACGAAAATGCACGGAATCGGCAACGATTATATTTATTTCGATTGCCGCAGCGGTTCTCCCTCTCATCCCGAAGCACTCTCGCGGGCGCTCAGTGACCGCCACAAAGGGATCGGCGGCGACGGTATAATCCTCATCTGCCCCTCACGCATCGCCGACTTCAAAATGAGAATCTTCAACGCCGACGGCTCCGAAGCAAAAATGTGTGGCAATGGCTCTCGCTGCGTCGGCAAGTATGTCTACGACTACGGCCTTACGCAAAATAAGGAAATAACGCTCGAAACTCTTTCGGGCGTTAAATATTTATATCTGACAACGGGCGCAGACAACAAAGTGTCGGAAGTAACAGTCGACATGGGTGCGCCCGTCCTCTCCCCTGCTTCCATTCCGGTGAACGCTTCCGACAATCTCCGGATACCGGTAGATGTCGATGGCCGCACCATTGAAATCACTGCGGTATCGATGGGTAACCCACACGGCGTGGTTTTCGTGGATCATCTCGACACAATTGACATCCCGGCTCTCGGCCCGGTGCTTGAAAAGCATCCCATGTGGCCCGACCGGGCAAACATAGAGTTCGCACAGGTGATGTCGCCACACGAAATCCGCATGCGTGTGTGGGAACGAGGCAGCGGCGAGACCCAGGCATGCGGCACCGGCGCCTGCGCAACGGCGGTGGCTGCTTCTCTTCTCGGTCTTGCCGGGAGCGACAATATCACCGTCCATCTCCTCGGAGGCGACCTGCGCATATCGCTGAATCCCGCCAACGGCCATGTGATGATGACAGGAGGCGCCACCATGGTATTCACCGGACGCGTGGAAGTGCCGCCCGACATATCGACGGTACCCCCGGCAGGCAAGGCTCCCGAAGCTCGAACAGGCATATAATCACACCGCTGCAACACTCAACAAAGTCAATTCCAAGGTTTCCAATATTCATCCGATGTTCAGTATCAACGACAATTTCTGCAGACTTCCTGAAAGCTACCTCTTTTCGGAGGTAGCACACAGAATCAACGCCTACAAGGAAACGAACCCCGGCGTAGAAATCATACGCATGGGCATCGGCGATGTCACAAAGCCTCTGTGCCCTGCCGCCATCGAGGCAATGCAGAAAGCCGTGGCCGACGAAGGAAACGCCGCCACATTCCATGGCTACGGACCCGAACAGGGCTACCTGTTTCTGCGTCAGGCAATCGCCGACAACGATTACCGTAGCCGCGGCATCGAAATCGACCCTTCGGAAATATTCATCAGCGACGGCGCCAAGAGCGACACGGGCAACTTCGGCGACATTCTGGGCAAGGACAACATCGTGGCAGTGACCGATCCCGTCTATCCCGTCTACGTCGACACAAATGTGATGGCAGGACGCGGCGGTGTGCTCCGCCAGGGTGCCTGGAGCAACATAGTCTATCTCCCTGTCACCTCCGAAAACGGTTTTGTACCGGCACTTCCCGAGGGGACGGTACCTGATATCATATATCTTTGCTACCCCAACAACCCCACAGGCACCACTCTCACCCGCGCACAGCTGAAAGTGTGGGTCGACTACGCTCTGGCCCACGGTTCCCTGATACTTTTCGATTCGGCATATGAGGCTTTTATCCGCCAGGATGATGTGCCACACTCAATTTTTGAAATCGAAGGGGCTCGCAAATGCGCCGTGGAGTTCCGCAGTTTTTCCAAGACAGCAGGTTTCACCGGTGTACGCTGCGGATACACCGTGGTACCCAAAGGGCTGCGCGGACGCAGTGCCGACGGCAAGGAGATGGAGCTGAACACGATGTGGAACCGCCGTCAGTGCACCCGCTTCAACGGCGCCAGCTACATATCGCAGCGCGGAGCCGAAGCAATCTACACCCCGGAAGGACGCCGGCAGATCACTGAAACCGTCGACTACTATCTGCGCAACGCCGGAGTGCTCCGCCAGGGTCTTGCAGAAGCAGGTCTGGAAGTTTTCGGCGGCATCAATGCCCCCTATGTGTGGGTAAAGACTCCCGGCGGCATGACATCCTGGGAATTTTTCGACGCTCTGCTGTCACGCTGCCATGTGGCCGGCACACCCGGCTCGGGCTTCGGTCCCGCAGGCGAAGGCTATTTCAGGCTAACGGCATTCAACACCTATGAGAACACTCTCGAAGCCGTGAGCCGCATCCGACAGGCCCGGTTCTGACACTACGAATCGCTCGCCTGACAGTATTCTGACAATAAATTATTCAACATATCAAACTTCATTCCATTCTATGTCTCTATTAAGATTCCAAGCGGTAAAGGAAGCCTCCAACCGCAAGGCCGTTCCCGTTGATATCCCCAAGGAACGTGCAGAGAAGTTCTACGCCGAAGCGGTGTTCAACCGCCAGAAAATGTTTGAGTATCTCCCCCGTGAGACCTACGACGAACTCGTCAACGCCATCGACAACAAGCAGCCCATCTCGCGCAAACTCGCCGACAGCGTTGCCGCAGGAATGAAGCAGTGGGCCATCGAAAACGGCGCCCGCCACTACACCCACTGGTTCCACCCCCTCACCGGTGGCACCGCCGAAAAGCACGACGCCTTTATCGAACATGACGGCAAAGGGGGCGTGGTAGAGAAATTCGACGGCAAACTCCTCGTGCAGCAGGAACCCGACGCTTCCAGCTTCCCCAACGGCGGCATCCGCAACACATTCGAAGCCCGCGGATACTCGGCCTGGGACATCTCCTCGCCTGTGTTCATCCTCAACAAGACACTCTGTATCCCCACCATCTTCATATCCTACACCGGTGAGTCGCTCGACTTCAAGACTCCCCTGCTGCGCGCCCTCAACGCGGTCGACAAGGCAGCCGCAGGCGTGGCACGCTATTTCGACAAGGATGTGAAGCATGTGCAGAGCTATCTCGGCTGGGAACAGGAATATTTCCTCGTCGACGAAGCGCTCTATGCCGCCCGTCCCGACCTGGTGATGACCGGCCGTACCCTCATGGGTCACGAAAGCGCCAAGAACCAGCAGCTTGAGGACCACTATTTCGGCGCCATCCCCTCGCGTGTCGAAGCTTTCATGCTCGACCTTGAAGTTGAATGCCACCGCCTCGGCATCCCCGCCCACACCCGCCACAACGAGGTGGCTCCCAACCAGTTCGAGCTGGCTCCCATCTTCGAGGAGACCAACCTCGCCAACGACCACAACCTGCTGCTGATGAGCATCATGAGCGAGGTTGCAAAGCGTCATAACTTCCGCGTGCTTCTCCACGAAAAGCCTTTCAACGGCATCAACGGTTCGGGCAAGCACAACAACTGGAGCCTCGGCACCGACACCGGCACGCTGCTCTTCGCCCCCGGCAAGACTCCCCGCGAGAATCTCCGCTTCATCACATTCGTGGCCAACGTGATGGCCGCCGTCTACCGTCACAACGCGCTGCTGAAAGCCTCTATCTCCTCTGCCACCAACGCCCATCGCCTCGGCGCCAACGAGGCACCTCCCGCCATCATCTCCATCTTCACCGGCTCTATGATTTCCAAAATCTTCGACCAGCTTGAAAAGAGCACCGAGGATGAGCTGATTGAACTCAGCGGCAAAGAGGGCATCACCGTGGGCGTGTCGCAGATTCCCGAAATCATGATCGACAACACCGACCGCAACCGCACCTCGCCTTTCGCCTTCACCGGCAACCGCTTCGAGTTCCGTGCAGTGGGTTCGTCGGCCAACTGTGCATCGGCCATGATCGCACTCAACGCCGCAGTGGCCGAGCAGCTTGCCGAGTTCAAGAAACGTGTGGACAGCCGCGTGGAACGCGAGGAATCGCTCTATCATGCCATCCTCGAGGAGGTCAAGGCCCTCATCGAATACTCAAAGGCCATCCACTTCGACGGCAACGGCTATTCCGACGAATGGAAAGAGGAAGCTGCCCGTCGCGGTCTTGACTGCGAGACCTCGGTGCCCAAAATCTTCGACGCATACCTCACTCCCGCATCAGAGGAAATGTTTGCCAAGACAGGCGTATTCAATGACCTTGAGCTGCGTGCCCGCAACGAGGTGAAGTGGGAGACCTACACCAAAAAGATTCAGATCGAGGCCCGCGTTCTCGGCGACCTTGCCCTTAACCACATCATCCCCGTAGCCATCCGCTATCAGTCGATACTTATCGACAACGCCTCCAAGATTCGCGGCATCTTCCCCGAAGGGAAGGCTACCGAGCTTTCGGCAGGCGACACCCGCGCCATCGAGAAACTCGCAGGCCATATCGAAACCATCCGTCAGGGTGTTCAGGACATGGTCAATGCCCGCAAAGATGCCAACAAAATCGAGAACGAGCGCGAAAAAGCCATCGCTTACCACGACACCGTGGTTCCGCAGATGGAGAAAATCCGCTACCACATCGACAAAGTGGAGCTGATGGTCGACGACGAGATGTGGCCTCTGCCCAAATACCGCGAAATGCTCTTCATCCGCTGATATCTTGACTTCGACGCGTCTGGAATGCTGTGTTCATCGCACAGTGTTTCAGACGCTTCGTTGTCTACAATCCAAGAGCTTGATAAATAACGAATGTTTTCAAGCTGATTCCGACACCTCTGAACAATGGAACAACTCAAACACGAGTGCGGCGTGGCAATGATACGTTTGCGCAAGCCTCTCGAATATTACCGACAGAAATACGGCACTTATGCCTGGGCACTCAACAAGCTCTATCTCCTCATGGAGAAACAACACAACCGCGGGCAGGAGGGTGCCGGCGTGGGGGTAGTGAAGCTCCACAGCCAACCGGGCCACGAATATGTGTTTCGCGAGCGTGCTCTCGGCTCAGGAGCGATCACCGAAATTTTCTCCAGTATAATGCCGCAGTTCGACCGCGACGCCATCGACTCGCTACCCGCTCCTGAGGTTGAGGCATACACACCTTTTGTCGGAGAGATCTACATGGGTCATCTCCGCTATTCCACAACCGGCAAGAGCGGAATTTCATATGTGCACCCGTTTCTGCGCCGCAACAACTGGCCGTCGCGCAATCTGCTCATGTGCGGCAATTTCAACATGACCAATGTCGACGAGATTTTTCGCTCCATTGTAGGCCGCGGCCAGCATCCGAGAATCTATTCCGACACCGTGGTGCTTCTGGAACAGCTCGGTTACTACCTCGACAAGGAAAACCACAGACTCTACAGGCAGTTCCGTGACTCGCTTGACGAACCGGAACTGAGTGTGGCCATCGAGGACAACATCGATCTTAAGCGCGTACTGTCGGCAACCGCCCCTACATGGGATGGCGGCTATGTGATATGCGGGGCCACCGGTTCGGGCGATATGTTTGCCCTGCGCGACAGTCACGGCATCCGGCCGGCCTTCTATTACATCGACGACGAGGTTGTTGTGGTGGCTTCAGAACGGCCTGTCATACAGACTGTGATGAACGTGCGCCGTGCGCAAGTGAGCGAACTCACCCCCGGCTCGGCAATTATGGTCGCCAAAAACGGCTCAATTGAAATCGCCGACATTCTGGGCGAAGGTGTCAACAGCCGCTGCTCGTTTGAACGCATCTACTTCTCGCGAGGCAGCGACGCCGACATCTACCGTGAACGCAAGGAGCTGGGGCGCAATGTGGTGCCTGAAATCATGAAAGCCATCGGAGGCAACCTGCGCGACACCGTGTTCTCGTTCATTCCCAACACCGCCGAAGTTGCATTCATCGGCATGATCGAAGGTCTTGAAAATCAGCTCAACAAGTCGAAGACGCTGGAACTCATGGAGCTGCAGGCTTCGGGCGCGCTCACTCCGTTCACGGCCAAGGAGGTGATGGACAGGCGTCTGCGCATCGAGAAAGTTGCGATAAAAGATATAAAACTGCGCACATTCATAGCCGAGGGCACATCACGCAACGATCTTGCCGCCCATGTCTACGATGTCACCTACGGTTGCGTAAACAACAACATCGACAACCTTGTGGTAATCGACGATTCCATTGTACGAGGCACTACCTTGCGGCAGTCGATCATCGCCATGCTCGACCGTCTGCATCCCGCAAAGATTGTGATCGTGTCGTCGTCGCCCCAGGTGCGTTACCCCGACTATTACGGTATCGATATGTCGCGGATGGGCGAATTCGCCGCTTTTCGCGCCGCCGTGGCTCTGCTCAAAGATAGAGGCATGGAGCATATTCTCAGAGAGACATACGAAAAATGCCTTGAACAGGTAAAACTCCCGGCGGAGGAACAGGTCAATTGCGTAAAAGCCATCTATGAGCCCTTCACCGACGGCGACATATCGGCGAAAATGGCTGAAATGCTCACACCCTCCGACACCCATGCCAAGGTAGAAATTGTCTATCAGACTCTTCCGGGTCTGCACGCCGCCGTTAAAAGCTGTCCCGGAGACTGGTATTTTTCCGGCGATTATCCCACGCCGGGAGGCACCCGGCTGGTCAATCTCGCGTACATCAATTACTTTGAGGGCCGAAACGACGCCCGAGCCATATAATCGGGACGCAACACACAGGCAAATAATACCGCCGGAATAATAACCCGCCAGTTAATACGTTAATAAAGAAACCGCGTGCCCCCGCACGCCATTATCTTCATGACGTTGACCGACCTGAGAAAGATATCTACCCGCCTGCTGTCCGGCCTTGCCCGGTGTTTTGCGGCGGCATGCGGCATTGCCGCCATCACACCCGCCCTGCATGCGCAGGACGGCAGCACTGCCTATAACTATCTGAACATCACCTCCTCGGCCCGCATCTACGGCCTGGGAGGTGTCAACATTTCCACCGTGGAGGATGAGCTTTCCACTGCCGACCAAAACCCCGGTCTTCTCGGCTACGAGATGGACAATCAGGTGTTGGTCGACTACATGCGCTATCTTGGCGACTCAAACTTCGCCGGTGTGAAATATGCCAGAGCCATCAACGACCGCGGCGCCTGGGCTGCCGGAATCCGGTATTTCGGCTACGGCTCCATGAAGCAGACCGATGAAACGGGTGTGATACTCGGCTCTTTTTCGCCTAAGGATGTGAACTTTTCAGGTTCTTTCTCCTACGACATCACCAATCGCCTGCGTGGCGGCATATCGCTGAAATTTCTTTACAGCGCCTACGAGCAATACAGCGCTTTCGCCGTGGCCACCGACCTGGGCATCAACTGGTATGATCCCGACACCGACTGGTCATTTTCCGCAGTGGTAGCAAATCTTGGCGGTCAGCTAAAACGCTTCAACGAAAGTTACGACCGTCTCCCCATAGACCTGCGTCTCGGTGCCACCAAAGGTTTCTCCGGCGCACCGGTCCGCGTATCGGTCACTCTCTGGAACCTTACCAAGTGGAAGCTCCCCTACTACGATTCAGGCGACGGCACCGAGTCAAAGCCATTTGAGAAAAAGGAATCGTTTGCCTCCAATCTTTTCCGACACATGGTGTTCGGCGTCGACTTCACCCCCGGCGACCGGTTTTATGTGTCGCTCGGCTACAACTACAAGACCCGCACCGACATGAGCACTTACAAGCGTTCCATTATCAGCGGATTCTCGCTCGCAGCCGGCATGAACGTCAACCGCTTCAATTTCGGCATAGCTTTCGGCCAGCCTCACTCGGGTGCCACCACGCTTATGTTCAATCTGAATATGAATCTTCAGGACATTCTCCGATAACATACATTCCGGGCCATGAATTCATCCTCTGATCCCAAAATAATCATTGCAATCGACGGTTTCTCATCGACCGGCAAAAGCACTATCGCCAAATATCTTGCCCGCACCGTAGGCTACCGATATATCGACACCGGCGCCATGTATCGCGCGGTCACATTATGGGCCATGCGCCATAATCTCATATCGCCTGACGGCACAGTTGACTCCGGAGCACTCGCAGCCGCGCTTCCGCAGATTTCCGTGGGTTTCGCGCTGATGCCCGACGGCACCCAGCACACCACCCTCGACGGCGAGGATGTGGAGGACAAAATCCGGGGCATGGAGGTGTCGCGCAACGTATCGCCCGTGGCTGCTATCCCCGCCGTGCGCCATTCTTTGGTAAAGATGCAGCAGGACTACGGCAAAGCTAAAGGGATTGTGATGGACGGCCGCGACATAGGCACCACCGTATTTCCTCATGCCGAACTGAAGATTTTCATGTCGGCATCAGCCGAGACCCGCGCCCGTCGCCGACTCAAGGAACTTCAGGAAAAGGGGCAGCAGCTCACATTCGAAGAGGTGCTCGAGAATGTGCAGTCGCGCGACCATATCGACCAGACACGTGCCGAGAGCCCACTGCGACGCGCCGATGACGCTATCGACCTCGACAACTCCATGATGACAATCGCCGAGCAGAATCAATGGCTTCTCGACCGCTTTAACGAAGCGGTGGCCAAAGCCCGCCAATAACCGTCACTCCCTGCTGCCATGGCAAAGATTGAGATTGATTCCACTTCGGGGTTCTGTTTCGGTGTCACCACGGCCATACGCAAGGCCGAGGAGGAGATCGCACGCACAGGCTCTCTTTACTGCCTCGGCGACATAGTGCACAACAGCGACGAGGTGGGGCGCCTCGAACGCAAAGGTCTGAGAATAATCCGTCACAGCGATCTCGACTCTCTTCACGACGTCACCGTGCTGCTGCGCGCACATGGCGAACCCCCCACTACCTACGAAGCCGCCCGTCGGAACAATATCGAAATCATCGATGCCACCTGCCCCGTGGTGCTCAAACTCCAGCAACGCATCAAAGCCTCCTACAATGTTCCGGCTGACCGACGACCCCAGATTGTGATATACGGCAAAATCGGCCACGCCGAAGTCAATGGCCTCGTTGGTCAGACCAACGGGGAGGCCATCGTGGTTGAAGGCCCTGCCGACCTCGACAAAATCGATCCGTCGCGCCCGGTGGCGCTCTACTCCCAGACCACAAAATCGGTCGACGGATTCGCCGACATTTCAGGTCGCATCCGCGCGCTCCTTGCGCCCGGAGTGGAATTCAACAGCTACGACACCATCTGCCGGCGTGTGTCGAACCGTGTCGAACGTCTCCAGGCATTCGCCCGCACTCACCGCGTTATAATCTTCGTGGCGGGTGAGAAAAGTTCCAACGGCAGGGTGCTCTTCGGCAATTGTCTTGAAGTGAATCCACGCACTCACCTGATATCCAACCCATCCCAGATACGCCCGGAATGGTTTGCCGACGAGTCGGACGAAGATATTACCGTGGGCATATGCGGCGCCACATCCACTCCACTGTGGCTTATGGAGGAAGCCCGACAGAGACTCGAACAGATGCTCAACACTCCCACCGAACCCGGGGTTACAACAAACCGCTTGAAATGAAAATCATCACTATCATATTTTCGGCATTGCCGGTTCTTCTTGCGTCATGCGGCAATAAAAAAGCGGAACAGACGCGCGCGGAGCTTACAGCCGCCGCTCAGACCGGACGGGAAATAGCTTTGACGCTCGCACCCTCCGATCTCCTCGACAGCATAGCCGTGGAGCACACGCTTATCGAAGTGCGTGTGCGCGAGGGCGCTCTCAGGCGTGAAGGAGCCGACAATGTAGCCGATGCCTATATCGAAGCGTTCTTAGCCACCCTCGACTCCGTAAACCCCGGCCTTCACGCATTGCTCACCGACCCGCTGCCCGACACCGTCGCCATAGACCGGCCATAAGCTTCTATTCAACCATTCATCCGATTATGTACTCCAACGACAAACACTACGACTATCTGATTGTAGGATCCGGCCTTTTCGGCGCTACTTTCGCATATATGGCTCACCGACAAGGCAAGAGCTGTCTGGTAATCGACAAGCGGCCGCACACCGGCGGCAACATTCATTGCCGCAAAATCGATGGAATCAACGTACATGAATATGGCGCACACATTTTCCACACTTCCGACCGCAAGGTGTGGGAATTCGTAAACTCTCTGGTGCCTTTCAACCGCTACACCAACTCTCCGGTGGCAAAGGCGCCCGACGGTCGTCTCTACAACCTCCCCTTCAACATGAACACTTTCTACGCAATGTGGGGAGTGGAAACACCGGCGCAGGCGCAGGCCAAACTCGACGAACAGCGCCGCGAAGCCATCGCCGGAATGGAAGCTGAGGGGGTCACCGAGCCGCGGAACCTCGAAGAACAGGCTCTGCGCCTTGTCGGACGCGATATTTACGAGCAGCTGATCAAAGGTTACACCGAAAAGCAGTGGGGACGCCGCTGCACCCAATTGCCGGCATTCATAATACGGCGTCTGCCTCTGCGAATGACATTCGACAACAACTATTTCAACGATGCATACCAGGGCATACCTGTCGGCGGCTACAACCTACTCACCGACCGTCTGCTCGAAGGTGTCGACATGCTCACATCAACCGACTTTTTCGACCGACGCGTACATTGGGAGCAGACAGCCGACCGCATCGTGTTCACCGGCAAAATCGATGAATATTTCGGCTATCGGTTCGGCCACCTGCAATACCGCTCCGTGCGGTTCGAGACCGAAACACTGGCCGAAGCCAACCATCAGGGCAACGCAGTGGTCAACTACACATCGGCCGATGTGCCTTTCACCCGTATTATCGAGCACAAGCACTTCGAGACATTCGGGCAAGAGGTCTATGACAACCCCGTGACCGTTGTCTCACGCGAATATTCAGCCGAATGGCAACCCGGCATGGAACCATTCTATCCCGTAAACGACGAGCGCAACAACGCCCTTTACCTCCGATACCGCGAGCTTGCCGACGCCGAGACCAACGTGATATTCGGCGGTCGCCTTGCCGAATACAAATACTACGACATGGCCCCCGTCATCGCCCGCGCCCTCTCCCTCTTCGACTGACAGCCATAACATCTGGATTTACGCTTTCTCCACAACAAGTATGCATTGATGTATATTACGAGAATAAAAAAATGGCTCGGATATTATCCTGTCTTCTGGATAATTAATTCCCTTTTCTATGCGCTTATATTTACCACTATAGATTTCGCCGGCAGCCCCGTTTCCTCCTTTAAAGGATTTCTTATACTGGCCTCCCAATGGTTTGTCGTTGCCTTATGCAGTGCCGGCGTCATTGGTCTTATCAGCTCGTGGAGAACTGTCTTCGCTATAACATATCCTTTGTTGATACTTTGTTCCGCCATATTGGCATATTTCCGACTTACTATGGGAATAAGCCTGACACCTATGGCAATAGAGCTTGCTGTTGTAAACAATCTGAACACATGGGCAACTGTGATCAGCCGGCAGTTGGTGATGACGGCAGCCATATCCTTTATATTATCGATTATCCCCGTGATATGGAGATGGAAGTATGTGCGTCCTTACAAATCTTTGGATTATGCCATATTGTCAATTCTGATTATCGCATTGCCAGGCGGACTGATACCTCGAATCAGAATGGCAGTTTCATACAGAATGCCTTATGTGTTTTATTCGTCTGTAGTTCAATATCTCGACAGCCGGAAGAATATCGCTGAAAAAAGAGACACTTATGATCAGATACCGGTTGATTATTCCGCCCCGCAAGATTCCATTGACGTGATATTGGTAATCGGGGAATCACTTCGTAGCGACCATTTACAATTGAACGGATATGACAGGCCGACCACGCCGAGACTGGCCAGGGAGAAAAATCTCATTTCTTTCCCGGGAATGTATACAGAACCCTATTACACTCATACCAGTGTACCACGGATAATGACTCGGGCTGATTCCCTGAATCCTGACCGAGCCTACAACGAACAATCATTCATCACCTTATTCCGCAAAGCCGGATACCACACATTATGGATTTCCAATCAGGATATCACCTCTTCATACGCTTACTTCATGCATGAGGCAGACACTCTGTTATATGTCAATTCCGGAAAGTCGTTCTATGACTTTGACCGATGGATGGATATAGATTTACTGCCTCATTTTAGCAAAGAAGCGATGAAACATAAACGGAATCTCACAGTGATTCATTCAATAGGATCACATTGGTGGTATAATGCACATTACGACGTTTCATCCGCCATATTTCATCCGACGGCCAACAGCAGAATTCTTTCGGAACTGACCAATGAACAGATGATCAATTCATACGACAACACCATTGTAGAAACCGACCGGTTCCTGTCAGGTCTGATTAATATGATCAGACATCGCAACGCCATTCTTATCTTCATTTCCGACCACGGAGAAGCACTGGGAGAAAACGGCAACTATCTTCATGCAGACGATTATCCCCAGCTGCATTATCCTGCTGCATTTGTATGGTGGAGTGATACATATGGTCTCAATTACCCTGACCTAATCAATGCATTGCGAAAGAATTCCCCCAACCGGCATACCACCGATGAAATATTCCACAGCGTCATTGATGCCGGCCGGATAAATACCCCGGTTTACAATCCCCAATTAAGTCTTTTGAAATATGAAGAGAATTGTTTGGATTGACTACGCCAAAACTGTTGCCATATACGCAGTATTGATAATTCATACACACTGTAACGTGGGTGTGGTCAAAATATGCAATGCTGTCGCACTGCCATTGTTTTTCTTTATTTCCGGCTATCTTTTTTCTTTTGAACGTCACCGACAATTCCGTAAATTTCTTTACAAACGTTTTCGACAACTTATCATTCCATATTTATGGATAAACCTCGTGGCATATTTATTCTGGATTGCAATAGGACGTCATTTCGGGGAAGACGCCGCCTCAGGATTAACCTGGCATGAACCTCTTGTAGGTGTTTTATTAGGTATCGGTCCACAACTTACCCACGATATTCCGCTGTGGTCTCTGTTAAGCTTTTTTATCGTTGAGATAATTTACTTTTTGACCTACAGGTTATTTCCCCGTAATGGTTTCTGGCTTTCATTCTTTTTTGTGGCATCTTGGCTTACGGGGACATTTAACGAATATACCTATGCATTGCCGCTGACACTGGGACCGGTCATGGCCGGGTTGGTATTCTATATATCAGGACAATACTGCCGATTACATAATACGATCATCAAAGTCTCACGGCATCTTAATCCCTTATTAATGGTCACGGTTCTTGGCCTTTTCATCGTGCTGTGTGACATCAATTCCGGGGTAAATTTTTACATCTGCCAATATGGTAATTTTTTATTATTTATTGCGGCAGCCATAGCAGGTATAGCAGGCATAATTATGCTTTGTTTGAAAATTGGAGGATGGATTGGAGACCGTAAGATTATCAATACTATATCTGTAGGCACATTATTAATATGCGGATTCCATTTGATGGTTTATTCATTTTTGAAAGGAGTCGGATATTTTATTTTGCATATATCACCTTCCGAGATGGTTGCCGGTCCGGTTCGCGGGCTTCTTTTTGCTTTTGCGGGACTATTATTGTGCATTCCTATTGTAATATTCATTCAGAAATATTTGCGAATACTTACGGACAAATAAAGACCGTCAGCGGAAGCTCGTTGAAGCTTGCCGCTGACGGTAAATTTTAAAGAATGGGTTACCAGATGACAACCTGCTCCTCGGGGGAGAGATAGAGCTTGTCGCCGGGCTTGATGCCGAAAGCTTTCAGGAAAGGCGCGATATTGCGAAGGGTTACATTCACGCGGTTTTCGGCCAGCGAATGAACGTCGCCGATGGTGAGGTTGCGTTTCTCTGCATCGCGGATGTTGTTGGCCCAGATATAGGCATAGTTGAGATAGAATGCCTGCTCGGGAGTGAAGTCGTCGATTTTGGCCGAATCAGCCTCGATGTCTACACCTTTAGCTTTCTGAGAGTCGAGGAATGCTGTGTGCGACACTCGCAGACCTCCCTGGTCGCCGATGTTTTCGCCGAGAGTGTAGGAACCATTGGCCATCAGACCGGGAAGAATCTCAATTTTATCGAACTGAGCTGCCAGACCTTTAGTGAGCTTCTCAAATGCTGCCTTGTCCTCGGGTGTCCACCAGTTGGTCATATTGCCTTCGGCGTCGAACTGCGAACCCTGGTCATCGAAACCGTGGCTCATTTCGTGGCCGATCACCACACCGATACCGCCATAGTTCTCGGCGTCGGATGCCTCGGGGTTGAAGAAAGGCGGCTGCAGAATGGCGGCGGGGAACACGATTTCATTAGCCATGGGGTTATAGTAGGCATTGACAGTCTGGGGAGTCATACCCCATTCCGATTTGTCGACAGGCTTGCCCCATTTCTTAAGCTGCTCCTTCTGATGCCACATGCGGGCATTGTGTGCATTGCGGTAATATGGCAGAGCCTCATCGATTTCCATTTCTGAATAATCTTTCCACTTGTCGGGATAACCGATCTTCACGGTGAAAGCCATCAGTTTTTCCAGAGCCTTCACCTTAGTGTCGTCGCTCATCCAGGGAAGATTGATGATGTGCTTGCCGAGGGCATGTTTGAGATTGCCCACCAGTTTCAACATCTGCTCCTTGGAACTCTCGGGGAAGAATTTCTCTACATAGAGCTGGCCGATGGCTTCGCCCATATAGCCGTCGGCTGTGCCGAGGGCGCGTTTCCAGCGGGGACGCATCTCTTTGACGCCGCTGAGCACTTTCGAGAACTCAAACGAAGTGTCGGAGAACTTATCGCTAAGGAAAGGAGCTGCCTGAGCCACATATTTCCAGAGATAATAATCTTTCTTCTCGCGGTCGGAAAGCGAGGCAATAAGATTATCAGCCTGTTTGACTGTGTTGGGATTGGTCACAATCACCATTTCGGGAGTGGCGATCTCCATTGTGGCGGGGAAGAATGTATCCCAGTCGATATGAGGATACTGCTCCTTGAGCTGTGCCAGAGTGCGGGGATTGTACATTGCGGGGATGTTGCGGCTCTCCTCGCGGGTCCATGTGGAATCGGCGATGGCAGTCTCGATTTTCATCACATTCTTCATGATGCGGTTGGCATCTTTCTTGGAGAAACCGGCATTCATCATCTGGCCAGTGATAAGCTTCTTGTAGGCCTCGCGGATGCGGGTGTTTTCCTTGTCGTTGAGCAGATAGTAGTCGCGGTCGCCCATGCCGAGGCTTCCGCCGCTCACATACATCGCATACTCCTTCGAATTGGCGAGGTTTTCCATGGGGCCTGCGCCGAAGAAAGGAGAAGAGTAATTGGCGTGAAGCCACATGAAGAGGTCATCCATCTCTTCGGGCTTGGCGTTCTCGATCTTTTTAAGATCGTCGAGAATGGGAGCCACACCTTCGTTGTTGCGGCGCACCGAGTCCATGCCCTGCGAATAGAGAGTCCAGACCTTATAGGCATTGGTGCCTTTGGCAGGATTGCCGTCACCGAGATTGGTGACGATATCCTTCACATTTTTCTCAGCCTCGTCGTTGAGAACATTGAACATGCCATAGCGGGCATATTCGTCGGTGAGGGGGTGGGCTTTCATCCAGCCGTTGTTGACATGGCGGTAAAAGTCCTCGCCCGGGGCAATGGAATTGTCGATAGACTTCCTGTCGACGCTTCCGAGATGTTCAACGGCAACGGCAGAGGCGCTCGCTGTGAGCAGCATGCCGAGTGCAAGTGTCATCTTTTTCATTATTGATGTAATTAGATATGTTATATGTCGTTTGTGGCAATCTGATTAACAGGAATCAGTTGTTGAACAGGAAGTGCATGATATCGCCATCCTGCACAACGTACTCCTTGCCTTCGACTCCCATCTTTCCGGCATCGCGCACGGCGCTTTCGCCGCCGAGAGTCACAAAGTCGTCATATTTTATTACCTGTGCGCGGATGAAGCCCTTCTCAAAGTCGGTGTGAATGACGCCGGCGCACTTTGGCGCTTTCCATCCGTCGACAAAAGTCCAGGCACGAACTTCATCGACGCCGGCGGTGAAGAAAGTCTTGAGATTGAGCAACGCATAAGCGGCGCGGATCAGTCGCGACACGCCCGATTCTTCCAACCCGATTTCTTGAAGAAACTCCTGACGCTCCTCATAGGTGTCGAGTTCGGCAATCTCGCTTTCGGTCTGTGCGGCCACAATCATCAGGCCGGCGCCCTCCTCTTTGATGGCTTCGCGCACGGCGTCGACATATTTGTTGCCGCTCACGGCAGAGGCATCGTCAACATTGCAGACATAGAGCACCGGTTTGTCGGTGAGAAGAAACAGTTCCCGGGCAAATTTCTTTTCATCGGGAGTTTCCAGCTCGACCGAACGGGCGGGTTTCCCCCGGTCGAGTGCATCCTTGAATTTGCACAGCACCTCATATTGCATCTTCGCCACCTTGTCGCCACCGGTCTGGGCCTGCTTCTGAGTGCGGGCAATGCGACCCTCGATGGTTTCGAGATCTTTGAGCTGAAGTTCGTAATCTATGATTCCCTTGTCGCGGACAGGGTCGACGGTGCCGTCGACATGGGTGATGTTGTCGTTGTCGAAGCAACGGAGCACATGAAGTATGGCGTCGGTCTCGCGGATGTTGGCGAGGAATTTGTTGCCGAGGCCCTCGCCGCGACTGGCACCTTTCACCAGACCGGCTATATCCACGATTTCAACAGTGGCGGGAACGATTGACTTGGGATTGCACATCTCCACGAGCTTGTTCAGACGCTCGTCGGGCACCGTGATTACGCCCACATTGGGTTCGATTGTGCAGAAAGGGAAATTGGCCGACTGGGCCTTTGCAGTTGACAGGCAGTTAAAGAGGGTGGACTTACCCACATTGGGCAGCCCCACTATTCCGCATTGCAGTGACATGATCTGATATGGTAAATTTCATTGAACGAAGCCTGACAAAAACGGCGGGCCTCAATTCTGCGCAAAGTTACGAAAAAAAATCAAGGTGTTAAAACAAAAACACCCGCTTCAGTTGTTTTAAGAATATATAAAAGACAAGAACTAATTTTAAAAAATATGAAAAAGATGATAATGATGTCGGTGGCTCTGGCCGCTGCTTCGCTCCTCTTCTCCTCATGCGACAATAAAGAGAAGCTTTCCAAGGCTCTGAACGGCGTGTGGGCCGGTGCTCCCGAACAGATCACCGACACCGGCGCCGCAAAGGCGTCGATGATACGTTCGTTTGAATTCACCCCTACGGGCAATTCAGGCGAAGGAAACGTGACGATGACAGTGTTCATCACCGTTGAGAACACAATGCCCGCTTCAGATTCCATTGTGACACCGCTCACAATCACAGCCACCGGAAGCGCCACACTCACAGGAGTATATCAGGCAACCGACGATGATGAAATCAAAGTCAACCTCGATGCTTCGCTCCCCACGGTCGATGTAGACCCCGATGCCGTGCAGCTCAATTACAATGTTCTCACCGATGCAAGCGCATCGAATGTCTCCGCGCTGAAATCGGGAGCCGAAATACTTGTACGCCAGCAGATAAGCCATGCCGCACAGAAAGTATTCTCGGATCTTACCGAGATTGACGACATCAAGATTTCACGCAATCTCATGAGCTGTGAAATCAATCACAAGGACCTCACTTTCCGCCGCCAGGGAGTACCGCAGAACAAATAGCCACCGAGTTTGGCCACATCCGGATGCGCTGATCCGGGTGCTCTGATTCAAAAAAATACAGTTATAATAGGCAGATTTCTGAATTATTTCAGAAATTTTGCCTATTTTTGCATCACAAACCATATCATAATCACATCCCATGACCCCTAAATTCATGTTACTCAATGTTGCAGCTTGTGCCGCATTGACAGTATCAGCTGCTACTGACGCCTCCACGCCTCGTCATGCACCCGACCCCGTTGCCAATCCGTCGGCCGTAGTGCGGCAGGGCAATGCCCGTTTCACCGTGCTCACTCCCGAAATGATCCGCGTGGAATATTCTCCTTCCGGGAAATTCGAAGACAAAGCCACATTTGCTGTTGTCAACCGCAATCTGCCTGTACCCGAGTTCCGGAAAAAGGAATCAGCCGACTCTCTGTTCATTACCACCGGGAAGCTCCGCCTCGCATATAAAAAAGGCGCCGACCTAATCGAAAACGGGCAGGCACTAAACATCACCTTCGAAGTGGCCGGAAAACCCGAACGCTGGTTTCCTGGTAAGAAAGACACGCAGAACCTCAAAGGCACCCTGCGCACTCTCGACACCAACAATGGCGACGCATTCCGAAACAAGTTGGAGGACGGCGTGATTTCCCGCTCGGGATGGGCCGTAATCGACGATTCATGGAGCAACGTCCGCCCCGACGGCAGTCGCTCTTTCGCTATGGAGCCAAATGCCGAAGCCGGCATGGACTGGGTGACTGACCGAGCCGACAAAGACGCTCTTGACCTCTATTTTCTTGGCTATGGACATGATTACAAGCGTGCCATCGCCGATTTCACCCGCATCGCAGGCGAAATACCACTCCCGCCGAAATATGTGTTCGGATACTGGTATTCACGTTACTGGCACTATACCGACGACGATTTCCGAAAGATCATGCACGATCTGAAATCAAACAAAGTTCCCGCCGACGTGATGGTTATCGACATGGACTGGCACTGGAACGGCAATGAGGACAGTCAGTCGAAAGGTGTCGGCGGCTGGACCGGATGGTCATGGAACACCCGACTGTTTCCCCGGCCCGAAGCGCTTCTCGACGAAATGCACGCCGAAGGATACCACACGTCGCTCAACATCCATCCCGCCGATGGTGTCAATCCTGTTGAATCGCCCCGGTTCAACCGCAACATGCGCCGCGAACTTGGTGAAAAGTATACCGATCCCGACGGCACCATCCGCTGGAGCATCGATTATCCCGATTTCTATAAATCTTTCTTCAAAAACATCATCCGCGAGCATGAGGATGAGGGCACCGACTTCTGGTGGATCGACTGGCAGCAGCATCTCACAAGCAAGGAAACGCCCGACCTCGGCGAAACCTTCTGGATCAACCATGTGTTCTTCAACGATATGAAGAACAACCGCACCGACCGCCGTCCGGTCATTTACCACCGCTGGGGTGGCCTTGGCAGCCACCGCTATCAGATCGGTTTCTCGGGCGACACCTACATCAATTTCCCGACCCTTGCCTTCGAAATCTACTTCACCCCCACAGCTTCGAATGTGGGCTATGCCTACTGGGGGCATGACCTCGGCGGCCACATGGTCGACAACAATCTTGACGCCTCGATAATCAACGACCCTGAACTTATGCTCCGCTGGATGCAGTTCGGTGTCTTCACCCCAATCTTCAAAAGCCACGCCACAAGCGATCCCCGCATCGAGCGCCGTATCTGGACATTCCCCAATTTCCCTGATCTCCTCGATGCTGTGCGTCTGCGCTACACCCTCGTGCCCTACATCTACACCATGGCCCGCAAGACCTACGACACAAGCATCGGCATGTGCCGTCCGCTCTACTATGAGTACCCCGAAAAGAATGAGGCCTACGAATTCGAGAGCGAATATTTCTTCGGCGACGACATTTTGGTAGCCCCCATTGTCGAGGCGGCGGCACCCGGGAAAAAAGCTGAAAAGCGGATATGGTTCCCCGAAGGCAAATGGTGGAGCGCCTCGACCCACGAGATGGTCAGCGGTCCTGCTGTGAAGACTATGCAGTTCGCCGCCAACGAGATTCCATATTTCTACCGCGCCGGTTCTGTAGTACCTTTGAATCCCGACAGTGTAGAGCATGCCAATGACCGCCCCGACACTCTGATTCTCAATGTAGTGGCAGGCACCTCTGGCGAAGGCAGCCTATATGAAGACGAGGGCGACAACAACGACTACGCCACCAATTATGCTTTTACCAAATTCACACACAAATCAAAAGGCAACACCGAAACCATCATCATAAATCCACGCGAAGGCGCAGCCGCCGCATCGCTTCCTGCCGAGCGCGCATGGCAGTTGCAAATTGTTAACGCCAAAGCACCCAAATCCGTGCGTCTCGACGGCAAGAAACTCCCCGCCACAGCCTGGAGCTACTCCCCCGCCACCCACACACTCCTCGTAAATCTCCCCAAAGCGCCATGCTCGTCTGCACGGGAATTGAAAGTCGGATTTTAACCAAAGTTATATTATAAGGTGTGAAAAACTCGCCGACGTATTCGGTTTATACTAAATAATATTCGTAACTTTGCGGTGCCTGAAAGAGATCTCCTCAGGCACCGCATATTTTTATGTGCGGCATATCACACAATACATATCATTCGTATAAACGCTTTATATAACCATGGCTACAAAACCGTTCCACTATCAGGAAATGTTTCCCCTCGGTCCCGACACCACAGAGTATTACCACCTCACATCCGACTATGTGAAGACGGAAAACTGGGGCGGACATGAGTTTCTCGTCGTTGACCCCGAAGCACTCACCGTGCTTGCCCGTCAGGCCACTCACGACAATGCCTTCATGCTCCGCCGCGAGCATAACGAGATGGTAGCTAATATTCTTCATGATCCCGAAGCCTCCGACAACGACAAATTTGTGGCTCTGACAATGCTGCGCAACGCTGAGGTCGCCGCCAAAGGCGAGCTGCCTTTCTGTCAGGACACCGGCACAGCCATATGCCACGGCGAAAAAGGCCAGCTGGTATACACCGGCTGCGACGACGCCGAGAAAATCTCAAAAGGCGTTTACGACACCTACACCGAGTGCAATCTGCGCTATTCGCAGAACGCTCCCCTGAACATGTACGACGAGGTGAACACCGGCTGCAACCTCCCCGCCCAGATCGACATCCACGCCTGCGAAGGCAATGAATACCATTTCGTATTTGTGGCCAAAGGCGGCGGTTCGGCCAACAAGACATATCTCTATCAGGAGACCAAGGCTGTAATCAACCCCAAGACCCTTGTGCCTTTTCTTATCGAGAAGATGAAGACTCTCGGCACAGCCGCCTGCCCTCCCTATCACATCGCGTTTGTCATCGGTGGCACATCTGCCGAAAAGAACCTCGAGACCGTGAAAAAGGCCTCTATCAAATATTATGATTCCCTCCCCACCACCGGCAACGAGTATGGCCGTGCATTCCGCGACCTCGAGCTGGAGAAAGAGCTCCTTGAGGCATCGCGCAAAATCGGTCTGGGCGCTCAGTTCGGCGGCAAATATTTTGCTCATGACATCCGTGTGGTCCGCCTCCCTCGTCACGGTGCGTCCTGCCCCATCGGCATGGGCGTCAGCTGCTCGGCCGACCGCAACATCAAGGCCAAGATAAACAAAGAAGGCCTCTGGCTTGAAAAACTCGATGCCAATCCGGGCGAACTCATTCCCGCCGAAATGCGCAATCCCGAGGAAAGCAACGCAGTGAACATCAACCTCAACCGTCCAATGGCCGAGGTGCTGGCCGAACTTGACAAATTTCCCGTAGCTACCCGCCTGAACCTCTCGGGCACCATCATCGTGGGCCGCGACATCGCCCACGCAAAAATAAAAGAGCGTCTCGACGCCGGCGAACCCATGCCCCAGTATCTCAAAGATCACCCCATCTACTACGCCGGGCCCGCCAAAACCCCCAAGGGTATGGCTTCGGGCTCGTTCGGCCCCACCACAGCAGGCCGCATGGACCCCTATGTAGACCAGTTCCAGAAAGCAGGCGGGTCAATGATCATGATAGCCAAGGGCAACCGTTCGCAGCAGGTGACCGACGCCTGCAAGGCCAACGGCGGATTCTATCTCGGCTCTATCGGCGGTCCCGCCGCCATCCTTGCCAAAGACTCCATCAAGAAAGTCGAGCTGCTCGAATATCCCGAGCTGGGCATGGAGGCCATCTGGAAAATCGAAGTCGAGAATTTCCCCGCTTTCATCCTCGTTGACAACAAGGGCAACGACTTCTTCAAGAAAATCCAGGAGAAGTGCGCCGCCTGCCCTCTCTCGAAATAATTTGTTTCCAATAATTTAGAAAAGTTACTTTTAGCAAGGTAAAAAAACATGGCACACAAAGCTCTGTTAATGATTCTTGACGGCTGGGGCCTGGGCAACCACACCCACAGCGACGCTATCTCCTCCACCCCGACCCCCTATTGGGACTCTCTGCTGAAGAATTATCCCCACTCTCAGCTGCAGGCATCGGGCGAAAACGTTGGTCTGCCCGACGGTCAGATGGGCAACTCCGAAGTAGGTCACCTCAACATCGGCGGCGGCCGCGTCGTCTATCAGGACCTCGTGAAAATCAACAAGGCCATCCAGTCAGGGTCAATTCTTGATAATCCCGAAATCAAAGACGCTTTCTCCTACGCCCAAAAGAGTGGAAAAGCCATGCACTTCATGGGTCTCACCTCCACCGGCGGCGTACACTCATCGTTTGAGCATATCTTCGCTCTCTGCGACATCGCCAAGGAATACGGCCTGGAAAAAGTCTATATCCACTGCTTCATGGATGGCCGCGACACCGATCCCCGTTCAGGTAAAGGCTTTATCGAACAGCTCAGCGAGCACTGCAGCAAGTCGGCAGGCGTTATCGCATCTGTTATCGGCCGCTACTATGCCATGGACCGCGACAAACGCTGGGACCGTGTGAAAGTTGCCTACGATCTTCTGGTCAACGGCACAGGCAAACAGGCCACCGACATGGTGAAAGCCATGCAGGAAAGCTACGACGAAGATGTCACCGACGAATTTGTAAAACCCATCAACAATTCCACTGTCGACGGCACCATCAAGGAAGGCGACGCAGTGATCTTCTTCAACTACCGCAACGACCGCGCAAAGGAAATCACCATCGCGCTCACCCAGCACGACATGCCCGAGGAGGGGATGCACACAATCCCCGGTCTGCAATATTATTGCATGACCCCCTATGACTCGTCGTTTACCGGCGTGCACATTCTCTTCCCCAAGGAGAACGTGGGCAACACACTCGGTGAATATCTCTCCGCTGAAGGCAAGACCCAGCTCCACATAGCCGAGACTGAGAAATACGCCCATGTGACATTCTTCTTCAACGGCGGCCGTGAAGCTCCTTTCGAGGGTGAGGACCGCATCCTCGTGCCTTCGCCTAAGGTAGCTACCTATGACCTCAAACCCGAAATGAGCGCTCCCGAGGTTGCCGACAAACTCGCCGACGCCATTTCTACCGGCAAATATGACTTCATCGTGGTGAACTTCGCAAACGGCGACATGGTGGGCCACACCGGCATTTACGACGCTATCCAGAAAGCAGTGAAGGCTGTCGACAAATGCGTCGAGGAAGTTGTCGAGGCCGCCAGGAAAAATGATTATGAAGTCATAATCATCGCTGACCATGGCAACGCCGACTTCGCGGTGAATGCCGACGGCACCCCCAACACGGCCCACTCGCTCAACCCTGTTCCCTTCGTTTACGTCACCTCCGACAAAAACGCAAAGGTGGAGAACGGCATCCTTGCCGACGTGGCTCCCTCGATTCTCCACATCATGGGTCTCACACAGCCCCGCGAGATGACCGGCCATAACCTCATCACCGACTGAAAGCTTCCACAAAGTCTCTAACGACCAATACATTACAAACGCAAGCGCGGCAAACCGGAAATCGGTTCGCCGCGCTTGCTATTTCATTTTGATTCACATTGTGACATCATTCCACCATTGTGGAATCAGTCTACATTGTGGAGATTGTGGTGCATGCGGTTCTTTTTGGTCGAAAGATAGAATTTATCATATTTGTTGGGAGCGATCTCAATGGGGATATTCTCCACTACTTCAAGACCGTAGCCCTCGAGGCCGACACGCTTGACAGGATTGTTGGTGATCAGACGCATCTTGCGTATGCCTAATTCATGCAGAATCTGGGCGCCCACGCCGTAGTCGCGTTCATCGGCCTTGTGGCCGAGATGGAGATTGGCGTCGACGGTATCCAACCCCTGCTCCTGAAGCTTATAGGCGCGGATTTTATCCATAAGTCCGATGCCGCGACCCTCCTGCAGAAGATATACCACGGCGCCGCGACCCTCCTTTTCAATCATCCGGAGCGCCTGGTGCAGCTGCTCGCCGCAGTCGCAGCGCATTGAGCCGAAAATATCGCCGGTGGCGCATGATGAATGCACTCTCACCATCACAGGTTCGTCGGTGTTGACGTCACCTTTGATTATGGCGATATGTTCCAACCCGTTGCTCTTCTGACGGAAAGGTATCAGGCGGAAATCGCCATACTCGGTGGGCAGATGCACCTCCTCCCCTTTCTCCACCAGCGACTCCTCGCGCAGACGGTAAGCGATGAGGTCGCGGATTGAAATCAGTTTAAGCCCCCACTCGTCGGCACGGCGGCGCAGTTCAGGCAGACGGGCCATGGAGCCGTCGTCGCTCATAATTTCCATCAGAGCGGCGGCGGGACGCAGTCCCGCAAGACGGGCCAGATCGACCGCGGCTTCGGTATGCCCCGACCGGCGCAGCACACCTGCATCCTGGGCGAAAAGCGGATTGATGTGTCCGGGACGGCCGAATGTCTCGGGCGTCGACGCCGGATCGGCAAGAGCGCGGATGGTGGCGCAGCGGTCATGGATCGACACGCCGGTGGTGCACCCCTCGAGCTTGTCGACAGTGATGGTGAAAGGAGTGCCGAGCACTGAAGTATTGTGATTCACCTGCGGATCAAGCCCCAGTTCCTTACAACGCGATATGGTGATGGGTGCGCAGAGCACACCGCGCGCGTTCTTGAGCATGAAATTCACCTGCTCGGGAGTGATCTTTTCGGCGGCTACAATGATGTCGCCTTCATTTTCGCGGTCTTCGTCGTCAACCACAATAATCATTTTGCCCTCGCGGAAATCGACGAGAGCGTCTTCGATAGAGTCGAGTTTGATTTTATCTGAATCCATGATAGCGCGGTAGGATTTTATTGATTTCATTCGTGAGCCACCTCCTTGCCCTCACCGAGATCAATGAGGCGGGCGGTGGTTTCGGTCACAGAATCAAGGTTTCGTGGTGTGACCTTATATGGATAACGATTCAGCAGCCTGATTGTCATTGCATTTTTGGAATTAGAGAGGAAATCTATCACATCGTTCATTTTCTGCTGCACTACATTAAAGCCTTCGTAACGCCACACCTCATAGCCTATACGGCGCCACAGAGGCAGCCGTCCATAACTTTCTTTAAGCTCCCGCAGGCTCTCCATGAACGGATACAGTAGCGAAAGCGCATCGGCCGGCGTGACATTCTGCATGGCGAATTCCTTCACCTCCAGTTCACGTTTCTGCTTGCCGCGCAGACGACGTATGAAGTTTTTATAGGCGTCGATATTAAGGACAGCGGAATCGTTCATCGCCTTGTATGTGAGGAACACGCCCAAAGGCAACAATACGAACGAGCTTAGCCAGATTCCCTCCCACACGGCGATATTGCCGTCGCGTGCCATTTTGTAGCCGGTGTTGTCGATCAGATAATAGAAAATGAACAGGAACACCGAAATCACCAGCGGAGTGCCGATGCCACCCTTGCGGATAATGGCGCCAAGAGGTGCGCCTATGAAGAAAAACACCAGACAGGCAAAAGAGAGAGTGAACTTTTTGTGCATCTCAATGCCATGGCGACGAATCGATGTGCGGTCCTCCTCCATCACATAGCTGCGGAACTCATAATCCTGCCTGATCTGTCGGGCGCGTTGCAAAGCCAGATTGATATAGTTGGGTGTTCTGGAGGGTTCGGCCTCATAGAGCAGGGAATCGACATCATAGCGCACGTGGGCCGTAGGATAAGCCACCGATTCCCATTGCCGCACAGTGTCACCGGGCGTCGGGGTTGACAGCTTATAGTCGTTGACACGGACATAGGCTGCAGAGCGGATCTCGCGGGCGAACACCGCCCCAACCGAGTCGACCCGATGACCCACCGAGTCGATTGTAGCCTGCAGCTCCTTCATGTTCTTGCCGACATACTGGTTGCGCATGCCCGATTCATCCATGCGGTTGAAATTGGCATCGAAACCGAGGAGTATCTCTTTAAGATCGAAATTTTCAGTGCGGTAAGGCTGATTATCGGCGCTGCGCCCCTGATTCTCGCGAAGATTCTCAAACTGCTCTCCGTTATATAGCTGAAGAAAGAGGTGCACCTTGTCGTCGGCCGATTTCAGGTGGCCGGAGTCGGCGAGTATCACGCGTGCGTTGTCGAATCCGCGCGACACATCATATATCATCATATTATATAAGGTGCCGGTCTCGCGGTCCTTTTTTTCGACATAGAAATTATAGCCGGGAATCTGAGAATAAAACACACCTTCGGGTATCTCCAGTTCGGGCGATTTCTGCCGCATGGAGTAAAGGAGCGTCCACATTTTGGTCTGGGCAATCGGCAGCACATTGTTCTGGAAGAAAAATGCCCCCACGGCTATAAACGAAATGAGAATGATGAGCGGACTCATCACCTTCAGCAGCGATATGCCGGATGCCTTCATGGCTGTCAGCTCGAATTTTTCGCCTAAGTTGCCGAAAATCATCAGCGATGCCAGCAATATGGCAAGAGGTAGTGCCATCGGCACCATAGTCAGAGCCGCATAGAAGAAAAGCTCACCGATCACATCGACCGACAGGCCTTTACCCACCAGATCGTCGATATAACGCCACAAAAACTGCATCAGCACGATGAACAGGCAGATAAAAAATGTCATCAGCAGCAGAGGCACATAGCTCCGCAGCATGTACAGATATAGGCGTTTTATCCCAAACATGCCGCAAAGTTACGAATTTCCCGCCTCTTGAGCAAGTTCGTCGGCGATAGCGTCGATTTCCGAGAGCCATATGGAGGCCGATGCATCGGAAGGCATGCGCCAGTCGCCGCGTGGCGACAGACACACCGACCCCACCTTGGGACCGTCGGGCATACATGAACGTTTAAACTGCTGGGTGAAGAAACGGCGGTAAAACACACGCATCCATTTCAAAATCACCTGCGACGGATATTTCCCCACATCCATGCTCCCTTTGTTGTGATAGCGGCCGTCGAGATGCTGATACCAGAACGCCTGGAGAGCAAGCCTGAACACGCGCTGCGGAGGGAACCCGTTACGGATCAGTTGATAAAGGAAGAAATCATGCAGTTCGTAGGGTCCAACAAGATCCTCGGTTTTCTGCGCTATGCTACCATCTTTTTCCGGGGGGAGCAATTCGGGCGAGACCGGCGTGTCGATGATGTCGACGAGCGCTTCGGCCATATCGGAATTCTCTGCATGGAACGCAAACCAGCGGACAAGGAAACGCACTAAAGTTTTGGGAACCGATGAGTTGACGGCATACATTGACATGTGGTCGCCATTATAGGTGGCCCATCCGAGAGCCAGTTCCGAAAGATCGCCTGTGCCGAGCACCATGCCTCCCTCCTGATTGGCCACATCCATCAATATCTGCGTGCGTTCGCGAGCCTGTGAATTTTCATAGGTCACATCGTGCACATTGATGTCATGGCCGATGTCGTGGAAATGATGAATCACGGCATCGCCGATATTTATCTCGCGGGATGTGACGCCCAGCGATTCCATCAACGTCAGCGCGTTGGTGTGAGTGCGGCCGGTGGTGCCGAAACCGGGCATGGTGATTCCGATTATGCCTTTGCGGTCGAGTTTCAGGCGGTCGAAAGCGCGGGTGGCGACGAGGAGTGCGAGCGTGGAATCAAGGCCGCCTGAGATACCGACAACCAGACATTTGCAACCTGTGGCCGAAAGGCGCTGAGCCAGACCTGCTGTCTGAATCTGGATTATCTCCTCGCACCGCGATTCGTTGGCGGCATCGTCGTGAGGCACAAAGGGGTGAGGATTCACAAACCGCAGCAACTGCATTCTTCCCGCCTGCGGGGATGTCTCGTTATCATCAACCCGGTGAAGCATATTTTTGATTCGTTCGCGCACTTCATCGCCGCTTTCGGGATCGAGCAGCTCGGCCATTTCGAGGTTGATCTGGTGCACCTCCGGGTAGTTGTAGTGATGTTCACGGTCGGCACACTCCTTGAAAGTGCCCATGTGCAGACGGTCGCGGCTGATGAGTTCGATGTCGATGTCGCGGATCACACAGTCGGGCACACCCTGCCAGCGTGGCAGTTCGCCAAGAATATTGCCGTTCTCGGCTATCAGACCTTTGCCGTCGAAGACAAGGTCGGTCGAAGATTCGCCGAAACCGGCCGAGGCATAGACATATCCGCAGATGCAGCGGGCCGACTGCTGGGCCACAAGATTGCGCAGATACTGGTATTTGCCGATATGATCAGGCGATGCCGACAGGTTGCAGATCACCTTTGCACCCTCCATAGCGGCATGGGTAGAGGGAGGAATGGGCACCCACAGATCCTCACAGATCTCAATGCCGATCTGCACGCCGTTGACCGAGAAGAGTTTGTTGGTGCACACCGGCACCTGACTCTCGGCGTCGCGGCCAATGATGCCGGGTGTCCACAGTCGCCGTTCGTAAAATTCGTTGTAATTAGGCAGATATGTCTTCGGTATGGTCAGTTTCTCGGCACCTCCGCCGATAACCACTGCGCAGTTATAGATACTGTTGCGGAAAAGAAGAGGCGCCCCGATCACGGCGTGGATTTTCAGATCGCGTGTGCTTGAGGCGATTAAGTCAACGGCCTCGGCTGCATGCCTGAGCAACACTTCGTTGTGAAAGAGGTCGCCGCAAGTGTAACCCGTCACGCAAAGTTCGGGAAACACAGCAAGCTCCACGCCCTGCTCGTCGAGCCGACGCAGCATGTCGATTATTCCCCGGGCATTCGCCGCAGTGTCGGCCACCTTTACCGGGGGAACACAGGCGGCGACTCTGAAAAATCCGTCGCGCATATTTGACAATTCGAGATTGTTTAACGATGTTGATAAACTACAGCTAAAATCCTGTTGATAAATTTTAGCGGAGCGAAGTTAGCGATTTTTTGCTGAATTATCGTAATTTTGCGAATAAATTCTTTTAACCCGTCATATCAGCCGGGACATCACCACATTCCCCGGCACCCAATTCATAACAAGAGAAACCGCAGATGCCCGAATATCCCAACAATCAGTCCCGCCAGAACTATGCCAGCGCCCGGCGCAATCAGAATCAGCTCCTTGAACGCGAAGGGCGCATAGCACCACGCGACATCGAGGTTGAAAAAGCCGTTCTCGGCGCCCTGATGCTTGAAAAGGATGCTTACACCACCGTCTGCGACATCCTCAAGCCGGAATATTTCTACGAACCAGCCCACCAGAAGATCTACGAAGCGGTGCAGCAGCTCGGCGCCTCGCAGCAGTCGATCGACATGCTCACCGTCACCGACAAACTGCGGGCTATGGGCGAGCTTAAAAACATAGGCGGTCCCGTGGTGATTTCCGAACTGACAGCGCGTGTGGCTTCCGGTGCCCATGTTGAATTCCACGCCCGTATCGTGGCGCAGAAATATCTTGCCCGCGAGCTGATCAATTTCTCAGCCGCTGTCGAGGAAAAAGCCTTCGACGAAGCCAATGATGTCGACGATCTTCTGCAGGAAGCTGAAGGGCGCCTCTTCGAGATCACCCAGCGCAACGTCAAGAAAGATGTCACGCAGATCGACCCCGTCATCAAGCAGGCTCTCGACCAGATTGAAGCGGCAGCCAACCGCGAATCGGGGCTGTCGGGACTCGAGACTCAGTTCCACGATCTCGACAAACTGACTTCGGGATGGCAGAACTCCGACCTGATCATCATCGCGGCCCGTCCCGCCATGGGCAAGACCGCATTCGTGCTCTCGATGGCCAAGAACATGGCCGTGAACTGCAACATCCCCACCGCCATCTTTTCGCTCGAAATGAGCAACCTGCAGTTGGTGAACCGTCTGATTTCCAACGCTTGCGAAATCGAAGGCGAGAAAATCAAAAGCGGCCGTCTGCTTCCCAACGACTGGGACAAGCTCATGGCCGGAGTGAAACCCCTCTACAACGCTCCACTCTATATCGACGACACACCCTCGCTCTCGATTTTCGAGCTGCGAACCAAGGCCCGCCGACTGGTGCGTGAACATGGAGTGAAAATCATCATCATCGACTACCTGCAGTTGATGAATGCCTCAGGCATGAAATTCGGTTCGCGTGAACAGGAGGTGTCGATGATTTCGCGAAACCTGAAACAGCTCGCAAAGGAACTGAACATACCCATCATAGCGCTGTCACAGCTCAACCGCTCGGTGGAAAGCCGAGGCACCGACAGCCAGTCGAAACGCCCGCAGCTGAGCGACCTTCGCGAATCGGGCGCCATAGAACAGGATGCCGACATCGTCTGCTTTATCCACCGTCCCGAATATTACAATCACTCAGGCGAGGATGCCGAGGGCAACGACATCCGCGGGCTGGCACTATTCATTGTTGCCAAGCACCGTTCGGGTAAGGTCGACGATGTCAAGATGCGCTTTGTGAGCCAGTATGCCCGATTCCAGAACTGGGACGAGGAGTTCACCACTCAGGAAGTGGTGTCATCGCGACTCAACGACAACCTCCCCGGCGCATCCACTCCCTCGCCTTTCGATGCCGGCGAGGCCGACATAACCTCCACCCAATCCGACGTTCCATTCTGACCATGAACTATTATCTATCGCGCAACTACCGCGACACCAACAGCGCAGGCAACAAGGCCAAAACCGACATCGAAGACATAATGGCTGATATGGGATTCCGCAACGCCGGGTCGCCCCGCAGTTTCCATCAAGGCAGCGCAAGGGCATTCCTCGCCACACTGGCAAGCGTGTTGAAAACGCCTATAAATCTCCGCCGCGGCGACATTCTGGTAATCCAGTATCCCCTTAAAAAATATTTCACCCTGCTCTGCCGCATGGCACACATGCGTGGAGCCAAGGTGGTGACGCTGATTCACGATCTGGGCAGTTTCCGCCGCAAGGCGCTTTCGCCCAGCCATGAAATCAGCCGCCTGAGCAATGCCGACTACATAATAGCACACAATGCCTCCATGCGCAACTGGCTTCTTGAGCACGGTCTTAAAAAGCCTGTCGGCGAACTTGCAATCTTTGATTATCTGTCGGCTTCGGAAGGGCTTTCGCACAGCAGTCCAGCACCTGGCGAGGCATGGGTTGTGAACTACGCCGGATCGCTGGCCATGCGCAAGAACGCTTTTCTATACACCTTGGGCAGCAAACTCAACGACACCCGCATCACACTTTACGGCTATGGGTTCAGCATCACAGACGCTGCCGGCGCCAACCGGTTTGATTGCGCCGGCTTCACCCCCTCCGACCGGCTGATAGCCACTGCCGCCGGACAGTTCGGTCTGGTGTGGGACGGCAACTCCACTGCAGCCTGCGAAGGTGCATTCGGCGAATATCTGCGCTATAACAACCCGCACAAGACATCGCTCTATCTGCGCTGCAATCTTCCGGTGATCGTATGGAGCCAATCGGCAATGGCTCCTTTTGTGAAAGAAAACGGCATAGGGCTTTGTGTGGATTCACTTGATAATCTTGATGCCACACTCACCGCTGTCACCTATGAGCGTTACGGAGCAATGGCGCAGGCCGCTGCCGCTATGTCGCACCGCCTGGCTTCGGGTCACTACACCCGACGCGCCCTTTCGGAAGCAATCCGCAGCCTACAGCGCTGACACCGGTCACACACCACGAAATATTTGGTAAAGTGGTGGAAATTGGCTAACTTTGTGCCTGATTTTGCAGCGGCATCACGCCTTTCGCTGAGAGACGTCACTGCCGCCTATAGATAAAAACCAACAAGATGAAGTTTACCGAATACGACAAATTCAATCTGCCCGAAATAAACAAGGAAGTACTCGCGCAGTGGAATGCCGACGATCTGTTCCGCCGCAGCATCGAGCTGCGCGAAGGGTGCAAGCCTTTCGTGTTCTTCGAGGGTCCCCCCTCGGCCAACGGCATGCCCGGCATCCATCATGTGATGGCCCGCACCATCAAGGATATTTTCTGCCGCTACAAAACCATGCAGGGCTTCAAGGTGAACCGCAAAGCCGGCTGGGACACCCACGGTCTGCCCGTGGAACTCGGCGTAGAGAAAATGCTCGGAATCACCAAGGAGGATATCGGTAAAAAGATTTCTGTCGACGACTACAACGCCGCATGCCGTCAGGAGGTGATGAAGTACACCAAAGAGTGGACCAACCTCACCAACTCCATGGGCTACTGGGTAGACCTCGACAATCCTTACGTCACATATCACAACAGCTACATAGAATCATGCTGGTGGCTCCTCAAGCAGCTCTACGACAAGGGGTACCTCTACAAAGGATACACCATCCAGCCCTATTCACCCGCTGCCGGCACCGGCCTCAGCTCGCATGAGCTGAACCAGCCGGGATGCTATCGCGATGTCAAGGACACCACGTGTGTGGCCCAGTTTCTCTGCACCGATCCCATCGATGCAATGAAGGGTTGGGGCAACCCCTACTTCCTGGCCTGGACAACAACCCCCTGGACCCTCCCCTCCAACACCGCGCTGGCCGTAGGTCCCGGAATCGACTACAACGTCGTGCGCACCTACAACCCCTACAGCGGCGAGAAAGAGACCGTAGTTGTAGCTGTCGCGCTAATGAACTCCATGTTCAACCCCAAAGCCGCCGGCATTGCCCTTGGCGACTACAACAAGGGTGACAAACTTATCCCCTTCGAGGTAGTGGCCACTCTCAAAGGCAAGGAGCTTACAGGCATGCACTACGAGCAGCTGATCCCCTGGATGAATCCCGGCGAAGGTGCTTTCCGCGTAATTCCAGGTGACTACGTGACCACCGAGGACGGTACCGGCATCGTGCACATCGCCGGCACTTTTGGCGCCGACGACCTCCGTGTGTCGCGTCAGGCAGGCGTACCCCCTCTTACCCTCATCGACAAGGATGGCAATGTGCGCCCCATGGTCGACCTTACAGGCCGTTTCTTCCCGCTGGAGGATATCGATCCCCGCTTCGTTGAGGAGCGTGTGGATGTAGAGGCCTATAAACCCTGGGCAGGCAAATATGTGAAAAACGCCTACGACCCCGCCAAGGGTGAAACCGACGAGACCCTCGACATAGAAATCTGCATGTGGCTCAAGCAGAACAACAAGGTGTTCCGAATCGAGAAACATGTACACAACTATCCCCACTGCTGGCGCACCGACAAGCCCGTGCTCTATTACCCGCTCGACAGCTGGTTTATCCGCACCACCGCATGCCGCGAACGTCTGCTGGAACTGAACAACAACATTAAGTGGAAACCGGCAGCGACCGGCTCGGGTCGTTTCGGCAAATGGCTCGAAAATCTCCAGGACTGGAACCTCTCCCGTTCGCGCTACTGGGGCACCCCGCTGCCTATATGGCGCACGGAAGATGGCAAGGAAGAGATCTGCATCGACTCCATCGCCACCCTCTACTCCGAAATCGACAAGGCTGTGGAAGCCGGTGTGATGAAGGAGAACCCATACAAGGCAAAAGGATTCGTTCCCGGCGACTATTCGCGTGAAAATTACGACCGCATCGACCTCCACCGTCCCTATGTCGACGACATCGTGCTTGTCTCTCCTTCGGGCAAACCCATGAAGCGCGAGACCGACCTGATCGACGTGTGGTTCGATTCCGGCTCGATGCCCTATGCCCAGATTCATTACCCCTTCGAAAACAAGGAGGCACTGGAATCGGGTCAGGTATATCCCGCCGACTTCATCGCCGAGGGTGTCGACCAGACCCGCGGCTGGTTCTTTACTCTCCACGCCATCGCCGGCATGGTGTTCGACACCAATTCCTACAATGCCGTCATATCAAACGGTCTGGTGCTCGACAAGGATGGCAACAAGATGTCGAAACGTCTGGGCAATGCCGTGGATCCTTTCGCCACCATCGAGGAGTTCGGATCCGACCCCGTGCGCTGGTATATGATTGCCAACTCAGCACCCTGGGACAACCTCAAATTCAATCCCGAAGGTATCCGCGAGGTATCGCGCAAACTCTTCTCCACAATCTATAACACCTACTCTTTCCTGACACTTTATGCCAACGTCGACGGTTTCACCGGCGCCGAGAAGCAAGTGCCTTTGGCTGAGCGTCCCGAAATCGACCGCTGGATTCTCTCGCTGCTCAACACTCTGATCAAAGAGGTGACCGCGGCGCTCGACGACTACGAACCCACACGCGCAGCACGCCTGATCAACGATTTTGTCAACGACAACCTCTCCAACTGGTATGTGCGCCTCAACCGCAAGCGCTTCTGGGGCGGCGGTCTCGATTCCGACAAACTCGCGGCATATCAGACACTACTCACATGTCTTGAGACAGTGGCCCGACTCATGGCGCCCTTTGCGCCTTTCTTTGCCGACCGCCTCTACCGCGACCTCACAGCTCCCACTCTGGAAGCCGAGGGCAAACCGGTGGTATCTGTGCACCTCACTGACTTCCCCAAAGCCGATGAATCGGTAATCGACAGCGCTCTCGAAGAACGCATGCACCTGGCACAGACCGTATGCTCTCTGGTGCTCTCGTTGCGCCGCAAGGTCAACATCAAGGTGCGCCAGCCCCTGCAGGCCATCATGATTCCTGTAAGTTCAGAAAGCCGCAGAAGCCAGCTCGAAGCCATGAAGCAGCTTATACTCTCCGAGGTCAATGTCAAGGAGATGCAGCTCACTGATGACAGCGACGGCGTGCTGGTGAAATCGATCAAACCCGATTTCAAGAAACTCGGTCCGAAGTTCGGCAAAAAGATGAAGGCAGCTGCAGCGGCCATCAACGCTTTCACACAGCAGCAGATAGCGCAGATCGAGCGCGACGGCAGCATCACGTTCCGGCTCGACGGCGAGGATGTGACCGTCGAAGTCACCGACGTCGACATCCATTCCGAGGATATTCCCGGATGGCTTGTGGCAAGCGACGGCTCGGTGACAGTGGCTCTGGAGGTGGAAATCACCGACCAGCTCCGTAAGGAGGGCGTTGCCCGCGACCTTATCAACCGCATCCAGAATATCCGCAAAGGGCGTGACTACGACATCACCGACCGCATCACCGTCACCGTAGAGCCTTCTGAGCTGACTTCAGGCGCTGTGGCTGACTTCGGCGAATATATCGCCTCGCAGGTGCTCGCCTCGGCCATTGTGGAAGCATCTGTCACCGACCCCGCCGATGATGAAGTGCTTGACATCGACGGCACTGAGGTGAAAGTAAAAATCTCACGAAGCTAAACCATTTTATATTGCTGAACGTTTTCATGGTCAAAAACCTGAAAACGTTCAACTATAATAATAATATTACCATGGCAGAAAAACTCCGCTACTCCGACGAGGAACTCGAGGAATTCAAGACCATCATCCTTGAGAAACTTGCTAAAGCACGCAAAGACTATGAGCTGCTCCGCGCCAACGTGATGAATACCGACGGAAACGACACCGCCGACACATCCCCTACTTTCAAAGTCCTTGAAGAGGGAGCATCGACACTCGGCAAAGAGGAGGCCGGCCGTCTGGCACAGCGTCAGGCCCAGTTCATCGCCCATCTGCAGAACGCCCTCGTACGCATCGAGAATAAAACCTACGGTATCGACCGCATTACCGGCAAACTCATTCCCAAGGAACGTCTGCGCGCCGTGCCTCACGCCACTCTGTCGGTCGACTCCAAAAAATAATCGGTTTGCAAGATATAAATTCAAAAAACAATTCAACCGGAGCAACCGGAAGCGCTGCAATTGCATCGCTTCCGGCGCTCGGCCACGACTCCGCCCGTCGGCGCGGAGTGTTGGTCATGGCCATCATCTTCGGCATACTCATCATCGACCAGGTGGTGAAAATCTATGTCAAGACGCATTTCTATCTCGGTGAGACCCATCAGGTTTTCTCCTGGTTTCAGATAGCGTTCATCCAGAACAACGGCATGGCCTTCGGGTGGGAGATCGGCAGCAAGCTGCTGCTGACTCTGCTGCGGATAGTGGTTGTCGGATTCCTTGTATATTATCTCAGCCGCATCATCAGCCGGCCTGAAGCGAAAAAGGGTTATTTGGTGTGTATGTCGCTGATAATAGCCGGTGCGTTCGGCAATATCATCGACTGTGCATTCTATGGCCTTGTTTTCGACAACCCGGCGCCTCCGGCGGTGGCTCAGCTATTGCCTCCCGACGGAGGCTACGGCACTTTCCTCCACGGGCTGGTAGTCGACATGCTCTACTTCCCTATTGTCGACTGGGTGTGGCCATCATGGATGCCATTTGTCGGCGGCAGCTATTTTCTGTTCTTCTCCCCTGTCTTCAACATCGCCGACGCCGCCATCTCGGTAGGCATAATACTTCTGATCCTCTTTTATTCATCGCAGATTTCTGCCGTACCATTCCGCAAAAAGGTCGCCGAAGCCGACTGATCCTCCGCGACAATCATATCCATACCCCGTAAAATGCGCTTTCTTCCTATAGCACTTTCCATAATGATACTTCTTCTTGCCGCATGCGGCGGAAAGAAGAGTAAAGTGTTGAGTCAGGAAGATATGGCTCAGCTTATGGCCGACATACACATGGCCGAAGGGATGGTGGATGTCAATTACGGCGATTTTCACACCGATTCCGACCGCCTGGCGCTCCGTATGAGCATTTACGAAGCTCATGGAGTCACCCGCGAACAGGTTGACTCCTCTTTTGAATGGTATGGCCATCACATCGAAGACTACATCAAGGTCTATGACCGCACAATCGAGATTCTGGAAAGCCGGCAGAGCACTCTGCTTGCCAAAGCCACTGAAAAAATCACCGCTGAGGGTGATTCAGTCGACATCTGGCCCTACAGTCCGCATTTCGAGATATCGCGCCGCGCGCCTTCGGGTATTATCACATTTGACATAGAGGCCGACTCAAACTGGCACGACGCAGATGTGATGCGACTGAAATACAAGATGGTAAAAACCACCGAGCCTGTGCTGGCACGCATCGTTATCGAATATGCCGACGGCACATCATTTTTCAATTATGTGATCGGAAACACCACCGGTTTCAACAACATTGATGTTCGCGTAGACTCCCTGCGCGGACCGGTGCGAGTAGCGGGCTACATGATAGCGACGCCCAAGGCTGATGAAACCGTGATAATCGACAGCATCTCGCTGGTGAAGATGCGAGGCTTCCTCAGCACACGCTATGTGGGTCAACGTCCGTTTGACTACAACATAAAATCTAAGGAGGAGCAGGAGGAACAGACTACTGTAAATAACGACACACTCCCTTCCGACGGATCTCTGCCCGCTTTTGACAGCAAACCTATCAAAGCCACGGCGCCCGGCGCCCATCAGGCACCCCAACAGGTGTGGCGCGCGACATCACCAATCAAGCGCGCAGGCAATAACCGACGCTGACGGAGTAGAGGGGGTAACGGGTGCATGCTCGCGTGTCATAAGCACCACACGCGAATCCACAAATATCGTATCGGCCGTTTCGCAGCGGAAAGGATGCACCACGGGCAGCTCGCCCGTGAGATCCACGAATCGAAGCTGCCCGGGATCTATGCCCTCCAGCAGGGAGCGGCATAGAAATTTTCGTGCTTTTATTTCCTTCATTTCACGCCACCTTTGACGCCCCCTTTTACACCGCCTTTCGAACCTCCGCCCATGGCGAAGATATTCTGGGTGAAAGAGGTGGTCTTCTGATCCTGTCGGGTCTTGCGGCGTATGGCCAATGCAACCAGTTCATCCATGAGCCGGGTAAACGACAGACCGGTAGCTTCCCAAAGATAGAACGAAAGCGAGCCGGGGATGGTGTTGATCTCATTGACATAAACTTTGCCGTCGGCACGATCGACGATCACATCGACACGGCTGACGCCATGGCATGAGAGCACTCGGAATGTCTCGCAGGCCATGTGCTGAATCTCTTTGGTCAACGCCTCCGGCAGATCGGCAGGAATCTTTTTCTGCGAAGCCTGCATACCCTCGGTGCCTTTGGTGCCGCCCATATATTTATCGGTATAAGAGAGGATTTCGGTGGTTTTGATCGGTTCTTCAAGAACCGACGGACGGCAGTCGTCGCAATCGCCGAGCACCGAGCAGTTGATTTCCTGCAACTGCTCCACCATATGCTCCACTATGATGCGGGAGGTGTAGCGTGCAGCGTCGGCCACCTTTTCAATCAGTTCCTCGCGATTGTGGGCGCATCCGATACCAATCGACGAGCCGAGGTCGGAGGGCTTTACAATCACGGGATATCCGAGTTGGTCCTCAACCGTTTTGATAAGAGAATCCTTTTCCTTGAACCACTGACGATCGGTGAACCACACGAAATCGACAACGGGGATGCCGCATTCGCGGAGAATCATCTTCATGGTGATCTTATCCATGCCGTTGGCCGACGAAAGGGTGTCACAACCGGCGAAAGGAATGTCGATCGACTCGAGAATACCCTCGAATGTACCATCTTCTCCTCCGCGACCGTGGAACACGGGAATCACCACGTCGAAGCGGGCTGCCACATCCTTTTTACCAAGAAACCCTTTGGGATTGGTGTAGTAGAGATTATAGTCACCGAAGACCGGACGCATATACACCTGATCGCACATTTTTTCCAGCGCTTTCATGTCGCGGAAATTGCGGAGGTTGAGCAGAGCGTCGCCGGTGAACCAGCGGCCTTCTTTGGTAACATATACTGGAATTACATTATATTTTTCACTGTCGATGGCGTTGATGGCCTGATTGGCGGAAATCACCGAGATTTCATGCTCGGTGGAACGGCCGCCGAAGAAAACACCTATGTTGGTCTTCATTTCTTTTGATATAGTGTGGAGTGATAATTACTATTTATTTGAACGTGTCGGGCAGGTCATTTGAACGTGTCGGGCAGGTCATTCTCATAGAGCACGACATCGCCTGCACGGGCTATCTTGTGAAGGATTTCCTGAGCCTGAGCAAATGTGTCGCAGGCATATACTTTCTCCTCGGGCATCTTACCGTCGGCGAGACCTTCGAGGATGGGCACACGGTTGTAGAGACCAACCACTATGACCACGTCGGCATTGTGGGCTATATTGCGGCCGAACTCACGGTTGGCATCCTCCTGTCTGGCTCCAAGTTCGATCATGCCTGGAGTGATGATGATGCGTTTGCCCTGCTCTTTCATCATGCCGAGAACTTCTACAGCCATTTTGGAGCCGGCGGGGTTGGAGTTGAATGCGTCGTCGATGATGGTCAGACCGCCAGGGACGCGTTTCACGCTCAGGCGATGCTCCACCTGGTCTATCTGCTCCACGGCATAGCGGATTTTCTCAGCCGGAACACCCAACTTCAGTGCGATCACCACGGCGCCCAAAAGGTCGGAAACATTGCATTCGCCCAACAGCTTCGTGGAAAGCTCGAGAGGATTTTCCAGACCGGGGCCGATGACTTTAAACGTCGTGCCCGACGGGGTGTATTTCACATCTGTAGCGCGGAAATCGGCCTTTCCTCCGTTTGTTACGGCATAGCGTGCCACCGGCACATTGTCGACTTTGCGGGAAGCAATATAAGGGAAATCGTTGTTGATGGCGGCGAATCCGTCGGCCGGGAGTGCGTCGACAAGTTCGAATTTAGTCTTCTGCACATTCTCTATGGAGCCGAAAGTTTCGAGATGCTGCTCACCGACGGCGGTGATGATACCCATCTGCGGATGCACGAGATCGGTGATTTCCTTGATGTCGCCGGGCTGTTTGGCGCCCATCTCCACAATGAACACTTCATCGTAGGGGCGCAGATGCTCGCGGACGGTGCGCACCACTCCGAGAGTGGTGTTGAAGCTGCCGGGCGTCATTGTCGTCGAGAAGTGCTCCGAGAGAATACGGTGAAGATAATGCTTCGTTGAGGTTTTGCCATAGCTGCCCGTAATGCCCACAACTTTAAGATCGGGCATTGAGCGCAGGATTGAGGCCGCCTCGTTGTAAAATTTCTGATTGATATGCTTTTCGACGGGAGCGAGGATGCTGTTGGCGGCAAGAAGCACCAGAGGCGACACAAACAGCAGCGCGGCCCAGGCTGCGGCGGCAGCCCACATTCCCAGGAATATCCAGCAAAGCGCCACGACCACTGCCGTAAGACCCAACATCACACCGCAGATGCGGTTGACACGCTTAGTGCGCACCAATGGTTTCTTATACTTTTTCCGCGCAAGCGACACTGTCTGGCAAATATAAATTATGATTGCCACAGGGATTACTATCACCCGGGGCAGATTGGTCAGCAACAGCACAAACATGGCTACCAGATCAAAGAGACGTCCCATGGAGGTGCTCTCTTTGGACTGGTTGAACCAACGGACGTAGCGTTCGTTGCGATAGGAATTCTGTTGGAGCATCATCATGTCGCGCGAATAGACAAACCAGGTGTCGGCTGCCAGAGCGACCATGACAATTATAAGTAATACGAGCGTTGCAACATGCATCTGAGCGTATCGGAATTAATTCATTAATAATCTGTTGGAAATTCAGCTGCGGAGGAATGACGACAGCACGGCGCGGAACTGACCCGGATTATCGAGGAAACTGTAGTGCCCGCAGCCGGGAAAACGGACTATGCCCGAACCGGGAATCAACCGGTTCATTTTCAATGCGTCGGCGAGCGGGGTGGCCTTATCCTCCTCGCCCCAGACCAGCAGCGTGGGGGCCTTGATCAGTGGGAGACGGTCGGTGAGGTCTTCATTTACAACTTTGGAGAGAATGCTGCGCATCATCGGTGATGCTCCGGCATAGTCGCTCGAGCCTCGGCTTGCACGCATCCGCTCAATCCGGTTCTCGGCCTTTTCTTTGCCAAGGAGCAGTTGCCAGAAACGTTTACCCGCCTTAAACGAATAGACTTTAAAGTAATATTTGAGCGACCGGCGGGGCTTGATGCCTGCCGCGTCGACAAGAATCAGCTTGTCGACGGGATTGCGCGAAGCATAAAGAATGCCCACGCGGCCGCCGAAAGAATGGCCCGTGAGCACCGGTTTGTCGAGATTCTCCTTTTTTACAAGCTCCTCGATCAGTCTGGTATATTCCTCCACACCCCATACAACCGGTGGCTCCTGAGAGTCACCGAAACCGGGGAAGTCGATATTGTAAACTTTATGTGTCTGAGCTGCCGTGGCGGCAATGGAGCGCACCGTGGTGTGGTTGCAGCCCCAACCGTGCATCAGTATCAGGGGCTTGCCTTCGCCGGTGATTTCCATATTCACCTTAAGCCCCTGCAGCTCGATTGTTTTATCCATGCGGAACCTGATTTTTACCCCGCAAATTTACAAAAAGTGCGCCGCATGGGCAAATATATTTCCGCTAAAGATTATGCGCGGTCTACGATTCACGGACGATTTTCGCCAGTTTCGGTATGAGAATCACTCCGGCACAGAATATGAAAATCATCGGCACGCTCAGAAGCACGGCAATCATGTAGACGCTAAAATAATCGGCTGTGACAAGATAGCTCCATCCGGCCACAATGGCCAGCACCAATGCCACGGCACTCAGAATATAACAGATCCACTGCACGAGAGAAACCCGGGCAATGGCGCTCTGAGGTGGCAGACGGTTGACTACCCTGCGGGTAAACCATGGATTTTCGTTTACGTCGGGAAGATCGCTGCGCAGAAGCTGACGCAGCCGACGGTCGGTATCGTTGTTTTGCGTGACTTTCATGAGTTATGTTTTTGGAGATTACAGAGGTTCATTTTACATCATTCAACAGTTGAGCCAGATGAGCGCGTGCACGTGACAGATGCGACTTCACGGTGCCGTCGGGCATGCCGGTTATCTTGACAATCTCTTTTACCGGTAGTTCTTCAAGATAATACAACAAAGTCACCATCCGCTCCTTTTCGGGAAGTTGCGACACCATGCGGCGCACATCCATCGTGGTTTCGTGAATGCCGGGGTCACGACCCGTGTCCTCGATGCTGATTTGCGTCAGATCGTGATCTGACAGGGCCTCGCGCGAAACGCGGCGGCGTGAGGTGGAGAACTCGTTGATGGCGATACGGTAGAGCCAGGTGCGGAAACCCGACAGTCCGTGAAACGAGCGTATGGCCAGCCAGGCTTTGATGAAAGTTTCCTGCGCCAGATCGTCGGCAAGCGATTCGTCACCGCCGGTGAGATTCAGCAGGAAGCGACGCAGACCCGGCTGGTGCATCTCGACAAGCCGCGAGAAAGCCTCGCGGTTGTCTGTAGCCATGCACAGGGCAAGCAGTCTGATTTCTTCAAAGCGGCTGGCAGCCATTACTCTTTGCTGTAGTTAATAATTATAGTGTATGGAAAATCAGTTTACTGGTGTTGATAAGGGGGAGGAGTGGTGTTGTCGCCCTGTTGCTGCGCACCGGGCATGCAGTTGCCATTCCAGGGTTGGCCGGGCTGCTGAGGAGCATAAGGCTGCCGGGGAGCAAATGGTTGCTGAGGTGCATAAGGCTGTTGAGGTGCACAAGGCTGCTGTGTGGAATAAGGTGGCTGCGGGGGATAGTTGGTGTGCGGACCCGAGGGATAACCGTTGTTCGGCGGGCAGTTCTGGGCAGGCAGAAGAAAGTATCCGATAAGTTTGCCTATGCCTAAGAATAGGGGGATCAGACCGCAGATGAGAAAGAATGAGTTATCATTCACTATCGCAAGAATCACTAAGGCCAGACCTACTGCTCCAAGCGTTACGCCTCCCGTGAATTTTCGCGGGTCACGCGGGCTGCCCTGTTTGAAGTCAGTGGGCTTGTGAGGATTATAGAACCCGTCGGGCAACTGATAGTTGAATTCAATTGCTTTATTGATAATTTCCTGACGGTTGCGGGCTTTGCGCAGCGTGACAACGGAAATCACTATGAGAGCCGCAATGACGCCGATGCAGGGGATGCCGAAAACCAGCGCTACAATCACAGGCACCATGCTGTGAGGTTCCGATTGAGGCACGAAAACAGGGCTGAAACCTTCGTCGGATTGTGTTCCCGCATAGTCATCACATGCTGAATTAATAAGCGTGGTAATCTGATACTCGGAGCCGTCGTAAGTCAGGATCCACTTTCCGTTTTCTTTAGAGACAGTCGGTGTGACCGTTGATTCGCCTTCAGCCATTTCAACAGTCTGGCTGACTGAAACTGTATCCGAAGCGGATTTTACTGCGACGGAATCGACCATGACCGTCGTCGTCGTCCGGGCCGCGGCCGAAGCGGTGCATAATGCCGCAGCAATAAGAAGAGAAGATATTAGTTTCATTGTGTGAATGATGTTTTCAATGTTTTTGTCGCACCCGTTTCCGAGGGCTTTCATGATGTTAGACTCAGTTGACAGCACATTGGTTGCAAAACAGATAAAAAATTTTGATGATTATGCGGAATGGGGTAACTTTGCAGCATCAACACACCTTGATATATACATATTTGATATATGCTCACATTTCCCGATGCCAAAATCAATTTAGGCCTTAACGTGGTGTCGCGCCGACCCGACGGATACCATAATATAGTCACGGTGATGATGCCAATACCTTCGCACGACATTCTCGAAGTGGTGCCGTCGGCGTCAGGCGCCGATTCGCTGCACACCTGCGGCCGCAATGTCGACTGCCCCATGGAGAACAATCTTGTGTATAAGGCTCTGCTGCAAATGCGACGCCACGTGGATGTGCCGCCTGTTGACATCTATCTTGACAAGCAGACACCCGACGGAGCCGGATTGGGAGGCGGATCGGCCGATGCCGCATATATGCTCAGGGCGCTGAACACATTGTTTGAATTCGGATTTGACGACGCGGCATTGGCGGCAATGGCTTCGGAAATCGGTGCCGACTGTCCTTTTTTCATCTACGACCGTCCAATGCTATGCACCGGAACCGGCACTGAAATGCGACCTTTCGATCTTTGTCTGCCCGAAAACCTATGGCTTGCGGTGGTAAAACCGGAGGTATCGGTGCCGACGCGCGAGGCCTATGCCATGCTCACCCCGCGCGAGCCGGCAGAACCGCTCACCCGGGTGCTGTCGCTCCCCATAGATCAATGGCAGGGACGACTGGTCAACGATTTCGAACCGGGAATTATCAGCCGTCACCCCGTGGTCGGACAGATCAAGCAGCATCTGCTTGATGCGGGGGCAATCTATGCCTCGATGTCGGGAAGCGGCTCGGCCGTGTTCGGCTTCTTCACCGGCGAAATCGACCCGCGGAAGATTAAACCCTCAGGCGTGGATGGTTGTTATATCTTTAGCAAAATTAACTGAACGGCAATGCCGTCGGGTCAAACCGACAAGTTTGGCAAAGTTTTTGCTGTAGATATTCAACAACCCGAAATAAACCATATATAAGATATGACTCATAAAAATCATGGTCGCAACGACCAACAGCATAACGCCCCCTACGGGGAGGCTGCCGACCGTAATTCAATCAACATCGAAGATGAAGGCGCCGATGTGATGGATGTGGCTCCTGAAGAAGATACCGAAACCGCCGAAGTGAATGCGGAGGAGGCCGATATTGACAGCCTCAGAAATCTCATCGCTCAGAAGGATGAAGAGATTACCAAGGAGAAAAAGGAATATATGTTCCTTATGGCTGAATTCGACAATTTCCGCAAGCGCACCCTGCGTGAACGCACCGAACTGATCAAAAACGCCTCTGAAAAGGTGCTCAACGGCCTGCTCCCCATCGTGGATGATTTCGAGCGTGGTCTCGATGCCATCAAGGATGCCTCCGACGCCGAAGCCGTGAAAGAAGGCATGAAGCTCATCTATCACAAACTGGTGAAGTATCTTGCCGACAATGGCGTGAAAGCCATGGAATCGACCGGCGCCGATTTCGATGCCGAGCTCCATGAGGCTGTAGCCATGGTGCCTGCCGATGCAGACACAGCAGCCGGCAAAGTCAAAGACACCGTGCAGAAAGGTTACACCCTCAATGACAAGGTGCTCCGTCACGCAAAGGTTGTGGTGGCACAGTAATTTTCACAAAGTAGTTACTTATTGACATAATCATCGCGCGATGGACAATAAACGAGACTATTACGAGGTGCTTGGCGTAAGCAAGACCGCCACCCCCGAAGAAATAAAGAAGGCCTACCGAAAACTGGCCATCAAATATCACCCCGACAAAAATCCGGGCGATAAAGCCGCCGAGGAAAAATTCAAAGAGGCAGCCGAGGCATATGAAGTACTCTCCAATGAGGAGAAACGCCAGAAATATGATCAGTTCGGCCATTCCATGGGTCCGCAGGGATTCGAAGGATTCGGCGGCGGTGGCGGCCGATATTACAGCAGCGGCATGTCGATGGAGGATATATTCTCGCAGTTCGGCGACATTTTCGGCGGCCACTTCGACTTTGGCGGCGGCGGATTCGGCGGCGCAACCGGCGGCCGTGCACGCTCGCGCCGTCAGAAACCGCAGCGACGCGGTTCCGATCTGCGCATAAAGGTAAAACTCACTCTCGAGGAGATTTCCAAAGGTGTCTCCAAGACGCTCAAAATACCCACTTATGTCAAGTGCGAGCACTGCAACGGCACCGGCGCCAAGGATGGCACAGCGTTCAACACCTGCCCCACATGCCACGGCACCGGTACTGTGAGCCAAGTAGTCCAGGGTCTGTTCGGTCCGCAGGAGGCTGTCGGCATCTGTCCCCAGTGCGAAGGTGAAGGCAAAGTCATCAGCGAAGTCTGCCATTACTGTCAGGGCGAAGGCATCGTGCGCAAAGAGAACCTCGTGTCGTTCGACATTCCCGCAGGCGTATCCGAAGGAATGACCCTCACCGTCAAAGGCAAAGGCAATGCCCCGCGCCGCGGCGGTGTCAACGGCGACCTGCTTGTGGTGATCGAGGAGGTAAAGCACCCCGAACTGATTCGCGACGGCAACGACGTTATATACAACCTCATGCTCGATGTGACTACCGCAGCATTAGGCGGCTCGGTCGAAGTGCCTACAATCACCGGACGGGCACGTCTCAACATCCCTGCCGGCACCCAGCCGGGCAAAGTGCTGCGTCTGCGTGGCAAAGGACTCCCCTCCCCGCAGTCGTCGGAGCATGGCGACGAGCTGATCAACGTGATGGTCTACATCCCCGAAAAGCTCAACGACAAGGAGCGCGAGGCGTTCGAGTCGCTGCGCGACCAGCCCGATATCAAGCCTGACCATACCACTGTCAACCGCCTCTTCTCCAAACTCAAACATATCTTCCAGTAATCCTTTCGGGATTTCCTCAACCGACTTTTCATTAACATCTTCACATGAGACCGGAGGGCATTTTTGTCCTCCGGTCTCATAATATTAGGAGGAATGCTGAGTTATAGAAATATGGATGCTATGAATCGGCCCTCCGCAAAGCCCAAAATCAGCGTGATAGTTCCGGCATACAATGCCGCGGAATATCTTGCCGAGTGTCTGCAATCCATAGCGGACCAGACCATGGGTGATTTCGAGGCGATAGTGGTCGACGATGCTTCCACTGATTCCACGCCCGAAATCATCAGGCGCTTTGCCGCGGATGATTCGCGTTTCCGTCTTCTTTCCGTAAGTCACGGAGGTGTGTCTCGGGCACGAAACTCCGGTATGGATGCCGCCCGGGGAGAATATATCTGTTTTGTCGATGCCGACGACCGTTGCCTCCCCACAATGTTTGAGCGGATGCTCACTACTCTCACTGTCAGCCGGGCACAGATATGCGTATGCGGTTTCTTCAAAGATACCCGATTTGACACTACCGCCGCTTCAAAGCCGGCTCAATCAGAGGTCTTTGATTATGACGATGCGATGAAAGCCGCGTTATATCAAAAACGCATCCTGAACAATGCCTGGGGAGTACTTTTCAAGCGGGAAACAGTAAGTGACAAACGATTTCGCAACGGCATCCGGTTTGAGGATCTCGATGCGTTCTACCGATTTTTCGAAAGTTCCGACCGCATCGTCTATCTTTCCGAAAAACTCTACTTCTACCGCCAGCATCCCTCCAGTTTCCTGCATCGTCACACCTCCGAACGGCTGGATGTACTCGATGTCACCGACCGTCTGGCCGAATATATGACGCGCCATCATCCCTCTTTGGAACGTGCAGCAGCCGACCGGCGGTTCAGCGCACACTTCAACATACTCATGCTTCTGCTGGCCGGCCATATCAACGACCCCGCCTCAGAACGCCGTTGCATCGAAGTAATCCGCTCGCTGCGCATGGCCGAACTGACCGACCCTAATGTGCGCCTTAAAAACAAATGCGGAGCGCTTGCTTCCTATATTGGACTACCGTTTCTCCGCGTACTCGCAAGAATATAGATTTAAACCAGTATATAGATATAAAAAGGCGCTCATCGCGAGCGCCTTTTTATTGGTTTCCAATAGGTACAATTTCTAAGGTAAAAAAGATTGTTTTAGGTTTGTGATGCAAATGTCGGCCATTTTTCGGGAGTGGCAAAATTATTTTATATGTTGTTCGGCATACTTTTTAAGCCACTTTCGCATACCTGCCTCAATGTCGGCATCTAACAAACTATCTTTCAGCAGATTTCCACACGCACATAATATCGCTTTGGCGTGTGTTAATAAACGTTAACAAGTCGATTTGGTCGGTTTATTATACTTTTTCAGAGATTATTAGTACCCCGCAGGAGATGGTGTCAGCTTGATAGAGGCATCGCAATAAGTGTTCAGCCGGAACGTAGAGCCGTCGAAAACGCCATAGGTGAAATGACTGATCCAATCACCTAAAATGATTACCCGCGAACCGGAACCCGGCAACTGATAGTCAAGCAGAACATGACGATGACCATAGACAAAATAATCAATTCCGGGGTCGACGTCGCGCAGATATTCCTCGCTGAAAGCAATCAGAGGGTCGTCGGTCAAAGGGTGCTTCAGGTCGGGCTGTGTGCTTCCGTTGCGTCGCGACGAACAGGACCAGCTGTGGGCAAATCCCACAGTCCAGCGGGGATGGATTCCCGAATAGAGTTTCTGGCAGAACTTATTGCGGAAAAGCGAACGGAGAAAGCGGAACGATGGTTTGACTTTCCCGACGCCGTCGCCATGATTAAGAAAAAAACGTTTTCCGAGAATGTCACGGACAGAATAGCCGTCGACAACCTCAATACCTATTTCATCACGCAGATAGTCGAACAGCCATATATCATGATTGCCGGTAAACCAGTGGATCTTCACACCACGGTCGGCCAGACGGGCCAGAGCGCCGAAAAAACGCACATATCCACGAGGCACCACATAGCGGTATTCAAACCAATAGTCGAGCACGTCACCAAGCATATACAGCTCGTCGGCATCGGAGGCTATCGACTCAAGAAAGCTCACCACAAGTCGTTCATGCGCATGCCGGTCAGGGAAATATGAAGCGCCCAGATGCATGTCGGATATGAAATATACTCTGCCCATTACTGTGTGGTCGATTACTTTTCGGAAAGTTGTATCACAAAAAATTACAGGCGACCAAGCTCAAGCTTCGCTTCCTCGCTCATCATGTCTTCGTTCCATTCCGGTTCGAACACCACATTGATGTTGACCGAGTTCAGGCCTTCGATCGACTCAAGTTTGAGCCGGGCATCCTCTACAATGAAATCGGCCATAGGGCACGATGGCGCCGTCATGGTCATGTCGACATCGAGATTGGCGTAATCATCAATTTCTATTCTGTAGACCAGCCCGAGACTGTAAATGTCAACCGGAATTTCGGGATCATAGACGGTGTGAAGCATCTCCACAACCTTCTCCTCCAGCCTGAGCCTGGTTTCGGCATCGATTTTCTCCATATTATGCTTTTGTTTTCTTTGGGGAAACGTACAAAATTAAGCAAAGTTTCCTTTTCAGCCAAATTTTGAGTATTTTTGCGCCATGATAAGCTATCTGCAGATCGAGAATCTTACCAAAAGCCACGGCGACCGCATGATTTTCGCCGATGTCACTTTCGGCATCAATCAGGGCGACAAAATCGCCCTCATAGCCAAGAACGGCACAGGGAAAACCACCCTATTGCGCTGTCTGGCAGGCACCGAGAGCGCCGATTCGGGTAAAATCACCCCGCGTTCCGGCCTTAAAACCGGCATTCTGGAACAGACGCCGCAGCTCCCAGACGATATGACCGTAGAGGATTTTGTCGGCAACGACGACAAACTGCGCCGGTTGCTGACACAGATGGAGGTCTTTGTTACCCCGCAACTTATCGGAAACCTCTCGGGAGGGCAGCGCAAACGGCTCGCTCTGGCCAAAGTAATCGCTTCGGAACCCGACCTGCTGATACTCGACGAGCCTACCAACCATCTCGACATACCCACAATAGAATGGCTCGAGAACTATCTGACCCGTTCGAAAGTGACACTGCTGATGGTGACCCACGACCGGTATTTTCTCGATCGCATCTGCGATAAAATCATCGAGATAGACCGCACCAGCCTATACGTCTACGAGGGGAACTATGCCAACTATCTGCGCCGCCGGCGCGAACGCATCGACGGCATGAGCGCCGAACTGGCCAAGGTGAAAAACACCCTGCGGAAAGAACAGGAATGGATGAACCGCCAGCCCCAGGCGCGCGCCGGGAAAGCGCAATACCGCATCGATGCATTCCACGACCTGAAAAAGCGGTCGCAGATAGATCTTCGAGAGCGCAATGTGAATCTGTCGGTTAAATCATCTTATATAGGCTCCAAGATTTTCGAAGCCAGTCATGTTTCGAAATCGTTCGGCGACAAATGCGTGCTCCGCGATTTCAACTATATATTCTCCCGCTATGAGAAAGTCGGCATCGTCGGTCGCAACGGCGCAGGCAAGTCCACATTCATAAAAATGCTTCAAGGGCTTGTGCAACCCGATTCAGGGCATTTCGATGTCGGCGAAACAGTGCGTTTCGGTTATTACAGTCAGGAGGGAATCAATTTCGACGGGAACAAACGCGTGATCGACGCGATCACCGACCTTGCAGAAGAAATAGTAGTGAACGACGGCGTACACTACTCCCCTATGCAATTCCTGCAGCATTTTCTCTTTACTCCCGTCGATCAGCAGAAATATATTTCAAAACTCTCGGGCGGAGAGCGCAGCCGGCTGCATCTGGCATCGGTGTTGATGCGGTCGCCAAATTTCCTGATTCTCGACGAACCCACCAATGACCTCGACATAGTCACACTCGGCATCCTTGAAGAGTATCTTGCCGAGTTCAAAGGTTGTGTCATTGTCATCAGCCACGACCGTTTCTTTCTCGACTCCATCGCCGACCATCTGTTTGTGTTCGAGGGAGACGGCATCGTGAAAGATTTCCCCGGCAATTACACGGAATACCGACAGTGGCGCGACAACCGCGACCGCGAAGATAAAGAGGCGCGGGCCGCGCAGGCCAATGCCGCCGCCAAAGTACCCGCCACAGAAAGCGACGCCCCGCGGGTAAGCCGCGGCGGTCTTGAGCGCGCTCCGAAACTTACATTCAAGGAGCGGAAAGAGCTTGAATCTCTGACAACCGAAATCGATGCCCTTACAGCCGAGAAAGCACAACTCGAAGCTATCTTCAACTCAGGCGAAGAGATAGCCGACATAGCGGAAAAGTCGGCACGATACACCGAGGTCAGCGATCTGCTCGACGAAAAGGAGATGCGCTGGCTCGAGCTTTCCGAAAAGGAGTGACGGCGGCAAACACTCTCCGCATATCCTTTGTTTTTACTATACAGGCGCTTAGAAGCTGTTTAATATATAAGCGCTTAGAGCTTGTTTAATAGATAAGCTCTTATAGTTTCGACATTAATTTATGAGACAGTTTCTTTGTCAGGACAACGGATTCAAGGAGTGCGAGGCGTGGTGTCCTCATTGTTGGGTAAACATTGAGAATCCCGACATGAACGACATCAATTTTCTTCTCGGCGATCTACACATGCCCGTAGCCTTCATCGAGAGCATCACCGACATCGACGAGCGTCCCCACATGGACCGCGAGGGAGACTGGCGACTCACGATTCTGCGGATTCCTGTGCGGCTGAAACAGACCGACGAGATGCCCTACGGCACGGTGCCTATCAGCATCATCACCAACAACGAAATAATCGTGACCGTGTGCAGCCGTCGCACCGAGCTGATTCCCGACTTCATATCCCACACCAACGCTCGTAACATCCTGATCGACACCGAGCCTGATTTCGTGCTGCGGATACTATATTCTTCGGCATTCTGGTATCTGAAATATCTCAGAGAAATCAGCGATGATGTACTACACGACGACAAGAGGCTCGAAAGGAGCATCCGCAACGAAGATCTCAAAAACATGATGAAACTGCAGCGCACACTGGTGTTTTTCAATACGTCGCTGCAAGGCAACAACACCGTGGTAGGTCGCCTGGAGCATGTCTACGGCAACGGCTTCGACGCCGATCTGCTCGAAGATGTGGAGATAGAGCTGAAACAGGCCGACAACACCGCCAACATCTACAGCAACATTCTCAGCAGTTCCATGGATTCCTTCTCCTCGATTATCTCCAACAATGTCAACGCCATAATGAAAAAGATGACCGCAGTGTCGATTGTATTGATGGTTCCCACTTTGATCGCAAGTTTTTACGGCATGAACGTGGAGATCACCTACGGCAATCATCCTTACGTTTTCTGGCTGATATTGGGAGGATCGCTGCTGCTGTCGTCAATTCTTTACGTTGTCCTGAAAAAAATACGCTGGTTCTGAGGCTCCATCGTATCAGTCGCGCATGGCATCGCGGCGGGTCATGTAATCGCCTAAATACAGGCCGCCGATGATGAGCAACGCTCCCACACAGCCTGTCAGTGTAATGGGATCGTTCTTGCCGAACAGAATTGCTGCGATAATCATTGTGCAGATGGGCTGCACATAAAGGTAGTTGTTGGTCTTGACAGCACCGAGATTCCCAAGCACCCAGGTCCATAAAAGATAGGCCGCCATGGAACATCCCACGCCAAGAAACAGCAGATTGCCAAGCACTTCGGGGCGCAGAAACACCTCGGCAGGCGCAATGGGTTCAGCCGACAGGAACCAGATAGGCAGACCTGTGATGATGCCGTAGAAAAATGTCTTGCGTGTAATAAACTGGGTGGAGTAAGTGGCGTTGACCCGTCGGAGCACCAGTGAATAGACGGCCCACGAAAATGCGCAGCTGAGAGCCAGAATATCACCTACCGCAATCGACATAGTGTCTGGTCCTCCGTCACCACTCTGCATCATTCCCGACAGTCCATCCTTGAATATGATGCATCCCACACCGGCCAGAGCAATAATCGAACTGATATAGGTCCACCGCCCGGGACGTTCATTGCGGTAAAGAGCGCCTATGAGCAGTGTGGTGATCAGCGGCGAGAGGCTCGAAATCATCGACACGTCGGACACCCGGGTATATTGCACGGCATAGTTCTCGGCAATGAAATAGATCGAGGAGCCACACAGTCCGCAAAGGAAAAACATCATCTCGTCGCGGAGCGAATCGGCCCAAATACGCCGGTAGCTTGAAATCAAGACAAGCACATAGGCTATGACAAAGCGGTAGATGTACAGCTCCACCGGACCGATACCCGCACTGATCAGCACTTTGGTCGACACAAACGAAGCGCCCCACATGGTCACCACCAGCAGAGCGCCCATATGAAAGATAATATTACTTTTGCGTGAGTTATGTGTGTAAGTGTCTTGACGTGGCATCGGGCTAAGGCTTTTCCATGAAGGAAATCCACTGCGAAATTAGAAAAAAGTTTCCTTTCCGCAATGAATTTTTCAACATAAAATTTTGGAAGGCCGCATTATTTCACTAATTTTGTGCTACAATATTCAATAGAATAAACTCATTAGTAAGTTATAAAAGTCAACATGGAAGTAACAGGCAAAATCATACTGGCCCTCCCCCCTCAGAGCGGTGTGTCGAAAAACGGCAACAACTGGCACAAACGCGAATATGTGCTGGAAACCAACGAGAGTTTCCCCAAGAAAATTCATTTTGATTTCTTCGGTGACCGTGCCGACCAGTTCCCTCTCAATGTGGGCGACATGATTCGTCTGAGCTTTGATATCGAGAGCCGCGAATACAACGGCCGATGGTTCACCAGCATCCGTGGCTGGAAATCGGAGCCTGCCCAGGAAGGTGCAGCAGGCGCTCAGGCACCAGCCGCTCAGAATCAGGCATTTCCTCAGGGCGGTTTCGCCGCTCCCGCTCAGGCACCGGCAGCTGCCCCTCAGGCACCCATGCAGGGCGGATTCCCCACGCCTCCCGCTCCTGAAGCAGCCAACGACGACCTCCCCTTCTGATCGCAGTTTCAGGAAAATTCCTGCCTGAATCAGATACAATGACCCCATTACCGGCGGCGCTGCTCCAGATAGGCGCAGCGCCGCTGCTCTTTCAGGGTAAAATCATTTTCCTGCATATATACGTTATAACTTATGTTATAACTATGAGCACCGACAACAACATCCCGGCTCCCAAGTCATCGCGCGCCTCCAGATCATCGCGGATCTCGCGCTTGATTGTCAAACTACGCCACTTCTATGAATATGTAACGGAAGGGGTATGGAGCGACATGCGCCGCTCCCGATGGGTCACTTTCACCAAAACCGTAAACCTGTCGGTACGTTCGTTTCTCAACGCCGATCTGCAGCTCCGTGCCGCTGCCCTCACCTACCAGACAATTCTGGCGCTGGTGCCCGCTCTGGCACTGGTGTTTGCCATCTGCCGCGGATTCGGTTTTCAGAATCTGATACAGACCCAGCTGTTCAACAGTTTCCCCGCGCAGCAACAGGCGCTCGCCACCGGTCTGAAGTTTGTCGACTCATATCTGGCCCAGTCGTCAGAGGGTATCTTCGTCGGCATAGGCATAGTTTTTCTGCTCTGGACGCTGATTTCGATGATGTCGAATGTCGAAGATTCGTTCAACACCATCTGGGGCGGTATCCCCGGCCGCACTTTCTGGCGCAAATGCACCGACTACACCGCCATCTTCCTGCTCCTCCCTGTGCTGATGATATGCTCAAGCGGCATCACGGTGTTCATGTCGACTACCATCCAGAATTCCGTGCAATGGGAGTTCCTGTCAACAGGGATAATGCGTCTGCTCGACCTTTCGTCGGTGGTGCTGGTGTGGTTCTTTTTCGCCGGCACATACATGCTAATTCCCAATACACGTGTAAAATTCAAAAATGCATTCGTAGCCGGCATTCTTGCGGGCACAGGGTTTCTCATCCTCCAGTGGCTGTTTGTTTCCGGTCAGATCTATGTGACCCGCTACAACGCAATCTACGGTTCATTCTCCTTCCTGCCACTGCTCCTCATATGGATACAGCTGGTGTGGCTCATCACCCTCTCGGGAGCTGTATTCTGCTATTCCTCACAAAATATTCTGGCTTACAGTTTCAACAGCGAGATAGAACACATATCCGAGGAATACAGATGGCGCATACTTCTGGCCGTGATGACCGTCACAGTGCAGCGTTTTCAACACGGGCAGCCGCCGGCCGACGACCAAAAGATCGCCTCAGTCTACGGGCTGCCCATTTCACTGGTGTCAAAGTCGGTGAAAGATCTGCTCAAAGCCAGATTGCTGATGCGGGTGGTGATCAAACCGGGCGACGACAGCTATCAACTTGCGCCCGCCGTGCCCTGCGAATTCTTCACGCTCGGCGACTTCATGCGTCGCACACTCCGCACCGGCAACAGCGGTTTCATACCCAACTTCACCCGACGTTTCGTGAAGCTTGACGACGCTGTAGGTTCTGTAGCCGAAGTCACTCTCAAAGCCGCCGACAAAATCCGGATAGCCGACCTCGCCATATCCGACATAAGGAATCCTGTCAACAAATAAAAAATCGACACCTAATAAATAAAACCAGCAACAAACAAATAAAACCTACAAGAATGAAAACTCAGATTGCAACCGAAAAAGCTCCCGGAGCCATCGGCCCCTACAGCCAGGCTATCGACTGCGGCCCATTCGTTTTCGCATCAGGCCAGATTCCTATCGACCCCGCCACAGGAAACATTCCCGAAGGTATCACCGAGCAGACCCGCCAGTCGCTAAGCAATGTCAAAGCGATTCTTGAAGCAGCCGGACTCACCATGGACAATGTAGTCAAGACCACCGTCTTTATGGCCGACATGAATGATTTCACCGCCATGAACGCCGTGTATGCCAAAGCATTCTCCGCTCCTTTCCCTGCCCGTTCGGCAGTGGCTGTGCGCACCCTTCCCAAAAATGTGCTTGTAGAAATCGAGGTTATCGCCGCCAAATAAATATCGTATTATAATTGAAAATCGAGGCTGTGTCGTTGTGAACGGCACAGCCTCGATTGTTTGAGGTTGATTATTCAGCGGGTTACCTCACAAATTCCTTTGTAACCTTGTCACCGCGGCGCACGATGTAGACACCGGCGGAGGGGTTGTCGACTCGTACACCCATGAGATTGTAATAGACAGTCGGGGCGTCGTTGCCGCCTGCCGTGATGTCGGTCACGGAGGTTGGAGTGCTCAGTGTCACAGTCATGTTCTTGAGGTCGAGCGAGGTTGCGTAAGTTCCTGCCGGTGCCGCCCATGACTGGGCGCCCATGGCGTCGACCTGATTCTTATAGAGTCTGACAGTTGCCGGAGTGTTGAGGGCAATTTTTGTATCCTTGGCAGGAGCACCATAGCGATCGGCCTGATTAGCACCGTTCCATTCGCCGTCTGTGGCGTCAAGCGCGGTAATGAAGGTGAAATAAGCGTCGGCTCCGGCTGCTGCAGGATCGAATTTCACACTGTTCCATGTGTAGACGCCGTTCTCTGCCGTGTTAGGTTCAAGGCCTGTCGAGGTAGCCCAGGAAGTGCCGTTGATAGTGCCGACCATGTAGATTTTAGCAGGGTATGTGGGATCCACACCTCCCTGATATTCACCCTGGTCGCCTGCGGTAGTGTAGACGTGGTTATGCACAGCATCGAAATCTCCGGTCTTGGAGGCGTCGCCGTCACCTGCATTGAACAGCAGACCGGTTGTTCCGGCGGGGCAGGTGTATTTCCATATATCGCCTTCTACCTTGTTCATTGCCACGCCGGGCCAATCCGATTCCGAGGCGCCCCAGTAATGAATATGAGGTGTGGCCCAGTTGCTGTTGGAGTTGTCGAAGTAGATGTCCACTTCGGTCTGGGGCAGGGGGTCGTCACCGCCGCCACCGCCTACTTCTACTTTCGTCCACACACAGTAGTCTTTACCGCTGGCCTTTATGTCGGCATCGGTGTAACCGGCGGGCGACACCATGGCAGGACCGATTTTCACCACCAGTTTTCCTTTGGAGCCGGTCACCTCGGCCAGATATACGGATTTATTTGATGTCATTACTCTGACGCGGCTGCAATTGTGCACGCCAACGGCGTTGCGCACTGCGATAAGTTCCTTGATAGCTGCTTTATACATTTTCCAGTGGGGAAGGAATACGCAGGGGGTGCCGGGAGAGCAGAGAATGAATGCATTGGCCGCCGGGACGTTGCCTGTGAATTTGCTATTGTCGCGGTAGGTGTCGTGATTGTCGACGAATGTTACCGCCAGCTGCGCATAACCGAAATGAATCATACCGGCGGGCTGATCGGTTGTGCCGTTGGCTTTCCACACCAGTTCCGACATGTCGTTATTTGCGAATGCCTTGTTGATCTGATATTTGCATGGGAAGTCAAACGCCGCCGACTCTTTGCCGGTGGCATCTATCCAGCCTTTCACGGCATCGTAGCTGCCATCCCAATATTCGCCCACCGAATAAGTGGGTTTGGAATATTCGTTGTAGATTTTGTTGAAGGAACCGCTGTAACCCTTCACCATATCGTAACGGAAACCTGCATACCCGAGGTCGTCGAGCAGGAATTTGCAGTAATTCTTGCAGTTTTCCTGCACATTGGCATTGGTGTGATCGAGGTCTCGTGCACCATTGAAATCTTCTCCGGTGTCAGCCGCGCCTGTCGGGGTGGCTTGTCCGCTTGCATTTTTTACTTCATCGGTGCAGCAGATGCCGTCAGTGCCGATATGCCATGTTTTGCCGTCCCATTCTTCAGCGGGAAAGTCGGTCCAGTTGGTCACACCGTTACGGTGGTTGATAACCACATCGGCGATGATTCCTGTACCTTTCTCTTTGAAGGTGTTGATCATGGAGCGGAGTTCTGCCTCGGTGCCGAACGATGAATTATGGTTCGTGAACCAGTACTGGGGCATATACCCCATATTGTGAGAATCCCCGCAATTACCCGAATTGGGAACCCAGATAAGTTTGAACGACTGGGAGAGTTCATCGGCCTGTGATTCGAGGTTTGTCCACTTGGTATCTTTGTAAGAATCCCAGGAGAATCCCTGAAGCATCACGCCCTCGTAATTGGCGGGCCACCCGATGGCCATGGCAGACAAAAACGACAGCGATGCCGTCGCGAAAGCCATAGCATAACGTTTTAATGATTTCATGGAACAAGGAAATGAGTAAAGATTAGTGTATCGATAGGTAAGATTTTGGTGTAATAGATTGGTCTACAAAGATAATATAAAGTTTTTGTATATCAATGTATTTTAACAGAAAATTTAGGGATTCAATATGCACGCAAAAGCAAAGTTGCCGTCGGGATTGTTTATACCGTATAAGTGACTTTTAAGTTGACATTTCACCCCACAAAATTAAGATGAAACAGATCATGGATGGCTGCACAGCCGCTACACACGTGGCATTCGCATTGAGCGATGTCGCTACTATCTACCCTATAACTCCAGTTGCTTCCATGGGCGAAACCGCCCAGAAATGGGGCATGCAGGGACGCAAAAACTATATGGGCATACCTATGAGCGTCAAAGAGATGGAGAGCGAGCTTGGAGCAGCCGGCGCCACCCACGGGGCAGCCGCGGCAGGTGCGTTAGCCACAACCTTCACCAACTCGCAGGGGTTGATGCTCATGATTTCCAACATGTATAAAATCGCAGGCAACCGGCTGCCGGTGGTGTTTCATGTCGGAGCGCGTTCGCTGGCAACACATGCCCTGAGCATATTCGGCGACCATCAGGATGTAATGGCTACCCGCGCCACAGGTTTTGCATTTCTCTGTTCCACATCGGTGCAGGAGGTGATGGACCTCGCCGCCGTGGCGCATCTGGCGGCACTCGAGGGGTCAACACCGGTGTGTCACTTCTTCGACGGCTGGCGCACCTCCAACGAAATGTCGACCATCGACGTGATTCCCTACAACGACCTTTTCAACCTCATCGACTGGGAAAAGGTGCAGGCGTTCCGCGCCCGCGCACTGAATCCCGAGCATCCGGTGCTGAGGGGTTCGGCACAGAACCCCGACGTCTATTTCCAGAATGCAGAAGCTCAGAATCCCTTCTACGACCGCTTTCCGGCAATCGTGCAGGAGAAAATGGACACTCTGGCTGCCGTTACCGGCCGACAGTATCACCTATTTGACTATCATGGAGCGGCCGATGCCACAACGGTGGTTATTGCAATGGGATCGAGCTGCAAAGTAGCGGAGCTTACGGTCGACTATCTCAACAGCCACGGCTATAAGGCCGGAGTGGTGACTGTGCATCTATTCCGCCCCTTCTCGCCCGAAGCTCTGATAAAAGCGATTCCACCGACAGTCAGAACCGTAGTTACACTCGACCGCACAAAAGAACCGGGCGCCGACGGCGAACCACTGTATAAAGATGTGGCCACAGCCCTGTTAACCTATGGTCCCGGTCATTTCGCATCCTCACTTCCGCGAATAATGGGAGGACGCTACGGTCTGTCGAGCAAAGACTTCACACCCGCTATGGTGAAAGCCATCCTCGACGAAGCCGCAAAACCCGCTCCACGCCGATTCTTCACTGTCGGAATCACCGACGACGTGACAAAGCTATCGCTTGATGTCGACCGCTCGTTCACGCTGCCCGTCGAAGGGGTCACAAGTGCGATATTCTACGGCTTCGGCAGCGACGGCACAGTTGGTGCCACCCGTCAGGCAGCATCGATTATCGGTGATACAGAGGGGATGTATGCGCAGGCATATTTCAGCTATTCCGCAAAGAAATCAGGCGGTTACACCATCAGCCAGTTACGTTTTTCAAAATCGCCGGTTGAGGAGGAATTCGGCATTGAGGAAGCGGACTATGTGGCATGTCACAAGAGCGCATACGTCGACCGTTTCCACATGCTCACCCATCTGAAACATGGAGGCGTGTTTGTGCTCAATTGCCCCTGGAAGCCAGAAGAGCTGGCCGACCGGCTCCCGGCCGCCATGCTCCGGCAGCTCGCCGCCCGCCTCCCCCGATTCTATATCATCAATGCCGCAGAAATAGCGCATCAGGTGGGGCTCGGCAATCGCATCAACACCATCATGGAGACAGTGTTCATGAAACTCACCGATGCTATCGACTTCGACATGGCCATATCGCAACTGAAATCGCAAATCACCAAAGCCTATATGCACGAAGGCGGCGAAGTGGTGGCCGCCAATCTGCAGGCCATCGACCGGGCCATCGACGCCCTGGTGAACGTGGAGATTCCCGACTCATGGGCCGACGCCAAAGATTCGGCGGCTCTTGACAGTGCTGAAAGTGTAGAGGTTCGCGCCATATCATTCCTCTCCCCCCTTCCCGCGGGGGGGGCCCCTCTCGAAAAATTTGTACGCGAGATCAGCGCGCCATGTCTGCAACTTCGAGGCGACTCGTTGCCGGTGTCGCTGTTCAAAGCCGACGGACGCATGCCCATGGGCACCACCGCTTTCGAGCGGCGGCGCATCGCCTATCGGGTGCCGCAATGGGATCCAGACAAATGCGTGGAGTGCACCGAATGCTCGTTTGTATGCCCTCACGCCGCCATACGTCCGTTCCTGCTCACCGACGCTCAGTTGCAGGAAGCGCCTGCCGGGACTCTTACACGCCCTGCTTCTGAAGCAAAACTCAAAGGGCTGCACTTCCGCATACAGACATATCCCGAGGATTGCACCGGCTGCAGCTCATGCGCCACGATATGCCCCGGCCATGCGCTGACCATGGTGCCGATGACCCCGCAGGCCGACGCACAGCGCCCTCTGCTCCGTTATTGTCGGGAAAAAGTGGGTGAAAACGGGTCGGTGCTTCCCCGCTTCACCATCAACGGCTCGCAGTTTCAGAAACCGCTTCTGGAATTTTCAGGCGCGTGTGCCGGTTGCGGCGAGACACCTTATATAAAATTGCTCACACAACTCTTCGGCGAAAGAATGATCATAGCCAACGCCACCGGATGCTCGTCGATATGGGGCGCAAACTACCCCAGCAACGCCTATTGCACCCGTCCCGACGGCCGAGGAGCCGCTTGGGGCAACTCCCTTTTCGAGGATAACGCAGAATATGGCTACGGCATGGCCGTGAGTTGCCGTCAGCGACGCGAAGGATTGCTTGCCGCCGCCCGACAGATTGCCGGCGCCGCCGGCGCATCAACCGATCTGAAACAGGCGGCGCAGGCATGGATCGACGCATTCCACGCCCCTGAGAAATCGCGCGAAACCGGCATTGCACTCGTCGCCGAAATCAGGAAGCATCCTGCTCCGGAGGGTCTCGATCAATCATTCAAAACAATTACCGACAACGTCGATCTCCTTGGCAAACCCTCGGTATGGGCCATCGGCGGTGACGGCTGGGCCTACGACATCGGTTTTGCAGGGCTCGACCACGTGCTGGCTTCGGGCGAAAACATCAATCTGCTGGTCATGGACACCGAATGCTATTCCAACACCGGCGGCCAGACATCCAAAGCCACACCGCTGAGCGCTGTCACCAAATATTCACCCGACGGCAAACGCACATTCAAGAAAGATCTTGGCAGAATGATGATGTCGTATGGCACTGTTTATGTCGCTTCCATCGCTCTCGGAGCCAACATGCAGCAGGCCATCGACGCCATGCGCGAGGCCGAAGCCTATCCCGGGCCGTCGCTCATTATATGTTACTGCCCATGTATCAACCACGGTATTCGTGCCGGTATGGGATCGGCAATGATCGAGGAGCGCCGCGCCGTGGCCACAGGCTACTGGCAGCTCTACCGCTACAATCCACTTATGGCGGCGAACGGACTCGACCCCTACATACTCGATTCGCTCGATCCTTCGGTTAAGATCAACGATCTCCCCGACCACGGCACACCCTCGGCGGCTGAAACAACCGACGACCTTGACGCAAGCGAGGGTCCCTGGATCAGAGTGGCCGATGAGAAAGCGAAACTCACGGTCGACTACGACCGTCCCGACATCGCTTCGCTCGACGCTTTCCTCGACGGCGAAGACCGCTATGCCGACCTGCGGATCGTGGCTCCCGACAAAGTTGCCGCACTCCGCAAGGCTCTCGCCGACCACGATATGTCCACATACAATCTCCTCATCAACAGCCCCGAAGCACCCTCAATAAACAGCCCGGAGAATCCTCAATAAACCGCCCCGATGCACCCGCAGAAAGCAGTTCCGAGGCACCGGAGAGAAACTGACAAGGAAAAGATTTAGGTTTTTTGCCTTAATTTCAACTTTTTCAATGTGCGCGTGTTATAAAGATATAATCAGAAACACGAGAGGCACAGCCTCCACTCCTAAACATGACTAACTCTCACTAACAACTATTTAGATATGAAAAAAGCTCTTTTACTGATTACACTCATGTTGGGTTGCATGAATGTTTTCGCTCAGAAAGTTGACAAAGCCGAAATTAACAAACTAAAAACTTTTTTGGCTCAGACATCAGAGAAAGGTGGTACCAACGCCGCCGCTCTCAACATTGTAAACCTAAATGCTCCCGCCACCTGGGAGGGTGTGACCGTGGCCAACGGCCATGTCACCGCCATCGAATGGAAAGACAAACACCTTGCCGGTTCGCTCGACCTCTCCGGGTTCAGCGCCCTTGCCAAAGTGGATGTGTCGCGCAACCACCTCACCTCGCTCAACTGCCAGGGAGATGCCGCGCTGACCGACCTCAACGCATCGCGCAACAAGCTCACCACAGCCAACCTTGAAGGCTGCACCGGGCTTGTAGATCTCAAAATCTACCGCAATCGTCTCACAGAATTCGATGTCACCAACATCCCTCTCATTCAGACGGTAAACATCTCCAACAACTATCTCGTTGACCTCAACGTATCCAACTGCATCACTCTCAAAACCCTCAACTGTCAGGGCAATCATCTCGAGAATCTGCTCGTGGAGAACTGCACCAACCTCAAGAACCTCTATTGCGGGTACAACAAGCTGCAGAATATCACTCTTGCCGGTCTTGTTAACCTGCAGAACCTCAACATCGACGACAACGAAATCAACAAACTGCTGATTGCAAACCTTCCTTCGCTCTCGTCGTTCCTCTGCTCCGACAACAACATGCAGCAGCTTGCCGTCAGCAACTGCCCCCGCCTGCTCGACCTCGTTTGCTCATACAACGATCTTACCGAGCTTAGCGTCAACCAGTGCCCCAACCTGCTCTTTGTCGACTGCTCATACAACGACCTCTCGACCCTCACCCTGTCGAACCAGACATTCCTGCAACGCGTACTTTGCAACAACAACCAGCTGATTACCCTCGATGTTTCCTTTGACCAGGCACTCACCTACGTCAACTGCCGTAACAACATGATCACTGACATCCGCACCATCGGCGACCCCAATCTCGGCATGATCGCCTGCCAGTGGAACTACTAATATACAAGAGCTGACAATAGGGGCCGATGACCCTTAGGCCCCACTAATCTCAATAGGCTGCACCGTAAGTCGAATTACGATGCAGCCTATTAATTTTGTTTTATGTCCACAGGTCGGTCAGCCGGATCTGAGCACGGCCTGCATTGTCAGTCAAGCTTCAGTACGGCAAGGAAAGCCTTCTGGGGAACCTGAACGGAACCGATCTGCTTCATGCGTTTCTTGCCGGCTTTCTGCTTTTCAAGCAGCTTGCGCTTACGCGACACGTCGCCGCCATAGCATTTCGCGGTAACATCCTTGCGGACAGCCTTGATGGTCTCGCGGGCGATGATTTTCGCTCCGATTGCGGCCTGGATGGCAATGTCGAACTGATGGCGCGGAATCAGCTCCTTGAGTTTCTCGCACATGCGCCGGCCAAACTGCACGGCGTTGTCGGCATGCGTGAGAGTCGAAAGCGCGTCGACCGGCTCTCCGTTGAGAAGCACGTCGAGTTTCACCAGACGCGACGGTCTGAAATCATGCAGATGATAGTCGAACGAGGCATACCCTTTTGAAATGGATTTCAGTTTGTCGTAGAAATCAATCACTATCTCACCTAAAGGGATATCGAAATTCAGCTCCACACGGTTACCCGAGATGAATTCCTGCTTGAGCAGTTCGCCGCGCTTGCCCAGACATAGTGTCATGATCGGACCGATAAACTCGGCTGTGGTGATGATCGACGCACGGATATAAGGTTCCTCGATATGGTCGATCAGCGTGATGTCGGGCAGACCCGAAGGGTTATGCACCTCGGTCTCGTTACCTTTTTTATCGAAAACTTTATAGGAGACGTTGGGCACCGTGGTTATCACCTCCATGTTGAATTCACGGCTGAGACGTTCCTGGATAATCTCCATGTGGAGCAGACCCAGGAAGCCGCAGCGGAATCCGAAACCGAGCGCCATGGAGGATTCGGGCTGGAATGTAAGTGAGGCATCGTTGAGCTGCAGTTTTTCAAGCGAGCTGCGCAGATTCTCAAAATCCTCGGCCTCGATGGGATATACTCCGGCAAACACCATAGGCTTAACCTCCTGGAAACCGGCTATGGCTGGTGCAGGACGGTCTACATGGGTAATGGTGTCGCCCACGCGGACCTCCTTCGAAGTCTTGATACCAGAAATGATGTAGCCCACGTTGCCCGCCGAAAGCTCGGTGCGGGGCGAAAGATCCATTTTGAGCACCCCTATTTCATCGGCATGATACTCTTTGCCGGTCGACACGAATTTCACGAAATCATCCTTGCGGATGGTGCCGTTGACAATTTTGAAATAAGCAATGATGCCGCGGAAGGGATTGAACACCGAGTCGAAAATCAGAGCCTGAAGCGGTGCGGTGGGGTCGCCCTGCGGAGCGGGCACCCGCTCGACGATAGCATCGAGAATCTCGGGGACACCTATGCCCGTCTTGCCCGAAGCGCGGATAATATCAGAAGGATCGCAGCCGAGCAGGTCGACGATCTCATCCTCCACCTCGTCGGGATTGGCGCTCTCGAGGTCCACCTTATTGATCACGGGGATAATTTCAAGATTGGAATCGATGGCCATGTAGAGATTGGAAATAGTCTGGGCCTGAACACCCTGAGTGGCATCGACAATAAGCAAGGCACCCTCGCAGGCGGCTATCGAACGTGACACTTCGTAGGAGAAATCGACATGTCCCGGAGTGTCGATAAGGTTCAGAGTATATTCCTGGCCGTTATGCCGGTAGTTCATCTGTATGGCATGGCTCTTGATGGTGATGCCGCGCTCGCGTTCGAGATCCATGTCGTCGAGTACCTGAGCCTGGAGATCTTTGGGATCAATGGTTTTAGTGAATTCGAGCAGACGGTCGGCCAAAGTACTTTTACCATGGTCGATATGAGCAATGATACAGAAATTGCGGATATTTTTCATTTTCTTTTTAGGAAGTCATTAATGGCATCGAGACACTCCTCGGGAGTGGTGAGGTCGCGGCAGGCCAATTCCAGCGGACACCAGCCGTTTTTATCGCGGTTCTCGATATGGTCGATAACTTTGTCGTAACTGAGTTTTACGGGGAACCCTTTCAGCAGGTTCAGCGCAGGGCGGCTGATCAGAGGGGTATAGATCTCTTTGACACCACCGAGAATCATGAGCGCGGCTGCGGCTTTGCCAACCTTGCGGTCGGCCACACGTGCATCCTGCAGCACTCGGGGATGATCGGTGAGAAGACGGTGCAGATCGCTGACACCGTGACCGGAGTAGGTGGTGAGGCGTCCGTTGTCCACCACAAGCGAATTGTCGCCCTTGGCAAGCACGGCCACCAGTACGCTCATCGACGGCGGTGTGCCCCGGCGCAGGCTTTCGGTAAGGATATCCACCCTGGCCATCTGGCCGGGGATGTCGATGCGCTGCGGACAATGGCTGAGACATTTGCCACACGAGGTGCACTGCGACGCCTGACGTTCGCGGGGAATCGCACGGTCGTAGCTCGAGAGAAAACGGCGACGGGCTTCGGCATAGTTCTCTGCATCGGCCGACTGAGGCACCGCACCCTCATTGAGGCATTTGTTGTAATGCGCGAATATACCCGGAATGTTCAGCCCATAGGGACAAGGCATGCAATATTGGCATTCAACGCATGGAATGGTGGGAAATTCGGCAATCAGACCCGCCATTTTGTGCAGAAAGGCCGTCTCGTCGGCAGTGAGTGGTTTGAGCGGGCAATAGCTGCGGAGATTATCCTGCAGATGATCCATATATGTCATGCCGGAGAGAACGGTGAGCACCCCGGGATATGTGCCGTCGTAACGGAATGCCCATGAAGCGATGGATTTCTGAGGTTCGCGGGCCTTCAGTTGTTCCACGACATGGTCGGGCAGTTTGGCCAGGCGTCCGCCCAAAAGCGGCTCCATAATCACCACTGGGATATTGCGGGATGCAAGTTCGGAATAGAGATACTCGGCGTTGGTATTGCGTGAATTGATCTCCTTGGCATGTTCCCAGTCGAGGTAATTCATCTGGATCTGCACGAAATCCCATTTGTATTTGTCGTGCATCGACAGCAGATAGTCAAACACTCTGACGTCGCCGTGATACGAGAAACCGAGATTGCGTATGCGGCCGGCCTCACGCTCTTTGATAAGAAAATCGAGCATGCCGTTGTCGAGATACCGGTTGTGAAGAGCTTCCATGCCACCCATACCCACGGCATGCAGAAGCATATAGTCGATGTAGTCGGTGCGCAGAAATTTCAGCGAGTTGCGATACATCTTCTTGCCCTCCTCCAGAGGCCATGTTACGGGGTCGAAATTCGACAGTTTGGTAGCTATGAAAATTTTGTCGCGTGGCACCTGTTGCAGAGCTATGCCGAGAGCCTCCTCCGAGTGCCCCTTGCAATAGGCGGGCGACGTGTCGTAATAGTTCACGCCGTGATCATAGGCATACTTCACCAGACGGTTGACCTCCTCCTGATCAATTTTGTCCTCCTCGGGGTTGTCAGGGTCGGGCACTGTGGGCCAGCGCATGGCGCCATAGCCAAGCACCGAGACTTTGTCGCCCGTTGAGGGATTGGTGCGGAGCGTCATCCGGTCGGTGGGGATCGGTGTGTCGGGCAGATTCTCGTCGGAGGCGGCTACACTCTCGCCGCGGCTGCACGATGTGAGTGCAGGAGTGGCAGCGAGTGATGCCAGAGTTGCCTTGCGGAAAAATTCGCGGCGCGATATATAGGGTTTCATATCTTATGATTCTGCGGTTGATTCTGCGGTTGAAAAAACATGGGCTTTTTTGTCAGACTTCGCGGTGGACTTCAAGCCCCTCCACATAGATAGCACTGAAAGGACGTGCGGGGCAAACCGTCTCGCACGCGCCGCAACCGATGCAACGCGATTCATCGACAGCGGGAATCTTGCGCGACTCGGGGTTGTCGGGATCGGAAGGCACCATCTTTATCGCGCCGACCAGACAGTGACGTGCGCAATTGCCGCACTCCACTCCGTCGGTGTTGACTATGCAGTTTGCAGGCACCCACACGGCCCGACCTATCTGGATGGCGCTTTTTTCCTCCCAGGTAATCGGTCTGATGGCTCCCGAGGGGCAGACCTGGGAGCATTTCGTGCACTCGGGGCGGCAATATCCATGGTCAAAATCCATATAGGGCTGCATGAATGTGTCTATTTCAGTCGATGCCCTGAGCACGCCCTCGGGACACTGCGACACACACAGCTGACACGCCGTGCAGTGCTGCGCCATATTGCCGAGACTGACGGCGCCGGGCGGCACAAGACGGGTTACACGCTCGGGCATTTTCTTATCCTCAAGCACCGCAAGGCCGCCGTCGGTGATTTTCTGGGCACGTGAGCCTACGGCCGACCCGGCTGCCACGGCTCCCGCAATAATGAAATTGCGCCGGCCTGAGTCGGTTGTACCGGCACTTTCAGCGGCCGCATCGGTAGAGGCGCCATGACCGGCAGGTTTTACACGATGGGGACGTCGTGTGAAACTGATGGCATCGGTGGAGCAATTTTCAATACAGTCCATGCAGGCCACACAGCGCGAGAGGTCGATGGTATGATTTTTAGTGTCGATGCACGAAGCCTTGCACCGACGGCCGCAGCTGCCACAGTTGATGCACTTGTCAGTGTCGATTACAGGCCGCAGGAAGCTATACCGTGAGATCAGACCGAGCAGCGAACCTACGGGGCAGACAGTGTTGCAATAGTCGCGCCCCCCGCGCCACGACATCACCACAATCACCACAAAAGTCACCGCGGCCACAATCACTACCGGCAGCGAGAGGACCCACACTTCGCGGACATAAACGAGACTCCGGACCATACGGCCATATGCGCTGTAGGGGGCAATGATCGATGCGATCGCCGTGAAACCGGCAACGATAGCAAGCACAAACAGCACCAACACGGTATAACGCAGCCAATTACGGGCCGGGGTATATTTAAAGCGGTTTTTTTTGCCTTTACGAAGTGATGAAAGATGCGACACGACATCCTGAAACACCCCCATAGGACATATCACGGAACAATAAATGCGACCGAAGAACAGCGTAAGCACCACTAAGGCCACCATTGCCACCACATTCAATGCCATGACGGCAGGAAGCAGCTGCACCTTGGCCATCCAGCCCAGATAGGTGCTCAGCGTGCCGGTGAAATCCAGAAACATAGCTGTGATTGAAATCCAGAACAACACAGCTAAAACAACGCGTAATTTGCGTAGCATTGGCAGAAATGAGATAAGTAACAGGTTGGTATCGGTCAATGAATCAGCGATCCATTGACTCAAGATACAAAATTAGAAATTTTTCCCAACATACGAAACATCCCGCCCCATGCGTTAACAAATTTTGTCAAACGTCAACCGCGACAAGCTCCTGAGTATTCGTAAAAGCTTTAAATTGACAATCTAAAAAAGGAGATGTGCCGGTGTGACACATCTCCCCATTCAACATTCTTAGGTTATTGGAATTATGGTTTATCTGCAGATTTTGCTGACTTTTTCACCCTGACGCACTATGTATACACCCGAAGGCAACCGGTCAAGTTCATCGGCTTCGCAAGTAGTCACAAGTGAACCGTTGAGATTGTAGACAGTGCACGGCAGCTCCGGATCGACTTCCGCATCGGCTTCCACATCGCCGATTCCGGCATTGGCAAGCCAGTTGAACCGTTTCCATTCATTGGCAACCTTGTAGCGTTCGATCGCGGCATCTGACGAAAGCAAAAGATCGGCGTTCTGATAGGTCGACAAATAGAAACAGTCGGTGCCGAGCACGGGCGGATTGGGGTTGGCCGAGGCAACGAAGTTGATTTCACGGCATTCGTCGAATGCCTGGGCACCAATCGAAGTGACCGAGGCGGGCAGGTTGACTTTAGCGAGATTGGGGCAATCATAGAATGCCTTTGCGCCTATAGTGGTCACATTGCCGGGAAGTGTCAGTTCGGTTATCTTCACAAGCGTGAAAGCTATATTGCCGATGGTTTTCAGACTTGCAGGCAGGTTGAGCGATTTGATGCCGGTGTTGCCGAATCCGCCCTCTTCGATCGAGACAAGACCACGGCTGAAATTGACAGTAGTCAGTTCAGGATTGCCGCCGAAAGCGCTGTTGGGAACAGTGGTAAGGGTGGAGGGCAGAGTGAGGCTGGTGAGTCCGCAATCCAGAAAACAACATTCCCCTACCGAGATTAATCCTTCGGGGAGCACTAAGGGAGGCGTCGGCTCACGATTCTCGTTGAAAGCTCTGTAACCGATAGTGAGAGTGGAGGCACACTTTGCGAATGTTATGGATTTTAATTTGTTCTGTCCAAAAGCATGCTCTCCGATGGATGTGACGGTGGAAGGGATGGCGATGGAGCTGAGATTCGCAGCGAAAAAAGCCCGGTCGCCTATCACAGTGACACCCTCGGGAATATTGATGGATGAAAGTGTAGAGTTGTAGAAAGCTCCGCTTGCGATTTTGACAAGATTGCCTTTGGCGATTGTGACTTTGGAAAGAGACTTGCACATTCCGAAAGCATCCGAAGAAATAACTTTTAGTGTGGAGGGAATGGAAGCCGTGACCAGTTTGGAATCATAAAAACAATTATCGCCGATTTTCACAGTGTGTTCTGGCAAAGTGATGTTGGTGATTCCCGCGTGCCAGAAGACTCCCATACCTAAGGTGAGGTTGGCGGTGCGGGCCTTGAATGCTATTTTAATAAAGTTGGGAGAACTGAATGCATAGTCGCCGATTGAGGTGACACTCGCGGGAATAGTGACTTTCTGGAGTTTGGAATCCTTGAAAACGCCCTCACCGAGAGTCTTGAGCCCCGAGGGGAGTGTGATTTCGGTGAATTCTGTCTTGTAGAAGGCATAGCTGCCGATCTCCGTAACCGTCGAGGGAATCGACACCGCCTTTGTGGTATGCTCGTAAAGAGCGCCTGCGTCGATTTTGGTCACCGAGCATTTCACATCACCGTCGGTCACCGTTGCCGGTATTGTCACCTGATTCTTCCATTTGGAATCCGATGGTTTCGCGAGTTTGGTGAATGTGGCTATTTTGTCGGTTCTGTTGGTTTTGAAAACCATACCGTCGACTGTGATTTCACGCGCGGAGGCACCGGCTGACAGCATCAACGCCAACGCCGCGACATAGACAAGGGATAAAAAATGCTTCATATATACCTTATGTTGCTGATATTAGCTTGGATTTTTCGGCTGCAATATTAGCAATATAAAAGTATACCCGCAAGGCCTAAAACTGTCCGTCCCCCAAATTTACCCCTCTCAGAAGGCATATAACGCCAATTCAGGGACGAAGATTGGAATTATAATATTGCGGGTCACCCGAAACTTCCCGGCCGACAAAAGGTGGCAGGGGGGGGATGACGCCATCCTCATCAAGCTCTACCTCGGCAACGACAAGCGGAGCAAGCCTGCCGCCGAACTCATCGATCTCCCACCGGAATCCTTGGTAATCTACAATCCATCGTACCTTCTCGAGCGGATGCCCTTCACATACATTGTCCAGCATTTCCTCCGCATCGTTCACAGGCACCTGATACTCCCATTCGTTGCGGACAATGCCGTCGTTGGCTCCTTTTACCGTAAGAAAACCTGAAGTATCGTAAATCCGCACTCTCACTGTGCCCTCCTTTCGCCGGGATATATATCCCTGAACTATGCGGTGCTTCTCCACGGCCATTGCCTTATACGATTCATCAGTGACGAGAAATTTACGCTCTATCTCTTTGCCCATAGCCGTGTCTGCAAGTTTGCGAAGTTTCGACCAAATATTTGGTCGAAACGACTTTTGTGAAGTAATGAAAATATCTGTAACTTTGCAAAGTTAAATTTTTAAGGTGAAAAATCAAAGGTTTCACATATTTCTTTTCTTCCTTGTGTTAGGAGGAATCGTGCAACTTGCCGCATCGCAGAAGGTGCTTGTGGAGGTGGTTGACTCCGTGTCGGGCGAGCCACTCCCCTACACCGCCATCTACGTCAGCGGCACCAGGCAGGGCGCCATGGCCGACGACAACGGTGTGGCATCGATAATAATCAACACTCCCCGGGCCGAGCTGGAAATGTCGGCCATGGGATATGCCAAGAAAGTGGTGTCGGTAGACCGGCACACTGCCGCCGTGAGGGTGCTTCTGTCGCCGGTGGGACATGAACTCGGCGAAGTCACCGTGAAAAAACGCAAGGAGCATTACTCCAAGAAAAACAACCCGGCAGTTGACTTCATGCAGCGCATACGCAGCGCCGATTCCATCACCGATCCGCGCCGACATCCATGCTACAACTTCACCCGTTATGAGCGTATCACACTGGGATTCAACCGTGTGGAATTCGATGACACAGTCGCGTCCGCCGATCACAAGCATAAGCCGGGCAAGTTCGACTTTCTGCGCGAACATGTCGACACTTCGGAAGTTACCGGGCAGCCGATACTGCCATTGATGGTGAAAGAGAAAGTGACCGATGTGATTTACCGGCGCGATCCGCGAAGCGAAAAGGAGTATCTGCTCGGAACGCGCTCGGCCGGTGTAGATGAAATCATCGACCAGGGAAGCATGCAGACACTGATGGATGATGTGTTCCGCGAAATCGACCTGTACGGCGACAATGTGAATATACTTCAGAACCGCTTTGTAAGCCCTCTGTCGCGGATTGCCCCCGATTTCTATAAGTTTTACCTTACCGACACCGTGGCCGACCCGGCCACCGGCGACCGGCTCATCGAGTTGAGTTTCGCACCGCGCAACCCGGCCTCATTCGGCTTTACCGGACGACTGTATGTGGCCGAGGGTGACACCACCATGTTTGTGCGCCGGGTGAGGATGAATGTGCCCCCGTCGATCAATCTCAATTTCGTGGAACACCTGCAGATCCAGCAGGAATTCAGCCGTGCCCCCAATGGCGCCCGACTGAAAACCCTCGACGATTTCAATGCCGAGATTGCCATAATCCGCGGAGGGAAAGGGCTGTATGTGCACCGTGTCACAGGTTATAAAAATCATAATTTCGAACCTTCGCCCCGTGCCGAATTGTTTGACCGGCTTGGCCAGACCTTCTACGATCCGGCGGTTTATGCCCGCGACGACAGCTTCTGGACGCAGGAGCAACTGATAAAGGCATCTGACAACGAGAACCGCATCGACCAGATGATGCAACGTCTGCGCGGCGTCAAAGCTTATTATTATGGTGAAAAGTTCCTGAAAATACTCTTTTCGGGCTACGTAGCCACGGGCAGAAATTCAAAATTCGACATCGGCCCGGTGAACACGTTCATCAGCGGCAACTCTCTTGAAGGTCTGCGTCTGCGCTTAGGTGGAACAACCACTGCCGCTCTGTCGCCTCACTGGTTCTTCAAAGGCTACGGAGCCTACGGATTCCGTGACCACAAGTGGAAATATGGCATCACGGCCGAATACTCGTTCAATGAGAAGAAGCTACACCCCAACGAGTTCCCGCGGCATTCCATCTCTGTCACTGAAAAATACGACATAGACCAGATAGGCCAGCATTATCTGTTCACCAACCCCGACAACTTCGTGCTCTCGCTCAAGCGCATGGAGAACCACATGATCACCTACCGCCGGCAGTCGCGTCTGGACTATATCCTGGAACTTAACAATAACTTCTCTGTGAGTGCATCGGCCAATCTGGAGAGGCAGGAGGCGACCCCATGGGTGCCCTTTACCGACGGTTTCGGCAACAGCTTCGGGCACTACAACCAACTGCTCTTTACCCTGCAGCTTCGCTATGCTCCGGGCGAGAAATTTTTCCAGACCCGTTCGGAACGCATTCCTGTGAATCTCGACGCTCCGGTGCTGATGCTCACCCACATCTATTCCCCCCGCAACCTGTTCAACGCCCCATTCGAGGTGAACAAAACGGAATTCAAGGCGCAGAAACGCTTCTGGCTGTCGGCCTTCGGCTTCATCGACCTGATCGTGGGCGCTGGCCATATGTGGTCGCGGTCGGCCTATCTTAATCTGCTCATGCCCAACGCCAACCTGTCCTACACCATCCAGCCCGAAAGCTTCGCGCTGATGAATCCCATGGAATTCATCAACGACAGCTATGTGTCGTGGGATTTCACCTACTGGGCCAATGGCGCGATTCTAAACTACATCCCGCTGATCAAGAAACTGAAACTGCGCGAGGCATTCTCGTTCCGCGGATGGTTGGGCGAGCTTTCCGATCGCAACAACCCGCTGATACACCCCGAACTATACCGCTTCCCCACCGACATACCAAACACCACTGACGAGCACAACCCTTACAAATCAATGCACGGTCTCCCCTACATGGAGGCTTCGGCCGGCATCGACAATCTCTTCAAATGCCTGCGTGTCGACTATGTGTGGCGTCTCACCTACCGCAAAGGGCAACCCGCCTCTGCCAGGTCGGGTCCGCGTATTGCCCTGCATGTCACATTCTGACAAAAAAATGGCTGCGCCTGGGAAAACGGTGCAGCCATTTTTAACGTTACAGGGAAATGTCACGCGACGGAATGCAGACATAGATCGGTGAGCCATATCCAGAGAGGACAAGTGCCAATAAACAGGATAACCGAAAGCGTCAGCGAAGAGGTGCCGGTAGCGACATAGGTGTCGTATTCGTCGGCGATGATGATGCCCGAGAAGGCAGGTGGAAGTGCACAGGCCACAACAAGCATCTTAAGGTTCATCGGCTCCATGTGGAACAGCAGACCTAAAACAAGTGCCACGGCCGGCATAAGGAACATTTTGAGAAGCGAACCGAGGATTGCCTGCCAGTTGATGGTGACTTTGATGGACGACAGGGTGATGCCTGCGGAGAAGACGGCCAGCGAGGCGTTGGCGCCCTTGATCAGGTCGAATGAAGGTGATGCCCAGTCAGGCCAGGGTATACCGACAAGAACCCACACAACGGCAAGGATAGGTGCCCAGGCAACCGGCTGCTCAAGTGCGTGAATCACAGGCGTCCATGCACTTTCATGCTGATGGTTGGGGTTTTGCTTCGCAAGCGAGGCGTTCATCAGAGAAAGACCTACGGGGATGCCGATGGCGTTGACCACGATGCCCACGATTGCGACCACAAGAGCCACTGAGGGCGTAGTGCCGAAGATAGGCTCCAGCACGGCAAAACCGAGGAAGCCGATGGTGGGCGAGCCGCTGATCAGGGCCGAAACCGCGGCGTCGGCGCCGGTGTTTTTCTTAAACATAAGAAAAACGAAATATACCAGCATGAAGCAGGCCATAATTGCCACGGTAGATATGATCGTAAGTTTGAGATCCTCTACGAGCATATCACGGGTTGCATCGGCAATCGACACAAACAGCGCAGCGGGGAGGGCGAAGTCGAGCACGACTTTGTTGAACTTCTTTGAGTCCTGACCCGTGAAAGCGCCCTTTTTACCGGCAATGTATCCGGCAAGCATTACCACCACAATCGGGACTATGGCATATAGAAGAACATGTTCCATAAATAGCTGAATTTGAGAATTTATAATAGGGTGCCCGGCATCGGCAGTGCCGCGCGGGGCACCCGGAAATTAAATCGTTACAATTGGTAATTCTCAGACAGTGATGGTCTGCAGAGGAGCGGGGTTGAGGTAACCTATGTGACCCGATTCCTTGCCTGCATCGGCTCCGAGCTGCACATTTATCAGGCTCGGCTTCTTTGCGGCGATGCACTGACGGAGCGCCTTGTCGAGTTCTTCAGGAGTCTGCACGTAGTAGCCGTCGGCTCCGAAGCATTCACCGATCTTCTCATAGTGTGCATTGATGTCGAGCGTGGTGGGCGCGGGATCGGTGGTCTTGTCGAGAGTTTCGCCGATACCGTTGTAGATACCGCCATTGTTGAACACTACCACTGTGACGGGTAGATGGAAACGGCAGGCGGTGGAGAAATCCATACCCGAGAATCCGAATGCCGAGTCACCTTCGATGGCAACCACCTGTTTGCCGGTGGCCACAGCGGCACCAACCATAGAACCCATGCCCATGCCCATGATAGCCCAGGTGGCACAGTCGATGCGGTGACGGGGCTGCGACATGCTGATGCAGTCGCGAGTGTCGTCGAGAGTGTTGGCGCCCTCGTTCACCAGAATGATGTCGGGATTGGATTCAAGGATAGGCTTGATCACACCCAACGCGGTCCAGTGGTTCATAGGCATTGCCGACTTGGCAGCATCGAGACGGGTTGCGAATTTACCATCCTTCGCCTTGGTTTCGGACTGCAGTGATGTAACCCACTGGGGATCGGCGCTCATGGTCTTGCCCGCCAGAGATGCTGTAATCATGTCGAGCGCTATGCCCATATCGCCTACAACGGGAGCTGCGATCGGGCGGTTGCAATCGATTTCCTGCGGTTCCACATCGAGCTGGATAAACTTGGTGTCGGGACTCCATTTTCCCTTGCCGAAAGATAGCAGCCAGTTGAGTCGGGCACCGACCATCATCACCACATCGGCCTCTTTCATGATCGTCGAGCGGCATGAGAGCGCACTCAGCGGACCGTCGTCGGGCAGAAGCCCCTTGGCCATCGACATGGGGAAGTAAGGAATATTGTATTTTTCAACCAAAGCCTTGAGTTTATTCTCTACATGGGCATAGGCGGCGCCCTTGCCCAAAACCAAAGCGGGCTTTTTAGCTGATGCAAGCAGCTCGACGGCGCGATCGACGGCGCACTGGTTAGGAGCTACGGGCGAATATATGTCGACAGGAGTGTATAAAAGTTTTTCCGCTTCATCGGCATCCATGATTTCGGCCAGCGCGGGGGTTGTCATGTCGATATATACACCGCCGGGGCGACCCGAAACGGCAGCCCGGTATGCGCGGTTGACGGCAGAGGGAATATCCTTGGCATGGCTGCATCGGAAAGCGGCCTTGACAAGCGGACGGGCAGTGTTGAGCTGATCAAGTTCCTCATAGGTGCCCATCTTCATATCCACCATTGTGGGATCGGAAGCGCCCGAAATCTGAATCATAGGATAGCAGTTGACGGTGGCGTTGGCAGTGGCCGAGAGGCCGTTGATGAATCCGAGAGAGGATACGGTCAGAAGCACGCCAGGGGTACGGGTGAGGTAGCCCTCGGTTGCCGCGGCCATGCCGGCCTGCTGTTCGTGACGGAAACCTACGAAGCGGATACCCTGCCCCTGAATGAGGTAGGCAGCTTCAGTGACAGGGATACCTACAAGACCGTAGACATTCTGGATACCCACATTTTTCAGGGCACGCGCAAGAATGTACATACCTGTCACCTGTTGGGGGAACTGGGGCTTTGGAGCCTGGCAACTGCAAGGAGCAGCAGTTGGTTTGGCAGATGTATCAGACATAATATCAGAGTTGTTTAAAAAGTTTTCAGAATTACAGCCGCCGGTGCGGCAGCATTTATAATATTAACAACAGTGTGTTAATAATGTTTCTGACAATGTGTTAATTATATTCCGGTTATTGCAACCTTGATTCTATTTGGATGCTATAATAACGCCGATGTCGACAAAAAATAAGTTGTCAAGTTTTCAGGCAACTGTGGATCCGGAGCCGGCCTCTGATGGCGAACCGGGAGAAACCGGTCGCGGCAGTTGCCGAAAACGAAACAACCTAAACCTAAAAACTTAACAACTCTATTAGTTGTCACCCTTGAAGACACCGGGTCGCGGTTGACGACCCGGCGCCCTGATAAGGTTTTTTATGAACTTTATTTTACAGTCTGTGCGGTTTTGGGCATCGGTGCGGTGGTTCCGTTCTTGGCGAATTCCGCAATCTGGTCATCCGAGAAGCCATATTCCTTAAGCACTTCGGAGGTGTTGCCGCCAAGGGTGGGGCAGGGGCCGTAGTTAGGCTGATAGTTCGACATGGTGAAAGGAACACCGACAGTGACAAATTCGCCGATCTTGCCTCCCTGATTGATCTTCACGAGGGTATTGCCGTCGTAGAGCGACTGGTCGTTCATGATCTCCTTGGTCGAAAGCACAGGAGCCACAGGCACACCTGCCTTCGAGAGGATTTCGGTGACTTCATATTTGTCCTTGTCGATGGCCCATTTGCCGATACGGTCGTAGACTTCCTGTTTATGACGGTCGCGGGCATCCGCGGTATTGAAATCGGGATTGGTGAGCCAGTCCTCGAAACCTAAAGCCTCACATGCCAGCTTGAAGTCTTTTGCGCCACGTTGTAGAATGATATAGACGTAGGCGTTGGGATCGGTCTCCCAGCCTTTGCACTTGTAGGTCCAGCCGAGCACGCCTGAGCCTTCCTGATTACCCGAACGAGGCACGAAGTCGCCGAACTTTTCGTTGGGGTACTGCGGGAACTGGGTAAGATAACCGATGCGGTCGAGGGTGAGCTGGTCGCGAGTCTTGATACGGCAAAGGTTGAGGCAGGCATTGTGCATCGACTGGTATACATACGAGCCTTCGCCTGTGTGCTGGCGCTGCAGCAGTGCGGCGAGAATGCCGATAGTGCAGTGCATGCCGGTGTTGGAGTCGCCGAGAGCGGCGCCCGACTGTGTCGGCACATTGTGGTCGCCTTCCCACCAGCCTGTTGTGGAAGCCGCGCCGGCAGTAACCTGGGCAACAGGTTCGTAAGCCTTAAGGTCGGCATATTTCGACGATACGGGGAAACCTTTTATAGTTGCATAGACGCAGCGGGGATTGATTTTGTGAACCTCTTCCCAACTGAAGCCAAGCTTGTCCATGGCTCCGGGATGAAGGTTTTCGATAAATACGTCGGCGGTGGAAATCAGTTTTGTAAGGATTTCCTTGCCGTCGGGAGTTGCGGCGTCGAGCGCCAGAGAGCGCTTGTCGGAGTTGAGCTGAAGGAAGTAGTAGCTGGGGCAGTCGGGATCGAACTGAAGTTCGTTACGGGTTGCGTCGCCCGAACCCGGACGTTCTATTTTGATAACGTCAGCGCCGAGCCAGGCCAGCAGCTGTGTACATGAAGGACCCGACTGCACATTCGTGAAGTCGATGACTTTGATTCCTTGAAGGGGTGCGGTATTCATAATTCCGTTCTAAGTTAATAGTTTGTCAAGTTAGTAGTGTGCTTTATGAGCGTTTATTATAGAAACACACCACACCCCATAAGGTTCACCCTCCCGCGCCCGGGAGATGTTAACTTCTCACAAAAAATCAGACTCAGAACAGCAATGCGAGCAGACTCAGAACAGCAACGCTATCCGGTAGAAGATGAAAGCGATTATCCATGCCACCGCGGTATTATATATTATGGAGAAAGCCGCATAGCCCCAGTGCCCTGTCTCGCGGGCTACGGCCACAATGGTGGCCATGCAGGGGCAATAGAGCAGAATAAAGACCATAAAGGCAAGCGCCGAGGCTGCTGTGAAATATGGCACACCGGTCGAGGGGTCGACCGATGTGATGCGCTGCGACAGTTCACGGTCGGTTGCCTCATCGTCGCCGGTGAAGAGCACTCCCATGGTCGACACTACGATCTCTTTTGCGGGAACTCCGGCAAGCATCGCCACGGTTCCCTGCCAGCAGGTGCCGAGCGGCTCCATCACGGGCTGCACAGCCTTCCCAACTGATTCGAGATATGAATCGACCTGCGGATTCTGCCTGTTGCCAAGAGGAAAATAATCAAACGCCCACACTATCACCGATGCGAGCAGGATGATTCCGCCCATCTTCTGGAGATATTGTTTCCCTTTCCACCACATGTGGCGCAGGGAGGTTTTCATGGTGGGGACGCGGTAAGGGGGCAACTCCATCACAAACGGAGTTTCGTCGACTTTGAAGAAAAATCTTCGAAGCAGACGGGCGGTGCCCATGGCCACGAGCGCTCCCAAGAGATACATGCACAGGAAGACGAGAGCGGCGTGGGCGCTGAAAAATGTACCGACAAGGAGCACATAGACAGGCAGACGGGCCGAGCACGACATGAAAGGCGTGATCAGCACCGTGATTATTTTGGAAGAACGGCTTTCGATGGCGCGGCAGGCCATAACCGCCGGCACGTTGCATCCGAAACCCATCACAAGGGGGATGAACGACTTTCCGTGCAGCCCTATCTTATGCATGAGCCGGTCCATGATGAACGCGGCGCGTGCCATATATCCCGAGTCCTCCATAAAAGATATGAAGAAGAAGAGAATCATGATATTGGGGAGGAACACAATCACACCTCCCACACCTCCGATCACACCGTTGACAAGCAGATCCTTGAGCGGTCCGTCGGCCATGTGATACCTGAGGAGGTCGCTTAACCAGGCCACACCATCCTCAATCCATCCTGCAGGATAGGCTCCCACGGCAAATGTCACCCAGAATATAAATGCCATGAGGATCAGGAATATAGGGAAACCGAACAGACGGTTCGTTACAAACAGGTCTATCAAGTGCGAGGTGCTGACCATTTCTTTTTCAGGCCGTTTTATGGTCTCGGCCAACGCTCCCGATATGAAGCCGTATTTGTCATCGGCTATCATGTCGGATATATCCTCCTCGGGATGCTGTTTATTCAACTCTCTGACCACCTTGTCGCGAATGGTGAATACGCGTGACGCTCCGGCTGATTCACTCACAATGTGCTCCACTTCGTCGTCATGTTCGAGCAGACGTATGGCCAGATAGCGGGGCGAAAAATGCTGATTTATACTCTTGTCCTCTTTCAGGGCATCCTTAATGGCGGTGACGGCATTCTCGACATCGGGGCTGAGACGCACATGCACATGGCGCACAGCCGGTTCCTTGCCTTCATATACCTTGATGATCGTGTCGAACAGATGTTCGATGCCTTCGCCGGTGCGGCTCACCGTGGGGCAGATAGGCACGCCGATCATGTAGCCGAGCGCCTTGTAGTCGAATTTCACACCCGAACGGCGCAGTTCGTCAAACATGTTGAGGGCGATGACCATGGAATGGTCCATGTCGATCAGCTCTGTGGTAAGATAGAGATTCCTTTCGAGATTGGAGCTGTCGACAACATTGACGATTACATCGGGATTGTTCTCTCTGAGATAGGTGCGCACATAGCGCTCCTCGGGAGAATAGGCCGAGAGGGAATACGTGCCGGGGAGATCGACTATGTTGAAACTGTAGCCGCCGTGGGTGAATGTGCCCGATTTTGAGTCGACTGTAACGCCTGAATAATTGCCGACATGCTCCCTGGCGCCGGAAGCGAAGTTAAAAAGCGACGTCTTGCCGCAATTGGGATTGCCGATAAGCGCCACATTGATTGTGTGAGTGATTTCGGATGCTTTTCCCCGGCTCGTTTCGCCCAAGCCCTCCCAGCTCTCGGACTGCGCGGTAAGGCGGTTGAATTTGTCGCTGTATTTGCGGGCTGCGGTTTCGGGATCAACCGATGCGTATTCATCCTCCGATATTTCCAGAGGCATCACCTCAATCATTGAGGCCTCGGCTCTGCGGAGCGATACCTCATAGTTCATCAGGCGGTATTTCACCGGGTCGTTTAGCGGCGCGGTCATCACTGCCGAGATTTTCCGGCCTTTGACGAATCCCATCTCCATCACTCGTTTACGGAATGCGCCGTGGCCGAGGATTTTCACTATCACGGCTGACTCGCCGGTTTTCAGATCTGACAATCTCATTTAACCCAAGTGCTTTTTAACGGTTAATACGCCCGATGGTGTCATCAGGTTCACGCTTTCGGTTCGCTTTTACACTGCAAAGGTCGGGAATTTCGGGGATAATCAACATATAAAGCGGCCACAACTTTCGGTTGTGGCCGCCTGCGATAACATTATTTAACCGTTCGGACTGAATCCGAATACCATCGACGGAGCGGGCTCCCTGTCAGCCGCATTTCGAAGTGCCGCAGCTGGTGCAGATCAGACAGCCCTCCTGATATATGAGGGTTTCACATCCGCAATTGGGACACTTCTGACCTGAAGCCTGGGTGCCGTTGGGCAGATACTTCTTCAGAGCGCGCTCCACGCCCATCTTCCAGGTGTTGATGCTCTGCGAATCGAGTTCGAGACCCGACACAAGTTTGAGCACCTGCGCGATAGGCATGCCGTAGCGCAGCACACCCGAGATAAGTTTGGCGTAGTTCCAATATTCGGGATTGAACTTATCCGACAGACCCTCGATGGTGGTCTTATAACCGCGCTTGTTGACAAACTGGAAGTCGTAGCGACGACTGCCGTCGGCATTCATGGCCTTGATGATCTTACCGTGATTTACCGATTTGGGACAGAAGATGCCGTCGTCGTCGTCGGCCAGACCGGTGAAGATTTCGTAAGGCTCGTTGTTCATCAGACCCACGAAAGCGATCCACTTCTCCTTGTTGTTCTGGAAACGGACCACATCGGCCTCAAGCTCGATGGGACGTTTGATCACATGGGGATGAATTTCGGAGGGAGCGTTGACCACAGCAGGCTCCGATTTCTTCTTCTCGATCGACACAAGCACGCCCGAGCGGGAACCGTCGCGATAGACGGTGCATCCCTTGCAGCCCGAGCGCCATGCCTCAACGTAGAGTTTGTTGACCACATCCTCGGTGACGTCGGCCGGAAGATTGATGGTGACCGAGATGGAGTGGTCGACCCACTTCTGCACAGCGCCCTGCATGCGCACTTTCTCGAGCCAGTCTATGTCGTTGGCGGTGGCGCCGGCATAAGGCGAACGGGCCACAAGCTGGTCAAGTTCCTCCTGAGTGTAATTGCGGCGAGGCTCTATGCCGTTGATTTTCATCCATTCGAGGAATTTGGGATGATATACGATATATTCCTCGAAAGAATCGCCCGACTCGTCAACATAATCCACACGCACATCCACATCTGACGGATTGACCTTGCGGCGACGCTTGTATACAGGCATAAACACAGGCTCGATGCCCGATGTGGTACGCGTCATCAGCGAGGTAGTGCCGGTGGGCGCGATGGTGAGGCAGGCGATGTTACGGCGACCGGTTTTCTCCATCTCCTCTATGAGGGCGGGATCGGCTTCGCGCAGACGGTTGATATAGGGGTTGTTCTTCTCGCGGGCGGCATCGTAGATTTCAAATGCGCCACGCTCGCGTGCCATCTCCACCGACGAGCGGTAAGCGGCAAGTGCAAGAGCTTTATGGACCGATACCGAGAACGCTGTGGCCTCGGGAGTTCCGTATTTCAGCCCCAGAGCTGCTATCATGTCGCCTTCGGCAGTGGTGCCGAGACCTGTGCGACGCCCTTTGAGGGTTTTGGTGAGAATCTTGTCCCAGAGATGGAGTTCGGGACCGCGCACCTCGGCGGTTTCAGGATCGGAGTTGATTTTGGCAAGTATTTTCTGGATCTTCTCCTCCTCGAGGTCGATGATATCGTCCATCATGCGCTGAGCCTTGCCCACATGCTGCGCGAAGAGGTCGAAATCAAACTCGGCCTGAGGTGTGAAAGGATTCTTCACATAGGCATAGAGGTTGACGGCCAGCAGACGGCAGGAATCGTAGGGACAGAGGGGTATCTCGCCGCATGGATTGGTGGAAATGGTGCGGAATCCGAGATCGGCGTAGCAGTCGGGCACAGATTCGCGGGTGATGGTGTCCCAGAAAAGCACGCCCGGCTCGGCCGATTTCCATGCGTTGTGGATGATTTTCGCCCAGAAAGCCTTGGCGTCGATCTCTTTCTCGATGTCGGGATTCTCGGCATCGACGGGGAACTGCTGTATGTAGGGACGCTCCTCGGTGGCGGCCTTCATAAACTCATCGTCGATGCGCACCGACACATTGGCGCCGGTCACTTTACCTTCGGTCATCTTGGCGTCGACAAATGCCTCTGAATCGGGATGTTTCACCGACACTGTAAGCATCAGAGCACCGCGACGTCCATCCTGCGCCACCTCGCGTGTTGAATTGGAGTAACGTTCCATGAAAGGCACCAGACCTGTCGAGGTAAGGGCCGAATTCTTCACCGGTGTACCTTTGGGGCGGATATGACTCAGATCGTGACCCACGCCTCCGCGGCGTTTCATCAGCTGCACCTGCTCCTCGTCAATGCGGATGATGCCGCCATAGGAGTCGGGGCATCCGTCAAGACCGATGACAAAACAATTGGAAAGCGAGCTGACCTGCATGTCGTTGCCAATGCCGGTCATGGGACTCCCCTGGGGAATTATGTAATTGAAATTCTTTAAATAAGAAAAGACCTCATCGTGGCTCATCGGGTTGGGATACTTGGCCTCGATGCGGGCAATCTCCGACGCAATGCGGTGGTGCATATCGTCGGGGGTCTGTTCATACAGATTTCCAAACGAATCCTTCAGCGCATACTTTGTCACCCACACTCGGGCGGCAAGTTCGTCGCCGTCGAAGTAGCGGAGCGTAGCGTCGTAGGCTTCGTCGTAGGTGTATGTTTTACGTTCCATGGATATAATTCTGTTTACTCGTCAATTTTGGAAAAGAATAATGTGAAGACTTAAGACTCTGCAAATTTCAAAAATTATTATGAAATTAGCAAGTCCGGCGCACATGAGTTATCGATATGTTGATAAGTTTTTCGGTTTACAGATGCAAATTCGCTATATAACAGTTATTTACAATATTTACTGTTTGCAAAAGTTTTCCGAAAACAAAATTTATGCAACAACAACGATTGTTGCAACAGCTGTATTGTCAATGTCGGATATTTATGCTAAATTTGCAAAATAAATAAACTTAAACTCATGTCAAACGAAGAATATTTCACAAACCGACGCACTATACGCAAATATCTCGACAAGGATGTTCCCCAATCTCTTATAGATTCACTGCTGCTAAAAGCGTCACACGCTCCCACAACCGGTAATATGCAGCTCTACAGTGTGATCGTGACTCGCGATGCCGAATCCCGCAGGCGTCTGGCTCCGATGCACTTCAATCAGCCGCAGGTGACAGGCGCACCGGTGGTGCTCACATTCTGCGCCGATTTCAACCGCTTTACCCGCTGGTGCAAAGCAAGTTGCGCCAATCCCGGATATGACAATTTCCAATCGTTCACGGCCGCTGCCCTCGACACAATCGCTTTCGCCCAACAGTTCAACACTATGGCCGAGCAGGCCGATCTGGGTGTATGCTGGCTTGGAACCACAACATATAATGCGCAGGAGATCGCCGAAGAACTGAATCTGCCCGAACTGGTTGTGCCTATTATTACACTCACCGTCGGATACCCGGCCGAAGAGGGCACCGAAACAGGACGTCTGCCCCTTGAGGCGCTGCTGCACGAAGGAAAATATCATGATTATAGCGACGACCGCATCCGCTCGCTCTATCGCGAAAAAGAGGAACGCGCCGACTCAAAGCAATTCATTAAAGAAAATCAGAAAGAGACTCTGGCTCAGGTTTTTACAGACATTCGTTATCCCCGGTCGAACAACGAAGCTTTCTCGGACAAATTCATCAGCTTCCTGAAAGACTCAGGATTCCTGAAATAGTCAGGCTAAAAATCGGCGCTCGATAGCTGCCACATCCTCCTGCAACTGCTTCTCATGAAGCAGACGATCCTCTATTGTGTTGCAGCCATGGATCACAGTGGCATAGTTGCGCGACAGCCGTGCGCCAATCTGCGTCAGTGACATATCGGTATGCTTTTTGGCCATAAACATCACGAGCTGACGCGCGTCGGACACCTCGCGTTTGCGGGTTTTGGCAAAAATAATGTCAGCATCGAGCTTGTAATGCGCGGCAACACTCTGGGTGATCATCTCGAAATTCACAGATGCCTGCTTCTGCATCTTCACCACCTGATTGATAACGTGGCGGGCGAGATCGACCGTCACGTCGCAGTTAAGCACCGTAGCGCGGGCAAGAAGCGACGCCACAATCCCTTCGAGTTCCCTTACAGAAGAAGTTACGTTTTCCGCTATAAAGTTCATAACATCAGCGGGTAACGAAAGGCCGTCCTGTTTGGATTTCAATTGCAGAACCATGCGGCGCAATGCCAGATCGGGCTTCTCAAGCTCGACGGTCATACCCCATTTGAAACGCGAGATCAACCGCTCGGGCATACCCTTGAGATTGACAGGACTGACATCGCTCGAGAGAATAATCTGTTTCTGGTTCTGATGCAGATGATTGAATATATGGAAGAACGTGTTCTGCGTTTTCTCTTTGTCGACAAGATCCTGAATATCATCTATAATAAGCGTGTCGATGCTCTGGTAAAAATTGATGAATTCATTGACCTTGCCATTGCGGGCCGCCACAGTGTACTGGCTCTCAAACTGGCGGGCACTGACATATAGCACACGCTGGTTGTGTAGATGCTCCTTGATCTTAATGCCGATAGCCTGTATCAGATGGGTTTTGCCCACGCCGGTAGGTCCGTATACAAAGAGAGGATTGAATGTCTTCAGCTTAGGATCATTACCGATGGCTTCACCGATGGCACGTGCAATTTTATTCGAGGCAGAAGAGCAATAGTTCTCGAAAGTGTTGCGGGGATCGAGCTGCGAATTGAAATTCTGGGCTACCGAGGTGGAAAAGAGACCGGCATTGTGCCCGAAAGCCGAGGATGCAGTCATGCCGCCCGAGGTGACAGCTGTCTCCGGGTGGTTGCTTACTGTATTGTATTTATAGAACAGACGGGTTGACTCACCGTAAACGCGGCGGATCACCGCACTCACGAGGGGAAGAAACGTGCTTTCGATGTGCTCCTTGAAATAAGGAGACGAAACCCAGAGCACGAGGTCGCCATTGTTGTACGACACCGGGACTATGGGCGCGAACCACGATTCATATTGTTCCTCTGTGAGGTTGTCCCGAAAAATTTCGAGGCACTTCTCCCAAAGTTCTGTATGTGTCTTCTGCATGATTTATCGGTCTTCAAATTTTCTTTTCCGCTTACAAAATTGGAACAATTATTTTGAAAAAACAAACGCTTTTTCTTTTGGAAAATTCATGCAGATAATAACACCACTGTTTTTCAGCGTCTTAGACCTACACTTAAAGTGCGGCTTTAAAATAAATTCATAAATATAAATTTTTCAGCTATTTAAATATCGATTTACTAACTGTGGCCAAAATGTAACACCCACATAATCCGCTTTAGAATACCTTGTTATTGCAATTCTTAACAAAAACGGTAAAATCAACTATTCGGAATCATTCCGAATAGTTGATTTTACCGTTTACTCTTTTCTGTGGGGGTCACTCGACAGCCTCCTTGTCGCGCAAGTCAAGAGGCGACAACAGCAGCAACTCCTTTCCTTCGGGCGAACGGAGGGTGATGCTGCCGTCGGCGTTGCGGATTGCCGTCTCAACCTCTTCGAGAGCAAGCAGCATCTCCGTTTCAAGATCGACGCGGTCGCACGCCATGCGAGTAGTCGAAAGATTGATCAGCTGCAGCGAATTGGTCTTGTCGGGGTCGATAAACATCTCTCCGTTGAATATATTGCAGCCGGTGTTACCATGGGTTTTCAGCTCGCCGGTATCAAAAGTGATGGTGAGTTTGCGTGACTCGAGCAGAGGCATACCATTCATCTCCTTTACCTGCCAGGCTCCATTGATAAAATCCATATTGTGGCGACGGAGTATCATCACTATATTCCCCTCTTTATCCTTAAGATCTAGGAAAGTAATGGGGCCGGACTGGCGTGACCAGTATGAAACCACTTTGTCCAGCGCAAGATTAATCAGATACTGGAAGCGGTCATCCTGACACATCTTCATGGTGGAGATCATATTGGTAAACGAAATGGCTCCGGATGGGCCTACCGTCAGGTCTCCGTTAATGTAATTGCAACCGTTGTTGCCATAAAAACGGTTTTGCGCAAGGTCGAGCGACATATATGGGCGTTCCTCCCCTGTCACCAAGGTATTGTTGACGGAATAGATAGTCCATTCGCCTCCGATCTGCCGGTCGGCCGATGCTGACGCTGCAACAGTGTCGGCCGCGGCATTCGCACCGACAACTGCATTTATGCTGTTTACAGCACCGGAAAGTGCGAGGGAATCCTCGGGCGTAACGACCGACTCACGCTTTGAGCTGACAGCCTTGCGCTGTTTATCTTTCTTCTTACTGTCCGACTTTTTGGGAGGGGCGAGTTTACGGTCACCTTTCTTCTTCCCTTTTTTATCCTTATTCTTCTTTTCGGATTTCTCCTTATCCTGTTTGCCGGAGGAGGTCGAGGTCTCGTCCGATCCCTTGGTAGTGCGCGGCGAAATCGAGCCGTCTGCATTTCGCGTGCCGCTGACCACTACGCGGCGTCCGTCGGCAAGCGTCACAACCTGGTCGTCGTCTCCCGACGTTCCCACTTGGCGCAGTATGTCGCAACCGGTGAACATCACGCCGCACAGTGCGGCTATTCCTATCGCCCTCAGGCTTTTCAGTTCAGTCATAGTCAAAGGTGGATAATAGAGTTGTCAGTTTTTTTCAGCAGCGTATTACGCTAAACGGTTACAAAGCTAATATTTTTTTCGGTAATTACGTGATTTTTGTAAGATTATTTTATTAACTTTGCCACAACATAACCCTAATCAATTATATAACCTAACATCTCAGACACCATGCAGCAGACTGAAATGCAGAGCAAAATCAGCTCCATTTTTAAAGAAAAATTCGGCAAAGAGGGCGTTGTCTACGCCTCCGCAGGCCGTATCAACCTTATAGGCGAACACACCGACTATAACGGCGGCTTCGTGTTCCCCGGCGCAATCGACAAAGTCATCATGGCAGAGATCGCTCCCAACGGCACCGACACCGTGAACGTTTTCTCCGTCGACCTCAACGAATCAGCCACATTCGGTCTTGAAGAGGAAAACGCTCCCTCGGAGCAGTGGGCCCGCTACATATTCGGCGTATGCCGCGAAATCATCAAGCGCGGCGGTAAAGTCGAAGGTTTCGATGCCGTGTTTGCCGGCAATGTGCCCCTTGGCGCAGGCCTGTCTTCGTCAGCCGCACTCGAGAGCTGCTTTGCTTTTGCCCTCAACGATCTGTTCAACGGCAACACCATCGACAAATTCGAGCTCGCCCGCATCGGTCAGTCGACCGAACACAACTATTGCGGCGTGAACTGCGGCATCATGGACCAGTTTGCATCGGTCTTCGGCAAGAAGGACAATCTGATGCGTCTCGACTGCCGTTCCATGGAATTTGAATATTTCCCATTCAAGGCCGACGGCTACAAGCTCGTGCTCCTCGATTCCAAAGTCAAGCACGCTCTTGTCGACTCACCCTATAACAAACGCCGCCAGAGCTGCGAGCGCGTGGCCGCCACCCTCGGTGTCGAGACTCTGCGCGACGCCGACATGAAGATGCTCAACGCCGTGCGCGGCGACATCACAGCCGAGGACTATTTCCGTGCCAAATTTGTCATCGAGGAAAAAGACCGCGTGCTGGCCGTATGCGACGCGCTTGTCAAAGGCGACTTCGAGACAGTGGGCGAAAAGATGTACGAGACCCACCACGGCCTCTCGAAAGACTATGAGGTAAGCTGCGAAGAGCTTGACTTCCTCAACGACATTGCCGCCCGCTGCGGCGTCACCGGTTCACGCATCATGGGCGGCGGTTTCGGCGGCTGCACAATCAATCTGGTGAAAGATGAACTCTACGACCAGTTCATCGCCACCGCCAAGAAAGAATTCAACGATGCCTATGGCCACGAACCTGTGGTGATTCCTGTGGTAATTTCCGACGGTGCCCGCCGCATCTGAAAAACATTGTCTAATCCGCCCCTACGCTCCCTCCGGGCATAAACTGAAGTTTCACACTTCGCAACACGTTTTTTAAATTTCAGAAATGAAACCTACACTATTCGTTCTCGCTGCCGGCATGGGTAGCCGTTACGGCGGCCTCAAGCAGCTCGACTCGCTCGGTCCCAACGGCGAAACCATCATGGACTATTCGATCTATGATGCTCTCCAGGCCGGTTTCGGCAAGGTGGTTTTTGTTATCCGCAAAGACTTCGAGCAGGACTTCCGCGAAAAAATCCTCTCCAAATATGAAGGTCACATCCCGGTGGAAGTAGTATTCCAGTCAACCGACAAACTTCCCGAAGGCTACACTTGTCCCGCCGACCGCACAAAACCGTGGGGCACCAACCACGCGGTGCTCATGGGCAAGGATGTCATCAAGGAACCGTTCGCAGTGATCAATGCCGACGACTTCTATGGCCGCGACGCATTCCGTGTAATCGCTCAGGAACTGCAGAAACCTCACGACCGCAAGGGTGACTACTGCATGGTCGGTTTCCGCGTAGGCAACACCATGACCGAAAACGGTTCGGTGGCCCGCGGCGTCTGCTCCACAAAGGATGGCAAACTCGCGTCGATCGTTGAACGCACCGCCATCTCTTACGACCCCGATCACCGCATCGTCTTTACCGACGAGAACGGAGAGCAGCAGACACTCACACCCGAGACTCCCGTGTCGATGAACCTCTGGGGCTTCACACCCGACTATTTCGACTATTCCGAACGTGAATTCCGCAAATTCCTCGACAAGGATCTCAACACTCCCAAGGCCGAATTCTTCATTCCCCTCTGCGTCGACGCACTCATCAACAGCGGCGAAGCCACTGTGAAAGTGCTCGACACCGACAGCCGCTGGTTTGGCGTCACCTATGCCGCCGACCGTCCCGGCGTGGTAGCTAAGTTCAAGGAACTTCACGACAACGGCACCTATCCCGACAGACTCTTCTGATCAAGAGATTGTTTAATATAAATGACATTTATGAAACCTACGATTCTTGTCACCGGAGGCACAGGCTACATCGGCTCACACACTGTAGTCGAACTGCAGAAAGCCGGCTATCCGGTGGTCATCATAGACAATCTTTCAAACTCAAGCCGCGACGTGCTCGACGGCATCGAACGTATCACCGGAATTCGTCCGGAATTCGTCGAGGCCGACTGCACCGACATCACCGCCCTTAAAATTCTTTTCGACACCTATCCCGGCATCAAAGGAATCATCAATTTCGCTGCCTCCAAGGCTGTGGGCGAGTCGATGGAGAAACCGCTGCTCTACTATCGCAACAATCTCAACACGCTCATGAATCTGCTCGATATGATGGGCCGCTACGATGTCGACGGCATCGTGTTCTCATCATCGTGCACCGTCTACGGCGAGCCTGACCACAATCCTGTCACCGAGCAGACTCCCATCAAGAAGGCCACCTCGCCTTACGGCAACACAAAGCAGATTTCCGAGGAAATAATCACCGATACCATCAACTCGGGCGCACCCTTCAAGGCCGTACTGCTACGCTATTTCAACCCCGTGGGCGCTCACCCCTCGGCTGAAATCGGCGAGCTGCCCAACGGCGTACCCCAGAACCTTGTGCCCTACCTCACCCAGACAGCCATGGGCATCCGCAAGGAACTGAGCGTATTCGGCGATGACTACAACACCCCCGACGGTTCCTGCATCCGCGACTACATCGACGTGGTCGACCTGGCAAAAGCCCATGTCATCGCCATCGAACGTATGCTCGAGGACAAATCGCAGGACAAAATCGAGATTTTCAACCTCGGCACCGGCAACGGCGTGAGTGTGCTCGGTCTGATCGCCGCCTTCGAGAACGCCACCGGCGTGAAAGTGCCTCACAAAATCGCTCCACGCCGTGCAGGCGACATCGAAAAAGTGTGGGCCGACCCCTCGCACGCCAACAACGTGCTCGGATGGAAAGCCGACACCCCTATCGAAGACACAATGCGCAACGCGTGGGCATGGCAATGCCGTCTGCGCGAACGCGGCATTATGTAAACGACTCCAAAAACAGCGGCATCGGCACTTCTCCTGGCCGATGCCGCCTTTTCCTATTCTTTGATGCATTCCACCAGACAACAGATCCGTAAACTTTTTGCTCTGGCCGCTTTCTGGCTCCTGACCGCCCAGAGCATGGCACTGCTCGCCTCCGACGCTGTCCGCAACGAAGTAATGAACAATCCCTGCAACGCAGGCGGCGTATATCTCGCCTATCCCGGCCCGGCCGACACTCTCGCCGTTACACCGGAAGGCTACGAGCCGTTCTATATCTCGCACTATGGCCGTCACGGTTCGCGATACCTCATTTCCGACGATGACTATCTGCGGGTTGCCGCACCTCTGCAGCAAGCCGCCGCAGATTCGTTGCTCACTCCTCTGGGCTACGACCTGCTGCGCCGGTTCGGTCCCGTGATGGAGGAGGCGGCCGGTCGCGGCGGCGAACTGACACCGCTCGGCACCCGGCAGCACAAGGGCATAGCCCGACGGATGTTTCTCACCTATCCCGAGGTTTTCACCAACGATGCCGTTATCACCGCCCGCAGCACCCAGGTGATGCGCTGCGCCCACTCCATGATGGCATTCTGCGAAAGCCTTAAGGAGATGAATCCACGGCTACGCATCCCCAAAGAATCATCAAGCCGATGGATGAGTCATCTGTGCTGGTGGACTCCCGAAGCATCATATTTCGATGACCACGGTCCCGGGAAACCGGCCTACAATGCTTTCGAAAAAGAGAATGTGAAATCGGAGCGCTTTCTGGCTTCCATTCTGAAAAATCCCGCCGATTTATCCCGTCTCAAAGATCATCAGGGGAAAGCCGTCACGGCTGACGCGCTTATGTGGGGCGTGTTCTGGATTGCTGTTGACCTGCAGAACATGGAGACCGGCCACGGACCCGATGCCATAGCCATGTTTGACATCTTCACGCCCGAAGAGCTTTACCGACTGTGGCGCGTGACAAACTTTTCATTTTATTACCGCCACGCCGATTATCCTCCGGTCAAGGGTATCGGCATAGCCAACGCACGCAATCTCCTTGAAAACATCATCGACACCGCCGACGAATATATCGCCGGCAACAAAGGCGGCGCCACTTTACGCTTCGGCCACGACGGCAATATCACCCCGCTGTCGGCGCTGATGCAGTTCAGTGGATTCGACGGACAGGAAGCCGATCCCGAAAAAGTGGAGGATGTGTGGGCTTCGTTCCGCATCACACCCATGGCCTCCAATCTGCAGATGATATTATTCCGGCCTGCCGGAGCTGACAATGCCAAGCCCGAGGATATGCTTGTGAAATTCATGATGAACGAGCACGACGTGCTACTGCCGATTAAGTCGGACAACGCGCCATTCTACCGTTGGTCCGATGCACGCACATTCCTGAAATCGCGCGTGGAAGCCGCCGACAAATCCATAGCCGACACCCGCAAGGCTCTCGAAGGTGTCAGCTATAAATAATACTTACCATTATTTATTAAACAGTAACTTATACCTGATATTTTGCAGCCACTGAATCAGTCATATTCCTCATCCCCTATCGGTGTTTTCGATTCGGGCTACGGCGGGCTCACCATACTCCGCTCCATGCGCAGGCTGTTGCCACAGTATGACTATCTCTACCTCGGCGACAACGCCCGAGCGCCTTACGGATCACGCTCGTTCGACATCGTCTACAAATTCACACTGCAGGCCGTGGAGGAACTTTTCAGACGAGGTTGCCGCCTGGTGATACTCGCCTGCAACACCGCCTCAGCCAAAGCTCTGCGCACCATCCAGCAAAACGACCTGCCGAGACTCGATCCCACGCGCCGTGTGCTCGGTGTGATCCGCCCAACCGTCGAGGCAATCGGGTCACTCACACGCAATGGCCATATAGGCCTGTTCGGCACCCCCGGTACCGTGCGCAGCGGTTCATACGACCTCGAAATAGCCAAGGATTACCCCGATATGAACCTTGCCAGTCTCCCCTGCCCCATGTGGGTGCCATTAGTGGAAAACAATGAGGCAGACAAGCCGGGCGCCGACTATTTCGTCAATAAATACGTAGGCGAACTGATCGGCGTGGATCCTGAGATCGACACTGTGATACTCGGCTGCACTCACTATCCTATTTTATACCCCAAAATCCGCAAAGCACTCCCTGAGAATGTGCAATTAGTATCGCAGGGCGATATCGTAGCCGCTTCACTGGCCGACTATCTACGCCGTCATCCCGAAATGGAACAGACCATTTCGCGCGCAGCCGCCGGTCTTGAAGGCACATGCACCTACCTCACCACCGAATCTGCGGCGCAGTTTGAGCATATCGCCTCAATGTTCATGCCCTATCGCCTGCCGGCCACACAGATCACCCTTTCTTAAAGAACGCGCTCTAAGATTTTCAGAAGAAATAGGTGACACCGACCGACCAGAAGCGGTTTCGGGCCGAATAGTCCTGGAGCTGACGTGCCTTGATGGTGTAGGTCATACCCCAGGTATAGGCGCCCGTCACCTGCCAGCGGCGCAGAATCTCAGCACCGATACCGGCGCGGAGCCCTACGGAGCCGAAGGGGAACTGCATGGTCTTGCACTTTGAGTGCGCAATGTTGAACGAAAATACCGGACCGCCGAACACAAACGGAGCCAACGTGTCCTCGAATCCGTTCATCTTCGTCCACTTGAATTCGAGATTTACGGGAAGTTCAAGCGTATGAAGCATGATATGCTCCTTGCCGTAGCCTTGCGACTGCCACATCCATCGGGAGCCAAGATCCATTTTAGCGCCATTCATCGTGTAAAGTGCGCCCAGACGCAGACCGAAACCCAAACCGGGAAACATCATTTCGCCGGTGACACCGAGACGGGGGCCTACGGCGCCGGTCACATCCACTATGTCCTGCTTGAACGAAAGATTTGTGAGGCCTACTCCGGCTTCAGCGCCATAGCGGAAATCGGCACGGGAAGTGAACGAGGCGCCGAGAATCACGGCAGCAGCGACAAAATATCTTAATAGTTTCATTTGTCGGAATTTATGACATCGCGGGGTTATGACCGGGAGTCGGAGTTTATAGCATTGAGGATTGAGTTGACGTCGGCGCCGACGGTAGTCTGTTCGCCTGTGGCCATGTTCTTTATGTTGACTTTGCCTTCGGCAAGTTCGCTTTCGCCGATGATGGCCACAAAAGGAATCTGGCCGTCGTTGGCATAGCTCATCTGCTTTTTCATCTTTACAGAGTCGGGATAAACCTCGGCGGCAACACCCGACGCGCGTAACTCTTTGGCAAGACGGAGCGATGCGGCAGCCTCTGCATCGCCGAAATTGATAAAGAGCACCGTGGTGGCGGTTGCACGGGCTTCGGCCGGAAAGAGATCAAGCGCCACGAGCACATCATAAATGCGGTCGGCGCCAAACGACACGCCCACACCCGACAGGCCGGGCAGGCCGAAAACGCCGGTAAGGTTGTCGTAACGGCCACCGCCCGAAATGGAACCGATCTGATGGTCTTTTGCCTTTACCTCTATGATGGTGCCTGTGTAGTAGTTGAGACCGCGGGCAAGCGATACATCGAGGTCGAGATCGGCGCGCAGGCCTAAAGCGGTGACGCCGGAAACCACGGTCTTAAGCTCCTTGACGCCGAGCGAGCCGGTCTCGGATGATGCAAGAAGAGTCTCAAGCTGTTCAAGACGCTCCTCGATCGAGCCGTTGATGGCAAGAATGGGTTGCAGACGACTGACAGCATCCTGCGAAAGCCCGCGCTCGAGCAGCTCGGCGTTGACATTTTCAACTCCGATTTTGTCGAGCTTGTCGATAGCCACGGTGATGTCGACAATCTTGTCGGGGAAACCGATGATCTCAGCGATTCCCGCCAGCACCTTGCGGTTGTTGAGTTTGAGAATCACATTGATTTTCAGACGGGAGAAAACCTCGTCGACCATCTGCAGCAGTTCGATTTCGTTGACAAGCGAATCGGAACCGACCACATCGGCATCGCACTGGTAGAACTCGCGGTAGCGACCCTTCTGCGGACGGTCGGCACGCCACACGGGCTGTATCTGATAGCGTTTGAAGGGTAGCTGCAGCTCGTTGCGGTGCTGAACCACAAAACGTGCGAAAGGCACTGTCAGATCATAGCGCAGACCCTTTTCGCTTATAGCATTGGTGAGTTTGGGATAGTTCACGGGGTCGGAATCGACCAGTGTCCGGTCAACGCCCTTGAGATACTCGCCCGAGTTGAGAATCTTGAAAAGGAGTTTGTCGCCCTCCTCGCCATATTTTCCCATGAGGGTGGAGAGATTTTCCATGGCAGGGGTCTCCACCGGGTTGTAGCCGTAGAGGCGGAAAACCTGACGGATGGTGTCGAAAATATAGTTGCGGCGAGCCATTTCGGCCGGTCCGAAATCACGTGTGCCTTTGGGTATGGAGGGCTTCATCGTTGACAGTTTGGTGTGTGAATGAAGATTGTATTATTTGTTGGCGCGTTTGCGTTCGAGTTCGTCAAGGATAATCTTGCGCAGACGGATGTGATGGGGAGTAACTTCCACATATTCATCCTCCTTGATATATTCGAGAGCTTCCTCGAGCGAGAACACCACGGGAGGCACGATTTTGGCCTTTTCGTCGGTGCCCGACGCGCGCACGTTGGTAAGCTTTTTCGACTTGGTGACGTTGATTACTATATCCTTGTCTTTGGCGCTCTCGCCCACAACCTGACCGGCGTAGACTTCCTCCTGCGGGAAGATAAAGAAGCGGCCGCGGTCCTGGAGTTTGTCGATGGCGTAAGCATAGGCCGTACCGGCCTCCATGGCGATGAGAGAGCCGTTGGTGCGGCGCTCGATGTCACCCTTCCAGGGCTGATATTCCAGAAAACGGTGAGCCATGATGGCCTCGCCGGCCGATCCGGTGAGCACATTGTTGCGCAGACCGATGATGCCGCGTGAAGGTATCTGGAACTCCATGTGCACCCGGTCGTTCTGAGTCGACATCGACAGCAGATCGCCTTTGCGGCGGGTGACCATATCTATCATCTTCGAGGCATACTCCTCGGTGACGTTGATAGTGAGCATTTCAACCGGCTCACACTTCACACCGTCGATCTCCTTGACGATTACCTGAGGCTGGCCGACCTGAAGTTCATAACCCTCTCGGCGCATGGTCTCGATAAGTACCGACAAATGCAGCACGCCTCGGCCATAGACAGTCCATTTATCCTCGTTGGCACCTTTTTCCACACGGAGCGCCAGATTTTTGTCAAGTTCCTTGATGAGTCGGTCGTTGATGTGGCGCGAGGTGACATATTTGCCATCTTTTCCGAAGAATGGTGAATCGTTGATGGTGAAGGTCATCGACATTGTGGGTTCGTCGATGGCGATACGGGGAAGTGGTTCGGGATTGTCGGGTAGAGTGACAGTATCGCCGATTTCAAAGGCATCAAGGCCTACGAGAGCGCAGATATCGCCCGAGGAAACCTCGCTGACCTTCTTGCGGCCCATACCTTCGAACACATGCAGCTCCTTGATGCGCTGGCGCTGCACGGAACCGTCGCGGCGGCTGAGGCCTATTTCCATCCCCTCGCGGAGAGCGCCGCGGTGCACACGACCCACTGCAATACGACCCACGTAGTTTGAATAATCAAGCGACGTGATCAGCATCTGAGGGTCGCCTTCCAGAGTCTTGGGAGCAGGGATATACTCGAGAATGGCATCAAGCAGAGGGATGATGTTGTCGGTGGGTTTCGTCCAGTCAGTGCTCATCCATCCATTCTTGGCAGAGCCGTAGATGGTGGGGAAATCGAGCTGTTCCTCAGTGGCGTCGAGATTGAACATCAGGTCGAACACCATCTCCTGCACCTCGTCGGGCCGACAGTTGGGTTTATCGACTTTGTTGATCACCACCACCGGTTTCAGGCCGATCTGGATGGCTTTCTGCAACACGAAACGGGTCTGGGGCATCGGGCCTTCGAAAGCGTCGACCAGCAGCAGACAGCCGTCGGCCATGTTGAGCACACGCTCCACTTCGCCGCCGAAGTCGGCGTGTCCCGGGGTGTCTATGATGTTGATTTTAGTATCCTTATAATTTATGGAAACGTTTTTGGAGAGGATTGTTATACCTCTCTCGCGTTCGAGGTCGTTGTTGTCGAGGATAAGTTCTCCGGCATTCTGATTCTCACGAAAAAGATGCCCGGCCAGCAGCATTTTATCGACCAGAGTGGTCTTGCCATGGTCCACATGGGCGATGATAGCAATATTACGTATGTTCTGCATACAAAGTCAATTCATTTTCAAGCTGCAAAGTTACGAAAAAATTATATAATCATAAACCATTTACCAAAAAACCGCCTTGAAAAAGTGGATGCGTGTCAACTTTTTCAAGGCGGGATATAAGATATTTACAGGCAATAATCTCCCGGGATGGATAATAATCTGTGTATGAAGTGTGGTGCGGGGAGATTATTTGCGGATGGTGATGTTGATGCGTTTGGTTGTTTCAGTATTCTTTATATCCATACTTTCGACACTTCCGGAAGAAATATCCGAAAGGCTGCCGTGATAACGTTCGCCGTTGACATATACCTCAACTCCATCCATGGAATTGCCTGTTACAGATACGGTTGTCACACTTTTTTTGGCTGTTTTCGGGGTCTTATCGGCATCGTCGCCTTTCAGACGGAAGAAGACCGGAAGGGTAAACTGAGCATCAACAGGCTTCCCGTCGACAGTGCCGGGAGTCCAGCGGGGCATTGATTCCACAACCCTAATGGCTTCGGCATCAAGCTCGGGAGATACCGATCTGATGACTTCGGGAGACGCGACGGATCCGTCGGCAGAAACGACGAATTTCACTACGACACGTCCCTGCACACCCGCTTTCATGCCCTCTTCGGGATATTTGAGGTTATCTCTCACATAGTTCATGAGAGCCACGTCGCCGCCGGGAAACTGCGGCATCTTCTCACAGGCTGCTACAGTTTGCTTTTTTTCACTCTTTTTGCTAACTTTGCTGTCGGGTTTTGCCACCACAGGCGTCGAGGCCTTTGTTTCCTGAGAAGAAACGATCGGAGTTTCGGCGATGCTGACAGCAGGAGAAGCCGCTTCGACAGGAGCCGGTGTTTCTGTAGCGGTCATGCTCCGGAGAGCCGAAGCAACTGCCGGAATCTGGGTTACGGCAAAAGCCGCTGCCACTGCGGGCACAATCACCAAGGCGCGCATGCGCCGCCCGGGCGAACTTTTTGATTTGTACATCATAGCGATACGGTTTTTTAATTTGCTATGGTTAAGGCTGTTGGCGCACGACTGGAAACAAACGCCGGCAGCCTTTTCCAATAACAGGTATTGATATTTCTTTTTGTCGAATCCACTGGTGACAACCTTCTCGTCGGCCTCGTATTCATGCACCTCCCGGAGTTGGGCCAGCATCAGCCACGCGGCAGGGTTATACCACTGCACACACAGCAGGATTTCAGCCGACAGCAGGTCAAACCAATGACGTGAGCAGATGTGGGCAAGTTCGTGGGTGGCGATCATCTCGCCGTGACGTTCGTAGTCGGCTCGCGACACCACTACTTTTTTAAAGAAACTGAACGGGGCAATTTCGGGACGATCAATCAACACAAGCGTGAAGTCGTCATAGCGGATGCTCTCCCCTCTCTGAATCAGTGCCATTATGCGCCCTGTAGCGACGAGCAGACGCAGCAGCATTAATGCCGCCCCGGCCACAATCAGCATTTCCACTATCGACATTATATCAATGTGTGGTGTTGACGCGGCAACCACCCCATCGGTTGTAAATCCTACTGCCATGGGCAGACCGACCTCTGCCACCGGCGCGAAGTGACTTTCCTCGGGAAGCGACAGCAACACGGGGAGCGCCACTATGCTTACTGCCATTATCCCGCCAAGGACCATGCGGTTGAGCCGATGCTGACACTGTTGCGCCAGGAACAATTTATAGACGATCATCCCCGCTGCTACAAAAAGAGAGGATACGAGTGAGAATGCTGTGAATTGGCTTAACATGGTTCTGCGTATTTATGAGTGATCGGATGAGGTGGATTCCGGGGTCTTTGATGCCGATTTCCTGTCGATCATTTCAATGAGTTCTCTGAGATCGTCAACTGAAATTTTCTCTTTCTCGACCAATGCGGACACTGCCGAACGATAGGAATTGTCGAAGAAATCACGCACCACAGCGGCTAAAGAACGGTCGCGACACTCTTCGCGAGGGGTAATGGCGTAATAGCGGTAGCCGCCACCCTCTTCGATATGCCCCACATGACCCTTCTGTTCGAGAATCCTGACGGTGGTCGACACAGTGTTGAAATGCGGACGCGGTTCGGCATATTCCGGAAGCATTTCGCGCACCGACACGGCACCTTTTCGCCATAGGATCTGCATTATCTCGGTTTCTTTTTCTGTGAGTTTTCTTGACTTCATATTGTAAGCTCTTCAGTTGTGTTGTCAGACACAAAACTAAAACATTAGTTTCACATCGCAAAGCTACAAACTATTTTTTTAGTTTGCAAATAAATCCGAAATTATTTTGAAAAAAATTTGTCAGAGCGGAGTGACACCGTCAATGGCGAGGATTCGGGAAGATATCTCGGGAAAAAGATCGGCCCATGTGCTGAGAGTTATCGAACATACGTTGTCGAAACTCTGCTCAACCACTTTCACTCCGGGAGCTTTGGCAATCTTCATCACATCGTTCATGACAAGGTAAGGGAAAGTGACGGAAATGGTTTCCTCGCGGTGGCATTCGATTATCTCGCCATTCTCAATGGCCTGCCGCGCAGCTTCGCGATATGCGGCTATAAGTCCGGGAGTACCCAACTTCACTCCTCCGAAATACCGCACCACAACTATTAACAGATTCGTGAGATTGAACGAGTTGATCTGACCGAGAATAGGTTTCCCGGCGGTTCCCGACGGCTCTCCGTTATCATTTGCTAAAAAATCTGACCGGTTGGCGCCAAGGACAAAAGCATAACACACATGCCGGGCGTCGAAATACTCTTTGGAAAATCTTTTCACATGCTCTCGCACCTGTTCACGACTCTCCACAGGAATGGCGAAACTGAGAAATCTGCTCCGCTTTTCTGTAAAAGAGGCTTCCGATGGGGCTGCAAGTGTATAATATGTATCCATGGTCTATCCGGGAAGTTGTGCGCGGGGAAAAGCATCGATCATCGAATCGGGAGTGGCATTGAAAATCTCCACCCCGAGTCGCCTCGCATAGCGCTGAATCGTGTGATAGGCGCGGAAAGCGATCATCATGCTCTCTATAACTTCATGGAGCGGGTGACGCACATATTCCTGCCTGATGCGGGCACTCTCCTTCTCATCCTCCTTATAGAAGTGGGGCTGAACCGACACCACCTCATTGCGGTCGTTTACCGACAGTGTCTTAAGCCAGGAATGGTCGGCACCAAGCAGATAAATTTGTCTGTAGCCCAACCATATACCTATCATTATGGATGGAATGAGCACGTTGCGGGGCCGGGGCATGCCCCATTTGCGGTCAAATACAAAATTCTCAAACGAAGCGAACCCCTCCGCAGCAATGAAATTGAAACATTCCACTTTGAGATTCTCAGAGTGAAACAAACTTCTCGAACATCGGGCAGAAACGGGCACAAACAGCGTCATAGGCCAATCCACTGTATTAAGAGAGTCGATCAGCCGGCGCACATTGCAGTCGGTTTCAGCCTTCTCAAAGAAATGGGGATCGGCCAGCACATAATATTTCGGACGTAGCAACCTGAATTCCGGCGAATTGGCTGCAAAATTCACGGCAAGGGTGTCGCTGCGCATCAGCAGCTCCATATCCTCGTCGAGATTACGGCGAAACGACGGGCCGTTACCCATTATGACAAGGGGGCGGCCATCGCGCCCGGAAGCATGCACTGTGCCGCACCGGGGCACACTCACCATCAGCGACAGCAAAGAGCGCATTGTGCGACTCAAGTTGCCGACTACACCGGATATTTTATTTTTCAGAGATGATTTGCCCATATCCTCCTGTCGAAATTTTATGCAAAGGTACACAAAAAAGCTGATTTTTGTGTACCTTTGCTCTCTGAATGGATACAACTGCAATCACATCATCGCACGCAATGGAAGAACAGGCGCCTGCGACGCCGGCTCCCGTTATAAAAATCGACATCGACGGGGTGCTCGCCGAGCGCCTTCCGGGCATGTCGCGTTTTATTCCGCGTGCGGCGGTGAACTGGTTGAAACGCACTGTGTGTCAGGATCGCCTAAACCAATTGCTCGAAGAGAATGCTGGCCTTGAGGGCGCCGACTTCTGCCGGGGCATCTTCCGTTCGCTCGGCATAAGTTTCACCTCTGTGCATGAAGAGCGGCTCCCCGATGCATCGCACCGGCGCGTGCTCTATGTGTCGAACCATCCGTTGGGTGGACTCGACGGCATGGCACTCATACAGTGGGTGCAGCAGCGCCACGGCGGCCGAGTGTGGTTTGTGGTCAACGACCTCCTCACGGCAGTGAAACCGCTCGAAGGCGTTTTCCTGCCGGTCAACAAATTCGGCCGCCAGAGCCGCGAGGCAATCCGGGCTGTCGATGCCGCGTTTGACGGCGACGATCCGGTGATCATGTTTCCTGCCGGGCTGGTTTCGCGCCTGCAAAAGGTGGAGGAAGGGGGCTGCACAGTCAAAAAAGTGTGCGATCTGAAGTGGAACAAAATGTTTGTCGGCAAGGCCCGTCAGAGCCGCCGCGATGTGATTCCTCTCTTCTTCAGCGGGCACAACTCAATGCACTTCTACCGCATGGCCAATCTGCGCCGCCGGCTGGGCATAAAATTCAACTTCGAGATGATATTGCTCCCCGGCGAGATGTGTCGCATGGAGGGCGCCTCGCTCTCTGTGGTCTGCGGCAAGGCTCTGCCATGGCAGTCGCTGCCCCGGGGGCACGAGACCGAAGCCGCTGCAGCCCGCATCCGTTCGATCGTTTACTCTCTCGCCACTACTGAAATTCAAAAATCCAACGACACTCTGAATCAAGATGGCTCAGAAAATAATTGATCCGGTACCTGTAGACGATATAATCCAAGAGCTTACACCCGACCGCAAGCTCCGCGACACCAACAAAGGTGGCAACGAAATCTACATCGTCAACTCGGTGAACGCACCCAACACCATGCGCGAGATAGGCCGGTTGCGCGAAATAGCGTTCCGCACCGCGGGAGGCGGCACCGGCAAGGATTGCGACATCGACCGGTACGATGTGATGGATCCTCCATGCCAGCAACTCATCGTGTGGTCGCCCGAAGATCGCGAAATCATCGGCGGCTACCGCTATATCCTCGGCCGCGACATAAAGATGGTCAACGGCCATCCGCGCATCGCCACCTCACATATGTTTGATTTTTCGGAGCGTTTTATAAAAGATTATCTCCCCTACACCATCGAGCTGGGACGCTCGTTCGTGCGGCTGGAATATCAGTCGTCGCGTGCCGGGGCAAAAGCGATATTCGCACTCGACAATCTCTGGGACGGCCTGGGCGCCCTCACGGTGCTCCATCCCGAAATCCGCTATCTATTCGGAAAATTCACCATGTATCCCAGCTACGACCGCGACTGCCGCAACATGCTGCTCTACTTCCTCAACCGTCATTTCCCCGACAAGGATGATCTGGCGCGTCCCTACTTCCCGATCCGCGGAGGCGACGGCGACGGCCGCTTCCCCGAAATGATGCCCGGCAAAAGTTTCCTCGAAGATTACCGCACGCTCAACGCAGCCATCCGCGAGCATGGCATCAACATCCCGCCGCTGGTCAACGCCTATATGTCGCTCAGCCCTACACTGAGAATTTTCGGCACAGCCATAAACGACGAATTCGGCGACGTGGAGGAGACCGGTATTTTCCTCACCATATCGGATGTATATGATGAGAAAATCGATCGCCATATCAACTCTTTTCACCCTGAAAAACAACAGTAACATCTTTCAAACCAACCAGATGAGAATCAAAAGATATATGAGCAGCCTGCTGGCATTGGCCACAGCCGCCACCGTGGCATCCGCTACCCCGGCCGATGGCTCGGGTGAAGCCGCAGCCGCTGATTCCACCGCAGAGGACGGATTCGGAATCAACTGGTCAACCGAAGCTATTTTCACAGCCGGGAGCCATGATTTCGCACCTTATTATATAATGTCAAACAACCACGGCATCCTCTCCTCGTCGAAAGATGCTCTTGTCAGAGTAGCGGCAAAACATGATTCACAGCGCAAAAATCATTTCAGCTATTCATTCGGCGTCGACCTGATCGGTGGCTACACATCATCGGTTGATTACGACCGCTACCACAGCACGGATCCCGGTGCCGGCGCAATCCCTGTCACCAACGGTTTTATGAAAGCGGTGTCGCGACACCCGTCGCGTTTCTGGATCCAGCAGCTTTATGGCGAAGTGCGCTATCGCAGCGTATTCCTGTCGGTGGGACTTAAGGAGCACTCCTCGGCTCTGCTCAGCCCCACGCTGTCGAGCGGCGATTTTGTGGAAAGCGGCAACGCCCGCCCTATCCCCGAAGTGCGCGTAGGGTTTTCGGATTTCACCGACATACCTCTGACCAACGGATGGGTGCAGATCCAGGGAGAGCTGTCCTACGGAAAAATGACCGATAACGCATGGATGCGCGAGCATTACAACTATTACAACGGCCACATAAACCAGGGCGCTCTCTATTCCTATAAGCGTTGCTATTTCCGCACCAAACCCGCGATGCCTTTCTCGGCAACGGTAGGCATGCAGGTGGGCGCATTCTTTGGCGGCGAAACCACCTCATATATCAACGGCAAGGAGATACGCCGCGTCAAATTCTCGCGCGGTTTCAAGCAGTTTTTCAAAGTGCTGATACCTTCCGACGGTGGTCTGTCCTATTATTCCGGCAGTTCGCTGGGATGCTGGGATCTGCAGTTCCGCTACAGATTCAGCAATAACTCCGCGTTAAAGGCCTATATGCAAAAACCGTTCGAAGATGGTTCGGGCATAGGCTTCCTCAACGGTTTCGACGGCCTGTGGGGGCTACAATACAACACCTCCGGCTTCCCCTGGATCCGCTCGGTAGTGGCCGAGTATCTCGATTTCACCAATCAGTCAGGCCCCATGCACTGGGATCCCGACGACGTGCCCGGAACAACAATCCGCCGCCGTGCCGAAGGGAATGACAACTACTATTACAATCACGAATACAACGCCTATGCCAACTACGGCATGGCCATCGGAACCCCGTTTCTGCGTTCGCCCATCTACAACACCGACGGAGTAATGGAATTCACCGCCAACCGCGTGCGCGGCTTCCACATAGGCATGGAGGGCGACATCAGCCGCTCGCTGGCATGGCGTCTTCTCGGCGGCTACCGCGTGGCCTACGGCTGGGGAGGCTATCTCTATCAACACCCCAAGGATGATACCTCGCTGATGCTCGAAGCCACATGGAAACCGCGCAATGTGAAAGGGCTTAACTTCCGCGCCGCCTTGGCGCTCGACCACGGCACACTCTTTGGCAACAATGTAGGCGGCATGCTCACCGTGCGGTTCAACGACATACTCCGAATCCGTTAACCTCTGAATTATGAAAACATTAAATCGCATCATACTGTTTCTCGCCATATTGGTTCCGGCTCTGTCCGTCACCACATCGTGCACGCGTAACAACGGCGACATCGGCAACTGGTTCGGCCGCTGGGAAATCATGGAAATCGATGCCGACGGAGCACCCGTGCCGGGGTATGAGCCGCGCTTTGCGTTCGCCTTCCAGAACGATATTGTCTGCATATCATACTACGGCGAATATGCCGAGAAGATCGACCGCTGGGCCACCTGGTCGCAGCCCGCTGACAACATGCTGCTGATCGACACAAACCACTCCGATGATTCGGGCGACGGCCGTTACCGGGTGTTCGACGCACTGCACATGACACCGGCCGGAGTCACATCATTCAACATCGTCCATTCCTCGGGCAAAGATGTCACCCTGAGCCAAACCGCCTCCGACGGCATAACCTACACATATATCCTCCGCAAACGCGGCTGAACCTCCATCAACCCAACCGAATATGTCACGCGAAATAAAACATACCCTTGTCACCGGCGCCGACGGATTCATCGGTTCGCATCTGGTGGATCTCCTTCTCTCCGAAGGAATTAAAGTAAGGGCGCTATGCCAATACAACTCTTTCAACAGCTGGGGCTGGCTCGAAGGCAAATCGCATCCTGATCTCGAGATAGTTTGCGGCGACGTGCGCGACGAAGCCTTTGTGCGCCACATCGCCCGCGATGTCGACACCATCTTCCACCTTGCCGCCCTGATTGCCATTCCCTACAGCTATGTGGCACCCGAGAGCTATGTCGACACCAATATCAAAGGAACTTTGAATGTGTGTCAGGCCGCCCGCGAGTTAGGTACCGGCCGTCTGGTTGTCACATCCACCTCCGAAGTCTACGGCACCGCGCAATATGTGCCTATCGACGAGAAGCATCCCCGTCAGCCTCAATCGCCCTATTCAGCTACAAAAATCGGGGCTGACGCCATAGCCAAAAGTTATTTCAACGCTTTCGGCTTACCCGTGGTGATTGCCCGTCCGTTCAACACCTACGGTCCCCGGCAGAGCGCACGTGCCATCATCCCCACCATAATATCGCAGATAGCCAACGGCGAGCGCCGCATCAAGGTAGGCGACCTTTCTCCTACCCGCGATTTCAACTTCGTGGAGGACACCTGTCGCGGATTCCTGGCTCTCGGACGCGCCGACGGCATCGAAGGTGAGGAAATCAACATCGCCACCGGCACGGAGGTGTCGATGGCCGACACTCTCCGGCTCATCGCGGAACTGATGCAGGCCGATGTGGAATATGTTGTAGACCCCGAACGTCTGCGCCCCTCGAAAAGCGAGGTGTTCCGCCTCTGCGGCGACAACACCAAAATCGAAAGCCTCACCGACTGGCGTCCCCGCATATCGCTCGAAGAGGGTCTGCGACGCACCATAGAGTGGTTTACCGACCCGGCCAACCTATGCCGGTATAAGTCCGACATCTATAACCGCTGAGCATCATGCTGACCGACAACACTCTCAATCATGTGAATGCCGACGACAACCTCCGCAAAGTGAACATTCTCTTTCTCGGAGGTGCCAAACGTGTCTCCATGGGGCGAAAATTCATTGAAGCGGGGCGCCGCATGGGCATGGATGTGAGGCTCTACAGCTACGAGCTGTCGCCCTACGTACCCATCGCCTACATCGCCGAGGTGATTATCGGCCTGAAATGGGCCGACCCCGAGGTAACAGCACATATCCACGGAATAATCGAACAGAAGGGAATCGACATACTTGTACCCTTTGTCGACGGCGCCGTGGAGGTAGCAGCCCGATGCCGCGATGAATACGGCGACGTGTGGGTGCCCGTGGGCGATGCCGCGCTGTCGGCACGCATGTTCGACAAAGTCGAGGCCGACAGCCTGTTCCGTTCACTCGATCTCCCGGTGCCCGGTTCGGAAAAGTTCCCTCTGATCGCCAAACCGCGCTTCGGATCCGCATCCAAAGGGCTTATCATAATCCACGATGCCGCAGAGCTTGATGCATTGGGCGAACGTGCCCGCGACTACCTTATCCAGGAGTGCATAACCCGGCGGAAAGAGATAACCGTCGACTGCTATGTTACACTCGAAGGTGAAATCATTACCGCTGTGTCGCGCTACCGCATCGACGTGCAGGGGGGCGAGGTGGTGACTACCGCCACATTCCGCAACCCACAGGTCTATGCACTTGTATTCAACATTCTGAGCCGCACCGGGCTTCGTGGCGCCGTAACGATCCAACTCATCGAACAGACCGACGGCAATCTGCTGCTTATGGAGATCAATCCGCGCCTCGGCGGCGGCGCCGTCACCGCAGTGGCAGCCGGCGCTGACATTCCGGGCTACATTCTCGGCGACTGGGCCGGGATGCCGCTGACTCCCTGCCACGACTGGAACGACCATATACTGCTCACCCGCTATCTGAGCGATTTCGTTTTTGACCTATCGGAAAAACAATCATGAATTGCAATAATTCAAACCATGTGATAATAATAGCCGAAGCAGGCGTGAACCACAACGGCGACTATGATCGCGCCGTGGCCATGATCCATGCAGCCAAAGCTGCCGGAGCCGACTATGTGAAGTTCCAGACGGCTGTGCCCGAGCTGGTGATTTCATCAGTAGCACCCAAAGCCGAGTATCAGAAAGAGACCACCGGAGCCGAGGAGAGTCAGCTCGAGATGTGCAGAAAAATTCATCTCCGGCTCGAAGACTACGCTCCGCTCGCTGAAATCTGCCGCGAGGTCGGTATCGGTTTCATGTCCACGCCATTCGATCTGGTATCAATCGACTGTCTGGCGCCTCTGGGGATGGATTATTGGAAAATACCCTCCGGTGAAATCACCAACCTCCCCTATCTCCGCAAAATAGCTCGAAAAGGGGGCAAGGTGATTCTCTCGACCGGCATGTCGGAACTTTGCGAGGTGGAGGCCGCGCTCGAAGTGCTGGAAGACAACGGCATAGGGCGCGCCGATGTGGCGCTCCTGCACTGCAACACCCAGTATCCCACGCCCATGTGCGACGTGAACCTGCGGGCCATGAAGCAACTCGCCGCTCTGCACCCCGGCGCCGTAGGCTACAGCGACCACACGGTGGGTATCGAAGTGCCCGTGGCTGCCGTGGCGATGGGAGCACGTATCATCGAAAAGCATTTCACTCTCGACCGCAAGCTGCCCGGTCCCGACCACAAGGCATCGCTCGAACCTGCCGAACTGGCTTCGATGGTCAGCGCAATCCGCAATATCGAGCTTGCAATAGGCTCAGGTGAGAAACATGTCTCCGACTCGGAACGTCCCAACATAGTGGTGGCCCGCAAAAGCATTGTGGCTGCCACCGACATCCGCAAGGGGGATCTGCTCACCGAAAACAACATCACAGTGAAACGTCCCGGCAACGGCATCTCGCCCATGAAATGGGATGCGGTGCTCGGCACTGCGGCCATTCGCGATTTCCTGGCCGACGAACTTATCGAACTCTGAAACTAACCGGCGCCTCCCCGATAATGTTATAGTTGTATGAAAGAGAATAACGACAATTCGGAATGGCAGAAATTCGTCGATGCCACCACTGAACACGGCATCCCGGTGAGCAGCGTACTCGCCGACATCCGTTCGCGCCTCGCGCCCAAATATGGCGACGGGGAGGCCCGTGCCATGGCCCGCATAATTTTTGAGAATATCAGGGGTTGGTCGCCGGTGGATCTCGCCATCCACAATGCCGATGAAATAGGCGCGCCGACCTTGGAGCGCATCGACAATGTCGTGAAACGGCTGCTCGCCGACGAACCGATTCAGCAGATTTTCGGAAACGCGATCTTCTACGGCATGAAGTTCCGCATCACTCCCGACGTGCTCATTCCCCGCAGCGAAACCGCAGAGCTGGTCGACATCATCGTCAAGGAAAATCAGCGCAAAGATCTGCGGGTGCTCGACTGCGGCACAGGGAGCGGATGCATTGCCATTGCGCTGCAGCGCAATCTCAATTTCCCCGAAGTCACCGCTATCGACATCAGCGACGCGGCGCTTGCCGTGGCCCGCGAAAATGCCTCGGCTCTCAAAGCCCCTGTGAAATTTCTGAAAGCGGATATTCTTAAGCTTCCATCGGGTGTGACCGGTGCTCCTTTTGACATAATCGTGAGTAATCCGCCATATATAGCTGACAGTGAAAAATCCTCTATGGCGCATAATGTCCTCGATTTCGAGCCGGCTCTTGCGCTGTTTGTTCCCGACAACGACCCGCTGAAATTCTATCGCCCGATCCTGGAGGCTGCCGCCGCAGGGATGCTCTCTCCGGGAGGAAAACTTTACTTTGAGATAAACCCGCTCTTTGCCGACCGACTGGCGGCGCTTGCCCGAAAATCAGGTTTCTCCGATGTGCAGATCATCCGCGACACCGAAGGTAAAAACCGTTTCATGAGTTGTGTGTCGTCACAGGCATCATAATTTTTTCATCCGTTATGCTGCGAAAACACATTTCTGCCGAGACAGCGCTCCAGCGACTCGAAGCTCTCTGCGCCCGCGCCGAGCACTGCCGGCATGAGTTGAGCGAAAAGCTGAGGAGATGGGGAGTGTCAGCATCCGATGCAGGAAAAATACTTGATTCGCTGGAAAAACGAAAATTCTTCAGCGACAGCCGTTTCGCCGAAGCCTATGCCCGCGACAAGCTCCTCTACAGCGGGTGGGGACGCATGAAAATAGTGATGGGACTGCGGGCAAAACGTGTTGGCACGGATGAAATCGACAACGCTCTCGAGGCCCTCGACCCGGAAGAATACAAACGCGTGGCCATCAGGTGTCTACGAAGCAAAGCCCGTTCTATCAAGGAGGGTTACACCTACGAAGGGCGCACGAAGCTCTACCGCGCCGGCCTGCAACGCGGATTCGAGTCGCAGCTTGTAGCCGGAATTGTAAAAGACAGCGCCACATGGCCTCAGCAGGATTGAACAAACGCCGTAAAATCACACCGCACTGGCTTCTGATGAGGCTGCGGCGTCTTGGCATCGACATTTTCGACAGCTTCTTTCCACGGTGCTGTCCGGTCTGTCAGTCGCGCCTCGTGGAGGGAGAGGATGGCATATGTATCAACTGCTATCTGAAAGTGCCCCGCACGGGCTATCATCTTGATCCGTCTAATCCTCTGATACTCCGCCTTGTGGATTTGCGCGCCCCTATCGAAAGTGCCGTGGCGTTTTTTCATTATTCGAAAGACAATGCCTACGCACGGCTTATCCGCGATGCCAAATACCACAATCAGCCCAACCTCGACCGTGCGATAGCCGGATTATATGCCCATGAACTGCTTGCCGCGGGATTTTTCCGCGACATTGACGCTGTGATGCCTGTGCCGATCCACTGGACCAAGCGGCTCCGTCGCGGCTACAATCAGTCGGATTTCATTGCCCGGGGAATAGCCGATGTCACCGGACTTCCTGTGCTCCACAATCTGAAAGCGCGCCGCACCCACGCCACCCAGACACGGAAATCGGCTTCGGAACGACGCCAGCCCCTCACCGGCATATTTGCCGTGAGTCATCCCGAACGCCTGAAGGGGAAACATATCCTCCTTGTCGACGACGTTATCACCACTGGCGCCACCATCCTCTCGTGCGCGCAGACATTAAAAAAAGCGGTGGATGACCACCGCCTTTCAATTCTTTCGTTAGGCGCCACTAAACTCACCTGAGCTTTAGAGCCGGTTGATAATAAGAGATTGTTTAATAATAAATATTACCGGCTCTTAACGGTCGAAAAAGGGTGATTTTGAGGAGGCGGAAACAGGTATTGCAAAATATTGGCAGCAACCGGGCAGCAGATTCATGCGCTCGGCGGCCATTCCGGCCGAGAACATCACACGGGTGTCGACACGAAGATCGGTAGCCATGGCGCAGGCCGACCCAATGGCGATACCCACATCTGTAGGACAATATGCACAGGGTACATTGGCCGGTTTTTCACCACAGGTGGGGAAACCGCAATGACCGCAGTTGAGCCCCATAGGCACATTCTTGGCAGCAATGACAAGGATGCACTCCGCTTTTAGAATATTCTCGGCATCGCGCTTGTACACAGGGCGCCCGGTCTCCTCATGCAGCATCAGCATCATGTCGCTCATGCGGCGGATATCATCGCCGACAACCAGACAGCACTCCAGATTGTCAAGACCTTTGGCCTTGGGAGCCGTGCGGGCAGCAGTCATCATCATTTTTCCGGCATCGAACACGCGGTCAGCGCGGCTCTGACGTTCATTCAGCACCATAGAGTCTTAGTCAATGATCAGCATGGCATCGCCGTAGGCGCCAAACTTGTAACCCTCCTTCACAGCGTCGGTATAGGCTTTCATAACCAGTTCGTAGCCACCGAAAGCACACACCATCATCAGCATAGTCGAGTAGGGCAGATGCAGACCGGTGACAAGGGCGGTCGACACGGTGAAATCATAGGGAGGAAAGATAAATTTGTTGGTCCATCCGGAATAAGTCTTCATATGGCCGCCCATGCTCACCGCACTGGCGATGCCGCGCAAGGTGGATGTACCGACAGCGCAAACCTGTTTTCCGTGGTCCTTGGCAAGGTTGACCATGTTGACAAGATTCTGGTCAACGGCCATCTCCTCTGAATCCATGCGATGTTTGGTGAGATCCTCTACATCAATTTCACGGAAAGCACCGAGGCCGCAGTGAACGGTCAGGAATCCCTGCTCCACCCCTTTGATCTCAAAGCGTTTGAGCAATTCGCGACTGAAATGGATACCGGCCGATGGAGCCACCACCGCACCCTCGTTGCGGGCAAAAATAGTCTGGTAGGCCTCTGCATCGGCGGGCTGCGGATCACGCTTGATATATTCGGGCAGAGGAGTCTCGCCCAGAGCATAGAGCGCACGTTTGAATTCGTCGTGTTCGCCGTCGTAGAGGAAGCGGAGTGTGCGTCCGCGTGAGGTAGTGTTGTCGATCACCTCGGCCACCATCGACTCATCCTCGCCGAAATAGAGTTTGTTGCCGATACGGATTTTGCGTGCGGGTTCCACGAGCACATCCCAGAGTTTGTGCTCCTCGTTAAGCTCACGCAGGAGAAACACCTCGATTTTGGCACCGGTCTTTTCCTTGTTGCCATATAGCCGCGCGGGAAACACCTTGGTGTCGTTGAAAACCATCACATCACCATCGTCGAAATAATTGATGATGTCCTTAAACTCTTTGTGCTCGATCTCGCCTGTTTTACGGTGAACCACCATAAGGCGACATTCGTCGCGATGAACAGGTGCTTCCTGTGCAATCAGTGTTTCGGGGAGTTTGAATTTAAACTGCGAAAGTTTCATGAGGTGTCGGAAAGAAAATGTATGTGTTATTGTTGCTTATTCAATTTCGTTTCAGTAGCTGCGCGTTCGGCATACGGAAGGATGTCGCGTGCGGCTGATTCGCTCCCGCCGTGCGGGGTATATTCTCCGGGGGGAATCACCGCGTCGGGTGAGCCATCGTTACCCGGAATTGTGATTTCAGATTTCCATATGGCGGCTACGGTGTCCTCAATGCCCATGCAGTCGGCGATACGGTAATCACCCACACGGGTACGGCGCAAAGCCGAAAGATGGGCGCCGCTGCCGAGTGCCTCGCCGATGTCGCGCGCCAGGGCACGGATATATGTGCCTTTCGAGCAGACAATCCTGAGTGTCAGCTTCATCGCGTCGGCATCAAATCCGAGAATGTCGATAGAGTCGATAACCAGCGTCTTGGGCTTAAGCTTCACCTCGTCGCCGGTGCGGGCCATCTCGTAGGCTCTGACACCTTCCACCTTGCAGGCGGAATAGGCGGGAGGAATCTGGCTGATTGTGCCGACAAACCGCGGAAGCACCTCCCCGATCAGCTCCGGAGTAATATGAGCTGTTGGATAAGTAGCGTCGACAGGTGTCTCAAGGTCGAACGAGGGGGTAGTGCTCCCTAACTGCATTTCAGCCTCATACTCCTTGACGCCCGCCTGCAGCAGCTCGATACTTTTGGTGGCTTTGCCGAGGCAGAGCAGCATCACGCCTGAAGCGAGCGGGTCGAGGGTGCCGGCATGGCCTACTTTAAGCTTTTTAACTCCATGCTTGCGGACACGGCAGAGAATAGCACCGCGCAGTCGTTTCACCACATGAAACGATGACCAGCCGACCGGCTTGTCAACTGCCCAGACACATCCTTCGCTTAGATTGAAAGCAGGAATCACCATATTTTTGCAGGCATCGGTCATTTACCAGCAGATGCAGAGAATACCCACGATTACACAATAGATGGCAAACCAGTAGAGTTTGCCTTTCTTCACTATCGAAAGCATCCAGTTGCAGGCCAGACAGCCGACAACAAACGATGCCAGGAATCCGATGAGCAACGGCAGCCAGCCCAGCTCGGTGCCCGGTGCGGCTGCGGAGGCACCGCCTTCAAGGAGCATATCCTTCAGGTCGAGTAGCGCTTCTCCGAGGATAGGTATCACAACCATGAAGAATGAGAACTGCGCAACCTCCTCGCGACGGTCACCGATAATTATGCCGGTGGCAATCGTGGTGCCGGAACGGCTCAGACCGGGGAGCACCGCAATGGCCTGTGAGCACCCGATGACGAGGGCGTCATACCATGTTATATTGCGTCCGCGACCGGTGAGAACCATCTTCTCGACTGTGCCGCGTTTCTCTCTGATTTTTTTGAGACGGTGATCGCTGAGATACGCAAAGGTGAGCAACGCGGCAGTGACGCAGAGGCATATGCCTATGAGGGTGAGGTTGGATTCTCCCCCCTCCTGCACTCCGAAAAATTGCTCTACCTGCGATTTGAAAAGGATGCCGACGATACCCACCGGCACACATGAAAGCAATATTTTCCACACATAGCGTGTATTGTCATCGTTGCGAAGGGTGAAAAACGAGCGGCAAAGGGGCATAAACTGTTTCCAGAGCACCACAATGGTGGAGAGCACAGTGGCTACATGGAGCACCACATTGAGTTGCAGAGCATCCTCGCCCGGTAAATCCAGCCCGAGTATCTGACGGAAAATCTCGATATGACCGCTCGAACTGATAGGCAGGTATTCTGCCAGACCCTGCACTATGCCAAGGATAAGGACATCTATCCAATCCATATATCTTCAGAGCTTATTTAATCTAATGTTGACTGGTTCTGATTTTTCACATCGGCAGTTTCGCCGGCCTTGTCGGTTGCCTTTTTGTCAGCGGGCTTTCTGATGATTGCATAGCCCATGAACAGGAAACCTATAAAGGTGATGGTGGGGCCGACCACAATGCGGCGGGCACTGAAAATGTCGGGGTTGAATGCCTCCTCGGTGGAGGCGCCTCCGAGCATCAGCAGGAATCCGATGACAATCAAGGCGCCGGCGATGATCATCATGTTGAAATTGTTACGGCCGAGAGGAAACTGCGACAAAGCCTCTTTTTCAAGAGCGCTGTCGGCTTTCCTGGCGTTCATTTTACCGATACCAGATGTAGGAGTGGTAGGTTTTGCCATATTGTTGATTTCTTTTTTACCTTATTTATATTATAGTAGCCGGAGGGAAGGGCGGCCTGCTGACAACTGTCATTTGAACATATCGTCGTAGTCGGCTCTCAGATAGCGGTTTGTGGCAAACAGGGCTGCCAGGGAGCAGATGGCCATACCCACAACGAGTATGCCGCCGAAAATCACACCGGCAATACCCCAGGGGAGCAGCGGTTCGAGCGCCGGATCCCAGTTCTTGCCCCAGGTTATGAGTGCGGCAAGAACGCCCGAAGCCACAATGCCGGCGACAATGCCTTGCAACAGATTGCTCAATATGAATGGCCGACGGATAAAACCGGGGGTGGCACCCACCAGTTTCATTGTGTGTATTGTAAAGCGGCGGGCATAGACGGTAAGCCGCACCGTATTGTTGATCAGAACGAAAGAAATAAGCAGTAGCGCCGCGGCTATCACAAGCATCACGGTGTTGAACAACCGGGCATTACGTGACAGATTTTTAACCATGTCGGTGTTGACCGACACCTCTTCCACCCCCTCGAAACCTCGCCATTGATTAGTAATGGCACTGATGCTGTCGACATTTGCCCAGTCGTGGCGCACTTTGATGTCGAACATGGGCGCATAGGGATTCACTCCGAGCATCTCCACAAGGTCGCTGCCGTCGCCGCCGGTCTCCTCCCGAAGCACATCCTCCTGTGAAAGATACTTATAATCGGATATATAGGGAGCAGAAGCGCATATCGAGCGCAGGTGCTGCACCTGTGCGTCCGAGACCGAGTCGGCAAGGACCACGGTATAACCCATTTTCTCTTTCAACTCCTTTTCCAGGGAGCCGAACGACACATTTATAGCGGCGACAAGACCAAGAATGAACAAAACCAGAGTCACACTGATAGTTGCCGTGACCCTGTCGCCCATTCCGGCGATGCGTGAATGATTCTTTTTCTCCATAATTTCGTGCAAAATTACAACATCGACACCCCCTTTGTCAAGAATTTCGCCAATTTTTATTATTAAAATTGTTAAAAAGAGGCAAGAATTATGAATTTTCCACCTTTTCCGTATCCTTGAACAGGTAGATTTTAACCCTTATGAGAGATGGGATGCAATCATACGAGATCGCAGATAAGAGTGGCCGACGAGGAGTCAATCACTTTCACTCTTACGAAATCGCCCGTGCGGTAGTTGCCGCGCGGAAACACACAGGCTTTGTTCTGCTCGTTGCGTCCGACCCACTGATCGGTGCTCCTTTTCGACACACCCTCGACCAGCACGGTGAATTCCTTGCCTACGTCGCGGCGATTGGATTCGGCCGAAAGTCGGTTCTGCAGGGCTATCATCCGGTTTAACCTCTCAATTTTGACATCTTCCGGCACATTGTCGGGCATGGTGCGGGCGGCAAGAGTGCCGGGACGCTCGGAATATTTGAACATGAAAGCCGAGTCGAAAGCAGCCTCCTCCATCAGCGAGAGTGTCTGCTGAAAATCCTCCTCACTCTCATTGTGGAAGCCGGTGAAGAGGTCGGTGGAAATTCCGCAGTCGGGAATGCGGCTGCGGATGGCTGCCACGCGGTCGAGATACCACTGACGGGTATACTTGCGGTTCATCGATTTCAGTACACTGTCGGAACCTGACTGCACCGGCAGATGCACATGATTGCAGATGTTGTCGTACTGTGCGATTACATCGATTGTAGCGTCGCTCATATCCTTGGGATGCGAGGTGGTGAAACGCACACGCATATCGGGAGCTGCCTCGGCCACGAGTTGCAGCAGGCGCGGGAAATCCACGGAATCTTTCCCGTCAGCCGCATATTTCGCAGCTTCGTCGCCATTATAATTATAGGAGTTGACATTCTGCCCTAAAAGCGTCACTTCGCGAAATCCGCGGCTGCGGAGATCGGCCACCTCGTTGAGTATGCTTCCCGGCTCGCGGGAGCGTTCACGTCCGCGGGTGTAGGGCACTATGCAGTAAGAACAGAAATTGTTGCATCCGCGCATGATGCTCACAAAACCGCTGACACGATTGCCTGAGATACGCGAAGGAATCACATCGCGATAGGTTTCGGTAGTCGAAAGCTCCACATTGATAGCCTTTTCGCCGGCCTCTGCCGCAGCGAAAAGGTTAGGGAGGTCGAGATAAGCGTCGGGGCCGGCCACGAGGTCAACGCCATGCTTCTCAATGAGATTGTCGCGGACACGCTCGGCCATACAGCCAATTACACCAAGAATCAGCCGGCCCTTACGACGCTTGCGCAGGGAGGCGAGATACTGGAGCCTGTTGACGATTTTCTGCTCGGCATTGTCGCGTATGGAGCAAGTATTCAGCAATATGGCGTCGGCATCCTCGGGCGAATCGGCCGACACATATCCGGCCTGGCCGAGCACCGAAGCCACTACCTCGCTGTCGGCCACGTTCATCTGGCAGCCGTAGGTTTCTATAAACAGCTTCTTATCTTTATCAGATTTAGTTTCCATCTGTTTTTCAATTCATTACAACAAAATTATGTAGATAATACGGCTTCAGCGGAAGGCTGCCGGGAGCCTCGGGATGTTAAAAAATGTGGAAAAACATCTTCAAAAATTTGCCCGTTCTACACAAAATATCTATTTTTGTGCAAAATTACGAAAATTTCCCGAACCAATCGAACAAGATGGCATATCAATTTATGTCGGCAGCCGATGCTGCCGCTATGATTAACAACGGTGACACTATCGGCCTGTCGGGTTTTACAGCCCCCGGCGTACCCAAAAGCATTCTTGAAGAGGTGGCTCACCGCGCTGCTGCCGAGCATGAAAAAGGCAACGAATTCAAGATTAACATTTTCTCCGGTGCGTCGACCAACGACCATGTCGACGGTATTCTGGCCCGCAACAACGCTGTCAACATGCGTGCTCCCTACCAGAACACCCCCGACCTGCGCAAGCGCATCAACACCCACGATGCACACTATTTCGACCGTCATCTCTCCGAAATGGCCCAGGACACCCGTTACGGTTTTTTCGGCGACATCGACGTTGCCATAATCGAGGCAGCTGCCATCGACGAGACCGGCGAAGTGCTCCTTGGTTGCGGTCTGGGCAACATCCCCACCTACGCTCCCCGCGCAAAGAAAATTTTCATCGAGCTGAACGAGGCTCTGCCTCAGTCGCTCATGGGCATGCACGACGTCTATGTGCCCGCCGATCCCCCTTATCGCCGCGAAATCCCCATCTATTCCCCCAGCGACCGCATCGGCCGTCCAACCCTCAAAATCGATCCCTCGAAAGTCGTAGGTATCGTGCGCACCAACGCACTCGATGGCGTCAAAGCTTTCACCAAACCCGACGCCACCTCCGAGCTTATCGGTGTCAACGTGGTGCAGTTCCTCGTTTCGGAATATCGCAAAGGCCGCATTCCCAAGGAGTTCCTCCCGCTGCAGAGCGGTGTGGGCAACGTGGCCAACGCCGTGCTCCACTATCTTAGCATGGACAAAGAGCTGCCCAACTTCATGATGTTCACCGAGGTTATCCAGGATTCGGTGCTCGAGCTGCTCCGTCTGGGCAAATGCACTTTCGCCTCGACCTGCTCGATGACCTTCAGCAACGAGGTTGAAACCGAACTCTTTGCCGACCTCAAATATTATCACGACAAGATTCTGCTCCGCCCGGCCGAACTCTCCAACAACCCCGAGGTTATCAGGCGTCTCGGCGTCATCGCCATGAACACAGCTCTTGAAGCCGACATCTTCGGCAACGTCAACTCGTCGCACGTGCTCGGCCAGAAGATGATGAACGGCATCGGCGGTTCGGGCGACTTCACCCGCAACGGCTATCTGTCGATCTTCTCATGTCCCTCGATCACCAAGGAGGGCCTGATAAGCAACATCGTGCCTCATGTGGCCCATGTCGACCACACAGAGCACTCGGTCGACGTCATCATCACCGATCAGGGTATCGCCGACCTGCGCCACAAAGATCCCGTGCAGCGCGCCGAGGCAATCATCGAGAACTGCGCCAACCCCATGTATCAGCAGCTCCTCTGGGATTACCTCAAGCTCGGAGCCGGACAGACCCCTGTGGCGCTCAAGGCCGCACTCTCTTTCCACGCCACATTCCAGGAAGAGGGCGACATGCGCAAAACCGACTTCGCAAAATACTGCTGATCGCAGTCCCGCACCGCAACCGATTATTATGGAGTTCGAACAATAATCCGGACACTCTATAAATCTTTAGTCTGACCATGACGGACGTAGCTACCGGATAACGCCGGACGCTACGTCCGCCATATTTAGAGATTATTAGATTTAGAGATTTATTAGATCTTGTTTAATATACTGATTGGATCTTGATTAATATACTGATATGAGTCTCAACAGCTTCCGACAAAAAATCAAACCCTGGATGCTTCCGATCGCCATGCTCACCGGCTTGATTTTTTATCAGTATATCCATTACGTGAGCTTTCTGTCGCCATGTCTAATTTTCGTGATGCTTCTGATCACCTTCTGCCGTCTGAAAATCAGCGATTTCCATATCGGACCTTATATATGGCTGCTATTAGGAGTGCAATTGGCCGGCTCAACGGCAATCTATTTTGCCATCCGCCCATTCAACGAACTGATTGCCCAGGGGGCATTCATATGCGTTTTCTGCCCCACTGCCACAGCCGCGCCCACCATAACCGGCATGCTGGGTGGCTCCATTTCTAAAGTTGCCACCTACTCATTGTTCAGCCAGGTCTCGGTGGCCATTCTCGCCCCGTCGCTTCTCTCCTATATGAACCCCGGAGCGGGAATCACATTCGCCGAATCCATGACGAGAATCAGCGTGATGGTGCTTCCGCTTATTCTCGGGCCATTGGTGATCGCACTGGTAATGGAGCGTACCGCACCCCGGGTGCACCATGCCATAGCCAGTCATCAGGGACTCTCGTTCTATATCTGGGCCGTGGCACTGATTATTGTGGTGGGCAACTCCGTCAGCTTCCTCGTACCTCGATTCCGTCAGAATGTATGGCTTATACTGGTTCTGGCGGTTGTTGCCTTTGTGGCCTGCATAATTCAGTTCTGGCTGGGACGTAAAATCGGCCGACACTATGGCGACATGATCTCGGGTGCCCAGAGTCTCGGGCAGAAAAACACTGTGCTGGCAGTGTGGCTCGCGCTCAACTATCTGAATCCGTTGGTTTCGGCAGCACCTGCCGCCTATGTAGCCTGGCACAACATTGTCAATTCGTGGCAAATCTACATGCACGAGCGCCAAAAACAGAAATCGGGCCATGCGGCATCGTAACTTTCGCCGCTTTCTGAAAAAACCTTCCGTAAATCGATCCGACGACATTCCGTCAACTTTCTGTCGAAATTTCGTTAACTTTCCGTTGCAGATATTGTTATAATGTTGATATGAAGCGCCGCAGCGGCGCTCAATTCTGATATAATGAACAGCATATTCCAGAAAATTATGGAAATGCCTTTGTTTCATGGAGTATCATATCAGAAACTCTCTGAAATCATAGGCAAACACAGATTTCATTTCCAGAAACATGAACCGGGCGACATTATTGTCAGGGCAGGCGACCCATGCATGCTCCTGTCAACTGTCATATCGGGATCGGTACGAGTAAAAATCGACAGTGCCGACTCGCGGGTCACGGTGTCACAGACCCTTGATGCTCCGGAGGTGATCGCGCCCGAATATTTCTTCGGACGTGTCACCAACTATCCCGCCACAGTGACCGCACTCGACAACTGCGGTATCATGCAGATCGAGAAACGCGATTATGTAGACATCATCAACTCCGACCAAGTGTTTCTGTTTAATATCCTGAATCTGCTGTCTATGAATGCACAGCGCGCCACCGACGGCGTGCTCGCGCTCACATCGGGCAATCTGCAACGACGTATCGCCTACTGGATAGTGGCTCTGACCCAAAACAACGGTTACGATATTACTATGGAATGTCGACAACGCGACCTTTACTCGGTTTTCGGAGTGCAGCGCCAGTCGCTGATCTCGACTTTGGCAGAAATGAAAGCCGAGGGACTGCTCGACTACACTCCACAGTGTATCCGCATCGCCGACCGCAGGGATCTTGTAAAACTGCTCGACATCTAAGGGGGATTTTTGACCTGAAAATAATCCGTTCTTACCAAACATTGCTAAAATACCATCTATATATACCTCTATATCAACCTATATTCACCGACTTATAACAACCTGATACACAGATAATATTATAAAATATCATCTATATCAGTCTATACTGTAGCCATATTGGAGATTTCAACTCTTGACAAGAGAGTAATTATGATGTAACTTTGCAATGTGGAAATCGAAAAGCCCGCCGATGCGGTAAAGATTTCTCACCAAGGATTAAAGACAAAAGGATTTGTTTGATTAAATTTAAGGAATTAGTTTTTAGGGTTAGTATTTGAGGAATCACTTAAAAAGTAGATTCCATCAGGAAAAAATAATCGTGTTTTATGTTAGGTTTGTTATCCATCGGCTGATAAATGCCGAGGAAAAACTAAAGAGCTGGTCCGAGAGGGTCGGCCCTTAGTTTTTTATACATATATATTATAGAGGGCATACTTTTCTGTCATGAAACCATGCTCTCCTACCAGTCAAAGAACTGAACCCTATCAACCCGAATAAGCCTCGCAAAAAAAAACGTATTGTTAACACATCTTTTTTGAACTAAAAAATTGCTATATGTGTTTTATTTTTGCAACAAGATTCGATTTGGTTTATTCACAAAACAACTCAACACACACCAAAAAGAACAAAAATTTATTTACAGCTCAAGAATTTGTAGAACTAAAAACTTACGAGTGATGAAAAAACAACTATTATTTGCTTCGGCAGTTGTGTGCCTCAGTGCTGTGGCCGGCTTCAACGCCAACGCTCAGGATGCTGTCGTAGTTGAAGAAGAGAGCATCAGTGTAGTGGATGCAACCAACTGCAAGACCAACTATGCCACACCCTCCAAAGCCAACTGGTTTATCCAGGTTGGTGCCGGCATCGATGTTCCCATGTTTGAGAACATGCTCCCCGGCGGTGGCGAAAAGCGTCATATCACAGCAACCTACAACGCAGCCGTAGGCCGTTGGTTTTCGCCTTACTTAGGCTTCCGCATCAGCGCTTACGGTGGCTCATGGCACTGGGACAACCAGAACTTCTCGCGCGCCAAATACGTTAGCGCCAACCTCGACTTCATGTGGGATATGTGCAACAGCCTCGGCGGCGTCAATGTCGACCGTCCTGTCAGCGTGATTCCTTTTGTAGGTCTCGGTGGCAACTACACATGGGGCATCAAATCGAACGGCACAAACGTTTACCGTAGCGGCAAATCGATCCGCCGCAGCTGGACTCTCCCCGTATCGGCCGGTATCCAGTTCCGTTTCCGTTTCAGCCGCGTAGTTGACTTCTTCCTCGAAGGCCGTGCCTCGTTCATGGGCGACAATGCCAACGGCGCAGCTATCGAAACTCCTGTCGATGTCAACATCCAGGCTATCGGTGGTTTCTCTTTCAACCTTGGCGGTGCCAAATATGAAGCCTACAACGCATGCCGCGACCAGGCTTACATCGCTTCACTCAACAATCAGGTCAACAACCTCCGTGGCGAACTCGCTACTACCGCAGCAGCCCTTGCCGCAGCAGAAGCACAGCTCCCCTGCCCTGAAGTTAAGGAAGCTCCCGCCGCTACCGTCTCCGCAGCTCCCCTGATGTCGACCGTACGCTTCAAGATCAACTCCGCAGTGATCTCCAGCGAAGAGATGGTCAACGTCTACAACACCGCTGAATACCTCAAAGCTAATCCCGACGTGAAAGTCGTGATCAAGGGTTACGCCGACAAGGACACCGGCACCGCAGCCTACAACCAGAAGCTCTCCGAGCGTCGTGCAAAAGCAGTCTACGACGTGCTCACCAAGAACTACGGCATCTCTGCCAACCGTCTCTCCATCGACGCAGAAGGCAGCTCTTCGCAGCCTTTCCCCGAGAACAACTGGAACCGCATCGTGATCTTCGTCCCCGGTAACTGATCGACACCGGAACCGACACCGCAACAGAGGTTATCCGACGTCCCTTGTTTAAGGGAATAACATACAGAAAGGTCCCTGCCTCTTAAGCGGAAGCTCAACAGCCCGCGATTGAGGTACCCCACGAAAAAAGTCATCCCGCCGGGATGACTTTTTTCGTTAGCTTGTTTTACGATATTGTATTATCAAACAAGCCCTTATTACCGTGGTGTGAAGTTGCGTCAGAAGGCGCAGTCGTTGAATATGCGGTCTTTGAGCATATCGGCGTGACGCCGATAATCTTTTGTGAGGAGATACTGCTCGATTGTTTCGCAATGACGGTGATTGTGCATGTCGGTGCCGACAAAATCGACCATATCGTTCTCGATGAGATACTCGGCCATGCGGCGCACTTCTTTATTGTAGTTACCGGCAAGACTGAGCAGATTTATCTGGAAGAGAGTGCCCTGCTCATGCAACTCGGCGTAGCGGTCGCGGCGGTCGAAATAGTAACTGTAGCGCTCGGGGTGTGCCAGGATGGGTTTATACCCTTTCATTTTCAAATCAAAAAGCACTTTGTCGAGGTTCCACGGTTCCTGCAAAAATGAATTCTCGACAAGGAGATAATTATTGGGGAAGGGTGTAAGCTTTCCCTGTTCCAACTGCCTGGCAAACAGGCCGTCAATACGGTACTCCGCGGAGTGTTGCAGTTCGATGTCAACACCGAGTTTCTCCACCTCCGACTTCAGCCGGGCGAAAGCAGGTTCGATGGTCGAGGCATCGTTCTCAAAGGTATCCTGTGTGACATGTGGCGTCAGGATAATGCGCTTCACGCCCCAGTTTTTCTCATGACGCACCAGATCGGCGCCTCCTTCGGCTGTTTTCTGACCGTCGTCGATGCCGGGCACAAGATGACAATGGATATCTGTGTGAAAAAAGAGTGCGGGCGTTTCCTCCTTACCCTTTTTTTTGAAAAAATTAAACATGGTATAAATAAACTTTCATTCGCGCCGGAGCCTGACCGGCACCGGAAAAGGGATAAACCTTGCGAAGTCCTGAAAAAATGCAGTTCAAAGACAAGTAAGCAAAAATAATCCTCATTTAGCCGCTGCAAAGTTAATCAGATTTTCTGAAATTCTATGAATCGGGAGGCGATATTATCACTGTTTTGCAAAATTTTGATGGTTATTCCGAAAAAAATGCTTAAGTTTGCATGAAGTTTTGTACCAATTAGAGTTAAAAATAATGGAGAAGAAGCTTAAAATCAGGGATTTGACACTGCGCGACGGTCAGCAGTCGCTCTTTGCCACCCGTCTGAAACAGCAGGACATCGACTCCCTGCTCCCCTATTACAAAGATGCCGGATTCTACATCATGGAAGTATGGGGCGGCGCCGTGCCCGACTCTGTGATGCGTTACCTCGACGAATCTCCCTGGAATCGTCTGCGCACCATCTCAAAGGTAATGAAAGGGAAATCGCTGCTGTCGGCACTTTCCCGCGGCCGCAACCTCTTCGGTTACAATCCCTATCCCGACAGCGTGCTCGAGGGGTTCTATAAAGAAGCTATCGCCAACGGCCTGAACGTGATGCGTATCTTCGATGCCCTCAACGACATCGACAATGTCAAGGAATCGATCCGCATGATCAACGAACTTGGCGGCATAGCCGATGCGGCTGTCTGCTACACTGTCGACCCCAAGGAGGAAGCACCTGCCGCTCCTGAAAAGAAAGGTTTCTTCGGCAAGCTCTTCGGCAAAAAAGATGCGGCTCCCGCAACCCCCGAAAAGATTTTCACCGACGAATATTTCGTAGACCTTGCAGTGAAGATGGAGGCTCTCGGCGCCAAAATCATCACCCTGAAAGATATGGCCGGTCTGGTCAACCCCACCAAAGCCGCATCCATCATCGGCAAAATCAAGAAAGCCGTAAAGGTGCCCGTGGATTTCCACACCCACTGTACCCCCGGTTACGGCCTGGCATCGGCCCTTATGGCCATCCTCAACGGCGTCGACATCCTCGACACCAACATCTGGTGGTTCGGCGAAGGTTCTGCAGCCCCCGCCATCGAGCTTATCTATGTGTTCTGCCGGAAACTCGGCATTGAAGTGGAGTGCGACATGCAGAAGGTGGGCGAAATCCGCAACCGTCTGAAAGACATCCGCAAGAATCTCGCCGACTTCGACCTCAACAAAGACAAGTTCCCCAAACCTTTCGATCCTCTCACCGACAAACTGCCCGCAGAAATCGACGCGCTCTTCGACAAGGCCATAGCAGCCGCCAAGGCAGGCCAGGAACAGGAGCTGCTCGACGCATGCCATGCAATCGAAGACTATTTCGGATTCCCCAAACCCAATCTCCTTGTCAAGGAAGCCGAAGTGCCCGGCGGCATGTACTCCAACATGGTGGCACAGCTCAAGGCTCTCGGCGCCAGCGACCTGCTCGACGAAGCCATGAAGCTTATTCCGAAAGTGCGCCGCGATGCCGGTCTGGTGCCTCTGGTAACACCCACAAGTCAGATTGTGGGTTCGCAGGCTGTGCTTCTCGCACTCGACCGCCGCAAAGGCAACCCCGACTACACCCAGACCAACAATCAGTTCGTAGCCCTTGTCAAGGGTGAATACGGTCACACTCCCGCCCCCGTCGATCCCGCTTTCCGCGAGAAGATCACCGGAAGCCCCGTCGAGACCGCCTACGAAGTCACCAAATACAAGAAACCGGAGAACCCCACTGTGGCCGACCTTGGCAATGTGCCTCTGGCCGCCAACAACGAGGAATATCTGCTTCTCGAACTGCTGCCCAACGTGGCCAACAAATTCCTGCGCAACCGTCGCGAGGAGGAATTCAAAGCCAAGCAGCCCAAGGAGGAACCCAAAGCAGCTGCCACAACCGCTGCCGCCGCTCCCCAGCAGCCCATCACCGGTGAAACTTTCCGTGCCCCCATGGGAGGCCGCATTGTCGAAATCAATGTCAAGCCCGGCGACAAGGTCAAGAAGAATCAGGTGATGCTCGTCTACGAGGCCATGAAGATGGAAAATGACCTCGAGGCTCCCCGCGACCTCACTGTAAAGCAGGTGTTGGTTCAACCCGACCAGGTTGTCGGCACCGATGCCATTCTCCTCGAATTCGAATAAACGCCACGGCCCGCTTGCGCCATCCCAATATAGCGACTGGCGTCACCGGATCGTTCCCGAATCATAAAGACAAGGCGGTTTCCAGCCTTCAGCCGGAGCCGCCTTCTCTTTTTCCCATCCATAAAGTCTCTTTCCCCTGTAAAGTCTCTTTCCCCTGCCCAGCAAAGAAGGCAACAATTTCGAGTTCACAATGAAACTGTCATTGATAATCTCAACATATAATTCCCCGGAGGCTCTGCGGGCCACGCTTGCATCGGTGCTTCGTCAGGCCATCTATCCCAGGGAAATTATAATCGCGGACGATGGATCAGATGAGTCAACTGCCACAGTCATAAAGGATTTTTCATCGAAAAGTCCGGTGCCCTTGCGGCATGTGTGGCACGAAAACCGTGGATTCCGGTTAGCCGCAATCCGCAACAGGGCAATAGCCGCGGCCACAGGCGACTACATCGTACAGATCGACGGCGACATAATTCTTGATCCATTCTTCATCGCCGACCATATAGATTCAGCCCGTAACGGGCATTTCGTATGTGGCAGCCGTGTGCAGCTCGGCGAATCTCTGTCAAAACAGATCACTGCCGATCCCTCTCTCGCCCCTTCTCCCTGGACAAATGGCGTGGTGAACCACATACAGGCAATGCGCTCAAAGTTTCTATCGACTGTAGCCCGACGTATCTGCGCCCGCAAGCTCACCTACAGCGGTTGCAACATGGCGTTCTGGCGTTCCGATCTGCTGGCTGTCAACGGCTACGACGAGGGTTACACCGGCTGGGGATGCGAAGACAGCGACCTTGTGGCCCGTCTGCTTTTCCACCGAATCACACCTCTTAAAGCGAGCCACTGCGCCATCTGCTACCATCTATGGCATCCTTCGCCCAAGAAAGATGACACATTCGTACGCAACAACCGCCTGCTCGAGGAGACACGCCGCAACCGCCATATCCGCGCCAACGATGGTCTCGACAAATATCTTGACGAAGAGGTAACTATCCCGCACTGAAACAAGCTCTTACCCCCCAGTTTTCACATGCGCTATATCATCGCACCGGAATACCGGCATCTCGACGGTTGGATCCGACAGCTGATTGCCGGCGACTACACGCCGGATAAAATCTACTGTAACAAGCGTAACACAGTGGAACTGGTCAGTTACGGCTCTCGCAAATTCGTATTAAAGAAATACAAACGCGTGGGTCTGCTGAAAGGGCTTATCTATACCGTTTTCCGCAAAACCAAAGCCCGGCGCGCATACGAGTATGCCGCTCTTCTACGCGAAAAGGGCATAGGCACGCCCCGCGAGGTTGCATATGCCGAAGTTGCCCGCGGTGGCATTTTCCGCGACGGCTATTTCCTGTCGGAATATGTCGATTGGCCCATTCTTGCCTATTGGTATTACAGCGGCGTATTCACCCCGGCCGAACGCAATGAGCTGGTCGACGCTATTTCACATTTTGTGCTCAGGCTCCATCAGGCCGGATTCGTGCCGCACGACCTGAACTTATCCAACATAATGTATCACCGCACACCCGACGGAAAGTATCAGTTTCAGATACTCGACATCAACCGCATGACCACCGGCCGGCAGCCCGGTCTGTCCGCCGCGATGAAGTCGTTTCATCAGATGTGGGCTTCGCCGGGTGATGAAGAGATGCTCGTCAGACCTTACGCTGCGGCCCGCGGATTTGATTTACAACAATCAATGCACGCAATGCAGCAGCATCGCAAGAAATTTCTGCAGCGCAAAAATCTCAAAAAAATCCTGCTGCGGCGCTAACGTCCAGTCTTCTACGATATTGCCGGAATTACATAACTTGCTGGAATTGCATATCATACCGGAATTACCATCATGGCCACATCGGCGCGGAACAGGATTTTATGAGCGACCGACGGGTTGAACAGACGGGCGAACACCGATCGCTTCTTGTTGGGTACACAGATCAGCTGAAATTGAATTTCCCCTATGATACGGCTGAAATCATCTATCAGAGTATCAAGCTCCACCGTGCGCATGTCAAAACTATATCGTGGATAGCTTTCTCTACAATAACGAAGCAGATTAAGCCGCGCGGAATCCACTTTCCGGCTGTCGGCTCCACTGTCGCGCTTGCCGGGTATATGCACCAGGCAGACCTCAAGATTATGGTCGGAGAATAGACGGTAAAGCGTATCGAGCGCTATCATATCCTCCTGATCGAGATTACATAGGAATGCTACTTTCTTCACTTTAATCAGCGACTCTATGTCGGCATTCTCAGGCACGGTAAAAGCCGGTATACGACATGAATCGAGCACCTCGGCCGTGACACTTCCGATAAGTTCCGCTTCCTTTTTCTCCGTGCCGCGTGTCCCCATGATTATCAGATTGGGCTGCTTTCCGCGGGCATACTGCAAAATCGACTCCTCAGGAATTCCTTCCATCACCAGCGAGGAATATTTGGCGGCGGGAATAACACCGTCGAGAATCCAGCGGCGAAGCTTGGCGGCATATTCGTTCATCATCTTTTCTGTAGCCTCCTTCAGGGTCTGCATCTGCTCCATGTCGGCGACTGAATAATCCTCGTTGTCGGGCACTTCGAGCACAGGCGAGGTTACAGGCGCAATGAACGAGTGAAGCAGTTTCACCGACATGCCTGTCTTGGCCGCAATGAGGAAAGCAAGCTTCACTGCCTTGTCGGAAAGCGGTGAGAAATCGACCGGCGCAAGCACTTCACCACCTTTTTGTTTAGAGTCTTCGGGAGCGGGAATCTCGAAAATTTCGATATTCTCCACAATTCTCAATGCGAGCGGGAGATCTGACTCATGAATGCGGATTCTCACCCCCGGCGAGATTGCCGGCGCGGCAAGGTTCACATTATTGAGTTCCACAGAAATTCCCTCACGTTCAAGCAACTGCTTGATTGGCTGGGCCTTTTCAAATGTATGTATGGCCAGAGTGATCAGTCGGTCGGTTGTCATAACAGGTAAACTCTTCAGTTGCAGGCACAGAGCCTCGGAATATATCTTAAAAACTATGACGCTCCTGGAGCCTTTGGCGTCCCGGCAGCGTCATAGCGATAGTTTTGTAGTCAGAGTTAAAAAGGTTACCCCTTTGCTTCAGCTTCGTGAAGGATTTCAACAGCCATGTCGTAGATGGTTGTGTCGTCGAGAACAACGATGCCGCCATCGGGACCCGGTTCGATATGGAGACCGCAGTTCTTGCCGAACTGATAGTTTGAACCGCCGAAATAATTGCGGACAGTCTGAGGAGTGGTGTTCAGGGCATCGGCAATGCGGGTGGTTGCGCCGTCGGGGAGAGAATCTTTGATACGACGGAGGTCGTTGAAGGATATTGTCTTTGTCATGCGCGTAGGTTTTTTGAGGGTTAATTTTTCGATGATATAGGAGGCGAGAATGTTTATGCCCTAAATTTAATCAGATAATCCGAATTATCCAAACACACATTATATGTTATAAAACACATTCCATAATTCCTAGACGCTAAAGATAACAGAAACAATGGTTTATGTATTGTTAAAATCTATTATCTTTTCGGCAGCTACTTTAGACCTCTGCGTAAATATTTTTGTGGGATTGAATTCCGGATGGCGCACATCAGATTCGCTCCACTTCGTCGGCCTTGATCCAGGCACGTTCGCCACGCCCTACCAGCACCTCATACCAGAGACCGTCGCCGGGATTGGAGATAGAATCGATGATTTCCACTTTGGTTCCCTCGTGTAGCAGGAATGCCTCCTCGGCCTGACTGCGCGCTTCGCGTGGCGATGTGGCCAGTCGGGCGGCTGGCACAAGCACTATCGCCTCACTGTCGGAATTGACACGGTTGGCGGCGGCAAACGATATAATGACCGCACACACGGTGATAATAAACACAATCATGCCGCCGAAAAAGCTCGCTTTCTTAATAGTTACAGCCGATGAGAAAACATACACGGCAACCGAGCCCAGAAACAGAGCGAACAGCACAAGGGCAATAATGGCCCAGGTGTCGGCACGGAACAACCCCACAGTACCTTGCCATACCGACCACATATAAGAGCCGGAGTCGATCTGCTTGTCGGTAATTTTGCTGTTGACGAACTCGAGATTCTGGCGGGCGTCGCCATTGGTGGGGTCAAGTTTCAATGCCCGGTTATAATTAAGAATAGCCTTGCCGAGATTCCCCTGGCGATAATATGTATTGCCGAGGTTATAGAATAGTTCCGATGAGGTGCCACCGGCTTTCATCGCCTGCATATACAGTACTTCTGCCTGGGCGAAATTATCGGCAGTATATGCCGAGTCGGCTTTGGCTATCAGCCTGTCGGAAGCTACGGCTGCACTTTGTGCCGGAGCGCCCGCTGCCGACACAAAGGCGATAAAAAGACTTATAATCAGTTTCATAACCATTATTTACGCTTGTTTGTGTGGCTTTTCTCGAGTTCGTTGATGGTTGAGGTGGCTTCATTGTAAAGAGCCTCGACCGATGCGTCGGAAGATGCATCAGGGGTGTAGCGCGCCATCTCGCACTGGTCGAGCACGCCTATCAGACGGTCGGCTGTTTCAGGCGTCACGCCCTTTTCGGTCAATTTTTCAGAAATATTCTGTCGGGTAAGCATAGACGCGGGCATCTGCAGCTTGTCGCTTATATAGCCCCACATGGCCCGCAGCATCTCCTCATAGAATTTTTCGGGCTGATGCGAATGCATCAGTTTTTCAGCTGCACGCAGACGTTTGCGTGCCACCTTGCTTGCACGTGCGGTGCGGCGGCCAACCACATCGGCGTTCAGACGGGCCTGACGTCCATAGAGCAGCATTGCCAGAACAAGTGCCAGCAGAAGCACCCCGGCCACAGCCCAGTATATCCAGCTGAAAATTATCGGTTTATATTCACGTGAGAGATTGTTGACACCGGGGCGGATATGGAGAATATCGGTATTCTTGGCCTCGATCTCACGCTGCTCGTTGCTGATGGTAGTGCCGCTTCCTTTTGCAATGTCGAGCTGGAAACCGGCAGCATCGAGAGTTACATATTTCCGGGCTGTCGGGTCGAAATACACAAATTTCTGTGCAGGGATATTGAATTTACCGACACTCTGGGGCACAATTGTGTATTCCGCTTCCATTGTACCGGTGACGGTGTTTCCGGCCACACGGGTGCGATAGTCGGTCTTGGGCGTAAACTGCTCGAACTCAGAGGGTATCTCGGGTTTGGGTTCATGCACATACTTGATGTTACCGGTACCGGTGACGATATATGTCAGCGAGGCAGCCTCGCCGGTCTTGAGCTTGTCGGGAGTCAGACGGCTTTCAAAAGTGAAATGTCCGACGGCGTTGTCAAACCCTGCGGGACGCGGCTCGGGCAGAGGAGTGATGTTGACTGTGGAAGTGTAGGGTTGCAGATGCACTTCACGCTCGACAGGACGGCCTGAAACAAACCAGCCATTGCTTACTCGTTCGATCTGCACCACCGACAGGTCGTATTTTCCGGAGTTGATAGTCAGTTTGCCTGATTTCTGCGGGAATATGATACATTTCTTGAGTACAGCCGTGACATAATTCTGACCGTTGTAGTTCTCCACAGCGTTGAGCGCGGCCTGAGTGTCGACTTCCTCGATAAGGAAACCGTCGAAAGTAGGCGGCGATGTCATCATAAACGAGTTTATGCGCTGGAACTTCGTGTAGAGTTTGATGGTGCACTCGATGGCCTCCTGCTCGTAGGCATGACTCTTGTTGAGAATTATACGGACGAAAATGTCGTTTTTCGAGATAGGCGCCGAAGTGTTGTCCTGCGATGAGATATCATCCACATGCACCTGCTGCTGAGGCTGCTGATAGCCGCCTCCATAGCCACCGCCGTATCCCCCCTGGCTCTGCTGGGCGCGGTCGGCGGGAAGCACAGTGAATTTTTGCGGTGAGGTGGTCAGCTTACGGCCGTTGACCGTGATAGAGGCCGCCGGAATAGTGAATGTTCCCTCCTTTTCCGCACGGTATACCAACGTATAATCCACCGTTGTGGAAGATGAGGCATTGCCGTTGATCACCTGATAGCTCTGAGAAGTGCTGATGCCGGGCTGGGGGCTGAGAAGTTTGCAGCCGTTGATCGACGGCGCGTCGAAACTCTGGCCTTCAGCATTTGACAGGCGGTAGGTCACGGCAAACCGGTTCCCGGCGATGACATTCCTGGGAGGAATCACCTGGAACGACTGAGCCACTGCTGCAATGCCACACAGCATGACTGCCGCGAATATTGAAAACAACTTTTTCATATTGCTGTTTCAGATTATCTCATTCTTAAATAGTTGCAGGGTATTCGGCATAGTCGTCGTGACAGTGCCGCAAAACCATAAGGATTACCAGGGTTTCAGCGGCTGATGGCGGCGGGCGTTTTTCTCCTCGCCCTTCTGCATCTGCTCGACTTTCATGCGGGTAGCAGCCTCCTTGTCATCCATAGCCTTCAGAATCTGCTGGGCACTTTGGTCGGAAAGACCACCCTGCTGCTGTTGCTGCTTCTGTTGTTGCTGTTGTTGCTGTTGTTGCTGTTGTTGCTGTTGTTGCTGTTGTTGCTGCTGTTGCTGCTGGTTTTGATCTTTGTTCTGATCCTGTTTATCCTTGTTTTGATCCTGATCTTTGTTCTGGTCCTTATTCTGGTCCTGATTCTGATCTTTGTTTTGATCCTGGTTCTGATCCTGATCTTTATTCTGATCCTTATCCTGGTTCTGATCTTTGTTCTGATCCTGTTCCTGCTTCTTAAGCTGGGCCAGTCGCAGATTCTCACGGGCCTGATTATTTTCGGGGTTACGACGGAGAGCATGCTTGTACATCTCTATGGCCGCTGCATAATCCTCGGCCTTAAAGGCAAGATTTCCACGGTCGTAAAACGAATTTTCCACAAGCTGACGGTCAGAGGGGTGCTGCGCTGTCTGGGCAAGCATCTTGTCGGCCTGCATGATCAGCGAGTCACCCTTGTTGGAAAGGTCTTCGCCGCGTTGCTTCAGATAAGAGGATGCAAGATTAAACTGTGCGCGCGCATTTTCGGGATTCTCGCCGAGGGCTTTCTTGAAGTTGACTTCCGCCTCGGCATAGCGCTGCTTGTCGTAGAGCTCTTTGCCCTCTTTCATGAAATTTCTTTCGCGTTTGGTCGAGGGACGGGGCGCACCTTCCTGAGCCTCTTTCGAGCAGCCGCAGAGACCGGCTCCCACAGTGGCTACAACCAATATAAAGGTGAAAATATGTCGGATACGCTTAATCATGCCTTGTCTGAATTAGATTTTCTGACACGTTTTGCGGCCAGTTTCTGGTTGGAGAAGAATGTGTAGCGTTTCAGCCAGCCAATTTTCGACGGGAGAATCACCGCGTCGACAAGCAGCAGCCCGAATGCGATCCACACAAACAGAGGGAACTGCTCGGCGCTGGCTTTGTATGACACGTGCTGAAGGTCGCTTTTCTTGATACTGTCGACCTGATCGACCAAAGTGTTGAGCGCCTTGGATGAAGAGCCGTTGATATAGACACCACCGCCGGCTTTCGCTATCTCCTTGGCCATCTGCTCGTTGAGGAATGTAGTCACCGGCGCTCCGGTTTCGTCTTTGAGGAAATTGCCTTTGCGGTCGATTGGGATAGGCGCTCCCTTGAGAGAGCCGATGCCCATCACATCAACCTCGATGCCGAGACTCTTGGCATATTTCGCCATCTCCACGGCATCGCCTTCGTGATTCTCACCGTCGGTGATTACTATGATAGCCTTATTTACATCCTCACTGGGAGAGAATGAGTTGATGGCCATGTTGATGGCTGAGCCTATGGCCGTGCCCTGCGTAGGCACCATCGAAGGATCAAGTTCGTCGAGATACATGCGGGCCGACACAAAATCGGTGGTGATAGGCAACTGTGTGTATGCCTCGCCGGCAAAAACGATAAGGCCTACCTTGTCGTTGTCAAGCTTGTCAATGAGATTACCCAACAGGAATTTGGCGCGGTTGAGACGCGACACTCCGTTGACATCGTCGGTCGACGACGCCAACATCGAGCGCGACACGTCGAACGCTATCATCACCTCGATACCCTGAGTGTTTTCCACCTCCTCCTTCTCGCCGGCACGTGGACGCGCCACAGCGATAATCAGTGAGGCAAGAGCGAGCAACTCCAGAGTGATTTTCACAGCCGGTTTATATTTCGATGCCTCGGGCATCAGCGGCTCAAGACTGGAAATGCGGCCGAAACGGCGCAGCTTGCGGCGCCGGGCCATACGCGACCATATCCACAGCCCGAAAATCAACGGGATGAGAATCAGCAGATATAATATTGCGGGATATGCGAATGACATGAAATTACGGAATAGTGCGGAGCCAGGTTTGACGTAACAATAGTTCTAAGAGCAGCATTCCGAGAGCGGCCAATGCCCATGGAAGATAACAATCCTCGGTGTGCGAGAAGTGACGCACGTCGAGTTCTGTTTTTTCCAGTTTGTCGATCTCGGCGAAAATCTCCGACAGCACCTTGTTGCCGGTGGCACGGAAATATTTGCCGCCGGTGGTTGAGGCAATCTGTCTGAGGGTAGCTTCGTCGATTACAACAGGCTGTGGCTGATACTCTATGCGCCCAAACATATTGATCACAGGATATAAAGCGGTGCCGTTGGTGCCGATGCCGATGGTATAGACCTTTACGCCTAACTTTTTGGCGATTTCGGCAGCAGTGAGCGGAGCTATGATACCGGTGTTGTTAGAACCGTCGGTAAGCAGGATTATACTCTTAGATTTGGCTTTGCCCCCCTTGATGCGGTTAAGGGCTGTGGCCAGACCGTCGCCGATGGCGGTGCCATCTTCAAGCATATCGCGGTTGAGGGAGTTCACATAGTTTACCAGGGCCGCACGGTCGGTGGTCATGGGCACTCCGGTAAATGCCTCGCCGGCAAAAACCACAAGTCCCATATTGTCGGTCTCACGGCCATTGATGAAATTGGCGGCGATTTTCTTTGCGGCCTCGAGACGGTCGGGACGGAAGTCGCGTGCCAGCATCGAGGAGGATATGTCGAGGGCGATGACCATGTCGGTGCCTTCGGTGCGCGATGTGCGCCATGCGTCGCGGGTCTGCGGACGCGCCAGACACACAATCAGGCATGCCAGACAGAGCACCCGCAGCACATCCATGGCATAGAGGCCATACTGACGTGCCGGGCGGCCGAGTTTGCTGAACGGGCCGGTGGTGGATATTTGCAGAGAAGGATGCGAGCTGCGTCGACGCCAGATCCACCATCCCGCCAGGGGGATGCAGACCAAGAGCAGCCATAGCATGCCGGGATTAGCGAATTGCATCTTTATTTTTCTCTTTTAGATTCGGGATTATTATGGGCGGTCGGATCGCCCTCGGTATTGTCAGGTTGCTCCACGGGGCGTGTCTCCTCCACGAAGTTCACGGCTTCGGCAAGAGCGCGGGCGTTGTCGTCGGGCAGCGGGCGCACCTTGGCAAATTTCACGAAATCGGCAATTTCGAGAATCTGCTTCATGCGTTTGTTGGGCATGCGGGTAGCCTCGTTCTGGCTGAGTATACGGGTGATCTGCTGCGAGGTCATCTCCATGGCGTTGATGCCGAAGCGGCCTTGCAGATAATCGCGGAGGATGTCGGTAAGCCGGGTATAATATTCTTTTTCCTGGCCGTTCTGCCAGAGATTCTCGCCACGCAGATGCTCCAGACGCTGCATTGCCAGCTGATACGGAGGCAATGGTTTCTTTTTCGGCACCAGAGGCACATCCACTTTCTTGGTGAGAATAAGATAAGCGCAGACACCGGCGGCTATAAGAACCACCGCGCAGAGAATCCACAGCCAGTAGTCTGTAATCCAGTCAGGCAGAAAATCATACCATTTGGTCTCGTAGTCCATGGCCGCAGCAATCGGATGCACGTCGGTGAGCTTGCTCACGTCAACAGGGTTGACTTTCAGTGAGAAAGCCTGGCTGCGCAGGGTGTCGCCGCCGCTCACCATAAAAAATGGAGGAATAGTGTAGACACCTGAGTCAAAAGCCTGGACGATGAGCGCGCGGGTCATCGCCACCTGGTTATTGCCTAAGTCGGTGGTGTCGCCGTAAACCCAGTCGACAATCTCTATTTCGGGAGGCATGGATGCCTTGTCAACCATAATCTCCGACGGAGCGTCTTTTGCGTTGACGATGTCGAAGCGGATAGCCGTCTGGTAACCCATGGTGATCTGCGAGGAGTCAATCCGGGCTTTCAGCTGCCTGCCATAGGCCTGCGATGAGACGGAAAGCAGAGCAACGGTCAGAAAAAATATGTTTATCAGCTTTCTGAGCATTGAAACAATCGGTTTTCGGAATTGAAAAGAGTGATTCTTTGAGGGTGGAAAATCAGACACGTTTACGGAAAAGACCCATAAGGGCGCTCACATAGTCTTCATCGGTAGCTACCGAGCATGAATTCACCCGACAGCGCTTGAATGTGTCCGACATCACCTGCTGACGTTCGTACCACCACCGGCCAAACAGGTTGCGCACCTTTTTCGACGATGTGTCAACCCATTGCTGTGCATCAGTCTCGAGATCCTGCACACGCACAAGGCCCACGTCGGGAATCTGTGCATCGCGCTTGTCATAGACCTGCACGCCGTAGACATCGTGTTTGTTGGCGGCTATCGATAGAGCCTTGTGATAATCCTTCTCATCTATAAAGTCGGAAATCACAAAGGTGGTGCAGCGCTTTTTCAGTGCATCCGTAAAATAGCGGAGCACCATGGAAATGTCGGTGCCGCGGTGCGAGGGAGTGAAGTCAATCAGCTCGCGGATAATGAAAAGGATATGTTTCTTCCCTTTTTTCGGCGGGATGAATTTTTCTATCTTGTCGGAGAAGAAAATCACACCCACTTTATCGTTGTTCTGAATGGCCGAGAACGCCATGGTGGCGGCAATTTCGGCTATCATCTCGCGCTTCTCCTCCCCTACCGCGCCGAACAGGCGCGAACCGCTCACGTCGACAAGAAGCATCACGGTGAGTTCACGTTCCTCCTCGTAGATTTTCACGTAAGGGCGGTTATGACGGGCGGTGACATTCCAGTCGATGTCGCGGATGTCGTCGCCATATTGATATTCGCGAACCTCTGAAAACGTCATGCCACGCCCCTTGAACGCCGAATGATATTCGCCGGCAAAAATATTCTGCGAAAGTCCGCGCGTCTTGATTTCTATGCGCCTGACTTTTTTCAGGAGTTCGTTGGCATCCATATTCATCAGGGAACGATTACCTTGTCGAGGATTTCGGAAATGATTTCGTCGGCTGTGATATTGTTGGCCTCTGCCTCGTAAGTGAGACCGATGCGGTGACGCATCACGTCGTGGCAGACGGCACGCACATCTTCGGGAATCACATATCCGCGCTGACGCAGGAAAGCGTAGCTCTTGGCAGCTTTGGCAAGCGAGATGGAAGCACGGGGCGATGCGCCGAAGGCAATGATGCTCTTAAGTTCGGGAAGACCGCACTGATCGGGGAAACGGGTTGCAAACACGATGTCGACGATGTAGCGTTCGATTTTTTCGTCGATATATATCTGTTCCACTACTTTCTGTGCTTCGACAACCTCCTTGGGGTCGAGAACCGGACGGATGGCGGGGCGCTTGTTGGAAAGATTCTGGCGTATGATGAGTTTCTCCTCTTCGCGGGTGGGATAACCGATAACCACCTTAAGCAGGAAACGGTCGACCTGAGCTTCGGGCAGAGGATATGTGCCCTCCTGCTCGATAGGGTTCTGGGTGGCCATCACCAGGAAAGGCTCGTCGAGTGGGAATGTGTGGTCGCCGATGGTGACCTGACGCTCCTGCATGGCTTCGAGCAGAGCGGCCTGCACCTTGGCGGGAGCACGGTTGATTTCGTCGGCGAGGACGAAGTTGGCAAATATGGGGCCTTTCTTCACCTGGAACTGCTCGTTCTTGACACTGTAGACCATGGTGCCGGAAACGTCGGCGGGAAGAAGGTCGGGGGTAAACTGTATGCGGCTGTACTTGGCGTCGATAAGCTGTGCGAGAGTTTTGATAGCGAGGGTCTTGGCAAGACCGGGAACACCTTCGAGGAGCACGTGGCCATTAGACAGCAGAGCAATGAGAAGCGACTCCACAAGATGTTTCTGCCCCACGATGGTCTGGTCCATCCCCTGCGTCACGAGGCTTACAAAACTGTTTTTGCTGGCCACGAGGTCGTTGAGCTCTCTGATATTTACCGTATCACTCATAAGTATTTATAGTTGTGTTTTTAGATATTCATTTAATGCTATAACACCGCAAAAGTAAAGAATAAATGATTCAATCGTTAAAATGATGTGTTAAAATTATCTATGGAGTGTTTATCATTTTTAAGATTTAATCATTTTTAATTTTTTTTGCTGCGCAGGCCGTTAATACCTAACTTCGATTTAAGGTTGGGATGTGGTCCACGCGAGCTGTTCGGCCTTGCGCACGGATTCCTTGTCGGCTGCATCGATGCCATATTTTGCAGCCGGGGGCACAGTCACCACAAGTCCGTCGGGAAGATTGTCGGGGTCGGCGATTTTATCCTTGTTCTCCAGATAAATGTATATCCAGAATTTTGAATCGCCATAATGGCGGCGAGCCATCTTTGTGAGGAAATTACCGGCACGCACCGTGTCGGTAACAACGGCAGTTGATGAGACTCTAAGGGCAGCCTCACGGGCGGCTGCGATAGAATCGGCGGTTGCGGCATTCACCTCTACCTTTTCGGCGTCGATAGTAACAATCTCCACAGTATCAGCGGCTGTGGCGTTGTCTGATGCCGCTGCAGTTTGATCTGCTCCCACAGTATTCATTGCGCCCGGGATTTCAGATACAGAAGGGGTGTGCCAAAGGCCATAGCCAACCGTAAGACCAATAATCACGCCCAGCAGCAGCGCTGCTACAGCGGCGAAAATGAGCGTGAGATTGGAGTGGCCCTCCGCAACAGACGGTGCAGGCTGATCGTGCTCCACCCGCACAGGCATAGGCTCGCGTTGCTCCACCCGCACCGGAAGCGGATCGGCCGGAGTCTCAAATTTGATTGTAGGAGGTGTCTCTATTCTGATTGTGCGTGCGCCGAGAGCCTCATTGACCGTCGGGAGCTTTTTCGCGGTCGGTTGAACCTCAGGTTTCTGCTCCGGCTTCTGTTCCGGCTCAAACTCAGGTTCCGGTTCAGAATCCGATTCAGGCTCCGGTTCAGGCTCCGGTTCCGGCTCTGGTTCCGGCTCTGGTTCCGGCTCTGGTTTCTGTTCCGTCTCCGGTTCTTCTTTATCAACTTTTTCAGCTGCAATTTCCGGCTCGGGCATGGATACAGGCTCGGGCACCGGCGCCTCTTCAAGAGTCTTTTCCGTGACATCATCGGCCAGTTCAACCGGCTCAAAGATCGAGAACTGTGCGTTGACCGACGTTGCGAGCGATTCTGCTGGCGCAAACTCCACATTGGGCTTGCCATCAACATCGGTGGTGGCACGGAACACGCCCAGACCGTCAATATTAAGATAGCCGTCGGTGGCCAGCGCCAGGGCTACAACCTGAGAAAGTTCATGAAGGAAACTTCCCGCAATCTTGTCGCCGCACTGCACACGCTTCTGCATCAGCGCTGCAATATCGTTAGTGGTTATGATTCTTCTGGTCATTTTTCAGGCCCCTCCGCGATGCCGTTTTTGAGTCGTCCGCCCGGAATGAATTCTATCTCAATTGCAGGTGGGAGCAGCAGATTGCGACCCGACGAAAGGTCGCGCACCACTTTTTCTTCGCGTTTAACGCCCTGAAAAGAACCGAGCATAGGCAGTGCCACACGGTTGAGGTTGCGGCACTCCTCCTCTATCACAGCAATAAAACCGCCGAGGAGCTGCTGCGCGGTGGCTTCCTCAATCTGGAGGCGCCTGGCCAGTATGCCGAGGAATTGTTTAGAGTCCAACTTGTTTAAGTGTAAGGAATGTGATTTTAATCGACAGTATCGATGACAAAGTTACACAATTATCTCTGCAAAAACAAATAGCAATCTCACCAAAAACAAATGCAAAACAAATAGCCGCGTCGGTTTCATCATCGAAACCGGCGCGGCTGTCATTTCAAGTTATATCACTTTGACAAGATGGAAGAATCAGTAAATGAAATATCCGGTAAGCTATTTACAGATCAGATTACTCCCTGCTGCATCATGGCGTTGGCCACCTTCATGAAACCGGCGATATTGGCGCCCTTCATGTAGTTGAGATAGCCGTCGGGCTGCATGCCATACTGCTGGCACTGCGCGTGAATCTCCGCCATGATCTGATGGAGTTTGGCGTCGACTTCGGCAGCGGTCCACTGCAGATGCTCGGCATCCTGGGTCATTTCCAGACCTGAGCAGGCGACACCGCCGGCGTTGACAGCCTTGCCGGGAGCGTAGTTGATGCGGTTTTCGATGAAGCAGTCGATCGCTTCGGGGGTACAGCCCATGTTGGAGACTTCGGCCACGAGTTTCACGCCGTTGGCCACAATCTGACGGGCATCCTCGCCGCTGACCTCATTCTGAGTGGCGCAGGGAAGGCAGATGTCGACCTTGCGTTCCCAGGGACGGCGACCTTCATAGAAAGTGGCGCCGGGGAATTTTTCAACATAGGGAGCGACGATGTCATTGCCCGATGCGCGGAGTTCGAGCATATAATCGATCTTTTCGCCGCTGATACCGTCGGGATCGTAGACATAGCCGTCGGGGCCTGAGATAGTCACCACCTTGGCGCCTAACTCGGTAGCCTTCGAGGCCGCACCCCAGGCCACGTTGCCGAAGCCCGAAATGGCCACTGTCTTGCCCTTCAGGTCTTCATTTTTCAGTGCGAGCATGTTCTGCACGAAGTAGAGGGCGCCGAAACCGGTGGCTTCGGGACGCAGACGCGAGCCGCCGAAGTCAAAACCTTTGCCGGTGAATGTGCCGGTGTGTTCGTCGACAAGCTTCTTGTACATGCCGTACATATATCCAACCTCACGGCCGCCTACACCGATATCGCCGGCGGGCACGTCGCGGTCGGGACCGAGATTTTTCCACAGTCCCAAGATGAAGGCCTGGCAGAAACGCATAATTTCGCGGTCGCTCTTGCCGCGGGGCGAGAAATCGCTGCCACCCTTGGCACCACCCATGGGGAGTGTGGTCAGGGCATTCTTGAAAGTCTGCTCGAAACCGAGGAATTTCAGAATCGAGAGATTGACGGAAGCATGGAAACGGATACCGCCCTTGTAGGGACCGATGGCATTGTTGAACTGCACGCGATAGCCTATGTTGTTCTGCACCTCGCCTTTGTCGTCGATCCATGTCACGCGGAAAGTGACGATCTTGTCAGGTTCGACCATGCGCTCGATGATTTTATTGCGCTCGAATTCAGGATGTTGGTTGTAGACATCGACTACTGATAGGAGCACCTCGCGGACAGCCTGGAGATATTCCTTCTCGCCCGGATGCTTGGCTTCCAAGGCGTTCATGATTTTATTAATATCCATGGTAAAATATTAATTAGGGTTCACTTAAGGTTCTTGCTGTAATATTTGTGTTTTATAGCAGATTTTAAAAACAGTTTTTAAGCAGTTTCGCTGTTTTTAACTGTCTCCACTGCAAATATAACAAATTCCGATTGAATTCTGCAAGATTTTTTCTAAAAATTTTTCCGGCAGCCTGCGGCTTTTTTATATAATTTTGGCAAGATGTTTGCTCTGATGATTGTTATATTTGCAAACCTAAGTACCAGCGACTTTACAATCACCCCCACAGGATGAAAAAAGAAATCTTCTCTGAAATAAAGCAAAAAATATATAACTGCGTGGAACTCGGCCGTCTGCGACAGGCATTCCAGCTCACACGGTCGCTGTCGGAAGGGCAGATGGCTTGGGAGGCATCCGACCGCCTGCTTAATGCCGAGGAATCATACCGCCGGTTGCTGTCATATGCAGTTTCGGGCGCGGAAGATCCGGCGCGTGATGCCATGACAGCCGACATCGGAGAGACCATCCTCACCGTCACTGACCTTCTTGAACGCAACAACGAATCTCGCGACACTTCCACATTATATTATAATACGCTACGTTACCAGCAAGGACAGCCATCCGAAACGATTGCTGCCACGCTTGCGGCATATCGTCGCGAATGTTCGGCAGGATCGCTTCTCGACATTGCCGCCTCGGGCGCGCACACAAACACGTATATGTCGGCTGCCACGCTCCGCGAATCGCTTGAACGCAAACTGTTTGCCCTTGTCTGGGTGACCTTCCCGTTTTCGCGCGCCGACGCAGAAGCGCTCTCCGATGCCATCTCTCAGCAATATCTGCCTCAACACGTCACCGCGCTGCTCTGTTGGGCGCTGCTGATGGGGGGACTGGAATTCTTCGATCCGCGGCGCATGGAACTGCTCTGCGACCTTTACACCAATGGCAGCGGAGAAGTGTCGGCCGTGGCTCTAATCGGTCTGCTGATACTGCTGCATCGCTGGCGCCGGCGCCGATTGCCCTCACGTATGGCCGACCGGCTCGCAGCCGTGCGCGAACTGCCGCAATGGAAGGCAGATTTGCGTGCCGCATATATGGAGCTGACCCGCACTCGCGACACTGAGCGCATCTCGGCTAAAATCCGCGACGAGATTGTGCCAGGAATGATGAAGCTGAAACCTGAAATAGAACGGAAATTTTCACCATCCGAGCTTAACGCCCTTACGCCCGAAGAGATGGAGGAGAACCCCGAATGGCACGAAATGCTCGAGAAATCGGGTATCGCCGACCGGCTCAAAGAGATGAGCGAGATTCAGGAGGAGGGTGGCGACGTGATGATGGCCACTTTTGCCCATCTGAAACAATTTCCCTTTTTCAACGAGATTTCCAACTGGTTTCTTCCCTTCCATTGCGAGCGGAGCGAATTTGCCGATATTCCGGGGCGCACAGGTCTCAGAAAATTAGCCGAGACATTTGAAGATCTAAAATTCCTGTGCGACAGCGATAAATATTCCCTGCTGCTTTCGCTCGGCAGCGTCCCCGCATCGCAGCGCGACCTTGTCCTCCGACAGATCAATCAGCAGGCCGATCAGTTCAACGAGATGAAAGCTGCCACGCTCGATCTCTCCACCGACAACCGGCGCGAGACTATCCGCCGTCAGGTGCAGAATCTCTATCGCTTCTTCCGTCTTTTCCGTCGTAAAGGGGAATTTCCCAACCCTTTCTCTGCGCCCCTGAATCTGGCCACCGTGCCGGCTCTCAGCGGCGATGTGCGCGATCCCGAAGTGCTGTCGGTCATTGCCGAATTCTATTTCTCGCACGGCTACATGACCGAGGCCGTGGAAGTTTTCCGTATCGTTGAGGAGTTGGGCGGTCCGTCGGCACAGATTTACCAGAAAATGGGTCATGCGCTTATGAAAACGGGCGACACACGTGGCGCCCTTGATTATTTCGAGAAAGCCGACATGCTCGACAACCGCAGTGCATGGACCATCGCACGTCTGGCACGCTGTTACGCCATGCTTGGCGAATACTCGTCGGCACTTGTGGCATACGAACGACTTGAGGAACTGCGTCCCGACAAGCCATCCAACGCGCTTGCCATGGGACGTGCGCATCTTGCCTTGGGTCATTACCCCGAGGCCGTCAAGGCTTTCTACAAAGCTTTCTACCTCGACGAGAAATCGGGGAAAGCACTCAGGCCGCTGGCATGGAGCCTGCTCATGGACCGGCAGTTTGACCAGAGCCGCCGCTATTACGAGAAAATCATAACGGATTTCGATCCTCAGCCCGAGGATTATCTCAATCTCGGACATCTTAATCTTGTCACCGGACACTTCGAGGAGGCATCAAACTTCTATCGTCTGAGCATTCTCTCCCGGCCTCGTCCCGCCGGAAGCTCGGCATCCGACGGCACTGTGCCCAAAGCCTCAATCGAGAGTTTTCTCTCCGACATGAAAGCCGATACTCCCGCTCTCATACGCCTCGGCATCAGCGCCGGCCTCATTCCTCTTATCACGGATTCGCTGATGTATTCGCTTTCCTGACCGGCGCATCAGGCGCGCCAGTTCGAGCGCACCCACCGGCAACAGCACCCCGGCTATGGTATACGGAATCCAGAACCAGTCGGGGCGCATGTCGTGTATCACCATGTGACAGCCCACCTGCTGCGGATCCAGACCGTACCATGCGATTTTCAGGAGGCTCACCGGCTTGTATGCCAGGATATGCAGTATGAATATATAGAGAGTGTTCTCGCCAAGATATATCAGCGCGTCGCGCAGATGTCCCTCGCGGCTGTCTATCCGGCTTGAAATGTAGTATACCATAAGAAAACCGCCGATACCGGTAAGCGGGAGTGTAAGCAGATCAAGAAATTTTCCGCCGTTATACATTCCGCAAAAATGCTGTGTGGCACCCCAGCCAAGGAACACCATGCAGAGGAGAGCGACCCACCGGCGGCGACCAGCCTGCTGTCCGAACTGTTGGAAAAGATACCCGGCGCCAAAGAAAAACACTCCCCACATGTCGCGCCAGCCACCTCCCGCCAGAGCGTTGATTTTCAGATGAAAATTAATCCTGATAGCCAGTATCACAAGTATGAGCAGACACACCGCCCCCACACCTGCCATAGGTTTCAGACGTGTATGCGAATCCACCAGCTTGTAAAGTAGCAGAAACACAATGCTCGCCACAAGCAGTCCGCGGAAAAACCAGAAAGCACCGGCTATGAATTCATCGTAGCCCGCCATCTGAGTCACAATGGTCAACAGACGTCCCACCCCCTGTTTCAATGTGTAGGGATGTGTGACACCTCTGGTCCAGTTTCCGTAGGTCTCGTTCAGCACACCGATGTGAAACCACACGTTATGGAGCAGCAGAAACAGCACCGACCATTTCAGGAAAGGCAGATACAACCCTTTGAAACGCCGGGAGATAAAAATCCACGGATCAGACAGATATTTCCGGCTGAAGAAAAAACCTGCCGCCATAAAGAACAGCGGCATGTGGAATTCGTAGATAAAGTTGGTGAGCCACTCCGGACCTTCGGCGTGACCCGCAACAACTAAAATAATCGCGATGCCTTTGGCAATCGCGATTATTGTGTTTCGTTTGGTCGGCACCGTATGTCAGTTTTTGCGGATATAGTCCACAAGCCAGGCGCCTACTTCTTTGGTGCCGTAGCGGGCGCCGCCGGGCACCTGTATTTCCGGTGTGCGCACATTGGCTGAAAGGGAGGCATCGACGGCTTCGCGGATCAGTTTGCCCTCCTCCATGAGGTTGAAATACTCAAAGAGCATGGCCACTGACAGCACCTGGGCAAGAGGGTTGGCGATGTTCTGCCCCTTGGCCTGAGGCCAGGAACCGTGGATCGGTTCGAAGACAGGCGTTTTCTCGCCGGTCGACGCCGACGGGAGCAGGCCCATTGAACCGGATATTACAGAGCCTTCGTCGGTGAGGATATCGCCGAAAGTATTTTCTGTAACCATCACATCGAAGAATCGGGGATCCTGAATCATGCGCATGGCGGCGTTGTCGACATACATGAAATCTGTTTCCACCTCGGGATACTCCTTCATGATTTCCTGAGCGACCTTGCGCCAGAGACGGGAAGACGCGAGCACATTGGCCTTGTCGACAACGGTGAGATGCTTGCGACGGCGCATGGCGTAGTCATATGCCACTCGCAGTATGCGCTCAACTTCCTGACGGGAATAAGCATTGGTGTCGTAAGCGTAATCGTCGCCCTCTTTCTTTTCGCCGAAGTACATACCGCCCGTGAGTTCGCGGATGCAGACAAAATCGGCTCCCTCCACAATTTCCTTACGCAGGGGAGATAGATGGAGCAGGCAGTCGAATGTCTCTACCGGGCGGATATTGGCAAAAAGGCCGAGCTTCTTGCGCATGGCAAGAAGTCCCTGCTCGGGACGGACCTTTGCGTTGGGATTATTGTCGAACTTGGGGTCGCCTACTGCCGAGAAAAGCACGGCATCGGCCCACAGACATGTATCGAAAGTATCCTGAGGGAAGGGATCGCCCACGGCGTCGATAGCCGATGCGCCCACAAGAGCGTCGCGGAACTCGACTTTATGTCCGAATTTTTCGCACACCTCAGCCATAACGTCCACACCCACCCGAGAAATCTCGGGACCGATGCCGTCGCCGGGGAGCACTGCAATTTTGAAATCCATATTATATAGGTATCGTTAAGAATTCGCGGGAAGTTTAGAATTCGCGGGAGGCCTCGAATTGCTCGATTTCAGGCTTTTTGGAGAGGAGATACTCCACATCGTCGAGTCCCTGGGAGAGACATAGTTTCTTATACGGGTTGATGTCGAAAGTTTCGGAGCGGCCTGTGGCAAGATTAGTCACTGTCTGCGAGGGCAGATCCACCTTCACCTGTGCGCGGGGGTCGGCATCGATCGATGCAAACAGCTCGGCCAGGAACTCCTCCGACACCGTCACGGGAAGCACAAAGCAGTTAAGCTCGTTCTGCTTGTGGATGTCGGCGAAAAAGCTCGAGATTACCACTCTGAAACCATAGTCGTGAATAGCCCAGGCGGCATGTTCGCGGGAAGATCCCGAGCCGAAATTTTTGCCGGCCACAAGCACGCAACCCGAATATTTCGGATCATTGAGCACACACGATTCTATGCGGTTGCCATCCTTGTCGAAACGCCAGTCCCGAAAAAGATTGTCGCCGAACCCCTCGCGGGATGTAGCTTTCAGAAATCTGGCGGGAATAATCTGGTCGGTGTCGATATTCTCGATCGGCATCGGCACACAACTCGATATTATAGTGGAAAACTTTTCTTTCATTGTCGGATAGAGGTTTACATCATTTCGCGGGGGTCGGAGATGACGCCGGTGACGGCGGCGGCGGCAGCCACAAGCGGGCCTGCCAGAATGGTGCGCGAACCGGGGCCTTGACGGCCCTCGAAGTTGCGGTTGGATGTCGACACGGCGAGTCGTCCGGCAGGTATCTTATCATCGTTCATAGCCAGACATGCCGAGCAACCGGGCTGACGAAGTTCGAAACCTGCTTCAGCAAGAACCTTGTCGAGACCCTCCGCCTCGATCTGACGGGCCACGGCCCATGAGCCGGGAACGAGCCAGGCGGTGACGCCTGATGCTTTTTTCTTCCCTTTGACAAATTCGGCGAAAGCGCGGAAATCTTCGATGCGGCCATTGGTGCAAGAACCGAGAAACACATAATCCACCAGGGTGCCGAGGAGTGTCTTGCCGCTCTCGAAAGCCATATAGTCAAGTGCTTTCTCGAATGAGCCGCGCGCCTGAGGGTCGGCGGGTGCTTCGGGCACAGCCTCGGTGATGCCGATGCCCATGCCGGGGTTAGTGCCGAAAGTGATACGCGGCTCTATGTCGGCGGCATCGAAGTGCACCTCGCGGTCAAAAACAGCGTCAGGATCGCTGTAGAGTGTGCGCCAATGTGCCAGCGCCTTCTCCCATTCCTCTCCCTTGGGAGCATATTCACGTCCTTTGATATATTCAAAAGTGGTCTCGTCGGGTGCGACCATGCCTCCGCGCGCACCCATCTCAATCGAGAGGTTGCACAGAGTCAGACGTCCCTCCATGGAAAGCGAACGCACAGCCTCGCCGGCATACTCCACGAAATAACCTGTGGCACCGCCGGTGGTCATTTTCGCAATGATGTACAATGCCAGGTCTTTGGCAGTGACACCGTGGCCGAGACGGCCGTCAACGGTGATGCGCATCTTCTTGGGTTTGGGCTGGATGATACACTGCGAAGCCAGCACCATCTCAACCTCGCTGGTGCCGACACCGAAAGCCACTGCGCCGAGAGCGCCATGCGTGGAGGTGTGTGAGTCGCCGCACACCAGTGTCTGACCCGGGAGAGTGAGGCCGTTTTCCGGACCTATTACATGAATGATGCCGTTTTTGGGGTGACAGAGGCCGAAAAGCTCGAGACCGAACTCGCGGGCGTTGTCGAGCAGCGTTTTCACCTGATTGGCCGATACCGGATCCTGAATGGGTTTATCCTGATCGTGAGTGGGGATATTGTGGTCGGGCGAACAGTATGTGCGCTCGGGGCGCATCACTTTCAATCCGCGGCGGCGCAGACCCTCGAAAGCCTGAGGACTTGTCACCTCGTGGCAATAATGACGGTCGATATAGAGCTGGTCGGGACCGTTTTCAATGTGGTTTACCACATGAGCGTCCCATATTTTGTCGAAAAGAGTCTTTGACATAGAGATATGTGATGACTGACTTGGTTGAATGCCCGGGGCTCAGCGGACAAACTTGTTGATGGCGTCGAGATATGCCTCTACCGAAGCGGCGACAATGTCGGTGTTGGCCGAGAAACCATGATAGGATTCTCCTTCATGTTCCACAGTCATATGCACCTTGCCCACGTCGTTGCTGCCCCGGTTTATGGCCTGGATAAGGAATTCGCTGAGCACCATCTTGCGGTGGATGATATTCTTCAGAGCGTTGATGGCGGCATCGACCGGACCGTTGCCCGACGCGCATGCCTCGAACTTCTCGCCGGCAATGTCAAGCCCGATGCTTGCAACGGAGTGTACACCCACACCGGCAGTAACCTGCAGGAAATCGAGTTTGATACGCGAGGATGCCTTGCTGTGCTGTCCGGCAAGCATGAGCACATCGTCGTCGTTGATCTCCTTCTTTCGGTCGGCAAGTTTCAGGAATGCTTCGTAAGCCTTGTCGAGCTGCTCATTGGTGAGTTCGCAGCCGAGCACATGCAGACGGTGTTTGAGCGCCGCGCGGCCCGAACGGGCAGTCAGCACAATCGAGTTTTCGTCGAGACCTACATCCTTGGGGTCAATGATCTCGTAGCTCTCACGGTTTTTGAGCACACCGTCCTGGTGGATGCCCGAAGAATGGGCGAAGGCGTTTCGCCCTACGATGGCCTTGTTGGGCTGCACAGGCATGTTCATCAGACTTGACACCATGCGGCTGATGCCTGTGATTTTAGTGGTGTTGATGTTGGTGTCGATGTTCAGCTCATGGTGCGAGCGGAATGTCATCACCACCTCTTCGAGCGAAGTGTTGCCGGCACGCTCCCCGATACCGTTGATGGTAACTTCAGCCTGACGGGCACCGTTGAGGATGCCGTTGACAGTGTTGGCGGTGGCCATGCCCAGGTCATTGTGACAGTGGGTGGCGATAACCACATTGTGGATGCCGTCGACATGCTCCATCAGATATTTGATTTTCGCGCCGAACTGCTCGGGCAGGCAATATCCGGTAGTGTCGGGAATATTGATGACCGTGGCGCCGGCCTTGATCACAGCTTCAACCACACGGGCAAGATACTCGTTGTCGGTGCGGCCTGCATCCTCGGCGTAGAACTGCACATCCTCAACATACTTCTTTGCGTAAGCCACGGCACGCACTGCGCGCTCGATAATCTCTTCACGCGTGGAATTGAACTTGTATCTGATGTGCTGGTCGGAAGTGCCGATACCGGTGTGGATGCGGGGGTGTTTGGCATATTTAAGAGCCTCGGCGGCTACCTTTATATCATTTTCAACGGCACGTGTCAGCGCGCAGATAGTGGGCCAGGTCACAGCCTTGGAAATCTCAACCACGGAATTGAAATCACCGGGACTCGAAACGGGGAATCCGGCTTCAATAACGTCGACACCGAGGCTTTCAAGAGCACGTGCAACTTCGATTTTTTCTACTGTATTAAGCTGACATCCGGGCACCTGCTCTCCGTCGCGAAGCGTGGTGTCGAATATAAATAATCTGTCGTGCATTGATGAATCTATTTAAAAAGAATACCCAGCAATGCCTTGCGATGGCTTTGCCGCAGTTAATTATACCTACAGGGGCATCAGATGACTTCCCCCGCCAAGGGGAGACAGCCAATAAACTGATTGCGGCTCAAAATTAGTAAAAATTTTCGACACACCGCCATTTTTTCCTGATAAAATTCGATTAAGTGATATTTAAGAGCGCGTTTATTAAAATTTCGGGGTCGTAGCTCCTCTTATTATCTTCCGGCTATAATCTTTTCATTTCCGCTTCGGCAGCCGATTCGCCTTTGTATTTGCTCTTGCGCGGCTGAAAGTACTAATAAAGATTTACATAAATGTAAATATGGTGAGGATTTCGGCAAAAATTCGTATATTTGCAGTCGGACTTGCAATAAAGCACTCCACATAATCATTTATGCCTGCATTCTGGCATAATCTTTGAACAGTTACTTATAAGTATGGTTTTACAACGCATTCAATCGGTATGGCTGCTTGTTGCAGCCGTGTGCACGCTTCTGTTCTGTTTTCTCCCCGTGGCATCCCTGTCGATGACCGCTCTCGACGCCACTGCCGATTCGGCCACGCTGATTCAGCTCAGCGACAATTGGGCGCTCCTTGCCGTGGGTATTGTCACAGCTCTGCTGGTGATTGTCAACATCTTTTCATTCAAGGACACCCGCAAGCAGAAACGCATGACCATCATAGGAATCATTCTCATGGCAGTGCTCGGTTGCTGCGCCGCATTCATGGTCTACTATGTCAGCAGCAGCATCAATGCCGAAATCGAATGGCTCGGCTCTATACTGCTCCTGCTCGGCGCCATTATTTTCTCCATCCTTGCCTACCGCGGTATCGTTCACGACGAGAAACTGCTGCGCGCAGCCGACCGTCTGCGCTGACCAAAAACTTCCTCTTCTCTCCTCAAAACTTCCTCTTCTCTCCTTGCCGCTTATGAATTTCAAACTGACATCGGAATATAAACCCACAGGCGATCAGCCCGAAGCCATTGACCAGCTTGTCAAGGGGGTCAACGAGGGAATGCCCGCCCAGGTGCTTCTCGGAGTCACAGGCTCGGGCAAAACCTTCACCATGGCCAATGTGATCCAGCAGGTGAAGCGCCCCACCCTTATTCTCAGTCACAACAAGACTCTGGCCGCACAGCTCTACAGCGAGTTCAAACAGTTTTTTCCCGAGAACTCGGTGCAGTATTTCGTATCATATTACGACTACTATCAGCCCGAAGCATATATCCCGACCGTCGACAAATATATCGAAAAAGACCTCGCCATCAACGACGAGATCGAGAAACTGCGTCTGGCCACCGTGTCGGCACTCCTTTCCGGACGTCGCGACGTGGTGGTTATCAGTTCCGTATCATGCCTATTCGGTATGGGCAACCCCGAGGATTTCGACTCTAACGTCATCGAAATCCACGAAGGGATGCGCATATCGCGCAATGCCTTTTTGCGCCGACTGGCCGAATCGCTCTATTCGCGCAACGAGATAGAACTTAACCGCGGCAACTTCCGTGTCAAAGGCGACACGGTCGACATCCGTCTGGCCTACGAAGAGATCATCCTGCGGGTAGTGTTCTTCGGCGATGAAATAGAGAGCATCACCACCCTGCACCCTCTCGACAATGTCCACCTCGGATCGCACGACCGTTTCCAGATCTATCCCGCCAACCTGTTCGTCACCTCAAAGGAACGACAGGCATCGGCGCTGGCACAGATGGAACTCGATCTGGGCGAGCAGACCGACTTCTTCAACAAGGAGGGCAAGCTGCTCGAAGCCAAGCGACTCTACGAGCGCACCACCTACGATATAGAGATGATCCGCGAGATAGGCCACTGCCCCGGCATCGAGAATTACAGCCGCTATTTCGATGGCCGCGAGCCTGGCATGCGACCTTTCTGCCTCCTCGACTATTTCCCAAAGGATTACCTCACGATTATTGACGAAAGCCATGTGACGGTGCCGCAGATCCGCGCCATGTATGGCGGCGACCTCTCGCGAAAGCAGAATCTCGTTGACTACGGCTTCAGGCTGCAGTCGGCTCTCGACAACCGCCCGCTCCGCTTCGAGGAGTTTGAGCGACTGTCGGGACAGACCATATACGTAAGCGCCACGCCTGCCGACTATGAACTGCAGAAGAGCGAGGGTGTGGTGGTTGAGCAGGTGATCCGACCCACCGGATTGCTCGACCCGCTGATCACTGTCGAGCAGTCGTTGCACCAGATCGACCATCTGCTTGAGCAAATAGAGCAGAGACGCGAACGCAACGAACGTGTGCTGGTAACCACCCTCACCAAGCGAATGGCCGAGGAACTGAACGACTACTTCCTCAAACTCAATATAAAGACGGCCTATATCCACTCGGATGTTGACACGCTCGACCGCATCAAGATTCTTGACGATCTGCGCGCCGGCATCTACGATGTACTTATAGGCGTCAACCTCCTCCGCGAAGGTCTTGATCTCCCGGAAGTGTCGCTGGTAGCCATCCTCGACGCCGACAAGGAGGGCTTCCTGAGGTCGCACCGTTCTCTCACCCAGACAGTGGGCCGCGCCGCGCGCAATCTCAACGGCACAGTGATAATGTATGCCGACAAAATCACTGACTCCATGCGTCTGACTATCGACGAGACCAACCGTAGACGCGAGAAACAGTTGGCTTACAACGAAGCCCACGGCATCACTCCGCAGGCCATTGTGAAAGCACGCAGCGCATTGGTCGGTATGGAACTGGAAGCACTCTCGCCCGAGAAGCCTCAGCGCGACAAGCGCGGCCACACCGCCGCCGCCCAGGCCGCGAAAGTGGTGCCGTACGCCAACGAATACACCTCGACAGTCGATATTGCCGCAGATCCGGTAATTCCATATATGAGCGCCGACGAACTCCGCCGGAGCGTGTCACATCTTAAGAAAGAGATGATGGAGGCCGCAAAACGCATGGAATTCATGGAGGCAGCCCGTCTGCGCGACGAGATTCTGAAAATGGAGAAACTCGCCGCTTCCCTACCAGCCTGACACCAGTCAACACAAGTAATGCCCGAGAAGAAGCGTAAATCATATAATCCCAATTTCAAGCAGCCGCAACGGAAACAGCCGCGGCCGAAGCAGCCGCAACCGAAGCTGCCACATGCCGCCACCGGCACGGTCATCGACTATCCCCGCCGCCCCGTCACCGACTGGTTGCCCACCTCGGTCAAGGAGATGAAACAGTTTGGCTGGGACGAAGTCGACGTGGTGCTTTTTTCGGGCGATGCCTATGTGGATCATCCCTCGTTCGGGGCTGCGGTCATCGGCCGCACGCTTCAGGCTGCCGGGTTCCGTGTGGCCATCGTGCCTCAACCCAACTGGCAAGATGACCTGCGCGATTTCAAGAAATTTGGCCGGCCAAGGCTCTTTTTCGGCATATCGGCGGGCGCCATGGATTCCATGGTTAATCACTACACCGCCGCCCGACGCCGACGCAGCGACGATGCCTATACTCCCGACGGACGCCACGGCATGCGTCCCGACTATCCGACCATAGTCTACTCCGAGATACTGCGCAAACTATATCCCGACACGCCGATTATAGCCGGTGGCATCGAGGCCTCGCTGCGGCGCCTGTCGCACTACGACTACTGGCAGGACCGTCTGCGCCCGTCGATTCTGGCCGACGCGCCGGTCGACATGATCATATACGGCATGGGGGAAAAGCCGATTCTCGAAATAGCCCGGCGTCTGAATGCCGGTGAGGCAATTGCCGAAATCCGCGATGTGCCGCAGACTGTGCTGTTCGAGTCGGTCTCCCGAATGAAGGATCTCACCTTTGACTCAGACGAGGAGCACATTGTTTTAAATTCGTGGGACACGGTGCGTCGCGACAAGATGGCACAGGCAGCCAATTTCCGACACATCGAACAGCAGAGCAACCGCTTCAAGGGCGCCACTCTATGGCAGCAGCTCGACAGCCTCCGGGCCGTGCGCGTCAATCCTATGTATCCCCCGATGTCGACCGAAGAGATCGACCGCTCTTTCGACCTCCCCTATACCCGCCTCCCCCATCCGCGCTATTTGGGAAAACGCATTCCGGCATTCGACATGATCCGCTTCTCGATCAACCTCCACCGCGGATGCTTCGGCGGGTGCGCTTTCTGCACCATCTCGGCCCATCAGGGCAAATTCATCGCTTCCCGTTCCCGCGAATCCATTGTCAAAGAGGCTAAACAGGTGGTGGCCATGCCGGGCTTCAAGGGGTATATCTCCGATCTCGGCGGTCCGTCGGCAAATATGTACGCCATGGGGGGCTTCGACCGCGGAATCTGTCTCAAATGCCTGCGTCCAAGCTGTCTGCACCCCAAACCATGCGCCAATCTCAACAGCGACCACCGTCCGCTGCTCGATGTCTATCATGCCGTTGATGCTCTGCCCGGCGTTAAAAAGTCGTTCATAGGAAGCGGCGTCCGCTACGACCTGTCGATGCACCGCACAGGCCGAAAAGAGATTGACGATGCCTCCCGACGATACAACGAGGAACTTATAGCCTCACACGTGAGCGGACGATTGAAAGTGGCTCCGGAACACACCGAGGATTGCGTGCTAAATGTCATGCGCAAACCGTCGTTCGACCTCTTCCATCAGTTCAAGAAGGTATTCGATGACGTGAACCGCCGACATAATCTGCGGCAACAGCTTATACCCTATTTCATATCTTCACATCCCGGCTGCCGTGAAATCGATATGGCGGAACTGGCCGTGAAGACCCGCAGGCTCGATTTCCATCTCGAACAGGTGCAGGATTTCACCCCCACGCCGATGACCGTAGCCACCGAAATCTATTACACCGGCTATCACCCCTATACGCTCGAGAAAGTCTACACCCCGGTGACACCCGAAGAGAAACTCGCCCAGCGGCAATACTTCTTCTGGTACGACGCCACATACCGCCGCTCCATCACCGCCGCCCTCAACCGCCTCCACCGCCCCGATCTGCTCCGCGAGCTGTTCAGCCGTCACCCTTAATCCCTCGCCCGCTCAACCCGCGTTCCGGGGAAAGCTGTGGTAGAGCCTCGCATTCTCTCAGGTACCCAGTTCGAGCTGATTGCGAACAAGGTTGTAGTAGGCGCCGCGACGAGCTATGAGCGATGCATGGTCGCCCGTCTCTACTACTTTGCCTCGGTCGATTACAATGATGCAGTCGGCATTTCTGACCGTGGAAAGACGGTGAGCTACGACCACTACTGTGCGACCCTTATAGAAACGGTCCAGATTCTCTACTATGGCACGTTCGTTTTTGGCGTCGAGTGAGTTTGTAGCCTCGTCCAAAAAGATGAAATCGGGATTCTTATATACAGCCCGTGCTATGAGTATGCGCTGTTTCTGTCCTTGGCTGAGTCCCACGCCATCACGCCCGACAAGAGTGTTGTATTTCAACGGCAGACTCATCACATAGTCGTGAATGTTGGCTATACGGGCGGCCTGTTCAAGGCGCCCGACATCTACATCGCCGTCGCCTACGGCGATATTCCGTCCGATCGACTCTGAGAATATCACTCCATCCTGCATCACCACACCGCAGTGCTGCCGCCACCATTTAAGGTTGTAGTCGTTGATGTTTTGTCCGGCTATGGTGATTGTGCCTCCTATAGTGCGGTAGTAGCCGAGCATAAGTTTAATAAGAGTGGTCTTACCGCTGCCGGAGGCGCCGACGATAGCAGTGACTTTGCCCGCAGGCACGTCAAATGTCACCCCTTCGAGCGTGTTCGACAGGGCGTGTGGATCATATTTGAAATCAACCGCGTCGATGCGAATGCTCTTTTCTCCTTCGAAGTTTTTTATGCTGCAGCCTTCAGATTCCTCATTTTTACCGCGGTGTATCTCGTTGATTCGTTCGAGTGAGATTTTCACATCCTGCAACGAATAGATAAACGACATGAACTGCTCCACAGGTGAGTTGAGCTGCCCGATGATATATTGCACGGCGAGCATGGCGCCGAGCGTCATTTCGCCGTTGATTACTGCCGTTGCGGCCAGCACTGTAATGATGATATTCTTCAACTCGTTAATAAAAATCGAGCCGGCCTGTTGTGTCTGCTGTAGCTTCAGCGACTTCATCTGCACTTCGAACAGATTGGTCTGTGTGTCTTCCCACTCCTCACGTCGTCGGCGTTCGCAGTCCTGGAGCTTGATTTCCTGCATTGAGGTTATCAGTTGATAGGTTTTGTTTTGGTTCCTGGCCTGCTGTTCAAAGAGTTCGTAGTCAATAATCTTGCGTTTTTTCAGAAACACCGTAATCCAGACTCCGTAGGCCACCGATCCAAGCAAGAACACACAGAATATCAATCTGTTGTAAACCAAAAGCACCGCGCCGTAAATGATAAAACTCAGAAAATTGAATATCACCGACAGCACTTGGTTGGTCAGGAACGACTGTATGCGGCTGTGGTCGCCTATGCGCTGAAGCAAATCGCCCATCAGTTTGGTATCGAAAAACGACATGGGCAGTTTCAGCAGCTTTATGAAGAAATCGCTCACCAACGATATGTTGATGCGCATGGAAATGTCGAGAAGCACCCGGCGCCGGATGAAATCGGTTGCCGCTTTTCCCGCCACAATCATGAATTCGCCCAGCAGTATCAGCCATATCAAGCTGATATCCTTGTTCCTGATGCCGGCATCCACTACTGCCTGCGTCAGAAAGGGAAGTATCAACTGCAGCACACACCCCAGTAGCAATCCCAGCAACACCATCACCATCTGTTTGCGATAATCCGAAAGATATCGCATCAGAAACCTGAAGGAATGGGCATGTTCGTCGGTATTATCCTCCGGGAAGGACATATGTTCCGTTGGTTTCAGAAAAAGCGCGAACCCGGCAGGCTCTTGTCCCGGTGCGTTCGCCCAGCGGGTGGTGAACTCGCTTCGGTCGCACCGGTAGAATCCCCTGCCCGGGTCGGCTATGTAAAAATTGTTACCCTTGATTTTGTACAGCACCACAAAATGGTTCTGATTCCAGTGCATAATACAGGGCAGAGTGTCGGCGCACAGATTTTTCAAAGCTATCCTGCAAGGGACAGCCTCGAATCCGAATGACTCGGCGCTCTCCTTTATTCCTAACAGCGAAACACCCTCGGCGGTCGGACTGCATACCCCGGAGATATTGGGTAGCGAGACACGATATCCATAGAATCTACAGATCATGCAGAGACATGCGGCTCCGCATTGCATGTTGTCGCGCTGTCTGACAAAGGGGAACATCGCCGTTTATCAAAGACGTTGTTTCTCCGACTGTCCGGCACCTCTTCCCATATACCGGCTCTTCGTGACGTTGAAGTTATATCTGACAGTAAGCCTGATACTCCTCTTGAAATTGTCCATGTCGCTTTGCATTTTTATGTTCCCGCTATATAACTCGTAATGCCTTGGCATTCCGTTAAAGATGTCGGCCCCTATCAGATATACAACCAGAGATTTATTGAGAAATTTTTTGTAAATCTGTATGTCAAATTCCGTAAGAGCACGGGTATGCTTCACGTTCATGGAGTCGCCTGCTCCACGACACCAGAACGCCACTATCGCTCCCCAATCATGTGGGAACGAAAAGAAATTCCTCCAGTTTATTATAAACTGGGGTGTGTTGAACGCCTTGGGACCTCCCAGAAAATCAGCCCTATACCATTGCTTTATCAGCTGGGCAGTGAGCGAGAGACGATAAATGCCGAACGTGGGTGAGGCATTTACCGAGAGCATCAGCACATCTCGTCTTCTGCCGTTTATGTTGGTAAACACAGTGATGCGTGGATCGCCGGGATACGGCTCATTGACCTGAATCATCGCGTTGGAATAATAAGTGTAAGAGACAAATGCCAGGAAATATTTCCACGAAGCCTGCAGTGTGACATCATCGATTGTCGCAGGCTTCAGAGCCGGATTGCCGCGGGAATAGCTTATCGAACTGATATAGTTGTAATTACCTGACAGCATGGAATATTTTGGTCGGTCGATCATACGTGTATAGTTCAATGACAGTCCGAGTTCGTCTCTGTTATATGAAAGGGTCAGCGAGGGAATCAGGTGGTTGTAGGTTCTGCTCTGCCCGGCTACGAACAGATTGTTGAGATAGTAATCGGAAATCACATGCTCATACCGAAGTCCAGCCGTCATTCTTACAGGCCCGAGCTTATGGAAGACATAGGCGAAAACACCCAGATTGCGTTCCTTTACTTCGGTAAAATCGGAGCTTATGATATTCTGCGGATTATGATAATCGGTGCTGACACGGGAATCGGAGTATTCCTCTCCGATAGAAACATTACCCTTGGGCAAATTATATGACAATGAGGTCTTTTGAGCAAAGAGCTGGGTGCGAAATGTGCTGAATGTGCTCACCTCCCGGTCGTTACCTATCAGGTTCCGCTCATAGGTATGGTTCTCGTTACGGTTCTTATTCCATATATAGTCGGCGTCGGCATCTATTGAAAATTTACCGAAAGACCCTGTGTAGTAAATGTTTGCGTTGTGGTTCGGTTTGCCTTTCGATTGACCTTTCTTGTAGGAATTACTCGATTCCGTCAGTGTGCCGTTTTCAAATATTTCATCCAGATAATGGCTTGAAACATGGAAATCATTATAGATATGCTGATAATAGGCGCCGAAACTGTGATTATTGCCAATCAGATAGTTGAAACCAAGCTTACCTGCAATATTCTTGGAAGTACTGTAAGATGGATTTGACGACTTTTCCTCAATGAAGACAGGCCCGTAATTTGTCTGACAGATATCTGAAGTGCCGTGTGTTTTCATGAAATTGAAATAACCGTTCCCGAAAACTTCCAGACCGCCGGTGCGGTATTTCAGTCCAAAATCATTGTCGGAAGCATACCATTTGTTGTATTTCTGCTGTGTTGAGGCATTGATGCTGAATCCGTCGCCCGCGGGTTTCTTTGTAATGATTTTAATTACGGCACCGACGTTGCTGCCGTACTGGACACCGGGAGTAGTAATCACCCGCACTTCCTTTATATCGGATGAAGCAAGTTGGCTCATCTCATTGGAATCTCTCACTTTCCTGTTATTGATATAGATTACGGCTTCACCGACTCCGAAAACGCGGAATTTGCCATTTTCGCCGTTGACCATCGGCAGCTGTGATAGCACTTCGTTGGCCGAACCTGATGTTGCAAGGATGCTGTTCTCTACCCTTGTCACAAAAGCATCATCTTTCAGGCGTGTAGTCGGGTACAGGTGATTGACGGTCACCTCCCCGAGCGCCACTGCCGCGGGGCGCAGCACTATTGTGCCTAAGTTGCCGTCGGCAGGCACAGTCAGCACGATATCCTCATATCCGACCATAGAAATCTTTGCCCGGTTGACTTCCGCAGCGGCGTTCTCAAAGATGAATGCGCCGGATTTATCTGTTGCTCTGCCGTCAATGAAAACAGAATCCTCGAGCAGCACTACATTTACAAATTCCGCCGGATTGTTCTCTTCATCCTTGACGAAACCTGTAATTGTCCTTGCCATGCCAACAAGTGTGCTGACAAAAATGTGATGAAAATTATCCCTCTCATAACTTTAGTTTACTGTTGAATTAATTTGTTTAAGGCATCGCGACGGACGCGATCCTTGATGATTGATAAGACAAGATATTTTTGAGCTTCCTCTCTGTCGGTGAACAGGCAATAGTCAGTTTCGGACTGACTGACTACACGTTTATGACAACCTCCCATACATAACGGGAATATCCTACAAGTAAGACAATTGTGATTGGCGAAACGTTTCTTGATACTTCTTTTTTCATTGGGTCATTAAAAAATTGATAAGAAGTTTCTATCCGCAGTTCGTCTTTGGATTGTCGCGACAAAGATATGTAACTTATCTATAATCTCCAACAAAAAATCAAAATGTTTTCTAAAAAAATTTAATTGAATCCGTAGCTACAGCGCTCAAACGGCGTAAAATGCATCAAACGGTATTAGTCGGTGTCGCCATCCCTGTCGGCACTGCTGGCAGCCGGGCCTTCACTCAAAACAGACTCGTGATAATCCTGTTCGGTGTTGACATTCCACAGCGCCCGCTGGTCTGTGCTCCCGCTGCGGATAAGCTTCACAGCTTCCATGGCGGTGAGCATGGAGTGATCCATATTGTTATATCGGTGCTGCCCGTTGCGGCCTATGCAGTAAAGGTTGGGGATTGAGCTGAGGAATCTGCGTATAGTGGGCATCTCACTGTAACTCCCGAAATATCCCGGATAAGCTTTCGGCATCCTGATGCGCACGGCATCGACTACATCGGCGGCGTCGATGATTCCGATTTTCTCCAGTTCGGCCTTGGCCATCTCTATAAAATCAGAATCAGACATCCGCCACATGGCGTCGCCCTCGCTGCAGAAATATTCCAGACCGAGCCACACTTTCGCCGGGTCGGCCACCATGAACGGCGACCAGTTGTTGAAGATTTGCAGACGTCCGAGCTTCACGTCGCGCTCCTGGATGTAAATCCATGTGTCGGGCACGAGTATGCCGGCGCCGATTTTAAGCCGGTCGACCAGCAGCCCCACAGTGATGAAATCGCGATAAGGCAACACCGAGGCTGCCTGTCTGACATTGTCAGGCACTTCAATGCCCCGGAGCGACTCAATAAGATCTTTCACCGGCATGGAGGATAGGAACCAGTCGCACGACACCTCCCTTTCGGAGCCGTCCGCGCTCTCCACAGTCACCGACCTTACACGCCCGTCGCGGCAATTGACAGCCTTTACGCAGGTGTTCATTTCCAGCTGCGCTCCCCGCTGCTTTATATCCTCAGCGACAAACTCCCACAGCTGCCCGGGTCCATATTTAGGATAAATAAATGACTCTATAAGCGATGTCTCCGTTTGTTTCTGTTGCAGCGAAGCATCTTTGCTGCAAAGCCCTCGCCGTGCCATATCTTTCAGTACAGCCATGATTGACAGCCCCTTGACACGCTGTGCTCCCCAATCGGCACTCAGCCGCGATGGATGTACTCCCCACACTTTTTCAGTGTAATCCTCGAAAAACATGCTGTAGAGCACCTTGCCGAAGCGGTTGATATAGAAATCCTCCAGCGAGTTCTCCCTGCGGGGAAAGATTGTCGCCGCAATATAGCTGAAGCCCGCGCGGAGAGTGCGCCACAGACCTAAGTTCTGGATGGTCTGCACGCTCATCTTCACCGGATAGTCGAAAAACGAACGCAGATAATAGATGTGGCTCACGCGGTTACGACGGAGCATGGCGCAGTCGGTGACCGCAGGATCGCCCTCGAGTGGCATCACGCGGGTCCACCATTCCATAATCCGGTCATTCTTGCTGAAGAAACGGTGGCCGCCGATGTCGATGCGGTTGCCGCGATAGTTCACAGTGCGCGAAATCCCCCCGACGATGCTGTCGGCCTCGAAAACCACCGGGAGCACCCCGCCGGCGTCAAGAAGCTCGGCAGCGGCTGTCAGCCCGGCCGGCCCGGCACCGGCAATCACCGCAACCCTCCCCGTCTCCGGCGAGATGCGGTCAGTGTTCTCCTCAATGTCTGTTGTCTGTTTCATTACGCAGGGCGACTCTTTTCCTTGATATAGCAAAATTACAAAAATTCTGTCACCCTCAATAATTTCATCCGGTGAATTATTAAATTTTCGGAAAAACTTGAAAAGGGCACGAAAAATTTGCGAGTTTCAAAGATTGTTCTTACCTTTGCACTGCACTTTTGAAACAGAGCCGCCCAAAGCGCTCCTCAAAAGCCCCGAACACATCCAGAATCAACACATGGAAGGGTGGGTGAGTGGCTGAAACCACCAGTTTGCTAAACTGACGTAGGAGTTTATCCTACCACGAGTTCGAATCTCGTCCCTTCCGCTCAGGGTTTTCAAGCCCCTATAGACCGGCTCTGCATATCACACATTTGCAGAGCCGTTGTTGTTTCCTGACCCCCGTTTCCCGCGGGCATTATCTAACCAGCATATGCAATATAACGGCCTGACCGACGCCCAAGTAATTGAAAGTCGCCGCCAATTTGGCGCCAACATCCTCACACCACCTCCTCAGACACCCTGGTGGAAAGAGTTTTTGGGAAAATTCTCCGACCCGCTGATTATAATTCTGATTATCGCGGGAGTACTCTCCATCGGTATCGCGTTATATGAATATTTCGGATTGCACTCCGACTGGAAAGTATTTTTCGAACCCATAGGCATTTTCGTTGCCATACTGATGGCAACCGTTCTCGGATTCATTTTCGAGCAGAAAGCCAACAAGGAGTTCAAGATCCTCAATCAGGTCAACGACGATGAAGCTGTGGAGGTGATGCGCAACGGCTCCATGACCTCCATACCCCGCAAAGATGTGGTTGTCGGCGACATAGTCATCCTCAACACCGGTGACGAGATACCAGCCGACGGCGAATTGCTCGATGCGGTGACTCTCAGTGTCGACGAATCGACTCTTACCGGTGAACCACTCTGCCACAAGACCGTCGACCCGAAAGATTTCGATCCCGACGCCACCTATCCCTCCGACCACGTAATGCGTGGCACAAAAGTAATGGAGGGTCACGGCACCATGCGTGTCATCCGCGTGGGCGACGCCACCGAAATGGGGAAAGTCTTTGTAGAAGCGCAGATCGACGACTCAGTCAAAACCCCGCTCAACGAACAGCTCGACGGTCTGGCTGTCTGGATTACCAACGGCAGCTACATATTCGCCGGGTTGATCATCGTGGCTCAGATCATTCATTTCCTCGGATGGGGCGAATGGGCCGCATGGACGTTGACGGCCCCGGTTGCCATCTTCTTCTGGCTTGTAATCAACAAGTTCCCCGGATGGTCGAAGACAGCCTGCATTCTCACCATCGTCAGTTTCTTCGCCCTGTTCATCGGCATGGTGTGCGGCGCTTTCGCTCTTATCAACCAGGGAGCCGGCAACGCAGAGTGGCCGACACTGCTCGCCCACACCCTGAAGACCCTCATGATAGCAGTGACGCTGATTGTGGTGGCAGTGCCCGAGGGGTTGCCCATGGCCGTGACGCTGTCACTGGCCTATTCCATGCGCGCCATGCTCAAGACCAACAACCTGGTGCGCAAGATGCACGCATGCGAGACCATGGGCGCCACCACGGTGATCTGTACCGACAAGACCGGCACCCTCACACAAAATCAGATGCAGGTCTACCGTGCCGAATTTTTCGGCGAGCCGTCCGACCAGGTGATCTATGAAGGTATCGCAGTGAATTCCACCGCTCAGCTCGATAACTCAAAAGGAAAAACCGAAGTCCTCGGCAACCCCACGGAAGGCGCCCTGCTCCTATGGCTCGAACGCCGCGGCGCCGACTACCGCAGCTTACGCAGCAACGCCACTCGCATCGAGGAATTACCCTTTACCACAGAGCGCAAATATATGGCGACTGTGGTCAGATCGGCCAACTGCAAAAAAATACTCTATGTCAAGGGCGCTCCCGAGATTGTCTTCGGCATGTGCCACAACCATGCGGGAGTGACAAAAGATGAGATCGACGCCAAGCTGCTCGAATACCAGAATCAGGCAATGCGCACTCTCGGATTTGCCTGGCAGGTGCTCGCCGAGGGTGATGTCGCCATAAAAGATGGCAAAGTGTCTGCAACGTCGCTAACATTTCTCGGCATTGTCGCCATTTCCGACCCAGTCCGTGCCGATGTTCCCGAGGCCGTCCGCGAGGTAGTCAACGCCGGTGTGAAAGTGAAGATCGTGACAGGCGACACACCCGGCACCGCCAAAGAGATAGGTCGCCAGATAGGTCTGTGGGACGACACCACCGACTCTGCACGCAACATAATAACGGGTCCCGAATTCGCCGCACTTTCCGATTCGGAACTCAAAAACCGTGTCGGCGACCTTAAGATCATAGCCCGTGCGCGTCCACTCGACAAAAAACGACTCGTGGAGGCCCTGCAGGCCAACAACGAAGTGGTGGCTGTCACCGGCGACGGAACCAACGACGCTCCGGCGCTCAAAAGCGCCCATGTGGGGCTTTCCATGGGCGACGGCACTTCTGTGGCCAAAGAGGCATCCGACATCACGATTGTCGACAACTCGTTCTCCTCGATCGGCCGCGCCGTGATGTGGGGACGTTCGCTCTACCGCAACATCCAGCGCTTCCTGCTGTTCCAGCTCACCGTCAACGTGGCAGCCTGCTTCTTAGTGCTCGTAGGGTCGTTTATCGGTTCGGAATCGCCGTTGACGGTGACACAGATGCTTTGGGTGAACCTGATAATGGACACATTCGGCGCCATGGCACTCGCCTCGCTTCCCCCCTCGCCCAAAGTTATGGATGATCCACCGCGCGACCGCAAAGCTTTCATCCTCACCCGTGCCATGACATCGGAACTTATCGGGGTCGGCTTCCTCTTCTTCGCCATCACACTCGGGTTTTACTGCATCTTCAACACCATGGATGTCACTTCGGTCATTCAGATGTTTCACGCCACGAAAGATGCGGTAGCGGGTACCATCACCCCTTATGAAGCAACGTTGCTGTTTTCCATATTCGTGTGGACTCACTTCTGGTATATGTTCAACACCCGTTGTTTCGAGACAGGCAAATCGGTGTTCCGCGTCAGAATGAGTTCGGGCTTCTGGACGATCGTTACAGTCATTGTCATCGGACAGCTTTTCATCTCCGAGATAGCCTACGAGTTCTTCAACTGCGCCCCCATGTTCCACACCGCCGACTGGCGCTTCAACCCCGGCGGCGCCCTCGATTTCGTCATTATCGTGGCAGCCTCATCGCTTGTTCTCTGGGTTCGGGAGCTTTATCGCTTACTATCCGAAAACAGGAATCGGCCTGCTGCCTAAACCACACTGTCAATCATCTCTGAAAAATGAAAAAAGATCTTGCTGTGAAATTTCTGAGCGGAGCACTGCTGGCCGGATGTGCCATTGGCATCGCCGCAACCATCTATCTCAAAGTCACCGGTGTATTGGGTGCCGCTATGTTTGCCTTCGGACTGATTGTAGTGGTGGCCATGAAACTTCCCCTGTTCACCGGTCAGGCACAGCATGTGTGGCGCAACAGTGGCCGCGATTTCGCGCTCTTAGGTCTGATGCTGCTGCTCAACCTCGGCGGCTGCGCCATAATCTCGGCTATGACATGTACACCTGAACTCGCCGCAGCATCCGAGAGCATCATCTCGGCCCGTCTGTCTAAGGGTCCGCTGATGTGCGGTGTGCTCGCCATCCCCTGCGGATTCATCATGACAGCGGCTGTCCGCGGCGCATCGCTCTCGCGCAACTGGCTCCCCCTGCTTTTCGGCGTCCCCGCATTCATCATCTGCGGATTTCCCCACTGCGTGGCTGACTCGTTCTACTATGCTTCGTGCACACACTCCTTCATCGCCGAACATGGATGGAGCCTTCTTGCCGCCTATATCCCCACCGTTGCCGGCAACTTCATTGGGTGCAACATCTACCGTCTTGTGCTTGGCATGCCCGCCTGGTTCCGTCCCGTTGCCGACCCGGCAACAGCTTCCGCCGATACCGCTCCCGACACATCTGTAGCCAAAGAGGAAACACCGCTCCCATAAAGCGGCTCGATCAGTCAGCTTTTATGTTGAATAACATATCACCACTAAGTTTCCGTTATGTGAAATTTGGTTAACTTTGTGGCATTAATCATGCAATCGTGCGATTGCATACTCTCAATTATACTTACTTTTATACTTACTTACTCATCTTATAACCTTAAGCTCAACACATTAAATTAACCGAGCCAATTCTTGTCATATATTTATGAAGAAGCTATTGTTAAGTATGGTAGCGTTTGTCGCATGTTGTCTGCCGACTTTTGCAGATGGCGACGCCGCCACCATCACATCCAGTCCTACCCCAGCGGTTTTGGGCATGCCCGTTACAATTACAATCCAACTGACCAGCCAGAATTATACAGGCGATGTATATCTCTATTCATGGATTAATGTCGACAAAAAGTATGAGGCTGCTGCATGGAACGACACCAACAAAGACGAATTCAAGATGACGAAGGTCGACAATTCGACATTCACCTTCTCAATCCCCGACATGGCATCGTTCTGGAACATCGATTCTTCCAAACTGAAGGATCAGAAAGAGCTTGATCTGAATTTTATAGCCAAATCGGACAGCAAACAGACTAATGACCTTAAGGTCACCGCAGAACAACCCCAAAGCTTCTATTCCGGCGGTGATGGATCTGTGGAAACCCCCTGGACCATAAGCAACTCCGCAGATCTAAAAACGCTCTCTGCGAATCCCGACCACTGGGCGTCGCATTTCATTCTCGGCAATGACATCGACGCTTCAACCGTCACATCGCCTACAGGCAACAGCACCACAGCCTTTACCGGATCTTTTGACGGCAAAGGCTACTCAATAATGAATCTCTCCATATCCCAATCGGCAGAAGATGAGCCTGCCGGACTATTCGGCGTTGTCGACGGCGCCACCATTCAGAATCTCGGTGTCATCGATGCTGACATCCACGGGACTATTCTCACCGGCACCCTCGCGGGTCTGCTCAAGTCGGGAAACGTGCAGCGCTGCTTCTCCACTGGCAATGTGACCGCCACCTCTGTTTGTGCAGGCGGTCTTGTGGGCGAGAATGAATCCGGAACTATCACCGACTGCTATTCTGCAGCCGACGTCAGCAATCCCGGCGACTATGCCACCGGCGGTCTGGTTGGTAAAAACCGCGGAAGCATCTCAAACACCTATGCCACCGGACATGTCAACGGTCTGGACTATGTGGGTGGCCTGGTCGGCGCAAACTACGGCCAGGTAAGCAAATCCATCGCCATCAACGGGGGTATTGTTTCCGGTCGCAACTACTCGGCCCGTTTCGGCGGCAACAACAACCCGCAGAACAGCACCTCCGACACTTACGCCTGGGACGGGATTCCCAACGACAACGAATGGACCGATTTCGGCCATCACTCCACTCCCCTCGACGCCACAGAAATTGCATGGGAAAAGAATTTCAAGAAAAACCTTGACTGGGACTACACCGATACGTGGGATTGGCTGATCGAAGAGAAAACAAGATCTGTCGCCAATGCTTCTCCCGTGCTCAGATCACTCAAAAATCAGAAAGCGGTTCTCCCCGTAGAAATGACAGCGATCATTTCAGCCACCGAATCCATCGCTGACGACGCAGCCGTGACTGTGGCGGTGACACCAAACCCCACTGAGGGAATAATCACAATAAGCTCCAAAGCCGACATCACCTCGGCGAGCATCTATTCGCTGAATGGCTCTGCACTGATGATCATCCCCGGCAATGGCAATTCTCTGCAAGCCGACTTATCGGCATTCATTCCGGGGCTTTACATCCTTCGCGCCGATCTCATCGGACATGCTCCCACCATTATCAAGATTATCAAGAAGTAACGTCACGATAAAATGAAAAAGTTTTTTTCCTTAGTCAGCGGCGCAAAGTCGCTTGTTGCCGCTCTGCTTCTTGGAGCGGGCGTGCTTGCAACATGGGCCGACGCCACACTCAACACACTTGAAGTCAAAATCAAAGGCGAGAATGTGGTTGCCGGCTTCTCTCCCGCCACCACAAAATATAATGTCAATTATTTATTCGACGGAACCGCGTTCGCAACCTTTTCTGCAGTTCCGACCTCATCCGACGCTATAGTCGACATCTCGCTCGACGGCACCCCGCTTTCCAACCACTCCTATGGCAGGCTCTCCGACGGCTCCAAACTCACATATACCGTCAGCTCCGGCTCGGAGACCAAAGTTTACACAGTTGATTTCACTGCCCAGAAGCGCACAATCCATTTCAAAGGTGGCTGGTCCAACACTCCCTACGTCTATATCTATTCGGGCACCAACACCGAGCACGCAGGCGCATGGCCCGGAAAAACCATGACCGCGGAATCCAACGGATGGTACTCCTACACTCTCCCCGACGAAGCCGGCAAAGATGCCATGGTAATCTTCAATACCGGAGAGAATGGCTCGGAGCGCTATCCCGCCGATCAGGAACCCGGCATAAAGATGGATTTCAACGGTTACGAAGGATGGTACCTCCTCGCCGACAAAAAATGGTATGAGCAGAACCCCGACGGTCCGCAGAAACCCTCCATCACCGTCTCTCCCGCAGGCGGCAAGGTGAAGGGCACCGCATCCATCTCCATCTCATTCGGGCATGACCCAAGCTCTGTCTCCGGTACTTTCAACGGCCGGGCCCTCCAGTTGTCTACCTCCGGCTCGACAGTCTCTGTCAGCGACTACCTCAACGACGGCCAGACCGGCATCCTGAGCATCACAGCCACCAACACAGTAGGCACCTCTACGTTCTCGGCTGAGTACACCCGCGACGATTCCACACCCGTCACCACTCTCACAGGCGACTGGCGCGAACTCTCGATATATCAGATCATGGTCGGTTCATTCCAGCACGGCGAGGGTGGTGCTTCAGGCTATTCCGACATGTGGGGACCTTCAGGTCACCGCAAAAACGGCAACCTCCGGGGCATCATCGACGCCCTCGACTATATCAAGGATCTCGGCATGAACGCCATCTGGATGACTCCTGTGTTTGACTCGACAAACGGCCAGGATGGCGAAAAACTCCAGGCCACCGGCTATTTCTGCACCAACTATTTCAAGATCGATCCCAAATTCGGCTCCGAAGCTGAATTCGACGAACTCATCCAAAAAGCACACGAAAGGGGCATCTACGTGATTCTCGACGGCGTATTCGGCCATCACGGAGGCGTAAACTCCGCTTCACCCGGCGGCAAGTGGATTGACACTGCCGACAACACGCCCAATGTGCGCGGTTCCGATTCCAATGCCGGGACGGGCAATATCCGCTACCCCGGCTCACTCGATTACTTCAAGGAGGTTGTGCGCTACTGGATGGAGCGCGGTGTCGACGGCTGGCGTCTTGATCAGTGCTACCAGGTCTACCAGGGCGGTCACAACTATTGGAACGACCTCCGCAAGGAAGTCGAGGCTGTCGCCGCCGAACGCAAGGCCCGGGGCGAACAGTGGGGCACACTGGCCTACATGGTCGGCGAGGACTGGACTTCAGCCGGCAACATCACCGTAACCCAACAGGATGGTCTGAAATCCGTTATGGACTTCGACGGCAAGGATAACATCGGAAAACTCGCTTATGGTGTCGGCACAATCGGCTGGTTCCTCGCATCCGACGCCGCCACCCGCGGATACAAAGACAGCGGCGTAAATCCCACGATCTTCCTCAGCAACCACGACACCGCCCGCCTGGGAGATGCTGTTGATATAAACTCGAAGACAAAAGAACTGATGACACGCCACGCCGCCGTAGCCGCCTATTCCGGTCCCACCTGCACATATTATGGTGATGAGATAGGCGACAAGAGCGGGAATGGCAATCCCGACAATTTGGGACGCACATCGGGACGCATCGACATAAGCAAGTTCACTGCCAACGAGAAAATGGTGCATGACTACGTGGCAAAATGCTTTAAGGCACGCGCCGAAAATCCAGCCCTCTGGCGCGGCTCCGTCAGCCGGAAAACCGAAGAAAAGATCGAGATCATCACCAAAACCGACTCGCAGACCGGAAACAAAGTGGTGGTGATATTCTCTGAGAAAGACACCAACGTAAACATCGGAGGCACCGGCTACGACCTCATCAACGATTGCGAAGTTTCGGGCAACGTAGCCGTCAAGGCGTGGGTTCCGGCATTTATTCGCACCTCAGCACAATAAAGCCTGAGAATATCAGGTAAAAATTAAAGGTATATGGAGAAAATTTCGTAAATTTGCGCCCGAATATCCTAAAAGAACTATTCAGGGAAATGAAAATCATACGAAAGGTCGACGAGCTGAAAAATGCCGTCGCCAGCTTCAAGGCCGAGGGTCGCTCGGTGGGTCTGGTACCCACGATGGGCGCCCTGCATGCCGGCCACATCTCTCTGGTCGACCGCGCCCGCCGCGAGAACGACGCAGTTGTGGTGAGCGTGTTTGTCAACCCCACTCAGTTCAACAATGCCACCGACCTCCAGACCTATCCGCGTACCGAGGAAGCTGATTGCAGCAAGCTCGAAGCCGCAGGTGTTGATATAGCATTCATCCCCACAGTCGAGGAGATGTATCCGCAACCCGACACCCGCCAATTTGATCTCGGCGAGGTTGCCGCCGTTATGGAAGGGCCTATGCGTCCCGGCCACTTCAACGGCGTTGCACAGGTGGTGAGCAAGCTCTTCAGCTTCGTAAACCCCGACCGTGCATATTTCGGCGAGAAGGATTTCCAGCAGATCGCCGTGATCCGCCGCATGGTGGAGATCGAGAAATTCCCCATCGAGATTGTCGACTGCCCCATATGCCGCGAAGCCGACGGGCTGGCTCTGAGCAGCCGCAACGTGCGTCTTACTCCCGAAAACCGCGCACAGGCTCCCATGATTCACAAAACGCTCCTCGAGAGCGTGGACTGGGCCGACACACTCCCGCTCGACGAGACCCGCCGCAAGGTTGTAGAACAGCTCAACGCCATCCCCTGCATGGAGGTGGAATATTACGAAATTGTCGATCCGCTGACCATGCAGCCTCTTCAGAGCTGGGACACCCCCCACAACGGCAACGCCGTGGGATGCATCACCTGCTATTGCGGCGATGTGCGCCTGATCGACAATATCAAATACAGACGCTGATCATATTTCTCTTAATCCTGAAGAAGAAAGATGAACGTTGAAATAATGAAATCCAAAATCCACCGCGTCACCGTCACTGAGGCTGACCTTAATTATATAGGCAGCATCACTATCGACGAGGACCTGATGGATGCCGCCGACATTCTGCCAAACGAGCATGTCTACATCGTGGACAACAACAACGGCGAGCGCTTCGAGACCTACGCCATTCCCGGCAAACGAGGTTCGGGCGTGATATGCCTCAACGGCGCCGCCGCCCGCAAAGTGCAGAAAGGCGACATAATTATCATAATGGCCTACGGCACCATGCCTTACGAGGAAGCACGCAATTTCACCCCGCGCGTGATCTTCCCCGACACGGCCACCAACCGACTCTAACTCCCATACATCCCCGCATATGTTTGAGAATCTTAGTGAGAAACTCGAGAGAAGTTTCAAAGTACTGAAAGGTCAGGGCAAAATCACCGAAATCAACGTTGCCGAGACCATGAAGGAGGTGCGTCGCGCCCTCCTCGACGCCGACGTCAACTACAAGGTGGCGAAATCCTTCACCGACACCGTCAAGCAGAAAGCCCTCGGCCAAAATGTGATCAATGCCATCAAGCCTCAGGAACTGATGGTCAAGATCGTTCACGACGAGCTGGCCACGCTCATGGGTGGCGACACCGCTGCCGTGAATCTCTCGGGCAATCCCACGGTGATTCTCATGTCGGGTCTGCAGGGTTCCGGTAAAACCACTTTCTCGGGCAAGCTCGCACGCAAGCTGAAAAGCGAGAAGGGTCGCCGGCCTCTGCTGGTGGCTTGCGACGTATACCGTCCCGCCGCCATCGAGCAGCTGAAAGTGCTCGCTGAGCAGATCGACGTGCCGGTCTACACCGAGGAAGGGAGCAAAAAACCCGTTGAAATCGCCCGCCACGCCATCGACTATGCCAGGCAGAACCATCTCGACCTGGTGATTGTCGACACCGCAGGCCGCCTGGCCGTCGACGAGCAGATGATGGATGAAATCGAAGCCATCAAAAATGCCATCAAACCACAGGAAACTCTCTTTGTGGTCGACGCCATGACAGGTCAGGATGCTGTAAACACCGCCCGCGAGTTTAACGAACGTCTCGACTTCGACGGCGTGGTACTCACCAAGCTCGACGGCGATACCCGCGGCGGCGCGGCACTCTCGATCCGCACCGTGGTCACCAAGCCTATCAAATTCGTCGGCACTGGCGAGAAACTCGATGCCCTCGACCTCTTCCACCCCGCCCGTATGGCCGACCGAATTCTCGGCATGGGCGACATCGTTTCTCTCGTGGAAAAGGCTCAGCAGCAGTTCGACGAGAAGCAGGCACAGGAACTTCAGCGCAAAATCCAGCGCAATCAGTTTAACTTCAACGACTTCCTGACCCAGATTCATCAGATAAAGAAGATGGGCAACCTTAAAGATCTCGCTTCAATGATTCCGGGTCTGGGCAAAGCCATCAAGGATGTCGACATCGACGACAACGCATTCAAAGGCATTGAAGCCATAATCAGTTCCATGACTGCCGTAGAGCGTGAGAAGCCCGAAATCATCAACGCAAGCCGCCGCAAACGCATTGCGGCCGGTTCAGGCACCACCGTGCAGGAGGTGAACCGCCTGCTCACTCAATTCGAGCAGACCCGCAAGATGATGAAGGCCGCCACTCAGATCAAGAACCCCATGAAGATGATGCGCGCCATGCGCGGCCGCCGATAAATCCACCGAATTCCCACCCCGGGCCGGGGCTCCTCCGGCTCCCAAACAACAACCAGCAGTGACAAAGATTGACGGAAAACAGACGGCCGCCGACATCAAGGCCGAAATCGCAGCCGAAGTGGCTCAGATGATCGAGCGCGGCGAAAAGCGTCCCCACCTTGCAGCCATTCTCGTCGGGCACGACGGAGGCAGCGAAACATACGTAGCCTCCAAAGTAAAAGCCTGCGAGGAATGCGGTTTCAAATCTACCTTGATCCGTTTTGAAGACGATGTGGTCGAGCAGACTCTCCTTGATGCCGTCGATCGCCTCAACAACGATCCCGACGTTGACGGGTTCATCGTGCAGCTCCCCCTGCCCCGTCACATCTCGGAACAGAAAGTTATCGAGGCCATCGACTACCGCAAGGATGTCGACGGATTCCACCCCATCAATGTCGGGCGCCAGTCGATCGGCCTGCCATGCTTTCACAGCGCCACGCCTGCCGGCATCCTCACTTTGCTCGAGCGTTACAACATCCCCACCAAGGGCGCCAACTGCGTGGTGCTCGGCCGTAGCAACATCGTGGGCAAACCTGTGGCTACCCTGCTGATGCAGAAGGGGTATCCCGGCGACGCCACCGTCACCGTGTGCCACCGCGCCACCCGCAACCTCAAGGAGATTTGCCGCGAAGCCGATATAATCATCGCCGCCATGGGCGTTCCCGGATTCGTCACCGCCGATATGGTGAAAGAGGGTGCCACTGTCATTGACGTGGGGACCACACGTGTGCCCGACGCCACACGCAAAAGCGGATTCCGCCTGCGTGGCGACGTGGAGTTTGACGAAGTGGCACCAAAGTGCGCCTTTATCACACCCGTGCCGGGCGGTGTGGGTCCCATGACCATCGTGTCGCTTATGCGCAACACCCTTCTCGCCGGCAAAAAGGCAATCTACAAGTAATCTCGCCGGCAGTTTCCAAAAGATCTTTACGGCAATTTACGAGTAACATTCAAGGGCAATGAACTGCATAGTCGCCTCAGCCGTAGCTTTCTGTCTTGCTGTCACTTCGCCTGACGAGGCTTCGATTGTGTTCGCAGGCGACGCCATGATGCACACCGGTCAGCTCGAGGCCGCCCGCAGAGGCAACGGGGTGTATGATTACTCCTATTGCTTCGCTGAAATAGCTCCTTACGTCAGCTCCGCCGACTATGCCGTGGTGAATCTCGAGACGCCGGTGAGCTACCCTCCCTATTCGGGCTACCCTACGTTCAACGCCCCCGCCTCTTATCCCCAGGCCCTCTCGGCCGCCGGCTTCGACCTCTTTCTCACAGCCAACAACCACACGCTCGACCGGCGCGAGAAAGGGCTGAAACGCACCGTGGCGCTGCTCGACTCGCTCGGCTACGCTCATATCGGCACTTACACCAATCACACCGAGCGCGCCGAGCGTATGCCTTTCATTGCCAATATCAAGGGCTTCAAGGTCGGGTTCCTAAACTACACCTATGGCACAAACGGTTTCACGGTAAAAGGCGATGCCGTTGTGGACTATATCGACTCCACTCTCATCGCCGCCGACATAGCCGCCGCCCGGCGCAAAGGCGCCGAGATTATAGTGGCCGCCATGCACTGGGGCGAGGAGTATACTCTCACGCCGGTGGCGTCTGAAAAAAAATGGGCACGCTTTCTCGAGGACCAGGGCGTGGACATTATTATGGGATGTCACCCTCATGTGGTGCAGCCAATGGAACTCCGAAACGGAGCCCGAACCGGGCGCCCAATGTTTCTGACATATTCCCACGGCAATTTCATCTCAAATATGATGACTGCCGACACGCGCGGAGGATTGATGACGCGTGTCACACTTTCGCGTGACAGCCTCGGGCAGGCCTACATCAAGAACGCACGTTATAGACTCATTTTCACAGAACCGCCAACCGACGGCACATTCAAACCCGAGCCGTCGCGATCCGATCTTCCGGCTTCCGCGCTATACCGATTTGCCCGTGAAAACTATAGAGTGCTCAATGTCGACTCGGTAGATGGTGCATATCGCGACCGAGCCCGCAAATTCGCTTCCACCGTCCGCGCTCTTTTCAACCGCCACAATGTCGGCGACATCCTTCCGGAATAACTGCAATCCACTCTTTTTGACCCCATAGAATCTTTTTTTGCATCGCTTAGACACTCCGACCGCAAAAAATTACGGCGAATGTTTGGTATTTCAAAAAAAATGCCGTACCTTTGCACCGTCTTTGAAAGAAACGCCGATGACAATGCGCCTCGGCAAAACATCAAAGCAGATTTTAATGGTGAGATTAGCTCAGTTGGTTAGAGCGTCGGATTGTGGTTCCGAAGGTCGAGGGTTCGAGACCCTCATTTCACCCCAAAGCTCCCGGGCTAAAAAACGGCTCCCCATCGGGGAGCTTTTTTTATACCGGGACCAAACATTTACGCGCTGCGGCGCGTATTATTATCGTCAACTTAATCACACTATTGAAATGAAACTTCTCTCAATCACAGCATGTACAGCCGCTATCGTGGCTCTTGCCTCATGTGGATCAAAAAAAGAAGCCATTCAGGAACAACAGACAGCAGCCGACAACTTAGCCGTCAGCCTTAACGGCACCTACAACGTCTTCACCATCAATATCAACGACTCTGTCTCAGTTGAGCCTGCCCAGGCCACTCCCGGCGAACTCTCGTCGATGACATTCAGCGACGGCCATTACACCGTGCAGACCAACTGCAATACAATCCAGGGCGATTTCACCCAGAAAGGTGACTCAATCCATTTCTCCGACGGTCTGAAAACCATGATGGCATGCCCCAACACTGAGGCCGAAGATCTCATAGTGCAGGTACTGCCCAAGATCAACAAAGTGGTAGTGCTCAACGACACCGTAACACGTCTCGATTCCGACGGCCCCGCCTATATCGTCCTCACCCCCGCAAAGTAATTCGACCTTATTATGCCAATTAGACCAATTAGATCAATTAGACCAATTAGGCCAATTGGTCTAATTGAGGCTTAAACGGTAATCTGTCCCCTTTATTTCCTGAAAAAAATTTGCGGACGTGCAACCTACAATGTAAATTTGTAGTCTAATCACAAACAACTATCTGCAATTGACTTCTATGGAACAGCAAGATTACAATCAGAACTACAACCAGCAGGGATATAACCAACAGGGTTACAGCCAGCAGCAAGGCTATCAACAGCAGGGTTATCAGCAGGCTTATAACCAGCAGTACAACCAGCAACAGGGCTATCAGCAGCAGGGCTATCAGCAGCAGGGCTATCAGCAGTTCTACACCCGTCCCTATGTTGAATCAACCATCAACAACGCGTTTAACTGCGGTCCCGAAGGGAAGAGCCGTGGCATCTTCTGCCTTCTCGCCCTTGTTGCAGGCTCTATCGGCCTCCACTATTTCTACATCAACAAGGTAACAGCCGCCATCCTCACCATCGTGCTCACGATTGTCACCTGCGGCTGCTGGGCCATTATCCCCATCCTCCAGGGCATCATCATCCTCTGGAACCACACCAACGAGGAATTCGACCGCAAATTTGTCGCCTCCAACTCCTCGTTCCCCCTCTTCTGATTTCGCGGCCGACGGCCTTTACATCACAAAAAACAGAACGGAGATGTATCCACCTTCAACGGTAAGATACATCTCCGTTTTATTGTGTCGACATCACAATCCGGAGTGCCAGAGACATCGAAGTGTCAGAGACGCAAACCGGATTACATGTTCATGCCGCCGTCAACCTGGATCACCTGACCGGTGACGTAAGATGACATGTCGGATGCGAGGAAGGTAGCCACGTTGGCGATATCCTCTGTCTGGCCGGCGCGACGCAGGGGGATCTTGATTTCCCATTCCTTGCGGATCTCTTCGGGAAGAGCGGCGGTCATTGCAGTTTCGATGAAACCGGGTGCGATGGCGTTGGCACGGATTCCGCGCGAACCCACCTCCTGGGCAATCGATTTGGCAAGAGCGATAAGTCCTGCCTTGGAAGCGGCGTAGTTTGACTGGCCGGCGTTGCCGTGCACACCTACCACCGATGCCATGTTGATGATTGATCCGTGGCGCTGACGGAGCATGATGGGAAGCACGGCGTGGATGAAGTTGAACGCGCTCTTGAGGTTGACGTTGATCACGGCGTCCCACTGGGCTTCGGTCATACGCATCATCAGACCGTCCTTGGTGATACCGGCGTTGTTGACCAGAATGTCGATAGAGCCGAAATCCTTGTGAATCTCCTTCACTACCTCTTCGGTCTGGGCGAAATCGGCGGCATTCGAGGCATAACCTTTGGCCTTTACGCCTAAAGCGACAAGTTCCTCCTCGGTTTTTTTGCCGTTTTCATCGATTACAAGGTCGGTGAAAGCTATGTTGGCGCCTTCCTTGGCAAAACGGAGAGCGATTTCTTTGCCGATGCCACGGGCGGCGCCGGTGATAATCGCTGTTTTTCCTTCAAGTAATTTCATAATTCAGTGATATTTATGATTTACGGGCGGCTATGCCGCATATAATAAAATCGAGAATAGCTTCCTGTGCATGGGCACGGTCAGTGCCGGCGTCCTCCAGATTGGGGAGCAGATCGGGCGCGTCGATTCCCTGCATCAGGGTCACCACAAGAGGCAGCATACGGCGGCTTTGCTCCTGCGAGAAATCGCCCGAGACAACGCCCTGGCTCAGTATTTCGCGTAGGATCTCCATCTCCTTCCGGGCGGCCAGACGGCGCGTCTTCTTGGCGCTGGTCATATCGAGACGCATCAGCGGCAGCAGCGTTTCCTGCAGACCTCGGCGTTGGGGAGGGCAGGTGAGGATGGCGAACCGTGCCGAGAGAAATTCGCGCAACTTATCCACCGGAGCAAGATCGCTGCCGAGTATCTGCCGCTGACGGCTGACAATCTGCTCGCTTTCGCGCTCGATCACCGCCTGGTGTATCTCGCGCTTGTTCTTGAAATAGGTGTATATTGTGCGGCGCCCCCTGTCGGAGGCATTGGCAATGTCGAGCATCGTGGTATTCTCCACCCCTTGATGTGCAAACAGCTGGCGTGCAACCTCGATAAGTTTGTCGCGCGTCTTCATAGCCATCCCTTTCGGGGCGTCATGCCTTTCGTTCATTGCCATATTTGTGATAACGGAGATAGTGTCGCCGCTTGCGTCTGCAAAGTTACGGAAATTTATTCATTTATCAGTCCATTTGTCAAAAAATCTGAAAAACCACCCTGCAAGCAACCATATATTGTCACTATTTGTTAACTTTGCAAGTAAACCGCGGCAGTCGATGCCGCATTCCCGTTGCATATCGATGAAAACATCATATTATCGTTTACTTACTCTCCTCTGTTTTATAGCGAGCTGCTGCGCTGTCTCGGCAGAATCCGTCATACGGTTTCCCCGCGACCGCGCATCGGTTGTGGCCGTGGTGGTCCGTGATCTGGCCACCGGCAAAGACATCGTCAGCCAGAATTCCCACAAATCCATGCTGCCCGCCAGCACCATGAAATGCGTCACCACAGCAGCGGCGATAGAGGCCCGGCTCGACACCGCCCGGTTCCACACCGAGGTATTTACCCGCGGTCCCATAGTCGACGGGGTGCTCGCCGGAGATCTCGTGATCCGAGGTGCCGGTGACCCCACTACCGATTCCCGCCATTTCGATTCAGGCGTCGCATTCCTCAGCGAGATTGCCGACTCCGTGCAGCAGCAGGGAATCCGAAACATTCTCGGACGGGTTGTTGTCGACAACACTCTTTTCCCTGACAACGGCCCCAACGACCGATGGGAACTGGCCGACCTACGCTACGAGTATGGCACCGGCCTCTATTCGCTCAACTATCTCGACAATGCCCGCTCAGGCCGTTCGATGCGTGATCCCGAAGGCACATTCTCCGCAGCCCTCACCGACACACTGCAACTTAGAGGCATCCCCGTTGAACAGCGCAAACTCGACGGTGATCCGGAGGGATTCCCCCTGTCACCCCTGCTGACTCACCTGTCGCCCCGCGGCAACGAAATAATGACCAGCCTGATGCACCGCAGCGACAATATGTTTGCCGAAGGCATACTGCGCATGCAGGCTCCCGGCGACGATCTCGACACGGCAATCAAGCGCGAATGCCAAATCTTAACCGACAAGGGGATAGATCTCGACGTCAGCAACATATACGACGGATCGGGTCTCTCCCGCGAAAACCGTCTTACCGCACGAGTCCTGACCGACGTGCTTGCTTCGATGGCCTCCACCTCAGGAAAATCCGAAAGCTACATATCCCTGTTCCCGCTTGCCGGGGAGGAGGGCACCGTGAAAAGCCTGCTTAAAGACACACCTCTGGCAGGCAAAATGGCGCTGAAAAGCGGCAGTATGAACGGCGTGCTGTGTTACGCCGGCTACAAACTTGATGACAACAGCAAGCCTACACATGCCGTAGTGATTTTTGTCAACAATTTCAAATGCCGGAGCAGCTACGTGCGTGACTCAATCGGAAAATTTCTGTGTCGTCAGTTTCTATAATACTTATGAATCCTACAATCGACATATGAATCCTACAATCGACAGAATGCTTGAGCTTACGGCCGACATTGCCGACGAGCTTTTGAAAATAAAAGATTCGGGGCGCGATGCCCTCCCCGCTGAGCTTAAGCTCAACATAATCTCATTGGCCGAAATAGCATCGGGCACTCCCGATGCCGCGCCCGAACCCGAACCTGTCCCGGATCCGGAACCCATTCGGGAATCTGAACCCGTTCCCGAGCCGGAACCAATTACTTCAACAGAAGAAGTTGAGGAAACCACTATCGCCGAGGTAGCAGCAAGCGCCGAATTCGAGGAGGAGGAGGACGCCGACATCAACCCTGAACCTGAGCCGGAATCCATTCAGCTCCCCACTCCCGAACCGGAACCGGAGCCGGAGCCTGTTTCCGAACCGGAACCGGAACCGGCATCCGAGTCTCAATCTGTGTCTGCCCCGGAAACCGTATCGGAGCCTGACACAGAATCGAAGCCTGAAACAATGCCTATTTCTGAAACCGTGTCAGAGCCACAGCCCGAACCGGAGAACAAAGCGTTCCGGATTGCCCCGGCAGCACTGCGGCAGGCTTTTTCCATCAACGACGCATTCCTCTTCCGTCGGGAAATATTCGGAGGCTCCAAAGAAAGTTTCGACGAAGCCCTCGCCCACATGGCTAACCTCAATTCGCGCCGTGCCCTCCAGGAATATCTTGTCGAGGATTTGGGACTGAATCTCAACGAATCGCCCGGGCGTGAGTTTTATGACACTCTTGAAGTTTTTTTCTAATTTATTGCAATAAATTAAAAAAGTCGCTAACTTCGCAACCGAGAGCAATCGTATATTCCGAATATGAATAACAGCAACAAAGCAGCCGGAAAGCTCTTCGTGGTGCCTACACCGGTGGGCAACCTTGCCGACATGGCGCCAAGAGCAGTAGAGACTCTTCGCCGGGCCGACTTGATCCTTGCCGAGGATACGCGCACAAGTTCCGTGGTAATGCGCCATTTCGACATCGGCACTCCCCTGCTTTCGCATCATAAGTTCAACGAACACGAAACGGTAGAGCCCATTGTGGAGCGTCTGCTCGGCGGCGAGACCATAGCTCTTGTTTCCGACGCCGGCACACCCGCCATATCCGATCCGGGGTTCATGCTCGTGCGTGCATGCCGTCGCGCGGGGGTGGAAGTAGAGACACTCCCCGGTCCCACGGCTTTTGTGCCCGCACTGGTCAATTCGGGGCTGCCTTGCGAACGATTCTGCTTCGAAGGGTTCCTTCCTCCCAAAAAGGGAAGAGCCACACGTCTGGCGCAACTTGCCGAAGATGAACGCACATTCATCATCTACGAGTCGCCCTTGCGGCTGCTCAAAACATTAAAGGAACTGGCCGCAGCGTGCGGTTCCGACCGCGACGCATCAGTCTCGCGCGAGATTTCAAAACTCTACAACTCCACCCACAACGGCACTCTCGGAGAGCTTGTAAAATATTTCTCCGAGAACTCTCCGCGCGGTGAAATTGTTATAGTAATTGCGGGCAACAAAGCAGAAAAAGGTGCCCGCAAAGTTCACCACAACAAATACCGCAACGCCGACTCCTGTAACGCATCGGACGAAGCGGACGAAACAATTTAAGACCAACGCTTTTAACTATTTAAATTATGAAATTCTACAAAGTAGCCCTCGCAGCTCTGGCAGCCATGTCGCTCACCACAGCCTGCAACAAAACCGGCAACTCGGGTGCTCCCACCACTTCCGACTCTCTGCAGGTGGCGCTCGCCAATCAGGATTCGCTGCTCGTGATTCTAAATGACATCACCGAAGGCATGACCCAGATCAAACAGATGGAAAATCTCCTCTCGTCGGGCGGCATGGGCGCCGAAACTCCTGACCAGCGCCGACAGATCCGCGAGGACATGATGCAGATCCAGCAGGCTCTGGAGCAGCGCCGCCAGCGCCTCGAAGAACTCGAGAAGCAGCTCGCTGCTTCCAACCAGAACAATGTGTCGCTGCAGCGCGCAATCAAAAACCTCAAAACCCAGATTGCCCAGCAGGAATCCACCATCAAGACTCTTGAAGGCCAGCTCGCCGACGCCAACGTCCAGATTGAAGGCCTCAACCAGACTGTGACCACTTTAGGAGAAGAAAAAGACTCACTGACCAATGCCGTGAACGCTGAGACATCAGCCCGCGCAGAGGCCGAACGCCGCGCAACCGAGCTTGCCGATCAGATGAACACCTGCTACTTCGCGCTCGGCACCGGCAAGGAACTCAAAGAACACAACCTCATGTCGTCGGGTTTCCTCCGCAAAACTAAAGTGCTCCCCCAGAATTTCGATCAGGGCTACTTCACCAGAGGCGACAAGCGCACATTGCGCACCATCAACCTCGGCTCAAAGAAAGCCAAGGTCATGACAAACCAGCCCACCGATTCATATGAGATCGTTGAAGGTGCCAACGGCGTGAAGATTCTCAAAATCACAAACCCCAACCGTTTCTGGAACCAGAGTAACTTCCTCGTGGTCAAAACCGACTGATCAGATTAAATATATCACAACTCAGTTGATACCGATTTAGGCGCTGTGTCAAAATGCTTGACACAGCGCTTTTTCTATCCGGATGGGAGGGTG